>Ga0209059_1001392_pt1 | contig 11011 bp, 12 predicted proteins | sample GraSoiAngelo_151_FD_186165 | JGI IMG/M metagenome (GOLD analysis project Ga0209059, IMG submission 186165) | Grasslands soil microbial communities from the Angelo Coastal Reserve, California, USA - 14_1009_12_20cm (SPAdes) (version 2) | ecosystem: Environmental > Terrestrial > Soil > Grasslands ...
GTTGCCCCCGAACATTCTGATTTCGCCAACGTATGGTTGTGCCATTGGTTTTCTCCTTTAAGTAGGTGACGGGAAGATGCCCTGCAGGGCGATGCAAAATGTGAGGGTTAGAAACGGCTGCATGTTTTGATGGGCTTGCGATCCACCCACGTTTGAGATCGAAGTAGGATCCATCGCCACCAGCGAGGAGGCGTTTCCATAAATAGGATCGGTCGCTGCGCTGGTGCCTAACAAAGCCGCGCCAGGAATGATTTGATTACCTGCCGATGACGTGGCGTTCAAACTATGGACATGCGTCGGCAATTGCTGGGTATTGAGAGTGACCGACTGGCTGCCCCCCTTTTCTCCCAGGGTGTGACCATTACCCACGTGGATCGGCACGTTCCCGCGCAGGTCTGGCAACGCGAAGTTCACACGCCCATCACCCCCGAAAGTTGTGCCGAGAAGCGAGAAGAGCGCCTGATTCTGGTTGATCGGCAAGAGCTGTCCGTTGCACATCGCCCAGCCTTTCGGCGCGAAGCCGAAGCTCATGATTCTGATTTCGGAAAGGAATGGTTCAGCCATGGTGAATTACCAATTGAGGTTAGCGAGGACTTCGAGGCTAGAATTTCGGGGTCGGGGATAAAGGGGTTTTTAAAGTGGGGTTGGGCCACCTGTTCTAATTGGTCGCGCAAAAAGCTGTCCAGCTTTTTTTGCAGAAATCTTTCTCAGACAAAGGATCACAACGGATTTTCTCTTTGGCCGCCGTGACCATTGTGTGAGACTCCGCAGCGCGCTGCTGCAAATCGAGCAATGAACTGGAACGAACTGAAAAAAAAGCTGAACCGAAAACATAACGCGCCGCCGCGGCCCGTCCGGCATCTCGCGCGGCTGGCGTTCATCGCGTTCCTCCTGACCTTCGTCATCTCGCGCGTCTGCGTGATCCTTATCATGACGCGCCGGATGCCGAACCTCTTTTTCCACGCGGCCGGGACCCACGTTCATCATCTCAATTACGGAATTTTTCTGCTCTCCGTCACGACGGCAGTTCTGCTTTTCTCGCCGTTCCCGCGGGAGAAACGCGGGCTCTGGGCGCTGCTCTACGGCCTCGCCATGGGTCTCACCTTCGACGAATTCGGGATGTGGCTGAACCTCGGCGGCAGCTATTGGCAACGCGCGAGTTTCGACGCCGTCATCGTCGTGCTCACCGCGTTTGGGCTCATCGCGTTTGCACCGCGTTGGGAACGGATCCGCTCACATCATTTCGTCACGGGCGGCATTCTTCTGGTCGTGGTCGGCTCTTTTTACCTGATGCTTTTCAAGTCGCTCCGCCACGCCAACGAAATGCTCATGCCGCACCTGATCGAGATCGAGCAATCCGGGCCGCGGTAAACTTGGGGCATCTCACACAAAGGGCACAAAGGATCACTAAGGATTGAATCAATCATCCCAAAACCTTTGTGTTCCGTTGTGACCGTTGTGTGAGGTCAATGATCCGGTTCCGGAACCGGATCTTCGGTGCCGAACGGGACCCACGGCATGCAGCGAAATAATCGCGAGGTCGTGAGCCAAATCCCTTTTGGGAAACCGTGCATCTGCATCGCTTGTTCGGAATAAACCGAGCAGGTCGGCTTGAAACGGCAACGGATGAAACGGCGGCCGGCTGATTGCAGAAACGTCCGGTATCCTTTGATTACGATCGTCTCGTAGAGCACCACCGACACCTGCTTGTTCGGCGGCCGTGTCCAATCACAAAGCGCAGCGATCGCGAAGACCGCCGCCGCCACGACAACAATTCGGCGCCGTTTTTTTACGGCTGGCCGCAATGCGGACACGTCGCGCTGCCTTCCAGGCGCTTTTTCTGGCAGTGCGGACATGGCACGAGGTTGCCTTTCGGTCGGGTGACGAGATGCACGATCAATCCGATCACCCACGTCGCGGGAATCCATCCGAGGATCGTGACCAGCTGTGCGTTCTCGGAGTTACGCGCCTTCGCGTCCTTCATGATCCAAAGCGCGGTGAAAATCCACGCGCCGACCGAAACCAATATCAAAAGGACATACAAAACGCAGCAGGTTAATCCAAGGCCGGCCGCACCAGCCGCGGCGGCCACGTCCTCCGCGCTGGGAGAATTTCGGGGCGTCGCCGCGGGAGACTGCGCAAACAGATTTGTCAGGCTGAGGAGCGTTAGGGCTGCGAAGACGAATCGCTTCATGACTGAAATCAGTAGGATGCGACGGCTGCCGCTGTCAACGCAATTAGCAGCTTCGTTTGCCGAAAACCTCCGCGTCCGTACGCGAGAATCGCCGCAGCTGCTCACGACAGCCGCGGCGATAAAAATCTTCGCGCGGAAAGTTTACGGATTCGGCGAGCCCGGAATGGTCTTCGGCCGGGTGATCAAATGCACGATCAGCCCGATGACCGTCGTGAACGGAATCCAGGCCAGCACCGTCACCAAGGTGGCGTTAGGTGAATTGCGGCGCTTCGCATCCTTCATCACCCAGATCGCGATGAAGAGCCAGATCGCCAGCGAGATCAACGGCATCAGGATTCCCGCGCCGCAAATCGCGGCGACAGCCCCGCTACTGATTTCGGGCGTCGGGGTGACATCCTGCGCGAGAATCGCCGAGGAAAGAAAAACGAATGGTGAACCAATTAAGAGTCGCTTCATGGCGGGTTGATTACCGGTTTTGGCGGGAGGGTGTCAACGGAATTCCAAGTTTTTTTATAACCGACGGCGAGACCGGCCACGGCAAGGCCGTGACCTTCCAGTTCCGGGTTCGCTTTGATCCGCGACAGCGCGTCAAGCGCCAACCCGCCGCCATGTCTGCTTCAAAAACACTTGTCAGATTTCGCCGCGCTCGCCAGCATCCGCCCTATGGACGAACCCGCGAAATCAAAGAAGCCGCTCATTATCGTCATTATTCTGCTCCTCATTTTCGCCGGCCTTTATGTTTTCGTTCTCAGCGCTTACAAAAACGAAAGTAACAATCGCGCGGCCGAGCTCACGGCTGATACCGCAAAGGCGGGAGAGAACCGCATCGATGTCAGCGGCCGGATCGTGACGGCGGATCCGATCAAGGGCGATGTCGTGGTGCGGCTCGAATTCACTCCGCACGGTTCGTTGGCGGCGGGCGACGGGGGAGCCCTCGCGCGCGATCTCGATCTCTACGTCTCCAGCGCGACCGGAAAGAACGTGCACGAATTCAAAAAAGGGAAACGGATGAGTCCGGTGGAAGCAATCGTCGAGATTTATGAAGGCGAGCCGATGGATTATCCGTTCGACACGCACACGGCCGAGCTCTCCTTTTTCTTTGAGCCCTCCGTGAAGGCCGGAGAAGCGGGCGGAAACGAAGCGATCCCCGTCGCGGTCGAAATGCGTGGCTCGGTCGCCGGCCTGCGTCTCGACACCGAATACGCGAAGGAGAACACGCCGGATCACGCCGTGATCGAAATCAGCATTCAACGCGCGACGACGGCGGTTTTCTTTTCCCTCTTCATCATGATCGCGATGTGGGCGCTGGTGATCGGCGTGCTCTCGTTGGTGTATCGTGTCTTCGCCGGCCATCGCAAAATCGAGATCAGCATGTTCTCGTTCCTCGGCGCGCTTCTGTTTGCTTTCCCCGCGCTGCGTAACAGCCAGCCGGGCACGCCGCCCATCGGAACGATGAGCGATTTCCTCGCGTTCTTCTGGGCCGAAGTAATCATCGCGCTTTCATTGCTCTCGGTGGTGCTGCGCTGGATTATTCGCGGGCCGGGCGCAGACGCGCCAAAGTAGCTGCCTTCGCCAGATGGCTACGGCGTGCCCAGGACCTAACGAATAAAATTCATGAGCAAACGCCTGTCGTCGCTCTTCGAGCGCTACCCAATGCTGCAAGCGTGCGAGCGAGAGTTGCGGGCCGCGTTCGATTTGCTGGCGGCGGCTTACCGAAACGGAAACAAGCTCCTCGTCTGCGGCAATGGCGGCAGCGCGGCGGACAGCGAACACATCGTCGGCGAATTGATGAAAGGTTTTTTGAAACGCCGGCCGATCTCCGCGGCCGATGCCACGAAGTTAGAAACAGCCGGCGGCGCAACCGGAAAAGAAATCGCGAACCGACTCCAGGGAACGCTCGCCGCGATTTCATTGCCGTCGCAAATGTCGTTGCTCACCGCGACGGCGAACGACGGCGATTACGACCTGACTTTCGCGCAACAGGTTTACGGGCTCGGCAGGGCAGGGGACGTGTTGCTGGCGATCAGCACGTCGGGTAAATCCGGAAATGTTTGTAACGCCGTCGTCGTGGCGAAAGCGTTCGGTCTAAAATCGATCGCGCTCACTGGCCAATCCGGAGGAAATCTCGCGCCGCTCGCAGACATCGCGATCAAAGTGCCGTCCGATAATGTTGCCGAAATCCAGGAGCTGCATCTTCCGGTTTATCATTGGCTCTCGACGGAACTCGAAGCGGAATTTTTTTCGGAGTAACGCTAGATCACGCGTTCGTTTCCGCCGTCGACCGGGATTTGCGCGCCGGTTGTCTTGGCAAAGAGCGGTCCGCACAATTCTGCGGCGAGCTCGCCGACGTCAGACCTCCGCACTTCTGTCCGCAGAACATTGTTGCGCTTGTATTCCTCGACCGACATTCCGTAACTGGCGGCGCGCGCTTTCAGCACGTCGTCCGTCCAGATGCCGGTGTCGAAGACCGCGTTTGGATGAAGTGTGTTCACGCGAATCCCCGCCGCGCCCCATTCCAGCGCAACGACGCGCGCGAGTTGGGTCAACGCCGCTTTCGATGCCGAATACGCGGCGGCGCCGGGACCGGGAGCAGCGACATTCTTCGAGCCGATAACGACCACGCGTCCACCGCGCGGCGCCAGCTTCAAGAGCGGATAACATTCGCGCAGTAACGTCAGGTTCGCGTCGAGATTGACGGCAAAGACGCGCCGCCATTCCGCCGCATCGAGAGACTCAACCGGAGTTCCGGCGGGGAAAATTCCGGCATTGAGGATCAACATGTCGAGTCCGCCGAAATCGCGAACGGCTTTCTCTAACGCATCAGCGATCGCGTCTTCTGAAGTGACGTCGCATCGCAGCCCGAGATAGTCCGGCCGCTCTCCGCCTTGCTCAGCGACATCCAGACCGATCACTGCGGCGCCGCGTTTGAGCAGCGCTTCGACACACGCCTTTCCAATTCCTGAGGCCGCGCCCGTCACGCAGGCTATTTCGCCCGCGAACATCGCCGGCCTGCCGACACGGCGCAGCTTCGCCCGCTCCAGATTCCAGTACTCGAATTCGAAAAGTTCTTCTTCCGAAAGCGCGCGATAACCACCGAGCTTTTCCGCGCGCATGATCACATCGATCGTGTGCGAGTACAGATCGCGCGCGATGGCCGCTTCTCTCGCCGTGCGGCCAACAGTCGTTAGGCCAAATTCCGGATCGAGAATCACACGCGGCGCCGGATCGAGCATCGTCTTCGGTTCTTTTGCATGCGGCGCATTGCGCGCGAAATATTCTCGATATGCGGACGCGTATTGCTTCACGTCGCGGCCGAGCATCGGCAGGCGTTTCGTCCGCAGAATGTGATCGGGCGTGGCCGGGCCGCGTTGCGAAATTTCCTGGACGTTGCTCGCGCGTGCGAAGGCGAGGGATCTGGGATCAGAAGTCGTGGTCATCACCACGGGAAATCCGGCGGTATTCGCGATGTCGTGTCGCAGGGCCGCCAGGATAGGACCAATAAGTCGTATAGGACCTATATCGTTAGGCGGCGGCACTTCCCACGCGCCGTGCTTCTTTAAATACTCCTCCGCGCGTTCCACCAGAGAGATCATCCGCGTATAGGATTCTTCCGCGGTCCCACCGAACGAAAACAGGCCGTGCTTCAGCAGAACCATCCCGATCGTTTGCGGTTTCAGCTCCGCGCGGATTCGCTCCGCGCAAATCCGGGCCAGCTCGAACCCGGGCATCACGTACGGCACGATGATAACGTCCTTGCCGTAAATCCCGCGGACGCGCGCTTCGCCGTCGTCCGTGTTCGTGATCGCGAGCAACGCATCCGCATGGGTGTGATCCACGAACTTGTGCGGAATCACCGCATGCAAAATCGTTTCGACTGATGGTGCCGGCGCGCTCGCGCGGGTGACGTTCGCCGCCAACTCGTTGACCATCTGCGGATCGGACAAAGTCTCGAGCTGCGCGAGTTTCAACAAGTGTGCCATCCGCACCGGCGCGAAGCCATTCACTTCGATTGTTTCCAAGTCCCAGCCGCTTCCTTTCACGTAAAGAATTTCTTCGTCGTCGCCGACGACATTTTTCTCGCGCAATTTCACCGAGGTGTTGCCGCCGCCGTGAAGCACGAGGGCGTCGTCGCGGCCGAGAAGGCGCGAGCTATAAACGCGCAGTTCGAGATCGGACTTGCATTTCGCGGCCTCGGCCGGGTCCCAAAGGTTGTTCATCGCGTTCCGTGCATTGAACAGATGCCCGTTGAAATGCCAATGGCAAAAGTCATTCTGGATTGACACTCCGTCGTTCGCCGCCGGATACATCCGGGGTGAGCGGGCGCGCGCAAACGATTCAGCTAAACGACTTCAAACGTCAGTGGCAGTTCGTGGAAGAGAAGGTGCTCGGCGCCGTCCGCCGAGTCGGCTCAAGCGGCTGGTATATTCTCGGCGCGGAAGTTGAAGCCTTCGAAAAGGAGCTGGCCGTTTTCTGCGAGAGGGCTTACGCGATCGGAACCGGGAACGGCCTCGATGCGCTCGAGATTGGGTTGCGCTGTCTCGGCCTGCGTCCAGGCGACAAAGTGCTCACCACGCCGCTCTCCGCTTTTGCCACCACACTCGCCATCGTTCGCGCCGGCGGCGTGCCCGCGTTCGTGGATATTGACGCGACTGGTGGAATCGATCTCGCGCAATGCCGCGATCTTCTCGCGCGCGATCGATCGATCCGGTTTCTGCTCCCAGTCCATCTTTACGGCCATGCGTTGAACATGGAAGAATTGCACCGGCTGCGGCGCGACTTTGAGTTGAAGGTTCTCGAAGATTGCGCCCAAGCGATTGGGGCCGCGTCTAAAGCGAGCCGCGTCGGCACGGCCGGACAGGCGGCGGCTATCAGTTTTTATCCCACGAAAAATCTCGGAGCGTTGGGCGACGCCGGCGCACTCCTGACTGATGACTCGGCCATCGCGAAGGCCGCAGCGGAAATGCGGAACTACGGACAGTCAGCGCATTATGTGCATTCGAGCCTCGGGCTCAACAGCCGGCTCGACGAACTTCACGCCGCGATCCTGCGAGATGCTTTCCTGCCTAACCTGCCGGCTTGGACGAAAGCCCGCCGGAAGATCGCGCAGAAGTATCTCCAGGAAATTCGCAACCCGGCGATCGAGTTTGCGGCGACAGGTTCGGCCGACGATTCGGTGTGGCATATTTTTCCTGTGTTAGTCCCGGACCGCGATGGCTTTCAAAAACATCTACGCGACAATGGCATTAAGAGCGGCGTCCATTATCCATTCATTGTTCCCGACCAAAGGGCACTTAAGGAAGCGGCCGTCGAAAGTTCGTCCGCGGAATTTAAGAATGCGCGCCGGTTCGCGCGCGATGAAGTGTCTCTGCCGGTCCATCCTTTCATGAGCGAGGACGAAGTGGAGGCTGTTATCGCGGCGTGCAACAGTTGGAGCCGCGCATGAACAACTCTTTCGCCAATGCGCGCGTGCTCATCACCGGCGGCCTGGGCTTCATCGGATCGAATCTCGCGCGGCGTCTCGTTGAGCTCGGCTCGGAGGTGACGGTCGTCGATAGTTTGATCCCGGATTACGGCGGCAATCTTTATAACGTCGAAGACATTCGCGACCGCATCCAGATCAACGTCTCCGATGTTCGCGACAGCCATAGCCTGCGGCACTTGGTGCAGGGAAAAGATTACCTCTTCAACCTCGCCGGGCAGACGAGCCACCTCGATTCGATGCTCAATCCGATGGCGGACCTGGAGATCAATTGCCAGGCCCAGCTTTCCATCCTCGAGACCTGCCGCGCCGGTAATCCGAAAATCAAAATCGTGTTCGCGAGCACGCGCCAGATTTACGGGCGCCCAGGTCAACTCCCGGTTCCGGAAACGCATCCGCTCAATCCGGTCGACGTGAATGGCATCAACAAAATGGCGGGCGAACAGTATCATCTTCTCTATAACAAGGTGCACGGCATCGCCGCCACCGCGCTGCGCCTGACTAACACCATCGGGCCGCGCATGCGCATCAAGGACGCGCGCCAGACTTTCCTCGGTCTTTGGGTGCGGCAGCTTCTCGAAGGAAAGCCGATCTCAGTCTGGGGCGGAAAACAGTTGCGCGACTTCACCGATGTCGAGGATGCCGTGGACGCATTTCTCATGGCGGCGGCGAATCCGCTAACCAATGGCCAGGTCTATAACCTTGGCGGCAGCGAAGTAATCGACCTCGCTGCGGTGGCGAAGTTGATGGTGGAAGTGAACGGATCCGGCAGCTATGAGCTGCGTGAGTTCCCCGCGGATCGACGCGCGATCGATATTGGCGATTACTACGCGGACTTCTCGAAGATCCGCAGTGAGCTAAACTGGGAACCGAAACGGACGATTCGGCAGACGATCGAAAAGACGCTGAGTTACTTCCGCCGGTCCCTTTCGCATTACTTATAGTTTGAAGCCAGCCGCGACGGCATCCTTGTGAAACATCCGCACGGTATCGAGCGACAGCTCGGCTAAATCCATTCCACCAAGCTTCGCTACCTTATTGAGAATGTCGTGCGGAACCGTGACGATATGACAGCCACACTGCGCGGCTTGAAAGATGTTCAGGACTTCGCGCACACTGGCCCACAATAACTCTGCCTGCGGTAAGCCTCGCAGCATCTCCAGAGAGTCCTTCATCAAAGGCATCGGGTCCACGCCCGTATCGGCCACGCGCCCGGCGAAAACAGAAACAACGCAGGGCACCTCTGCCTTAACCGCCTTTGCGACTCCTTCCACTTGGAGTCGAGTCAGGATCGCGGTGATATTTAGCTTTACACCTTCGGCATTCAGTTCCCCGATTAAAGACAACGCCGAATCGCCGCGCGTGTTCGTGATCGGAATCTTCACGTAAACGTTCTCCTGCCATTTGCCGATCATCAGAGCCTGGCGCCGCATCTCCGGAAACTCATCGGAAAAAACTTCGAACGAGATCGGCTTTTCTTTCACTACTTCCAGGACCTCTCGCGCAAACTTTTCGTAATCCGCGACGCCCACCTTGCGCATCAACGTCGGATTCGTCGTCAGTCCCTTGATGTAAGGCTTGGCGTAGAGCGAAGCGATGCCTTCGCGATCCGCGCCGTCAGCGAAAATCTTGATCGGTAAGTCGAGTAGAAGTTGTGAATCCACGCGCTCGAACGCTAGCGCTGAGTCGCCGACTGCGACAACTGATTTTCGAGAATAACGGCGATCGCTTCGCGAAAGGTCGCGACTGTAAACTCCGGCTTCTCCCGCAACGGTTCTCGATAACCACGATCTATGAAAACAGCGCGGCAGCCGGCGGCATGGGCGCAATCGACGTCGCGCCAGCGATCGCCGATAACAAAGCTTCGCTTCAGATCGACGCCGTGGCTCGCTGCTGCGCGCAACACCATCCCCGGTTTCGGTTTCCGGCAATCGCACGGATCGCCATGATTGCTCCCGGCGTGATAACAGACTTCGATCGCATCCAAAGCCGACACCGCGGCGCGAAGTTTCGCATGCATCGCTTCGACCGTTTTCCGGCTCTGCGTTCCGCGACCGACATCCGGCTGGTTTGTGACGACTATCAGGACAAAGCCGGCATCCTTCAATCGCGCGCAGCCTTCGCCGGCGTCCGGATAAATCTCGAACTCTTCGACCGTCGCTGGAGGAAAGGGCAGCGCGTCGCGCACGAGTGTCCGATTTAAGACGCCGTCGCGATCGAGAAAGACGGCGGGCCTGTTTACTTCGTGCTCTCCCATTTCGTCTGCGCCGTTTTCAGCGCCGGATGCGAGACGAGCAAATGCCAAACGACCGCCTGAAACGCTTCGGAGTGCGGCGTGGTGTTCATCGGGTTAACCGTCGGAATGATGATGCACACGTCCGCAACCTGCGCGGTGTAGCCGCCATCGCGGCCAACAATGCCGAGCACGGACGCGCCGCGTTCCCTGGCAAGCTGCAAGGCCGTGACCAGATTTGGGCTTACGTTCTTCTCCGCGTCGCCGCCGCCCACTGAGAAAACAAGAAGCGCGTCCCTATCATTCAAGCGGCTTCCTTTTAGCCACTCCACGAAAACTGTCGTCCAGCCTTCGTCGTTAGTGCGCGCCGTCAGTTCCGCGACGTTATCGGTCGGCGCATAACATTCCATTCCGGCGATTTTCCGGAAATCGTTCACAGCATGGGAAGCGTTCGCCGCGCTTCCGCCTACTCCGAGGATAAAAAGCCGGCCGCCGCGCGATCGCACGTCGGCAAGCAGCGCGACCGCCTTTTCGCAGAGGGCCGGGTCGAGTTTGGCGACGACCTCCGCGGTCTCGCGCAAATGTTGTTCGGAATACGTCATGTCGTAGCGGACAGTTGCTGGCCGCGCAGCATTGCGTCAAGCTCGGCCAGGCCTTCCGGCGAGCCAATTTCGTAGAACCGCTGGTGGACTTCGTAACCGGCAAGCTCTCCTTGAGCAATCAACTGTTGATACACATCCGCCAGGTTGAAGGCTTTGCCCGCAGGCCATCGCGACAGCGCAATCGGATCCAGCACGCCTAATCCGTAATCGATGTATCGCATCTCGGGAGTTCGTTGCTCCTTGTCGTAGGTTTTGATCGCGCCATCCTCGAATCGAACATTGCTCGTGTCCCAGCGGCCTTCGTTTCGGAATACCGTCATGAGCCCGAGCTTCCCGCTCGCGAGAAAGGCACGCGCCGGCGCGGCATAATCGATCGGCAAATAGGAATCGCCGTAGAGGACGAAGAAACGCTCGCCCAAAAGAGGAAGCGCTTTCTTTAGCGCGCCTCCGGTTCCCAGTAACTCAGGGCCATCAAAGGAATAGGCTAGCCTCAGACCGAACCT
>Ga0209059_1001393_pt1 | contig 11010 bp, 8 predicted proteins | sample GraSoiAngelo_151_FD_186165 | JGI IMG/M metagenome (GOLD analysis project Ga0209059, IMG submission 186165) | Grasslands soil microbial communities from the Angelo Coastal Reserve, California, USA - 14_1009_12_20cm (SPAdes) (version 2) | ecosystem: Environmental > Terrestrial > Soil > Grasslands ...
GCGATCGGCAGGATCTTGGCGCTCCCAATCCCGTTTGCAGACGGGGAGTCCTGCTGCGGCAAGTCGGCGATCTCAGGTGGGAGATCGATGGTGTGAATCAGCGGGCCACTGGTAAAGGCATAGGTGCGCTCCAGGCAATTCTCCAGTTCGCGCACATTGCCCGGCCAGTCGTAAGCCAGCATGGCTTTCAGGGCGTCGTCACTGAGCATCTTTTCCTGTCCTGAGGTGCGTGTCATGCGCTCGAGAAAGTGTCCGATCAGCAAGGGAATGTCCTGGCGGCGCTCGCGTAAGGCGGGGATCCGCAAGTTGAGCACGTTGAGACGAAAATACAGGTCGCGCCGGAAGCTGCCCTGCATCACTGCGTGCTCCAGATCGCGGTTCGTGGCTGCCAGAATACGGATATTGATAGGCACCCGCCGGGTGCTGCCCACCGGGCGGATTTCCTTCTCCTGAATCGCGCGCAGCAGTTTGGCCTGCAGATCAACCGGAAGTTCTCCAACTTCGTCCAAGAAAATCGTTCCGCCCTCCGCCATGGATAGCAATCCGTCCTTGGATTGGTTCGCCCCGGTGAATGCGCCCCTGACGTATCCGAACAATTCGCTTTCGATCAACGTGGGCACCAGAGAACCGCAATCCACAGGAATGAATGGCTTGTCGCGAAAAGGCCCGGAGTAATGGATGGAGCGCGCGACCATCTCTTTTCCGGTGCCGCTCTCGCCTAGAATCAGGACCGGATGAACACTGTTTGCCGCTTTGGCAATGATCCGGTACAGCTTCTCCATTTCCGGCGCGCGTCCGACAATCCCCCCGTACCCCTGTTTGGATTTCACCTTCTCGCGGAGCATTCGGTTCTCTGACTTTAACTTCAAGTGACTGGCAACGCGGTCCAACAGCAGCTTGAGTTCCTCGACGCTGAATGGTTTGGTGACATAGTCGTATGCTCCATTTTTCATCGCCTGCACTGCAGATTGAACGGTTCCAAATCCGGTCACAACCACCACCACTGCTTCCGGACGGCGTTCCTTGATGCGGCGCAGAGCATCAAGCCCTCCGCCGCCGGGCAGGCGCAGATCGAGCAGAACTGCATCGAAGTTCTGAGCATCCAAAGCACGGAATGCCTGCTCGGCCGAATCGGCCATGTAAGCCGAATAGCCCAATGAGATGGCAACTTCCCGGCAGGCTTCGCGAATGGCCCGTTCGTCATCCACGATTAAAAGGTTCAGGAAATTCGCAGGTTCAATTTGCGGGGTGGTATTGATGGGCAGCAGTGCTGCAGACGTCATGGCCATGGCGGATTAGTCCTCTTCTTCAGATGAAAGTACTTCCCGTTTTACCGGGGAATAAAATTGGTGGCCGCTCGCTACCTCGGTTTCGGCCGGCACAGCAAGAGGAAGCAGTACGCTCACTCGCGTGCCCTGGGCAGGTTCACTGCTGACATCGATGAGCCCGCCGTTCGAAGTCACAATCTCGTGAACAGTCGCTAGTCCCAGCCCCGTTCCCTTGCGCCCTTTTGTGGTAAAGAAAGGCTCGAATAAATGGGCTCGGGTGGCCTGATCCATGCCGCCGCCGTTGTCTTGCACCGAGAAAAGCACGCATGGCAATGATGCTTGGCTAGCTCGGCCCAGCGCTGATTCGGTCAACGCCTGTAATTTGCAGTTGCGAGTTTGAACCGTGATCTGTCCTCCGCCTGGCATAGCATCCCGGGCGTTCAGCACCAGATTGAGCAGGATCTGCTGAGCCTGCGTCGCGTCCAGCCTGGTTACTCCCAGGTGTGGATCAAGACGAAACTGCAGCTGGATGTCTTCTCCCACGAGCCGCTCCAGCAGGTTGCGCATACCTTGGGCGACCTCATTCAGCGAAAGGAGCGGTCGCCGATGGCTCCGTGGGCGCGTGATCGCCAGCAATTGCTTTACAAGATCGCTCGCCTGGAGGGCCGCTTTGCGAACTTCTTCAGCATATTTGCGGGCTGCATGGAGCGAATCCAGGCTTGCCATCAGCAAATCGCAATCGAGCAGCACACCCGTAAGAACGTTGTTGAAATCATGCGCAACTCCGGCCGCTAGTCTTCCCAAGGACTCCAGTCTTGCTGCCTGCTGCAGACGTTCTTGGACTTCGGGAGAGCGCCGGATTTCTTCAACCATAGCCAACACGGACCCGGCTTCGCCATTTCGAGCCGGGACTCTCCATAGGGTCCAGCGTAGGGAGGCGTTGTTCGTAATGTCAGCGTTCCCTGCGAATTGCACGGTGTCGCGCTTGCCGGCAAGCAGGCTTAAGAGCTCTTGTTCGGCTTCCCTGCTGTCCCGGACAGCAATGAGATCGACTAAGTTCGGCTCCTCCCGGGTCTGAAGTGGCAAGTGCAGAATTCGTTGCAGAGCCGGATTGGTCGCTATTACCTGTCCCGAAAGGCGGCACTGGGCCAAACCGACCGGGGCCTGCTCGAAAAAGGAATTGAATTCGGTTTGGGGAGGCTCCCATGCCCAGGTGATTTCGCTGATTGCACTCATGGATTCACTCTGCTCGGAATAAAAGTCGGAAGGAAGCGCGAATTGGGCTGCTTCCGACCTTGGTTTTCCCAAAATGGGACGGATAACAGCGACCTCTGCTCCAGTTCCGAACCCAACTATAGACAGACGCAGTTGTGCCAGCGAAGGGCAGATGTCACCAAAAACAAAAATTATCCTGTGGAAAACTCGGGGGGACCTCAGCGGGTAACGGGAACTGGCACTTTGGAAGTCTCAGCAGTGTCAGCCAAACGGAAAGTAAGCCGACGGCCCTGCTCCAGATGAATGACCGAGATGGGCTGATTGCCCAAGGGAGCCTCACGTGCGAACAGGCTGGCGGTTTGCACGGCCACGCGGCGATCTCCAATGTCCACTGACTGGAGAGCCAGCCGTACGTACCCGCGATTCGGCTTGATTCTCGAAGTTTGAGCGGACTCTACGCGTCCTGCTACATTGGCGCCTTTAGGAATGATAATGTTGCCGTCCATCACGACTGGTTGCTCGACCACCGCTTCGAAGGAGCCCTCTGAAGGCGAAGTACTCGCATAAACCGACGTCTTCAGCCGAACTGTAAGTAGAGTGCCCGCTGGCAGTTCTTGAAGAGTTCCGCGGAAATCGTTCCCGGTTGCCGACCGGCGGCCTGCCGGCCAGTGAACGCCAGTTCGCGAAAGTTCGGGGACCGTCTGATCGCTCGCGGCTTGCAGGGAAGTGGCGGCCAACTCAGTCTGTGCTGAGTTGGGGTCGCCCGGAATCACATCGGGTCGGGAACAGCCAAAAGCGGCAAACAGCATCGAGAAGGCGCACGCAGCCAGTGCGGCACGCCACCCTCGCGTAGATGTGATCCCCTTGCCCATTCCTTATCCATGGCAAGCCGAATACCAGACAGAATGCCAAGGATTCATAGAGATAGCGATAGCAGCCAGGGATACTCTATGTAGATTTTTCACGTCGAAGCCTCTTTCCGGGAGGCACAAAAAACGGCGGAGGCCGTATCAAGCCTCCGCCTTAGATGGAACTGCTGAGAATTCTCAGCGGCGCTACGGTTTCTTCGTCGCTTTTTTCGGACTCCGCTTCACAGGCGCTTTCTTGGGCGCTTCGCGGCCGCCGATCAAGCTTAGTGCATCGGTTGAATTGAACGGGAACTGCCGAACTGACGTTTCCGCCTGCCCCGCAGAGTTTAATGTGATGTCCACACGGCGATTGCTGGCCATGCGGATCACGACGATCCTGGCGAGAGCTCGTTTCCGCTCTTCCGTGGTCAGGTCCGGGTTTTGTTCAATGGACTGCTTCACTTCGTCGGTGGTGAGATTGTGTTCCTTACCGAGCGCCTTAGTGTCGATCGCCGACTCGGGAACACCGTTCTCGACCAGGAAGCCCTTGACCCGGGCCACACGACGTTCCGTGAGCACCTGGTTAAAGGCAGAACTGCCGCGCTGGTCGGCGTGACCTTCCAGCGTGATGTGCGCGTCGGGCTTGGCCTGCAGGTACTTCTTGAAGTCAGTGGCCATAGTCAGCAGGATTTTCTGTTGTGAGGGCAGCAACCCTGCATTCGGATCCTTCGCGGTGGGCTGTCCAGTCGGGAAGTAAACGCTGTGCAAAGCCAGCCGCGCCTCGAGGGCTTTATCCACTGGCGGCGGAGGAGGATTCTGAATGGTGACTTGCGTGGACGCTTGCCCCGTCAGGTTACGGGAGTCCGTACAAGTCGCGGTCACGGTCACAGGTCCAGGTGGCAAGTCGGCGGTGTTTAGAGTAGCCGTATTGCCGGATCCGGTGACGGTACCGGACGTGGAAGTCCAATTCGCCACTGAGACGGGTGCGCCGTCGGGACTGGTGCAATTCGCTGTCAAGCTGACCGTGCCGCCTGGCGTGAGTTCGGTCGGATTCGCGGACATGGACATGGTCGGCGGATTCTTCGGCGGAAGCGGTTTTACGGTGTAGTTTGCGCTGCAACTTGCCTCGTTGTTGGCCTTGGCCTTCGGATCGGTTACGTGCGCAGTGACCGTATAGTTTCCGGGTGCTACGTTGTTCGTGTCGATGTTTGCGGAGGTCTCTTTCCCGGTGACCTGCCCACCATTTCCGGTCCAGGCATAGTTCACGCTGTGCTTCGGATTAAAGTTGCTTGCCGTAACGCTCGCAGTCAACGGTTCCCCCACCATTACTTCGGTCGGCTGCACCGAACAAGCAGCGGTTGGAGTCAGCGCGCGCGCACCTCCCCAGCTGAAGACCACCCCCGTACCCAGACGAGCGCCATTAAGCGTGGGCCGCCGCAGGTCAGGAAACTCGGGAGCCGCGTACGAGGCATAGTTGTGCCGAGCGAAGACATAATTCGCCTCGAACACTCGCCAGGAAAAATTCTTGGTAAATGGCAAATCCCAGCCGCCGCCCAGAATGGCTCCGATTCCGTCGACGCCGTTGGGCAATCCCTTCACCGAGAAACGGTTGTAGCTGAGCAAAGCGTGCAGGAAGATATTCGAGCCCTCGGTGCGCCACATAAAGCGCGGCCCGGCAGAAAAGGTGCTTTCGTAGTTGCTGTTGCCCCAGCTGTGTCCCAGATCGAATTCGGCTCCCCAATGGCGATCGAAGTTGTAAGTAAATGCTCCTCCGAAGCCGGTCGACATATCCGGAACTTTGTAAGGAGTAGGATTGTTCGGATTGCCAAAGGGGGCCGGCACGGTCGCGCCGGGGTGTGTCCACTGATAGCCAAGGTAAACGTCATACTTCGGAACGGTATCGCTCTGAGCAGAGGCAGAGGTGGAAAACGCTATCATTGCGGCACTTACGGACAGGACAGCGGCGAACAGCGCTCGCCCGTTTTTGCGAACTTTCATGACGACCTCCAGACGTAATCATCCGATTGCTGCTGCAGCCCGGTGGTCGCGGGCAATCGCAGCAATCTGATTGAGAAATAGACCTGTTCTGTGGAACGCAGAATTCTATATTACGGAAAAGGAGAGGGAAAGCGGCGTAAGGGTATTGGCGAGATAGGCACGCCCACTGGTGCATGTTGTCTCAAAAAGAAACATGATGGACAAACCAGGCGTCCAGCCCGGTCCGGCACAGACCTTGTGCCGGTGGGGATGGCCGCGTATCTTGGAGTTCGATGCGCAGGCTAGTTCCCGCCCGCGGCAAGCACCTGCAGCCCGTACCGCCAACAAGCAGATGAGCCACGAAAAAATATTAATCGTCGAAGATGAAGAGAACGAACGCTCCGGCTTGGCCGAATTGGTGACCTCCTGGGGTTATCGCGTTGAAACGGCTGCAGACGGCACCGAAGGACTGGAAAAAGCTACCCAATGGGGTCCCTCGCTAGTCGTCACCGACCTGAAGATGCCCCGCATGGGCGGCATTGAATTACTGGGCCATCTGGCCGAGCAAGCGCAGACGATTGCCGTCATTCTGGTCACAGCGCAAGGCACAATTGACAGCGCGGTACAGGCCATGCGCATGGGGGCCTACGATTACATCACCAAGCCAATCGACACCAACCGCCTGAAAATTATCCTCTCAAATGCGTCCGCGCTGCTGGGGACACGGGCGGAACTGGAGGCCACTCGTCGGCGGCTCCGCGACACCGGTTCGCTCGGTAAACTGAGCGGAGCCTCGCGCAAAATGCAGGAGATCTTCCGCCTCATTGAAATGGTGTCGCCGAGCACAGCCTCTGTCTTGATCACAGGCGCAAGCGGGACGGGTAAGGAACTGGTCGCCCGAACCATCCACGAACTCAGCCCGCGCAAGGATCGGCCGTTCGTAGCCATCAACTGTGCGGCAATTCCCGAAACCCTGATGGAAAGCGAGATCTTCGGCCACGAGAAGGGAGCGTTTACCGGAGCCCTGGAGCGCCGGACCGGTTGCTTCGAACTCGCCGAGGGCGGAACGCTGCTTCTGGACGAAATTGGCGAGATGCCGATCGGCACGCAAGCCAAGCTTCTCCGCGTCCTGGAAGACCGGAAGCTTCGACGCCTGGGAAGTAAAGTGGAGACGTCGGTGGATGTGCGCGTGCTGGCTGCGACCAACAAGATTCCCGACGAAGCTGTGTCGCGAGGCGAATTGCGCAGCGATCTTTATTACCGGTTGAATGTTTTCAACATCCACATGCCGCCGCTGCGCGAGCATAAGGAAGACATTCCATCTCTGGTGCAATTGCTGCTGGCCGAAATGAGCGGGAAGCACGGGCGCAAGGTGTCCGCCGTCAGCGAGGCGGTCCTGAACCAGTTCACCAGCTACTCCTGGCCGGGAAACGTACGTGAACTGCGTAACACGATCGAACGCGCCGTTATTGTCTGCGATTCCGGTGCCATTGAAACTAAGCATCTTCCTCCGGGATTTGGACAGGCCCCACTGCGGACCGCCGCCAACGATCCCGACGCCGTTCGGCTGGGTGTGGGGACTACCGTGGAGGAAGCAGAGAGGATGCTGATCCTGAAAACGTTGGAGGCAACCAGCAACAACAAGACCAGAGCGGCGGAGATTCTTGGCATCAGCCTCAAGACGCTGCACAATAAACTGAAAGAGTACGGCAGTTCTGCGCCGGAAGCTGGCAAAGAGGAAGTGCCAAGCAGCTAGGGTTTTCTCAACGCGCGCTCATCATGCGACGTAAAACCATCATCGTGCTGGTCATCACCCTTATGGTGACAGTGCTGGTGTCGGCGTTCTCGTACTTGTATATTTCCCAGATTTTGCGTCTGCGCATTGTCAGTGCCTATGAGACCGCGACCAGCCTCACGCATCAGTTGGCCTATGCGGCGGGAAACGCCGTGCCCGATTTCAGCAGCACATCGGTGGATACCAGTGATCCCGCGGCCCTGCGGCGCGCTCTTGCAGATTACGTTCAGACCGACGTCAGCCTCAACAATTTGCTGCAATCCATTCCGGGCGATTGGCGGTACATCTACTACGTAGCCGTAGTGGACACCACGGGCAAGGCGCTGCTCCACACAAATGCCGCGCTGGTGGGAAAGATGGCCCCTCCGCATCCCGATTTCGAGCAGATCCTCAGGGCAAGATTCCGCGAGCAGATTCGGCTGGTATTCAGCCCGGCAGCGGTATATGACGTCAGTTACCCATTGGAGCTCAATGGAGCACCATTTGGCACGATCCGCATCGGAGTGCAAACCGTCTTTCTGAAGAGCGAGGTACAGGCACGCCTGATGCGCTCGCTGTATATCTCTATCGCACTCATCTTTGTGTCGCTATTCCTAGCTGCTGGCATTTCCAACCTTGCGCTCGGGCCGCTGAAAGAAATCAGCCGGAACCTGGATAGCGTCAGCGCCGGCGAGTCTCAATCCATTGCGGGGGATGAATCGCAACATGATGAATACGGACTGGTAACGCTGAAAATTGCCAATCTTGGCCGCCAAATTCGGGACAGCCGCGAAATTTTCACCGCGCTCAAGGATAACGTCGATCAGCTCATGTCCAAACTGCAAGATGGGCTGATGCTGTTCGATCGCGATTCGCGTGTCGTGCTGGTGAGCGCTCCGCTCGAAGGTTTCTTGAACCGCCCCCGAAGAGAACTGCTCGGCCGCACGGTGCAGGAGTTGTTCGATCGCAAATCCATGTTCGGATCTGCCTTGCTGAACGCATTCGAACGAAAGCGTCCCATCTCGCAGCGTGAGTTCGAAACCACGTCGGGAAAACGGGTTCAGCTTTCGCTTGACTTTGTGCAGGAACAGACCTCGCAAATCGGGGCTTTACTGATCATGCGCGATGCGGAATCGGTGCGGCGCATCGGAGATGAGATTGAGATGTCTCGCCGCCTCTCCGCCAGCGGACGACTTACGCGTGGCGTCGCGCACGAGGTGAAGAATCCCATCAACGCCATTGTTCTGCATCTGCAACTGCTGCAGAACAAACTGGCGCAGCAAGAACCGGACACGCGCCGCCACGTCGATATCATCGACAGCGAGATTCGCCGGCTCGATCGTGTCATTCAGACCCTGGTGGATTTCACCCGCCCGCGCGACCTCCATCTGGAAGAGATGGACCTGCGGCGGTTGCTCGACGATGTTGCTCTGCTCGCGGGTCCCGATGCCGAACAACACGGGGTTACGATTGAGCGGCACATGGACGAATCGCCGTTGCCAGTGAAAGTGGATTCTGATCTGATGAAGCAGGCATTTCTCAACGTCGTGATCAATGGCGTTCAGGCGATGCCGAATGGCGGCATGCTCACAATTTCCGCTCACCGCGACAATGATGTCATCATTGTGGAAGTGCAGGATCAGGGAGCGGGAATTCCCAAAGAATTGCACGATAAAGTCTTCGAACTCTACTTCACCACGAAGACAGAAGGAAGCGGCATCGGGCTGGCGCAAACTTATCAAATCTTGCAATGGCACTACGGCTCGGTGGACTTCCAATCTGCCGAAACCACCGGCACTATTTTTCGCTTTCAAATTCCCGCCATGGGGCCATTACCCCAAGGTAATTCGGAGTACGAGGCGGACACCGCCGCATCTCACCGTGGAGATTAGCCCGCATCGCGCGGCATTCGTATGTCACGTTCCTGACAAAGGCGTAAGATTATTTGACCGTCGCGCGGGACTCCTGTATGACTCTGGCCGCAATTTTGATCTTATTGCCTTTATCGGGTACGGTTTCACCATCGCACGCTGCGCAGAGTGCCGAAACGCAGACTTCCCAGCCGCCTGCGTCACAAACGATCGAGCCGTCTTCGCAGTCTCCGTCAGCAGCTCCATATGACGCAAAAGCGGTGCCAAACAAACGTGCTTCCGGGTCGAAGAAGACCCGCGCTGCCTCTCGGCGAAGGAGAAAGAGGTCCACGGTTCCCCCCTGCCAAAGCTCTTCGTCGCAGACCGCGATGGCGAACGTTCCAGCACCATCGGACCAAGCGTCTGCTGCTCCGACTCCCGCCAAGGACTGTCCACCACCCAAAATCATTGTGCGTCAGGGCGGTTCCAAAGAACCGAGCATTCAATTGGCCGGTGGACCTAGTGCAGAACAGGCGGCGCAACAGCGCAATGCCATTAACCAGTTGCTGGGAGTTTCAGACCAGAACCTCAAGAGGGCCGCGGACATGCAGTTAAGTGCAGCCCAGCAGGACACCGTCTCTCAGACACGGCAGTTTATGGAACAATCGAAAGCCGCGATGGCAGCTGGGGACTTTGAACGCGCCCGCACATTCGCGTGGAAGGCGCAGTTGCTTTCCGAAGATTTGGCAAAACCAGAGAAGTAGCTCGACCTCGAAGACCTTCAAATCCCGAAGCTTGGGCCTGACACTACTTCCCTTTCGACCGCGCGCTATTTACCTTCGTGAGCAGATCCTGGGACATGGCCTGCAGCGGCCCTGGAATTTTGACCGCCTCCGTCAGTACTTCGCGTGCCTCGGTCAGTTTGTTCAGCTTGCCGTAGGCGAAACCCAGGCCGTAAAGAGCGCGAGCATACTGCTGCTCATCTTGTCCCTTGAGCAGCCCCGCGGCGGTCTTGAGCTCAGGAATCGCGGCCGTAGTTTTCTCCTGTTTCAGGTATGCCCATCCAATGGTGTTATGTGCCGCGCCCGCCGAGAGCTTGCGGGACTTGTCGGCATCCGCAGCATCCGGTTTGGCGACCTCAATCGCTTTCTGCGCGAACGTGATTGCCTTGGCTGAACTGTTCGAGTCCGCATAGTAGCTCGCCATTAAGAGCAATGCGGGCAATGAGTTCGGATTCGCAGCCAACGTCTTTTCGCCGAATGACACCAGCCGAGTGGGATCATTCAACTGCCCGGGCCCCAAGGTGTACATCGCGTAGTTGGAAACCTGGTCACTGAATTTCGACTCGGGATAAGCGGAAGTAAACCGCTCGATTTCAGCCATGCGATTCTTGGGATCTGTTTCTGCAGTAATCGAGTTGAATCCGCTGGTCTCCAGGAACTCGCAATTATTCTGTGCGGCAGCTTTTTCGTCGGCGATTTTGCGGCTAAAGTCCTCGTCGCTCATTCCATCGGGCTTACTCTGTTTGGCGATGGAATTACAGACCTCGCCGCCCGTGGCGGCGTAATCCATCAACTTCAGATTGTTTTTTGCTTGCTGGGCGATCCCAACCTGCGAAACCAGAATGTCGAGATTATGCGGCGAGCCACCCAGCGCCTTGTCGCCATAATCGAGGGCCTTCGGCATATCCCCGCTCCCCTGATAGGCCTGCGCGAGTTGCCAATTTCCATAAGCGACCGCCTGGGGATTTGCCGAGTACTTCTGCACGAAATCCTCATACATCGCCAACTTCTTTTGCGTGTCTTGCTCGGTGGTGATGGCCTGCAAGGCGTGATCCTCATCCGTACCCGCAGCGATCACGATGCGGTCACCCTGTGCACTCGCCTGAGAAATTGTGAATACTAGAGAGGAAAGTAGACTCAACAGCAAGGATACTTTGCAGCGTCCCATAGCCCGCCTCCGGCATACGAGAAAAGTAACTTCAGTCCAAGCACGCGAATCGTAGCGCCGAATGGGCCTGCGCGCAAGGGCCGGAGTCACTTTTTAGATCCGGTCGCCACGACAGGCGGAGTAGACTT
>Ga0209059_1001394_pt1 | contig 11009 bp, 7 predicted proteins | sample GraSoiAngelo_151_FD_186165 | JGI IMG/M metagenome (GOLD analysis project Ga0209059, IMG submission 186165) | Grasslands soil microbial communities from the Angelo Coastal Reserve, California, USA - 14_1009_12_20cm (SPAdes) (version 2) | ecosystem: Environmental > Terrestrial > Soil > Grasslands ...
TTCTTCTCGACCGAAGCCACAACCACGTAATTCGGATCCACCATCTCGTTGAAATGGATATTCCCCACCTTGGAGAGCAACTCGTAAGCATCCATTTCCGACAATCCATACTCGCGATGGATCCAGTACACCAGCTCCGTGAGCGCGATCCGCGCCGCGTCCTCCGCAGGACGATACGCCCCCACGGTCATGATCGCGTCTTCATTCTCAAACTGCGGCCACTCGATATGGCGTCCTTTGATGACGCTTACCTGCACCCGCGCCTTCAGGGGAACTTCAATCGCGGAACCCGCCGCCTCGCCATCGCCCATAGCGGCATGTCCATCTCCTAAGTACAGCAATCCGCCTTTCACGTTCACCGGAAAGTACACGGTGTTGCCGGCCGAAGCCTCAGGCGAATCCATGTTCCCGCCAAACTCCGCCGGAACAATCGAGCTGCGCGCCTCGCCATTCGCGGGAGCCACGCCCAGGCATCCAAAGAACGGATGCATCGGAATCTTCACCGAGAAATCCGAATCCAGCGCTTTGAACGTCGCCGTGTTGTCGGCATGATTGATGGGATAAAACCAGACCCTCTCCTTCCACGGCGTCTTCTCCAGCATCGGCGTGTATTTGGACGAATTGATCGACCCGAATCCCGGCGAGAACGCGCCCACACCCATGTCCCCATCCACCTGCATATCGAGAATCTTGACAGCCAGAGTGTCCCCCGGCTCCGCGCCCTCGACATAAAAAGGACCGGCCAGCGGATTGTCCCCCTTCGCCATGTCGAGCGTGTCTCCGGGCTTCTTCAGACCATTGCCGAAGCAGTCCAGCGTGTTGGTGTCGAGGATGTCGCCGGATTTCAAATGCGCCACCGGCTCCGCCGTGGCAAACAGATATTTCACATTGGTATTGGTAGTCGTGTAGTGCACGACGTTCTGGGCCGAAGCGAACGAGGCAACAAAAAGCACCGCAAGAGAGATTAGGAAACGCACGGGCCCTCCGATCGGCCTCGATGTTATCAGCAGCTGGAGGTGGCCAATTCAATCCGGCATTGGAACAGGGATGGCCGCCATCGCCTTGTCCAGTCGAGCGAAGCTCGACAGGGAGCCGGGAATCAACAAAATCAGACCTGGTTTTGCAACCTACAGTGAAACACGGGGTTCAAATCGGAACGCTCCAGCGCAACTCCGTGGTAGCATTTCTGCAGACGTTGTTCCCACCCGGTGCAACATGCTCCGCGCCCGTTCCATTCCGTCCTATCTTGCGTGTGTTGTAGTGATGCTTTGTGTGGCATCGAGGGCGGCGAACCAGCCTGCGTGGCAGCAGATCAATTCCACGCATTTCATGGTAATTACAGATGCCGGGGAGAAAAAAGGCCGCGAGATCGCCTTCCGGTTCGAGCAAATGCGCACTGTGTTTGCCACTCTTCTGGGAAAAGAGCGGTTGAACCAGTCCGTGCCGCTCACCATTCTCGCGTTAGCAAACGATAAAGCTTACTACCAGGCCGCCCCTTTGCGGCAGGGCCAACCCATCGACGTCTCCGGATTTTTCGTGCGCGGGGACGACCAGGATTTCATCGTTCTGAATGTCTTCGAAGCGGAACCCTGGCGGGCGGTGGCGCATGACTTCGCCCTGATGCTTCTGCGCTACAACTATCCTCCGGCGCAGGGCTGGTTTGACGAAGGATTGGCAGAATACTTCGCTTCCATTCGGCTCGATGATAAGCAGATCGAAATCGGCGGCGATCCCGCTCTCGGCACATCCGAAAGCCGGGACTTGCTCATGAATCAGCGCGACGCCCGCGCAACCAAATCGCTTACCGACCTGCTTGGCGTTGCAACGTGGATGTCTCTTCCCGACCTCTTCTCGATGAAGCATGATGCCTACGCTCGCAATGAAGGCCCCCATCAGACGCTCTACTATGCCGAGTCCTGGATCGTGCTGCATTACCTGCTGCACGAGAAGAGACTTCCCGAGACTGGCTCCTACTTCGACCTGGTGTTGAACCAGCACGTGCCGGTAGAAGAAGCTATCCAGAAAGCTTACGGCATGTCACCAGCGCAACTGGAGCAGGCGGTGAAGGAGTACTTCGGCATACAAAAGAAGACGCTTGCGTCAGGGGATTCTAATCAGAGAGCTGCTGCGACGCCGAATGCGTCCACGATGGAGCAGGCCTCGAGGTTTCCCAGTCCGATCAGTCCCGGGGATTCGGCCATCACGGTGAAGCCAATCTCTGAACCGGAAGCGCGCGCTCTATATGCCGGGATTCAAGTCCGCATTCCCGAACGCCGGGAAGTGGGGCTGAAGACGCTAAACGCTCTGGCCACGACACCAACCTCCGCCGACCAGAAAGCCGAGCAGAGGCAGCAGGTCAAGCGCATGGGGGAAGATGCAGAACAGCTTCCGGACAATGCCATCGGGGTTCCCGTGGCGCACCGCATTCTTGCCTGGGATCACGTGGAGCACGGCGAATTCCAGGAGGCGTTTTCCGAACTGAGCGATGCCTCTTCCCTCGATCCACGCGACATGTGGATTCGCTATTACCTGTGTATTGCGAAGTACCGCATGGCCCAAGCCAAGCACAGCGAGATGATGGGCCTGGCTAATATGATGATTGATCTCAAAGGAGTGATCGAGTGGTATCCGGAGATGGCAGGAGCTTACGACCTTCTGGCGTTTGCACGAAACATTGGGGGCACCCCGTCCACGGCCCTTCAAACCGAGCGCGAGGCCATGGGCCTGAGCCCCAGGAATGAAGAGTACATCTACCATCTTGCCGAGATCTATATAGCGAGTAAGAAGTGGGACGCGGCGAATGCATTGCTTGCTCGCCTGAAAACCAGCAGTGATCCGAAAGTCGTGGCGCAGGCAACCGAGTTGGGCGAACAAGCTGGAAGCGAACGCAAATACGGGATTCCGGTCGCGGCGGATGGCACGGCCAGCCCCAAATACGCTCCCCAGAAGTCACCCTTTGATGCTCTCGAGGAAGAGGAAGCCAAACGCGAAGCCGCGGAAAAAAATAATGGGGCGGAAATGCCGGGAGACAATCGCGTCACCAAATTTATCAGCGGCCGCCTCTTGGCTGTCGACTGCTCAAACTCTCCTGCCGCTGTTTTAACTGTAAGTTCTGGAACGGGACAACTGAAGCTGCGCGCGGCAGATTACCGCGCCATCGTGCTCATTGGCGCCGACAACTTCTCCTGCGACTGGCGCAATCGCGAGGTTACGGTAAATTACAAGCCAGGTCTCGGAAAGGAAGGTGATTTAGTGTCTCTTGAAATGCGTTGATGAGACTGAATCGCGTGCTCCTTCTTGCGGAGCTACTGCGACGGCCCAATGGCGATGTTGACGGGTACAGTCACGTTGTACGGTGAACCTGGCGCCTGAGTCGCCCCATCTGAAGTTACCGTGAACACGAACAACTGCCCGGCAGAATGGCTGATCGCATACAGATGATTGCTATGGTCCCACGCTATCTGATCAATGGGAGTGTTAGTCAGCAATCCTGTAAGCTGCGTCACCGGATTAGCACCATTGAAATTGAATACCTGCAGACCAGTTCCCGCCACGGCTAGATAGTTCCCGGCAGGCGACATCTGCATATCGCTGACATTGCCCACCACTACTTCGGGCATGTCGGCGGCGGTGCTGTTGGGTGAGAGGTTACCTGCGCCATCTGCAGTGTACACCGCAATCTGCGTAGGACCATCTGCCTGAAAGCTGGAAACATTCATTGCGCTAAGCGTGATGGCCACATGATTGCCTGTATCGGCGGCCGCTAACCAGGGGCAATAAGTGTCTCCAGGCGGAGGAGTCGGCATTGCTGGAGCAGACCCCAGGTCGCTGACGAGAGTGAGCGACCCGTCGCTGTTTCGCTGGAACCCATAAATCTCCTGAATGTAATGCCAGCAACTCGCAGAGTAGCCATACATATCATTTCCCAGAAAGCTGAGAGGCTTGTTGAACACGGGACTGGCCGCGCCAGACAAAGCGATAAACGTCAATGCTCCCGTAGAGCTATCAATGCTGAAGGATCCGTACTGGTTGTTCGCGCAGTCGCTCACGTAATCCAAGTCGTAAAGGGTACTCCCCGTCCGATCGGTAAAAAGGCTGATCGGCGAGCCGCAATGGTTTGGATTGCTTTGATTCGCGTCAATTGATGATGTTTGCGCGATGCCACCGTCGGATGCTACGGCATACGTATAGATGTTCGTTCCATCGGTCGTGAACAGGTACTTGCCGCTCGCTGTCATGTACGCCGCATTGACCGCAAACGGAGATCCTGCCACTGGCGTCAACTGACCGTTCGAATGGCTCTGGTAAGCGGCAATCTCGTTGTTGCTAGCGCTCTTATTGCTCGCAATGTACACGAAAGTTGCGAACTGAGAGCCTCCGCCGCTCCCATTCTCACTGCTAAAGTTCGCAGTGATAGACATGCTGGCGTCCAAGGTCACGCTGCAGTTCGCGCCCCCAGTGCAGGCACCTGCCCAGGACGAGAAAGCGTCGTTGCTACCCGGTGTTTCGCTGAGGGTCACCGGAGTATTTGGGGGAAAGGTGAAACTGCAAATGGTCGGACAACTGATTCCGGATGGAGTACTGGTCACGGTACCCGCGCCCGTTCCAGTAATGGAGACCGTCAATACCTCGCCGGGGTCGAACGTGGCGCTTACCTTTTCAGTTCCGGTCATCGACACGGTGCAAAGCGCGGTTCCCGAACATGCTCCAGTCCAGCCGTCGAAAAAATAATTGTTCGCCGGGGCAGCGCTGAGTTTTACCTGAGTACTTTGCGGAAATGCCGCTGAGCACGTCGTCGGGCAGTCAATTCCTGGTGGCGTGCTGGTGACGCTGCCGGTACCCGAGGCAGGAGGTGTGACACTCAGCTGGTAAGTCTGAGTTGCCGGCGGTCGTAAAAGCGCTTTTGTGCCTCCTCCGCAACTCGCAAAAGAAACGATGGCAATCAGAGACAAAAAGGAAACGAAGGAACGGAACAAGAGGGCCTCACTTCGGGGACTACACATCGGGTGAGCTTTGGATGCGCCTTCTTCAACAAAGGTAGTGTTGAGTTGCCGCTAGCAGGGCTCTTACCGTGTACAAAAGCAGCGCGGTTGGCAACTTCTGCCGGACAGCAAAAAACCCTCCCCTGGGACGGGAGGGTTCCTGGAACTGGTTCGCAGGTTTCTTATGCTGCCCGGACGACGTTTGCCGCCTGAAAGCCTTTGGGGCCCTTGAGCAAATCGAACTCCACGGTCTCACCTTCATTCAGGGTGCGGTAGCCGTTCTCCTGGATCGCGGAGAAGTGCACGAACACATCTTCTCCCGTGGAGCGTTGGATGAACCCATATCCCTTCGCCCCGTTGAACCACTTCACTGTTCCTTTCTCTCTCACGGATAAAACTCCTTTCACAATCGCGAAGAATGTTCCGCAGATTCCCGGATTCTGCTTCGGTTTCCCGAAGCCCCCCTCAGAGAGGCCGCAGAATTTTCGGTTGCGTGTAGATGTGCAGAGGGAAATTAATTCCAAAATAGAAAAGACTCCTCAGTTCCCGGCAGCGATAAGCCGTCGCCGCGGGAATTTCCTGGAGTCCGACGATTTGGCGCTTCGTTTCCACTACACCCAACAAACGTCAACCACGTACTGGTCTCACCACCGGACCAACCGTCCAGTAATGAGCAACAGATCATATGCAGTATTAAAACGTTTCGCAAGAAAAATTAGAAAGGATTCGAAATATGACCGAAGGTCACCCGAAAGGAGCGAGATAACTTTAACAAAGATAAAGAAATAGCTAGTAACCGGGTTCCTGCACTTTCGTTCATCCGGCCGCAGCAGGAACGGCAATCCGCTCTGCTAGGATTAACTTTTCTCGTGGCCACTCCTCCCATTTCGACGTCTCCGCCGCCGCTGAAAACAGCGCCGCCTCTCAGCTTGCGAGTGCGCCGCCGATCTCCGGGACTGGTGCTCTCCACGGTCAGGTACTTGAGTCGTACCGATGTTCACACCTTCGCGTTCTCGGTTGCGGCGAACGCGATCTTGTCTTTTTTCCCGTTCGTCGTGCTGATGATGACGGTGATCCGGCGAGTCTTCCACTCCCGCGTCATGTACGAAGTTGTCCTGCAGTTGCTGCGCGACTACCTTCCGGCGGGACAGGATTTCGTCATCCGCAATCTGAACTCGATGGTCAACTCGCGGCAGCGCGTACAGATCGCTTCGCTGCTGATCCTTCTCGTCACCTCGTCCGGCATTTTCCTGCCTCTGGAAGTCGCCCTCAACCGCATCTGGCGGTTCGAGAAGAACCGTTCATATCTCGGCAATCAGTTGATCTCGCTGGCACTCGCGTTTGCCTGTGGCGCCCTGGCACTGACTTCGATTGCGCTGACTGCGGGTCCGGTCTCGTTCATGGAGTTCTTGCTGCGCGGCTACGGCACAGCTTTCATACGCATGATCGGATTTCTTATGATGAAGGTGTTCGGTATGGCTGCCAGCATCGCCATCTTCTTCCTTATCTATTGGGTGCTACCCAACGGGAAAATTCCCGCGCGTGTGGTGCTGCCGACGGCAGTGATCATGGGATTACTATCCGAGGCTTTAAAGTACGCCTACATCCTCGCCCTTCCCTGGCTGAATTTTCAAGAGGTTTACGGTCCCTTCGCGTTATCCGTAACGATGATGTTCTGGGCTTTCTTATCGGGCCTGCTCTTGCTGGCGGGCGCGCACCTATCCGCAGAAGAGCATTTGCGAAATACGCTCTAAGGCAAAAAGGCCGTCTGCCATGGCAGACGGCCTGAACTCTGAGCTGATGACCTACTTTTTCTGCTCGCCGATCGACAGCAACTCGACTTCAAAGATCAATGTGTTCCCGGGCCCAATGCCTGGGTCGGGTGGATTATCGCCGTACGCGAGGTCCGCTGGAATATACAATTCCCACTTGGACCCAACCGGCATCAACTGCAACGCCTCCGTCCAGCCCTTGATCACGCCGCTCACCGGAAAAGAGACAGGCTGGCCGCGTTTGTAGGAACTGTCGAATTCTTTCCCATTCACCAGCGTGCCGCGGTAGTTGACGGTTACCGTATCGCTGGCCGTTGGCTTGGGCCCTGTGCCTTCTTTGACGACCTTGTACTGCAAGCCGTCGGGCAGAGCGGTAACACCTTCCTTGCTTTTGTTGGCACTTAAGAATGCCTCGCCTTCTTTTCGATTGCCCTCGCCGGCGACGTGAGCCTTGGCTGCTTGCTCTTTGCCCACCTCAGCCCGTAGTTGCTGCAGGGTCGATTTCATTTCTTCTTCAGTCAACAGAGTCTTGCTGCCGGACATAGCATCCTTCAGGCCACGAGCCACAACTGCCGGATCCACTGGAATTCCCTGCCGATGCAACCCGGAGCCGATACTCATGCCCAGCGCGTAGCTGGATTTGTCTTTGTCAGTCTTGAGCGCGTATGCCGGCGCCGCTTTCGAGGTGGTCGTGCCTGGCTTTTTCGCAGTCGTCTTCGGCTTGGGACTCGCGGATTGCGAAGAAGCGGGTTTAGAGGGGTGAGCGGCGGGAGCATCCTGCGCGGCGGCAGTCGACACCATCCCAGCCGCAAGGATAGAAACCATGCCTGCGGTCAACATTTTTTGCATATTTCACTATTGTCCCATCGGAGAGGCGGCGGGGCAATCGAAAGCCATCGCGGTAGTAACTCCTTCGATGAAGTGGGGGCAGCTCAGCTTTTGCCGGGGACGTGCACAGGTGGCGAGTTCTGGTGACGCTTCCTGGCACGAAGTCACTGAGACGAGACTTGTCCGAACAACTCGGTGTAGTGCTTCCAGTATCCTTCTACTTCGGACATAATTCGGCCGAATTCCGGCTCGCTCCGCACCGGATCCCACGTTTTGTCCCGCTGGAACCAGGGATAGTTGTGATTACCTCGCCGCACCGCCTGCTTTAGACAGGCTAGCGCCTTCTCCTTGTCCCCGAGTTGTGCATACATGGCGCCCACCCACTCCGCCAGATCGCCATCAACGATTTCCTCGGGCTTCAGCCTGATTATTCGAGAATCGATCTTGTCCCGTTCACCACGTGCGGCATGCAGGATAGCCGCAAGGACGAGGGGCTCTTCGTCCGACGAGCCACGGCTGATTTGTAACGAGCGGTCGAGCGCTTGCATACCCTCGCCCGACTTTCCCTGCTGGTAGAGGAAGTAACCGAGAAACATCATGAGCTTGAATTGATTGGGAAAACGCTCCAAGGCCCGGCGCACTTCTTGTTCGGCGTCGTTTGCTTTGCCTTGATAGAGCAGCATGCGCCCGTGCATCCAATAGGCCTGAGGCAAAACCGGATCGAGGTCGCGACCGCGGCGAAAGGCGGCTTCGGCAAGGTCTGTGAGCCCGGCATAGTGATATACGTATCCAAGATGCTTCCACACGATAGAGGAGTTGGGAGCCAGCATGGAAGCTTCCCGCAGCATAGGAAGCGACTCCGCGTTCTCACCTTTTTCGCCTAGCACAACTCCAAGAGCGAGGTTGGCCTCGAACGAGCGAGGATTCAGGGCAATCGCTTTACGGGCAGCCTGCTCCGCCAGTGAGAGGTTGCGGGCGCCATTCTCTTGAAAATTGGTGGCCTCAAGCGAATACGCCTGGCCCAGCAACGCATAGGCATCGACGAAATTGGGATCTTTCTCGATGGCTCGCAAGCATTTTTGCTGGCAATTACGCAGTGACTCTCGCTGAGAATTCACAAAATAATCGGTCCAGTAAGCACGCGCCTGCAGCAGCAGATCGTAAGCCTCGCTTGAGGTGGTAGTCGCCGTTTTGAGCGATTGCTCCTCTTGCCCGTTAAGCTGGACACTGAGTCCACCCACGACTTTTTGTGCAATGTCATCTTCAAAGCGCAGCATGTCGTGGCCCTGCAGGTCGTATCGGCCCGCCCAGCGCGCGGCACCATGGTCGATTAGTTGCACCGATACCCGCATGGTGTCCCCGACCCGCTGATAAGTTCCGGCCAGCACGGAACTGACTTCGAGTTCCTTTGCCACTTGCACCGGATCGTCTGTGGCCTTGGCATATTTCAGAACGGAGTTGGTGGGACGCACTGCCAGATTCTGCAGGGCAGCCAAACGGCTGATGATCGCGTCGGCAACTCCGATGCCCCAGACTTCTCCTCCGCTCTGGCCGGAAAGGTCGCGAAACGGCAGCACCGCGAGTGTTCGCATCGCGGACTGCACTGGCGTTGCGGGCGGTGTCGGTGTACTCGCCACTTGCGGCGGGGAGCGATAATGCACGAAGGCTGTGATCGCGGCGGCAACGACAAGAATTGCCAGCCCAATGCCGGCAACGAATTTCCTGTTCGACGGCTTTGCTGGTTCGATGACGCCGAATGAGTGTGCCGAGTCGGTCTCGCGCTTCAGTCGCCGCAGGTCGGCTCGCATCTCGGAAGCGTGCTGGTAACGCATCTCCCGATCCTTTTCCAGCGCCTTGTTGATGACTTCTTCCAGCCTCGGCGGCAGATCAGGATTGACACGAACGGGCGATACCGGAGCGCGTTCCAAAATCGCGTTGAAGATCAGGCCAGAAGTATCGCCACGAAAAGGCAAAAGCCCGGTAGCCATTTCATAAAGCACGACCCCGAAGGAGAACAGATCGGTACGCGCGTCCAGTTCCTGCCCTTTCACCTGCTCGGGCGACATGTACGCCACTGTACCGAGCGTGCTACCCGGGCTGGTAAGGTGCTCATCGCTCATAGCCGTAGGCGCCGCGGCTACGACCGAAGCGCGATCCGTTGTCAGAGGGATGACCTTGGCCAGACCGAAATCGAGGATTTTTGCCTGACCGCGCTCTGTGACAAAGATGTTGGCCGGCTTAACATCCCGATGAACAATGCCCTTGCCGTGCGCCGCATCCAGTCCATCGGCGATCTGAATCGCCAAATCGAGCAGCGCCTCTGTTCCCATGGGGCGTCCCATGATGCGGTGCTTCAGGGTCATGCCATCCAGAAATTCCATGACGATGAAGGGCTGGCCCTGATGTTGCCCAATTTCGAAAATGGTGCAGATGTTGGGATGACTCAATCCCGAGGCAGCACGAGCCTCGCGGCGAAAACGCTCCAGCGATGCAGCGTCTCGAGAGAGATCGTCGGGCAGAAATTTCAGAGCTACGAAGCGGCCGAGTTCGAGGTCTTCGGCTTTGTAGACGATTCCCATACCGCCGCCGCCGAGTTTCTCGACGATCCGGTAGTGCGAGATGGTTTGACCGATCATCTCGATTGTGAGGGTACGCCCAAGTGAAACACATATTAGGTAGGGGTGGGAACTAAGTCAATGCGGCAAGAGGCAGCAAGGCAATACTGGTGCTGGCAGAAATTCTGTTTTCGATCCAGAAGAAACTATTCTCGGATCTACACGAAACAAAGAGCACGTAATTTTGGGGCGAAGTAGTGCCCGATTGACTCCCGACGTACCAGACTGCGGCGACTGATCTACGCAGCTCTGCGGAAGTCCGTAGCCTCAGCCTGAGTCCGTTCCCGAGCCGGCCTGCCGGACAATGAACTGGGAGCATCCACGTGTGCCCCATTGTCCACTCCTACTCCTAGTCGATCGACCAGTTCTCCTCCAAGCCAGCCACCAACTAAGGCGAGAGCCACACCGATGAAGGAGAGAGCCAACGCCGTCGAACTCGGGTTTTGTGGCGCTGAGTTTCGCAGCAGCCAGCTTCCAATGAACAGCAGCACTACAACGACATTTACGCCGCCGTGCATGAGCCCAATAGTCTTCGCTCGTGTGCCCGAAGGAATGGCCCACCAGTCGATGACGCCGAATACGGCGGCAAGCAAACCGCCGACGGCCGCGGAGCAGAGCCGTTTGGTCGGCAAAGCTAGTTAAGTGCAAATCGTAGGGGAGGTCGAAAGATCTCCCTTACGTTAGTTGGCGAAAAATCGCAGGTGCTTTTTGAGCGCTGTATGTGCCGGAGGTTTAGTTTGTGTTGAGGACTACTACGGTGGCTATGGGGTCGAGGGGGTGGACGGGTAGGGCTATGTCGAGGCCTTGGCCGG
>Ga0209059_1001395_pt1 | contig 11000 bp, 7 predicted proteins | sample GraSoiAngelo_151_FD_186165 | JGI IMG/M metagenome (GOLD analysis project Ga0209059, IMG submission 186165) | Grasslands soil microbial communities from the Angelo Coastal Reserve, California, USA - 14_1009_12_20cm (SPAdes) (version 2) | ecosystem: Environmental > Terrestrial > Soil > Grasslands ...
CGGCATCCCCGGAATCGGCGCCAAGACCGCCGCCCAGCTTTTGAACCGCCACGGTCAGATCGAAAACTTCCCGCCGGACATTCTCGGCAAACAACGCAAGCTCGCGCTGCTCTTCAAAAAACTCGCGACGCTGCGCACCGATGCGCCGCTCTTTAAGAAGGTCGAGACGTTGCGCTGGCGCGGTGCGACGCCGGCATTCGCGGCCTGGGCGGAGCGGATGAAAGCGCCGCGGTTACTCGAGCGGTGCGAAAAGGCTGCGATCGAAAGGGAGCAGAGCTAAGTCTTGACACAAAACAAAGGGCCGGAGTGTGCAGATGAGGTCAGAGCCAACTATTCATCTGTCTAAAAGTGCAGACTTACTTTCCGCCGTCGTTTCATGGTGCGCATCGAAATGCTAGGTGACCGCGCGACGAAGAACTTCCGGGGACACATTTGCACCCGTGACCAAAAGCACAATCTCGGCATCGGCGTAAGCGGATGGATCCTGAAGGAACGCCGCCGTCGCCGCTGCACCGGCAGCTTCCGCAACTACATGCTCGTCGAGTAGAAGAATGCGGATCGCGTCGAGAAGTTCCTGCTCCGAAACCAAACGCACTTCGTCCACCAATTCGCGGATGGCGATCACATTTGTTTCGAGCGGATGGAGCGATGCTAACCCATCAGCAATCGTGTCGCATTCATCGGGAACGACAACTCGTCCTTGCTGCCATGATCGCACGTAGGCGGGCGCCTGTTCCGCCTGAACACCAATGATGCGAACCCCCGGGAGGCGACGCTTCGCTTCAGCGGCTATACCGCGGATCAGCGCGGTATCACCCATCGGTACAAAAATGACATCAGGCGCTGGTATCTCGTCCAGGATTTCACCGGCGATCGTGGCGGTACCCGCCGGAACGAGCGGATCGCTCGCATCGTCGAGAAAATAGTGACCGTGCTCGCGCGCAAACTCTGCGGCGCCTTCACTCGCTGCCGATCCACCCATGGTGCCTCGCTCGATTACTTTTGCACCAAGCGCTACAATGCGCGCGCGTTTGACCGGGTTCGGATTTTCCTGAAGAAAAATCGTGGCGCCAACTTTTGCGATGCGCGCGGCGTAAGCAACAGCGGCGCCGTGATTACCGGTGCTCGCGGCAACAACTCCTGCCACCGGGCGCTGCGCCGCAGTTGTGAGCAAAGCGTTCAACGCTCCGCGTGGCTTGAACGAGCCGGTCGGTAGATCGCTCTCAATTTTTAGATAGACGCGTGCGCCTGAACGTTGCGCGAGTGATTCCGCCGACGCGAGGCGCGTGGGTCGAAAATATCGCGCCAACAATTCGCGTGCGTGTTCGACTTCCTCCGCGCTCGGAATCATCGCGCCGACTTCATTCCTCACATAGACAAGCCATTCTCACCTTTTGGGCTCTTCGTAAACTCCCTCGGAGGTGGCCAACACGGCCGCCGCTACAGAAGCGCCGTATTTAGACAGCGCGCCCTCGGGGCGAGCAAGATGCGATCGCGTTCCACCTAATCGACGAAGAATTGCGGACTCGTTAAGCGACGGGAACCACGGTAGCCGCTTCGATGGGACGCGTCTCGGCCTTGTCGGTGATCAGTTTGCGCAGGAACGGAATCAGCACGACAAGCGCAATACCGACTGCGAGGCTGCCAACGCCGAGCTCCGCGAAGAGCTTCGCGTACCGCACGGCCGCGCAACGAGCCTGAGATTTGAGCTTGCGCCCGCGACGAATTCGAGGCGTGTTTAGAGCAGGAACAGATTTGAATTATGGCCACGCCTTCTGCAGGCGATCTTCGGAATTTTGCCATCGTGGGTCACGCGTCGTCCGGCAAGACGACGCTGAGCGAGGCGATGCTCGCGTGCGCGGGCGCCATCGGACGCATGGGCAACATCGCGCAAGGCACCACCATTTCGGATTATCACGTGAGCGAAAAGCAGCACCAGATTTCCACGCAGACTTCGCTGATGCATTGCACGTGGATGGGCAAGAAACTGAACATCCTCGATACGCCGGGTTATCTCGACTTCATCAGCGAAGCGCTCGCGGCAGTGCGTGTGGCGGACTTCGCGCTCGTAGTGGTGCACGCGCAACACGGCATCGGCGTGGGCACGGAGCGAGTGTGGAATTGCGCGACGGACTGCGGCATCCCGAAAGTCATCGTGGTCAACGCCGTGGACAAACAGAACGCGCACTTCGAGGAAGTGCTGGCCGACGCGCGCGCACATTACGGGCCGAAAGTTTTTCCGCTCAACGTGCCGATCAATCCCGGGCCGAACTTTAACCAAGTGCTCGACGTCTTGCGCAACGAAGTGGTGACGTATGAAACCGACGGGCACGGGAAGTTTCGCGAGGAACCGGCGACGGGCGAATGGGAAGACCGCGCAACACAACTGCATCGTGAATTGATCGAACTCATCGCCGAGTCGGACGACACGTTGCTAAACAAATTTTTCGAGCAAGGCTCGTTGTCGGAGGAGGAATTTCGCGCGGGTATTCACGCGGCGGGGCAGGCGCAGATGTTCATCCCGCTCTTCTGCACCTCGGCCGCGTCGAACGTCGGCGTCGGGCGCCTGCTCGACTTCATCGCGAAATACGGTTCCTCGCCGCTCGATCGCGAGAAGGTCGATGCAGAAGACGCGCGCAGCGGCGCCCAGGTGCAAGTGAAAGTCGGTGGCACCGAGCCGGTGCTGCAAGTGTTCAAGACGATGAATGAAGAACATTTCGGCGAGCTTTCGTTCTTCCGGATTTATTCGGGGCAAATCACTACCGGCGGCGATTTGTTCAACGCCAACCGCAACATCACGGAACGCATCGGGCAGATTTTTCTGCTCAACGGCCACACGCGCGAGACGGTGTCGCGTCTCGGCGCGGGCGACATTGGCGCGACGGTGAAACTCAAGCAGACGCATACCGGCGACACGCTCTGCGCCCCGCATCATCCGGTGAAACTTCCCGTGCCGGAATATCCGCGCCCGAGCATTCACGCCGCGCTGCAACCGAAGGCAAGGGGTGAAGAGGACAAAGTGGCCGCGGGGCTTGCGACATTGCACAACGAAGATCCGGCCTTCGTGTTCCGCGCCGATCCTGAGTTGCACCAGACGATCATTTCCGCGCAGGGCGAACTGCATCTCGAAGTGATCGCTGAGCGTCTGCGGCGGCGGTTCCACCTTCATTTCGACCTCATCGAGCCGCGTGTGCCGTATCGCGAAACGATTCATGGCCGTGCCGAGCATAGGTATCGGCACAAGAAGCAAACCGGCGGCGCGGGGCAATTTGCCGAAGTCGCGCTGATGCTCGCGCCCGCGCCGCGCAACTCCGGCATCGCGTTCAGCGAATCACTTTCAGGCCAGTGCGTGGACCGCGTGTTCGTGCCGTCGGTCCAGCGCGGCATCGAGATCGCGTGCGCGGAAGGAGTTCTCGCTGGCTGTCGCGTCGTGGACGTAGAGGCGAATTTTTACGACGGCCTGATGCACCCCGTGGACTCGAAGGACATCGCATTCCAGGTCGCGGGCTATTGGGCGTTTAAGGAAGCGTTCATGAAAGCGCGGCCCTGTTTGCTCGAACCGATCAATTTGGTCGAGGTGCGCATTCCAGAAGATTGCATAGGCAAAGTCGTGGGCGATCTATCAAGCCGTCGCGGGAGAATCCTTGGCACCGATGTCGACGGACAATTTCAATTCGTACGCGCCGACGTTCCCGCGATGGAACTCTACCGCTACGCAAGTATCCTGCGCTCGCTGACCGGCGGACGCGGCGTTCACTCCGAGCAATTCAGTCGCTACGAAGAAATGCCGCGCGAGATCGAGCAGCGCGTGATCGACGAAGCGAAAAAAGCGCGAGCAGGCAACAACAGCCCGGCGCGTTGAACTTTACTCTTAGCCGCGCAAGGTCTCGACTCGCCGCCACAATTTTCCCGAGCAAAAGTTGGGGTCGGTCTGTGAACCTTGGCAATTAGCGAGATAAACTAGTAGTCGTCTAAGTCGCCGCCTTAGGCGTGAGCTCCATTGAAACTCGTTCGGCTCCCGCCTTCTCTCGCTGCTACCCTCGCAGCTTTACGTTCTATCTCGGAAAACCCATTCCTCGATTCAAGCGACGGGAACCACGGTAGCCGCTTCGATGGGACGCGTCTCGGCCTTGTCGGTGATCAGCTTGCGCAGGAACGGAATCAGCACGACGAGCATAATACCCACCGCGAGGCTGCCGGCGCCAAGCTCTGCGAAAAGCTTCGCGTATCCAGGGTTGGTCGCGACTGCCGTGGTGCCGGTCGGCTCAGGAATCATGCCCGAGAAGTCGCCGGCAAACAGCGACGCGAGGCCGGTCACGAGCATCCAGTTGCCCATCATCAGGCCTTGGAATTGCTTTGGTGCGAGCTTGCCGATCATCGCGTATCCGATCGGCATGATGAGCAGCTCACCAATGCTCTGCAGCACGTAGCTAAGGAAGAGCCATACGAACGGGCTCTTGCCATCGGCGCCGGCCAGTTTGATGCCGAGCGGGAGAATGAAAAAGGCGAGCGCCATCAACAGCAGCGACGCCGCAAACTGTTTCGGTATGTCGATGCGCCATCCACGCGCACGCATTCGGGTGAAGAGCGACGCCAGCACCGGTCCTCCGAGCACGATGCAGATTGTGTTGATGTTCTGGATCCACTGCGGCTGAATCTGGACGCTGCCGACCATCAGGTTGACGTTGTGAACCGCGAACAGCATCAGCCCGCTAGGCGCCATTTGGTACAGGGACCAGAACATCAGCGAGCCGATGGTCAGGATCAGGTAGGCCGTCATGTTGCGCTGCTCCCGTCGATCCTGATGGCGGACCGTGAGATAAATGAGGGCGAGCGCGACCGCGGCGCAGATCATCTTGATTATCGTTTCGGTGCTGCCGGGCCGCTGGAGCATGAACCAGACGACGGGGGCGAGGCCGATGAGAATGGCGAGACCGGCGAGCTGGCGCAACCGGAACTGCTTTCGCGTCGCGTCGAGCAGCGGTGTGTTGCGGTCGGTCAGCGTCTTCCAGTTGAACAGGGCAAGGACGATGGCGCTGAAGTTGCCGAGCGTCGCGAAGATGAAGAGGCTCGAGTAACTCTGGGTAGCCTGGAAATACCCGGCAGCGCTGAATCCGACGAAGAAGCCGACATTCATTCCGGCGTAGTTCCAGAGGAAGGCTCCTTCGCGGCGCGGGTCCTCCGGGGTGAAGCGCTGCGTGAGCATCATGTTGATGCAAGTGACGTTGAGGCCGCTGCCGGTAAGGAAGAGAGCGAGGCCGACGTAGAACAATGCGAGCGTGCCGGTGGCGATACACGCGCAGCCGATCACCTGCAGCGCCATGCTCCCGACGAACAGGTTGCGGTTCGAAAGGAAGCGGCCGCCCAGATAGCCGCCAAAGAGGTGCAGGCCGTAATTGAAGGCGCCGAACACGCCCATCAACGTGGTGGCCTCTTTCACGCCGAACTGCAGATGCTTCGTCGCGTAGAGGACCAGCGTCGAATAGAGGACGGCGAAACCTAGCGTCGCGAAGATCTGAATGAAGAACAGCGCAGCCGTTCCCTCCGGAGCCGCGGAGAAAAGACGCTTCAAAGAATTCATCCGGGGCTCCTTTGTTCCTCGACGCGCGGGGTAATGTCAAGCCGCGCTCATGGCGATGTTAGCCGCGTTGTTGCTTTCCTTCGAGTTGGTCCAAGGGATTCGGCAACCCGAGAATCCGTGTTCCCTGCTATGGTGGTGCTATACGTGATTCACGTATAGCAACGGTTTCACCAGCAAACCCCTGCAGGCGCGCCAGGCACAATCCGGCTAGCGTCTTTATCGAGCTTAAGCGCCGCAAGGGTTTGCACGGTCGCCCGCCAGGGCGGGTAAACTTCTTTCGGAGAGCGGATAGGTTCGTGGCTTGGTCATTGCTACACAGTGCTTCCATTCTTTTCCCTACGTTTGAAGCGCCGACGTGGGTGATGAAGATGTTTGTCACCGGGGTCATTCTTGGTTTTCGAGTCGCGCTGATCATGGACGTTCGAACTGACACCGTCGCGGAATTCGAGTTCGGAAAAACCGTTCAGCCAAGTTTCATTTCGTTAGTCAACATTTTCGCTTCATCTGCCGCGCCCTAGCTGCGTGGAGACCGGTCGTTTTTCCTTCATCTGTAGAGGTAGCCGTGTCGGCTGCAATCGCCAAATAGCCGTAGGCGAGCGCACCTTGCGCCAGAGGCAACGGAAGAGCCAGGGACGCCTGCCACCGCAAGCGCCCATTGCCGAGAAATTACTAGAAAAAAGTATTGACGCAGTCATGACACTTCGAATAAAAACGCTTCAGAAGACCAAAATTCCCGGGAACGGTCCGGAGCTCCACTCATTAACCTCCTCTCCTTCCCTCCCAGGCCAACGAAGCTCCACCTATGAAAAAGAACTCCACCTCTCAATCTGCCTTTTCTAATCTACGCGTCCTAGTTGCTTCTCTCCTTTGTCTGACGGGCGTCTTTGTGGCGCTTGGCGCAACCAGTATTAATTCAAATCCGTCCAAGGCCCAAACTGCGACGCAGACGCAACATGGACCAGCCGCGCCAGCTGCAGCGAACCAGCCTGGTGGACCGGCGGTTGCGCCGCTAGTCGGGCCGGTCATTCTAAATAGAGATTTGCGAGATCTCCCCTACATCGCGCCGAATCCAGAAGTCGAAGAGAAGCGGCTGACGCGCTATCCGCACCCGGAAATTCCATTACCTGCCGGGCCAAATCCCTCGGAGTTCGAGCGGTTCAAGTCGTTGCTGAAGCAAATCATACCACCCACGCCAATGATGCCGGGGCCGATTTTGACTTTTGATGGCATGAATTCCGCCCAAAGCGGGTGTCTGTGTTTGCCGCCCGATACTGATGGTGATGTCGGCCCGAATCATTACGTGCAATCGGTCAATAGCTCGATCAAGATTTTCGATAAAAATGGCAATCCGCTCAACGGCCCCAACGGGACGACCTATAACTCTTTCTTCCTAACCTTGGCAGGTACGCCTTGTTCGGGCTTCAACAACGGCGACGGGTTTGTATTCTACGATCACGTCGCTAATCGCTGGGTCGTAAGCGATTTTGCCTTTCCCGGATCGCTTCCAGGCGCAGGACCGTTCTACCAATGCATCGGCGTTTCCCAAACCGGCGACCCGGTCAGCGGTGGCTGGTTCCTTTATGCCATCCAGCATGATCCGGCTAACCCGACGTGGATCGGCGATTACCCAAAGTTGGCCCTGTGGCCCAACGCCTACTATCTCACGGTTAACTTGTTCGATGGTGTTAGTCTTGGCTTCCAAGGCGTGCGCGCGTTCGCGCTTGACCGCGCCTCAATGCTCGCTGGTGGTCCTGCTAACACGATCGCTTTCAACATCACTCCGGCTGGTTTAGGCGATTCGTATAGTCTGGTTCCTGCTGGTTTTCGTACCGGTAATTCGCCACCTGCGGGCAGAGACGAATTCTTGTTGTCTGTGGATAGCCCGGCTACCGGCGGTGTGACTCTCACCCAAGTACACGGCTGGAAATTTCACGTCGATTTTGCCGTTCCGGGAAATTCCACCCTTGGTGTCGGTGCCAATCACACCCCGAACGCCAATATTACAGTCAACGGCTTCGTGGATGCCTTCACCACGACTACGCTCCTTGTGCCGCAGAATGGGACAACGGCAAAATTGGATACCCTGGGCGATAAAATCATGACGCCCGCGGTATATCAAAATCGCTCAGGGGCGGAATCGCTCTGGGCCAGCCAGACGGTGCTCCTGAATTACCCTAATGGGCCGACCGCCGTCCGCTGGTATCAATTCAATGTAACTGGCGGGAATTTTCCAGCCACACCGGTGCAGCAACAAAGCTGGAACAACGGCAACGATGGTCTATGGCGCTGGATGCCTAGCATCGCCGTGGACCAAAACGGGAACATGGCCATCGGATATTCCACCTCCAGCGCGATACAGGAACCATCCATCCGCTACGCTGGCAGACTGGCTTCAGATCCATCGAATAATCTCGGGCAGGGCGAAGGCATCATGACTGTGGGTGGTGGTCATCAGACCCATTCCAGCGGACGCTGGGGAGATTACAGCATGACGACCATCGATCCCGCCGACAATCTCACTTTCTGGCACACCAACGAATATTATCCTGTCACTAGCAGCGCTAACTGGTTTACGCGCATCGGCAAGTTCCAGTTTCCGATCAGCACGCCTACACCAACACCGACCGCGACAGCCACACCGACGGCTACGCCAACAGCTACGGTAACACCGACACCTACGGCGACACCAGGACAAACGCCCGCTGCTCCCACTGCATTGAAGGCGACCAACGAGACTGCCAGCAGTTTCACTGCGAACTGGACGAGTGTAAGCGGGGCGACCGGTTACCGGTTGGATGTATCGACGAACAGTTCGTTTACTAGTTATGTCCCGGGGTATCAGAACTTGGATGTCGGCAACACGACTAGCTACAATGTTACCGGCTTGAGTGCCAATACGTTTTATTACTACCGGTTACGAGCTTACAATGGAGGTGGCACCAGTCCCAATTCCAACGTCGTGCGGGTAAAGACGAAACCGCGCTGAAGGGATAGCGCAGGTCGGTTGCAGGTGGGCTCAAAGGGCAACGCGACCCACAGAAGCAGCGCAACGCCTTCGCGTAAAACTGGGCTTCCCGTGCTCTGCGCTCGCGTTATCCTCGCGGTGTCGCCGGCATGTCGCTCATCCTGGTCGCTCTGTTCAGAAAGTGCGCCGCGACGGGTAAAACTTCTCTGAGATCGGATAGTATCGCAGCGCGGTTTCAAGATTCATTATTTTTAATCGATGAAAAGCTCCCGCGGTCTGGTAAACACCTCAGCAAGCTTCTATTCGTTCACCTTTTCCACTGAGTGAAGAATGATATGGTACCTCGACCACGAGAAGTTGTTGCGATCACACGCATCGCAAACGCGTATTCCTTCTCGTGTATAAGAAGCGCGTTGCATAATGTTCCCGCCGTCGTCATGGATCCAGCTACGATTTAACTGTTCTTTCCGCGCGATCGCCTCGTCCTAACCGGCCGCAAAAATCTTGCGCAGCTTCTTTTCGCGCCAGGCGAAGATCCGCTCGATACCGCGCCGGATAAAGAATCGGTGGATCAATAAATCTAAAGGCACGGCGTAACGAACATGATCGTGCACCAGCGTGCCGCCGTCCCCTTCCTCAAATCGATGCTCGTGAATCCATAACCGGTAGGGGCCACGGACTTGTTCGTCCACAAAACGCGTAGGCGGGCGCCACTCGGTGATCTTACTGCGCCAGCGCAACGGAAATCCATGAATACGCAAGCGATGATCGATCATCGCGCCTGGCCGCATCGCGATCCGGTCCAGCGTGAGCGTTCGAAAGTGCAGCCACGGCGGTGTGATTAGATCGAGGTTCTGCGCATCGGAAAAAAACGCGAAAACTTTTTCGGGCGGTTGGGGCAACCAAAGCTGCGACTCGAAATTGTGCACGCGCATTGTAGATCATTTCATCAGAGAAAGATTCCCACCTCCGGTGGTGACAATGACGAGATTCATTGCGACAAGCATCGTGTCGTAGCTCCATCCATCTGTTCCTGAGTCACCCCAGAACCCTGTGCGCCAGACGAAAATCTTCTTCTGAATCGCGCCGAGCATCAGCAATATCAAACCCGCCGCAGCGAGTTGCGTGAGAACGCCAAAAATTACTCCGAGACTTAGGGCGACTTCGGCCGCGCCTAGAAACATGGTGAAGCCTTTGCTCATTCCGATGTCCTTGCTTCGCGCCTGGCTCACTCTTGATGACGTCGCAGATAGCTCACTCCCATCGGTAGCCACGTCTTGTCGTCGTCATTGGAAATTTCAGCGCGGACAACAATGGAGTCGCGTTGGCCAGCGCTTGTTGTCGACCAACGCTGAAGCGCACCGGATTGATCGTGCCCGCTCAGCACAAAGCTGCCATTCACTTCGCCACCGGTCATGATCATCGTCATGCCTTCCGCCGGATATATCCAAACTGCCGTCCAACGCTGATGCTTGAGGTCGTAGAAATCAATCGTGGTACCGAAGGGCCGTAAGTCCTTACTGTCCGAGTTCGAACTCCAGATCTCTTGAAGAGCTTTGCCGCCGAGAATCCAGGCGTAGTGCACCTGGTCTTATTGCTCTTTGGGTTTCCCTTTTTGCCGGAGTATTCATAGCGCACGTCCCACGTGCCGATGAGTTGATCGAACAACCCGTTTCGCGGAATCTCCGCACTCGATTTCACAGGATTCTCAATCGCGAACGCGCCTGCGTTGCATAGTAACGAAATGAGAAGAGCTGGCGTCAGTCGTTGCATGATTTGATTGCTCCTCGTGTTCAGGGTTGGTCTGCGCCAAGAATTATTTCGCGCACGATCGCACGACGCGGCAATGAAGAGGGTGTCTCGTTGACAAACTCGTTAATGTAGAGCCGTTGCGCCCACGGATGACTAACGATCCCATTGGGAAAAGACAGCCGGGCCTTTGTATCTGCTCCATCCACGATCCCGCGCTCGCCATTGCCGAGGATCCGCCTGGCTGTGCCATCGAGCATGACCTCGTAAATTTCGTGCGATTGAGACGCGGTGACGTAAAACCGATCCTTTTGATTGAAGCATAGATGCCCCAGGCCCTTCGCGGATATGGTCGTGAAGAGCGCGACAGCACCTTGCGAATCGATCTTCAGCATCTTGTTGTCTCTATAGTTGACGACATAAAGGTTTCCCTCCCGATCGAACGAAATTCCGTTTGGGCAGTTGAAAAGATCGCTCTTTGCGAATGACGAAACGGTCCCGTCCTTCGCAATCTTTGAAATCGAATTTCCGCGGCAATTCGCGACGAAGACATCACCCGTCTGCTTGTTGATTGCGATTCCGACCGGGCCGCTCAGGCCGATGGTCGCGAATGGCTGCGCTTGACCTTTTCGATCGATTTTAGTGATCGAGTCGCCGTAGAAATTCGATTGCAAGAGATTGCCTTCATGGTCGATCGCGTTGCCG
>Ga0209059_1001396_pt1 | contig 11000 bp, 8 predicted proteins | sample GraSoiAngelo_151_FD_186165 | JGI IMG/M metagenome (GOLD analysis project Ga0209059, IMG submission 186165) | Grasslands soil microbial communities from the Angelo Coastal Reserve, California, USA - 14_1009_12_20cm (SPAdes) (version 2) | ecosystem: Environmental > Terrestrial > Soil > Grasslands ...
TGGCTCGCAACCGCGTCGAAATTCTTGAGGGCGGCACGCCCATCATTCGCCTGGAGAAAGACCAGTCCCATCAGTTCGTTGGCTTCCGCGCCCAACGGGAATAGCGCCATGGCGACCTGCAGGTGATCAGCCGCGCGCGCCAGTTGCTGCTGCGCATACGGATAGGGAACGGCAAACCCGCCCACCAGACTATACTTTTGTTGTTTCTTGTTCTTGACTCGAGCGCGGCGCGCCCGAAGGGCACTGCGGTTGTCGTCCAGGTTAAAAGTCAAATTCATCCCACGGTTGAACAGATCGGAGAGAATCTCCTCCGCGTCTCCCACTTCGTCGTCGTACTTCGATTTCTTATCGTTCAGCGTGCTTAGATGCAGGTCGGTTTCAGTCTGGGTGGCGTCTTCCTGACTGAGTTGCCGATATTGAGAGAAGTTGTCCCGTGCCTGGGACAGGTCTGCCATGGCTTCATAGATCAAGCCCAGCTTCCAGTAAGTGAGGGGAAAGTCTGGAGCCAATTTTTTCGCCTTGGTGAATGCCCCGAGGGCGCGATCGTATTTCCGCTCGGCCAAATACCCATACGCGGATCCATACAAACGCCGAATTTCATTTCCCTTTGGTTCCGGTAGCGCCAGTAATGATTGCAACTCCGCGATGCGCGCACGCACCGCCTCGGCATCAAGGGCTTGCGGCGAAAGTTCCAGATATTTCTGCAAGAGGCGGATTGTTTCGGTCGGCCGGCCGTTGATCTCCGCACAATTAGCGTGATCGTACACCGCCGAGGGAGTTGCCGCGGCGCTCCCGGTGATCTGCTCTAATGCAGAGCACATGCTGGTTCTGTGGGTCACAGTCGAGTGGCTGGAATGTGGCGCGGGTTTGACCGTCACTGATTTATCCGATAATGCTTTTTCGGAAACCAATTGGGGAGCTGGGACGTCGGACTCAGCGAATGAGGTTTCCTGCTCCGGCCCCTCCTCGTCGTCCAGAGAAGCCTCGAAGCCTACACTTTCGGCGAGATGATTGAACTGCACGATCCGTTTTGTTTCATCCTGGGGAGAGGTGTTGCCGGTTTCGCCAGTCGTAAGCAGGGTTAGCAGCTCACGCAATTTCACTTTTTGTTTAGGATCGGCGGTTTCGGTCACTGCTTTATCGAGATTCTCTGCCGCCTTACTGTGATCTCCGAGCTGGTAATAGCAGAGCGCCAAGTTGGAGGAAAGCAATCCTTCAGAGCCGCCCAGGCTTGTGCTCTCCTCTAAGAGCGTGGCGGCTTCTTTGTATTTGCGCGCTTCGTACATTTTGCGCGACTGGGCCAGCGCGTCTTTTAGTCGTTTGTGTATTTCGTCATCGAGGTGCTTGATGGCTTCGGCAGCATCTTTGACCTCGATCATCGCCTGGGACTCGGCATATTTCGCGCGCGCCTCCGCCAGCCGCCCGGACTGTTCCAGCGACTTTGCTTCCACGATGATGGATTTGGCCTGAGCCTCGAGTTGCTTTTTCTGGGCCTTTTCCAGATTCTCGGCCGCCATGCCGCAGGAGAGCGCGAGAATCAACACGGCAATTGTTCCGCTTCGCATAGAGTCCTCTCAGTTAGTACCCGATCGTGCTAGATCCCACATCACCTCATTGGTGTACGTTCCGTTGTGAATCCGGCCGAGACCAGTTTTGTGATCGTTGAGCTCCCCGTGCAACTGGTTAGGATCCGTAAATTTACCACTAATTCCCGGCAAACAACTTGGCATGCCCAACGGCGAATCGTGCTCTGTGCAGCCTTGGTTCGGCACACAGACGGTTGAGTACAGTTTTCCAGTGACTTTCACCGTGCATCTTGATTCTCCAAAGGCTGTTCGGAGCTAGAGCTGCCGTCGTCGACATAGGAAGGCTTTTTAGGGTTTGCATAGTTAGCCACCGGCGGTCCTTCGTAGCCTGACGGCGCGTTCTGGTGACTATTCTTGCGTCTTTGATCAGATAGCCGTCGTCATTTCCGGGGATATGGACCTGGCCCCACGCTTATGTGACGAAGCGCACACCTCATTTTGCGCGGGTTTGTGCTCAGCATCATCGCACGGTGTGAGCCAAGGCCCAAAGATGCTTCGTTCCGGTGCTGCCCTTTTGCCGGCGCTTTCACGCGAAAACAGCGATGTCGCGACGCAGAAGACAGATCGGGAAGATGGTAACTCTCGGAATTAGCTGACCTTTCTGCAATTTGCGCCTCCTGCGACATTGATCTCGTCTGTCTTTTCTCGAGGAATGAACGCAGGGGATCCCCTCTCTGCAGATGTGATTTCAATCACACCGAACTGTGACTAGCTATCCGGCGCTCTCTTCCTGCGCCCGGCTACCATTTGCCATCTGGAACGAGACTAGAGGGCAGCCACCTCACCAATCATGACTTCGGAAGTGATTGAGAGGCGCATTTGGAGTTCCATGCTCTGCCGAGTTCCCGATTCTTTTCTAACTTGCGCCAGCATTTCGGGGTCCTAGAAAACTAAGGAGACGGCAGCATGAAGATTGTCGCGGTTCTCTTCATCACACTCAGCGTCGTATTTGGCTTATTGCTTTTCACAGCAGTGAACCCGCCCAAAGCCGAGGCTGTTCCGAGCTATGCGCGGCAGACGGGCTTGCCGTGCAGCGGCTGTCACTACACTCCTCCGGAACTCAATCCGGCGGGACGGCGATTCAAGTTGACGGGGTACGTCGATCGTGCGGACGAGACCAAAGTTGTCAAAGCGGATGGCGGCAAGAAGCGCGCCCCCCTCGATCTGCTGTCCACGTTGCCCCTTTCCGCGTGGCTCGAAACCTCGTTCACGTCAACAAAGACTCCGGTTCCCGGCACGCAGAATGGCACGATCGAACTCCCCCAGGATATTTCCCTTTTTATTTCAGGCGCCTGGACTTCGCATGTCGGAAGTTTCATGCAGGTCACCTACGACACACAGGATGACCACTTCAGCATGGACAACACGGATATCCGTTACGCCAACACCACAAAATGGGGCGGCAAAGACTTTGTTTATGGCCTCAACCTCAACAACAATCCGACCGTAGAAGACCTATGGAACAGCACGCCGGCATGGGGCTTCCCCTTTGTCGCCGACAACTGGGCGCCAACTCCTGGTGCGGCTCCGATCGTCACGTCTTTAGGTCAGGACGTCGCCGGCTTCGGCGGCTACATGATGTGGAACAACCACCTCTATGCCGATGCCACGTTGTACCGCTCCGGCCATATTGGCGCCTCACAGCCTACAGACGGAGTTGATTTCGGCTACAACATCCGCGGCCTTGCTCCATATTGGCGCGTGGCCTGGCAACAGCTCACCGGCAAGACGCAGTACGAGGTGGGCACTTACGGCATGCACATGCGGTCCAGCCCGGGAGCAATCACCGGCCCCGAGGACAGCTATACGGATTATGCCTTCGATGCTCAGATCGATCGCACCGTGGTGCGGACCGACGTGCTTTCGTGGCGCGCCACCTACATTCGGGAAAATTCCAATCTTGTGGCCAGCACGGCGCTCGGCGCTGCGTCACCCGGAAGCCATCACCTGAACACGTTCCTGACCAACGCGGAATATCACTTCGGTAATAAGTATTCCGGCTCGATCGGATGGTTCGACACCTCAGGAACCGTCGATCCTCTTCTGTTTACACAGTCCGCTGTGAGCGGAAGCGCCAATGGCGATCCTCGCGGTTCTGGTTACATCGCGAATTTCTCGGTATGGCCGTGGCAGAACCTGCAGCTCTCTGCCCAGTACACCGGATACACGAAGTTCAACGGCGGTTCAACGAACTATGACGCAGCCGGTCGCAATGCGAACGGCAATAACACGGTTTACCTGGTAGCGAGATTCATCTTCTGAAATCCGCCCCAGGGGACCAGCTGCAACTTACAAAGGAGAACAGTGTGATGAGATACACAGGGTTAGTGGCAACGTTACTGGTAGCTGGATTGAGCATGGCGGCTTCGGCGGGCGAGATCGAGGGCAAAGTCTCGGGGATGAAGGGAAAATCGGTGGTCTACGTGGACACGATCCCGGGAAAGACCTTCCCCGCGCCCAAAGATCATCCGCTGATCGATCAGAAGGGGCTCATGTTCTCGCCGCACATTGTCGTTGTCCAACAGGGCACGACGGTGGACTTCCAGAACAGCGACAACGTGGCGCATAACGTCTTCTGGACGGCTGTCGGCAACGACAAAAAGGCGGGCCACAACCTCGGAACCTGGCCGAAAGGTGAGAAGCGCTCTTTTACCTTCGATAAACCCGGGGCAGTGCCGGTGCTCTGCAATGTGCACCCCGAAATGGCCGGCTACCTGATCGTCAGCCCGACGCCCTATTTCGCTGAAAGTGATGACAGCGGCAATTACAAAATCAAAGACGTCCCCGACGGAAGCTACACGCTGGTGGTTTGGCATGAAGGTGCGAAGAACCAGTCCAAGCCGGTGACGGTGGCCGGCGGCGGCAAGGCAGACTTCACGCTGACCAAGTAACGCTTGTTATCGAGTAGCGGGCAAGGGAGCGGCAAGCTTGGCGCCGCTCCCCGACTCGTGTGTTGTTCAGAGAACTGTTTCAGCCGGATGCGTCCAGGCAGGAATCAATGCTGAAGAGATTCAGGGACAAAAAGGTCGATGGGGATTGGCTGCACACAAACTTTCCCTGCATGATGGCTTGTCCGGCGCATACCAATGCCGGACGGTACGTCGGCCTGATCGCTGAAGGAAGGTTTGAAGAAGCCTACCGGCTAGCGCGCGATCCGAATCCCCTGGCCAGCATTTGCGGACGAGTCTGTGCGCATCCTTGCGAAACTGCCTGCCGCCGGGGCGAGATCGACAAACCGATTTCGATTCGCGCGCTGAAGAGATTTCTCACCGAGCAGTACGGTCCCGAATCGAAGCGCCCCATCAACGTCAATGAAGGACGCGGCCAGAAGAAACTCCCGTTCCGGGTGGCAGTAGTTGGAGGAGGTCCGGTCGGACTTTCTGCCGCGCACGACCTTGCCCTTATGGGCTACTCCGTAACGATCTTCGAGGCCGCGCCGGTCGCCGGCGGCATGCTCTACCTCGGAATTCCCGAATACCGCCTGCCCCGCGATGTCGTGGAAGCGCAGGTTCGGGAGATCCTTGAGACGGGTGATATTACTCTCAAACTGAATCATGCTGCCGGACGAGACTTCACCATCTCTGAGTTACGTCAGCGGGGATTCGACGCGGTCCTGATTGCGGTGGGAGCGCATCGCAGCCGCGATCTGAGCATTCCCGGCGTAGATCTCGACGGCGTTCACAAGGGGATCGATTTCCTGCTCAACGTGAATCTTGGGTACAAGTTCACGATTGGGAAGAAAGTCATCGTGATCGGCGGCGGTAACGTTGCCATGGACGTGGCTCGATCGGCTGCTCGCGAAGTGGTGCGTCAGCATGCCGGCGGCGTCGAGGATGTCGAGCCTTCCGCGGAAAACGTGTCAGCGGTTGCGACCAAAGAAATGGTCGACATCTCACTTTCCGCATTGCGCATGGGCGCGAGCGAGGTGAACCTGGTTTGCCTGGAACGCCGCAACGAGATGCCGGCTGCCCTCGAAGAGATCGAAGAGGCAGAAGAAGAAGGCATCATCATCCATCCCGGATTCGGGCCGAAGCGGGTCATCGGCAAAGACGGAAAAGTTGCAGCTCTGGAAGTGCTCACCACCAAGTGGGTTTTCGATCAGAACAAGCGCTTCAACCCCGCGTTCTACGAGAACAGCGAGAGCCAGATCGAGTGCGACACCATCATCATGGCGATCGGCCAGGCGCCTCGCCTCGACTTCTTTACTCCCGAAGATAAGGTGGACATTTCTCCCCGTGGATTGATTGCGGTAAATCCGCAGTCGCTTATGACGTCGGCTCCTGGAATCTTCGCCGGCGGCGACTGTGTGTTTGGGCCCCGATTGATTATCGACAGTGTTGGCGACGGAAAGCGCGCAGCGGTGGGGATTGACGAGTACTTGCGCGGTGGCAAGCATCCGGAACCGGTGATCGAAGTCGAACTACTCAGACGGCACTCCATGCCGCTCGGGTACCTCGATGTCAACCGGCAACCGGTGCCGATGCTGCCTCTGGAACGCCGCACGGGTGTGACTGAAGTTGAAGTCGGGTACGACGCCGCGTCGGCGATGGAGGAAGCGCAGCGCTGCCTGCACTGCTGGGTTAACACCATCTTCGAAGGAACTCCGGAAGACGGCAGCATGTGCATCCTGTGCGGCGGCTGCGTAGATGTTTGTCCGGAGAAATGTCTGGAGCTGGTCTCGCTCGACCGCATCTTGTTTGAGCCGGAGACGGTTCAACATGTTCGCGACAACCAGGAATGTTTCGGCGTCGAGTTCGATGAAGTGAAGGCCGATGAACTCGGAGTAGTCACAGGTGCGGCCATGTTGAAGGACGAGACTCGCTGCATCCGTTGCGGCTTATGCGCGATGCGCTGTCCTGTGGGCACGATCACGATGGAATCCTACAACCTGCTTCCCGCGGAACCGACCGGGTTGATTTCGATTGCGGCTATCGGCGCGGGATTGCAGAGGTAGCAAGAGGAACTTATGGCGGACGAAAAGAACGGACCGTTAGGCAACGACCTGAGCCGGCGTCAGTTTTTCACGAAGCTCGGTTTGGGCTCGCTGAGCATCGCCGCAGTCGGTACAGCGGCCTTCTCGTATCAGTATCTCGAGCCGAATGTGTTGTATGAGCCTTCCCCTGTGGTGAATGCGGGCAAGCCCGATCGCTATCCGCTGGACTCGGTCACGCTCGACGTCAATAACGGCATTTACATCATCCACTCGGCGGAAGGCTATTTTTCCATCAGTGCAGTTTGTACCCACCTCGGTTGCCTGACAGCGTGGAAGCAGGAACTGGGCCTCATCGCGTGTCCGTGCCATGGCAGCAAGTTCGAGCAGAGTGGAAAGAAGATCGAAGGGCCGGCGCCCAAACCGCTTCCGTGGAAGCGCGTCTGGATCAATGACGACGGCGATCTGCTGGTCGATCGCTCAACAGACGTTCCGGCGCTGGCGCGCGATTCCTTCGTGAGGGTCTGATATGGCGAAAACCGTAGACCGATATTTCGGCGACTTGCAGCAGACGCGATTGTGGCGTTCGATTTTCCGCAGCGGCCCGGGATCGAGCACGCTGAAGCGGGCGCTGGTCATTCAGCAGAATGTGTTCTTGCACCTGTTCTCAACCAAGGTCCGCACCCGCATGTTGAGCTTCAGCGCAACCTGGTATCTGGGCACGCTGACCCTGGGCACATTCCTAATTCTTGTCGCCACGGGAATTCCGCTGATGCTCTATTACCATCCCTCGGCGCCCCAGGCCTACGCCGACACCAAGGACCTGCAGTTCGTGGTTTCGTCCGGCATGTTCCTGCGCAATCTGCATCGCTGGTCCGCGCATGCAATGGTGTTTCTGGTATTCGCGCACATGTTCAAGGTGTTCTATCGAGGCGCGTACCGGCCGCCGCGCGAGTTCAACTGGGTGATCGGCGTGGTCCTCCTGCTTATTACCTTATTGCTGAGCTATACGGGATATCTCCTCCCGTGGGATCAATTGGCCTATTGGGCTATTACGGTCGGCTCGAACATCGCCTCCGCCGTGCCGGTGATCGGAGACAAGATCCACTTCCTCCTGCTGGGCGGGCACGCTGTAAACGCGAACGCTCTGCTGCGCTTCTATGTTTTGCACTGCATGATCCTGCCGCTGGCCGCGATGTTCTTCGTGGCAATTCACTTTTGGCGAATTCGCAAGGATGGCGGACTCTATAACCACGACAGTGAGCCGGCAACCGTGCGAGCCAAGATGATCGGCTCCGCCGTAAAGGAGACGAACTAGCCATGGCTGACTCGAAGGATTTCGTCGCCGGCGTGGATTCGAACGCGAAGAAATCTCCGCGGCGCATCGTCTTCATCACCCGCCGTACATCGGCGCAGGTCAAGGCCGAAACCGAAGATCAACTCCAGACCTTCCCGGAGGTGCTGTTCCGGGCAGCAGTGGCTGTGATGACGCTTGCGGTTGTGCTGGTTTGGACGGCCCTCCTTTTCAACGCGCCCCTCGAGGGCCTTGCCGATCCGTCGCACACACCGAATCCCGCGAAGGCGCCGTGGTACTTCCTGGGATTGCAGGAGATGCTGCACTACTTTCCGCCAATGGTCGCAGGTGTTCTGGCGCCGGGGCTTGTAGTCATGGCACTCATCGTTATTCCGTACTTCCGGGTCAACATCGAGGCGGACGGACTGTTTCTGAAGGGCCGGCAGAAGCGGCTGCGCATCTTCTATCTGGTCGCCGCCGCGCTATCAGTTTTCCTGCTGGTCTTCAAAGTCTATGCGGCGCTGATCCCGACCGTCATCATGGCGACGCTCATGCTGATAGCCGCACAGAGCACTCCGGATTCTCCATCACCCTTCCGGCGCTACCTGGCTGGGCGACCTCTCTCGTATTGGGTGATGACTTGGTTCTTATTCGAGCTGGTGGTGTTAACGGCCATCGGCACTTTCTTCCGCGGACCGGGCTGGGCTTGGGTCTGGCCGTGGCAGGGTTCATAAAGGATGCGGCGATCATGAATGAAAAACCTGCGTCGCTGTGGCAGAAACTGTTCGGAGACGGCGTGCGCGCCTTTGGCGTCATCAGCGTGATCTTTCTCTTGTCTATAGCGATTGCGCCGGCGAAGAATTTCTTCAGCGAATGGCGCCATTATCAGCATGGCTACTTGAAAACGATTCGCAACCGCAGCGATGCCAACACGCTGCAACGGCATTTTACCGGCGGCATTCAGCAGGTCTGGCTCCCCGATCTTGGCGTAGTGGACCGCTGTACCAGTTGCCACGTTGGACTGAAAGAAGCGAGCCTGAGTGACGTGCCCAGCCAGCCCTACCGGAGACATCCGCCGATTCCGCACAAGCTGGATCAATTTGGATGCACGACGTGCCATCGTGGCCAAGGCGCTGCGACGACGGTTTCGGAAGCGCATAGCAGCACGCTCGCATGGGAACAGCCGATTCTGCCTGCCAAGTACATCGAGTCTTCCTGCGGACAGTGCCATCGAGGGCAACTCGCCGGAACCCCGCAGTTGAATCAGGGACGTGCGCTGCTGGCTCGACAAGGCTGCGTGCACTGTCATGCGGTGAGGTTACCCGACGGAAGCACGTTGAAGGCAACGGACAATCCTCCATCCCTGTCGCATATCGCCGATAAGACATCGCGCGAATGGATCTTCGCGTGGCTCAAAGATCCTCAGGCGTACGCATCGACCTCGACCATGCCGAATTTCAAGCTGAGCGACGACGATGCCCGCGACATCTCGGCATTCCTCACTGCGAACAGCACCCCGCTCGCGGGTGATACCGCAAATGTCTCCGCAAAAACGCCTGTCGATCCTGCGGCAGGAGCAAGCCTTTACGGCGAATCGTTCTGCGCCTCGTGTCACGCCGTGCAGAATGCCGCGGGCAACATGGTCGGTGGTGACGTTGGACCCGAATTGACGCGCGTGGGAACCAAAGTGAAGCCCGAGTGGTTGCAGGGGTGGTTGCGGAATCCTCGAGTCTACAATCCCGCGACCGGAATGCCCCATTACCGCTTCAATGATGGACAGGTAGCAGTGCTAAGCGGATTCCTGCAGGGCAAGGCGGATTCTGATTTCCTCGCCAATGTCCACCTCGATGCGGCGACTCCTGAGCAGGTCGCTCACGGCAAGCGTCTGGTATCCGACTTTGGTTGCGCCTCCTGCCACGAGATCGCGGGAATCAGGAAGCCGGAGAACTTCGCTCCGGAGTTGAGCCGCATCGGCAGCAAACCAATCACGCAACTCATCTTCCTCTCCGGCATGCAGCACACGTTGCCCGATTACATTGCCGGAAAGATCAAGAATCCGCGCGCGTTCTCGCCGGGCCTGAAGATGCCGCAGTACACCTTCACTCCGCAGCAGATCGACGCACTCACGACTGCGTTGCTTTCGCTGAATGAGCGTTCGTACACGCTCCCTCCTTCCACTGCAGTGCCAGGCAGAGTCGAGACGGACTACCAGCCAGCGGGGAAAGCAGGCAAATTGATGGCTGATCTCGCCTGCTTGAGCTGCCACCGCATCAATGGGCATGGCTCAGAAATGGCTCCTGACCTCACCTGGGAAGGCAGTTCGGTCCAGCGCGATTGGCTTGTGCAGTTCTTCAAGAACCCGGGAACGCTGCGTCCCTCGCTCATCCGCCGCATGCCCCGGTTCAATCTCACCGACGGCGAAGTCAACGAACTCACGGACTACATCATGACCGTATATCAGAGTCCGAAAGTGGATCGGGATTCCATGCCCCTGGGCGGCTATTCGCAGGGAGAGGTCGAACTCGGCAAGCAACTGTTCTATGGCAAGTATTCGTGCCAGGGATGCCATATCGTGGACACGAAGACGGACAAGGGCTACATCGGGCCGACGTTGACGCAGGTTGGATCGCGGCTGACGGCAGCGTGGATTTATCAATGGATGAAGAATCCACAATCCCTACGCCCGGGAACGGTAGAGCCGAACCGCGCCATGAGCGATGAAGACGCGCGTGCGGTTACAGCGTTTTTGATGTCGCAAAAAGGCGGAGAGAAATCCTTCGGGTCATCTAAGTCAGCAAAGGCCAACGCCCATCCTAGGGAGGTCGCAAAACGATGAAAGTCTATGGTGCATTCCTTCTGGGATTGGCCTTGCTGGGAACATCGTGCTCGCGTAAAAGCGCTGCGTCCCCTGCACTGAAACCCACGGGAGTGGGGGCGGCGATCGTGGAATCGAGCGGTGGAAAGCAGTTCGCGCAAACCGGAAGCCTGCTGCCGCAGCCGGTGATTGTGCAAGTCAACGATGCGCAGGGAGCAGCGGTCGCGGGAGCGTTGGTGGAATTCGCCGCAGCACCCGGCGTAACCATCGATCCGCCGAGCGCGCTCGTCGTGAAGCTCGCCGAAACGAAAGAGGAGCTCGAGGCGGCATTTCGCCTGCTCCACGAGACCCACGTCGCGGCCGGAGGGGCCGCCG
>Ga0209059_1001401_pt1 | contig 10992 bp, 9 predicted proteins | sample GraSoiAngelo_151_FD_186165 | JGI IMG/M metagenome (GOLD analysis project Ga0209059, IMG submission 186165) | Grasslands soil microbial communities from the Angelo Coastal Reserve, California, USA - 14_1009_12_20cm (SPAdes) (version 2) | ecosystem: Environmental > Terrestrial > Soil > Grasslands ...
GCACAGTGAGGCGGCATGGGCGGCGCGCTTTCCGGATGCTCTGAGATTCTTATTCGCCCGGTAGCACGCCCTTTCAAACTCGATCGAAAAGAATGTCTCAACAGGCAGCTAAACCTCGGCAGCTATTGCGTCAGATACTGCTTCAGTTTGGGGCTCAGTAGCTCGAAAGATCATCCACAGAATCGCTGCCATCGCGGGCACAGAGAGCTGCAGGTGCGTCCAGATGGATAAGGGACCGAAGAGCGGGAGCGCGTAGCCGAGATAGAGCAACATTCCGAGATTCCGGGCCGAAGCTCTTCCATCGGCCACAATCCAATCCGCCAACAACAAGTATGCGGGCGCCAGGATCACCAGGTCGTAAACGGTCAGATGCGGCGACACGAGCACGGTGGCAATCAGGAGGGCTGCAAATCTCAAATTCAGCGAGGCGCGTGTTCTCCAGCAGTAGAGGGTCATCGCGAGTACCGCGACAGCGGTAATGACATACAGGGCGAATGCCAGATGCGGCCAAGGAACGAGCATCGCCCAGAAGGATCGCAGGGAATGCATCTGGTACGGTCGCGGTTCCAGTTGAGAAAACAGGCTGCGCACATGGACGAGGTGTTGGAAGTAATCCCGCATTACGGACGTTCCGTAATAGAGCCATCCCACCGATAGCTGTGCGAGTGCGGCGAGCAGCGCGCCCAACACGATCATCCATTCGCCTGTCCCAAGGATTACAAAGGCGGTTGCAAGCCCGAGTTGAGGCTTGAAAACCAGGCAGCCCAGAGCGAGTCCTGCCAGGAAACAGCGCTGCGAGCGGAATGCGAAGTAGGCGGCCGTGAAGCAAGCCAGCGCGAGCCCAGAGGTCTGTCCCCAGGCGATGACGTGGAAGAACCCCGGATAGGCCAGGGCCAAAATAAATACCAGCATGCTCTCGGACTGCAGGTTCGGGCACTTTTTCCAGAGCACATAACAGCAGAGGGCATAACTCGCGGCATTCAGAAGCAACCAGACGAGAAGCGCCTGCGAATACGGAAGCATTGACAGGGGCGCGAAGAACAACGAGACCTGTGGTCCATAGAGGGGAACAAACCGAACACGGCCGACTTGGGGCACGCGCTCCTGGGTCAGAGTCGACTGCACCTCCATGTCATAGAGTTGGGCGCTGCGGTGTTCGCGGACCAGGGATCCGAGCGTGTAGAAGTGAAGAAAATCCGCGCCTTTGACGATCCGATTGCGATCCAGCAGTCCCGGAGAACTCAGAATCCACGCGTAGGTGGACCAAAGGCAGATCGCGAGAATCAGTCCGTGGACGCGGAGGCGGCGAGACGTCAGCCATGCGGGATGCGCTGTGTTGCGACTGTCCATCATTCAGGACATGATGTGTCCCGCCCATAGTATTTCCAAGAGCCAGCCTCTATTGCTTTCGACTGTCCGAGGGCGGAACCCGGCTGTCCGCGGGTGGAACGTGGCTGTCGGACGGCAGAATGCCCCGATATTTGAGCATGGGCTCGATCGATGGTTCGCGCCCTGCCCAGGCCGCGTACATCTTGGCAAGGTCTTCGGTGTTACCGCGCGAGAGCACCATCTTGCGGAAGCGATCGCCGTTGGAGCGTGTCAATCCACCGTGCTCCTCGAACCACGCAAATGCGTCGTGATCCACCATTTCGCTCCACAGGTAGGCATAGTATCCCGCGGAGTATCCACCTCCCCAGATATGCGCGAAGTAGCTCGAGCGATAACGCGGCGGCACATAGCTGAGGGCGAGATGCGTCTCCTGGAGCGCCTTGGTCTCGAACTGATCCGGCTTCTGCAGGGGCGTGCCCGAAGGAAGGGTGTGCCACTTCATATCAAGTTCAGCGGCGGCTACCACCTCGGTGAGCGCGTAACCCTGGTTGAAGACTCGTGTTTCCTTGATTTTGGAAGCGAGATCCGCGGGCATCGGGGCTCCCGTCTGATAGTGCCTTGCATAGTGGTTGAAGATGGCGGGATAAAGCGCCCAATGCTCGTTGAACTGCGAAGGGAACTCCACGAAATCGCGCGGCACTGCGGTACCGGAGAGCGTGGGGTACATGGTATCGGCGAACATGCCATGCAGTGCGTGGCCGAACTCGTGGAACATCGTGGTCACGTCAGTGAAGCTGATGAGCGCGGGCTGCCCGGGCGCGGGTTTCGGGAAGTTGGCGACATTGAATACGACAGGCAGCGTGCCGAGAAGCTTTGATTGCCCGACGAGGCTGTCCATCCAGGCGCCACCGTTCTTATTGTCGCGCTTGAAGTAGTCGCCGTAAAACAAGGCCATCGGCTTGCCGTTGGAATCGCTGACTTCAAAAACGCGGACGTCAGGTTGGTAGACGGGAATGTCCGTTCGCTCTTTAAAGGTGATGCCGTAGAGCTGGGTGGTGGCGAAAAACACACCATTCTCAAGGACGTTGTTCAGCTCGAAATAGGGCTTAATCTGCGACTCTTCCAGGTTGTACTTAGCCTTGCGCACCTGGTCGCTGTAGAAATTCCAATCCCAGGGTTGCAATTGGAAGCCGCCCTTCTGAGCGTCGATGAGCGCTTGAATCTCGCCTGCCTCTTCGCGAGCCTTCCCGATGGTGCCGGGCACGAGCGCGTCCATGAACTTGATGGCTGCCTCGGGCGTCTTCGCCATCTGGTCCTCGAGTTTCCAGGCGGCGTAGTTGGAAAAACCAAGCAGCTTGGCTTTTTCGGTGCGTAATTCTGCGAGACGGGCCACGATCTCGCGCGTGTCGTTGGCGCCACCACGTTCGGCGCGGTTCCAGGAATTCTCGAAGATCGCCTGGCGGGTCGCGCGCTGTTTAAGGACCGCTAGATCGGGCTGTTGCGTGGTGTTCTGCAGCGGGATGACGTAGCCCTCCAGCTTGCGTCCTTTGGCAGCCTGAGCGGCAGCGGCAATCTGGGCATCTGTCAATCCGGCGAGCGCGTTTTTATCGCTGGTGACGAGGGCGCCGTCTTTTGTGGCGGCCAGCAACTTCGTCGTGAAGGCCTGGCTGAGCGAGGACTCCTCTTCGTTCAGCTTCTTGAGCGCGACCTTATCGGCGTCCGAAAGATTAGCTCCGGAGTGCACGAACTTCTTGTAGTAGTAGTCAACCAAGCGATAGGACTCGGGATCAAGCTTCAGGGAGTCGCGCTGCTCGTAGATGGTTTTGACGCGCTGGAACAGTTTGGGATCGAGAAAGATCGCATCGGCGTGGGCGGCCAGCTTGGGAGCTTCGATCTGCTGGACTTTTTGCAGCTCCGGATTGAGGTTGGCACCAGTAACGGCGCCGAACGCGGACATGGCGCGATCAAACAACCGGCCAGTCTTCTCCATGGCGGCGATGGTGTTTTCGAAGGTTGGCGCCGCGGGATTTTCCGCGATGCCCTTCATTTCGTCGCGCTGCTGCGCCATGCCGGCTTCAATGGCCGGCTGGTAGTCGGAGTCTTTGATCTTGTCGAAGGGCGGCGCGTGGAAAGGCAACGTGCTTTCGGCGTAGAACGGGTTACTCGGGCCGAATTCGCTTTGTGCGGCGTATGCGGGAACTCCAGTGGATGCGATAGCCATAGCTAAGATCAGTGTACCAATTCGCGAAAATTTGTTTTTTGTGTGGCACGGCGGTTTCTTGCTCATAAGGGCTGGTGTTACCTCGCAACAGGATTGTAAAGGAGCGTGGCGGAGATAGGCGACCTGGAGGTCCACTTTTGAGAGCAGGCAGCTACCGTTTTGGGAGAGCGGCAAGATGGAAATAACGCCGGGATTTCTTGACATCTCGGGCAATCTGGTCGCGCAAGGCTTCGACGGCGGGGAACTTGATTTCGTCGCGTAGACGCTGCAGAAAGAAAATCTCCACTTCAGTGTCCGCTTTTAGAGTGATGGGATGAAAGTTCAGCAGGTGGGACTCGATCGCGAAGGAGTCGGCGCCGAAGGTGGGGCGATTGCCGATATTGGTCACGGAGTCGAAGCATTCCTCGCCGATTCGGGTTCGCGTGATGTAGACGCCGTCTTCAGGAACGAGTTCGTCGTAGCGGTTCAGGTTGATGGTGGGCACGGTGTATTTGCTGCCATATCCGCGGCCGCGCCCGGGAGTTGAGAGGATCGCGAAGGGACGGCCCAGCAGGTGGCGTGCCCGGCTCACGTGTCCCGTCTGCAGGAGCCTGCGGATTTGACTACTGGAGACGGCCTCTCCGCGCAGCGTCATCTGATCGAAGATCTTGACGGTGAACCCCATGTCACGGCCGAAATCGGCAAGCATCTTCACATCGCCGGAAGCTTTGTGTCCGAAGTGGAAGTTGTAGCCTTCATGGACTTCACACACGCGCAGATTCTTTTTCAGGATTTCTTCGGCGAATTGGCGTGGGGTAAGCAAGGAAAGATCTCGCCCGAAGGGTAAGAGAAGCACGGCATCGATTCCAGTGGCCGCAAGCAAGTGCAGTTTTTCGGGCGTGGGTGTGAGTAGCTTGAGACCGGAGTCAGGGCGCAGAATACGAATGGGATGCGGCTCAAAGGTAACCGCAACCGACTTGGCGCCGCTTTGACGGGCACGCTCCGCGATGTCGCGCAGCACGGTTTGATGCGCGCGGTGAACGCCATCGAAGTTGCCGACACTCACGATGGTGGGACCGAAGTCGGCGGGTACATCTGCGAGTTTGCGGAAGATCTGCATGGGTCAGGGCACGAAGAAAACCGACCACTGCTGAGGGTTCGTAAACGAAACCAACACTTGTCATTCCGAGCATAGCGAGGAATCTAGTACGCTCGGTCCGGTGAAAAGAGATTCCTCGCTTCGCTTGATTGCATAACGACGTTGGCTCGATCGCAGCGAGTACGATGGTAGTTATGACAAGACTTAATGACAAGACTTAAGGAGCGGTCGACATCGCAATCGTAATCGGCAACCTCCTCACTAGATTTCAAACTCCAGTTTCATCCCGTCGTACGACAGCCGTACGTGCGGTGGGAGCACCGCATTGGTGGCTGCATGCGCAAGGTCGTGACAGATGTGCGTAAAGAACACTCGCTTCGCCTTCAGGCGATCCGCAATGCGGATGGAGTTCTCGACGGTTGAGTGCGTGGGATGCGGCTTATAACGCAGACCGTCGAGGAACAAGACGTCCAGATCCTGCAAACGCGGCATGGAGGACTCGGGGATCTCGCTGAAATCGGTCAGATAGGCGGCGCTCCCGAAACGATAACCATAGATTTCCATTTCGCCGTGAATCACTGGAATTGGTTCGAAGGTTCTGCCGAATAGCTCGAAAGTCCCGTCAATCGGCTTCAGTTCCAAACGTGCGAGGCCCCCGAACTTGTAATCCGCGTCAAAGATGTAGCGAAACATGTTGCGGATAAAGTCGGCGGCTTCGGGACGCGCGAAGAGAGGAATTTTGCCGTCGCGATGAAAGCTGAGGGGCCGCAGATCGTCGATGCCAAGAATATGGTCCGCATGGGTGTGGGTGTAGAGCACGGCATCGATCCTGGTGATGTGTTCGCGAATCGCCTGCTCGCGAAAGTCGGGGGTGGTGTCAATCAAAACGACCTTGCCGCCATACTCGAGCAAGATGGATGGCCGCGTGCGGCGATCGTGGGGATCAGGTGAATGGCACACGGCGCACGTGCATCCGATAGTAGGTACGCCCATCGACGTACCACTGCCCAGCACCGTAAGAGTTGCCTTCATCGTGCCTTGTTGGTTGCGGTTGGAGCAGCGGCTTGCGGCGGACGTGCCAGGGCGCTGGTGACTTCCACATACGCCATGCGCAGCTCATACAGACAGTTCTGCAGGAAATTTTCTTCGGTGGAGGTGAGATTGCCCTTGGTTTTTGTTTGCAGCAGGCCAAGCGTATCGATGGTCTGGCGCGCCCCGATGAGATCGATCCGCGGTTGCCCGCCTTCTTCGTGCATCATGCCCATCTGCATCATGGCGCTCATGTAAAGCGAGGCCATGAAGCGCTCGAAGGTGATTTCTAATTCCTTAGCGGAGTGGCCGCTGAGTTCCACCCGAGCATCCAGATCCTTCGAGGATTTCTGGTAAGCCTCTGCATTCGCTTTTTGTTCCGCAGCTGTCGGTGGCGGCGGAGCCTTCTCCTCATTCGCAGTGGGACTGTCGGATTTGGGAGTGGCCACTGCCGTCGCCGAGGCGGTCGACTCCTGGGAGGGCTTTTCCTCGGGGAGGTCGGAACGCAGTTCGCCATCGGTGGTGAACAACCTGCGATCGGTGACAGTAAAACCAGCGTCTTGTTTCTTCTCAGCCATAGGTCGGTCCTCTTATCGTGTGAGCAGGTCGTGGAAGGGGAGGTCGGCCACGACTGCGCGTGAGCCTGCGATCTCGACCTCTTTCCCAGGTACACCAACTTCGCGGCGAATGTAGCCTAAGGCTACGGTGTGCTCGCCGTCAGGAGAAGGAATCACCGCAGAACTGGTGATCTCGCCAACGTCCTTGGCCTGCGCTTGAATTTTCGTGCCCGGCGCCGGCCCTGCGCCCGTAACTGTAAACCCTGTGAACTTTCGATGAACCGCACCCCGTGAGCGGATGCGCTCGACGATCTCTTGGCCCACGTAGCAGCCCTTGTTGAAGTTCAGGGCACGCTGCTGCTCAGTTTCCTGCGGCAGATCGCGCTCGCGAATGTCCTTGCCGTAAAGCGGAATGCCCAGGGCGATACGGTAGAGTTCCAGCGCCTCGGGACCGACCGGCACTGCACCCGACCGTTGGAGCGTCTCGCGCACCGAAGCGGCATGTTCCGGCGCAACCCAAACTTCATAGGAGGGAAAGCTCACGCTCTCTCCGCGGACGATACTCACGTTCGTCTGCTGCCACGGGAGGTCGGCGATCTGAAGGGTCTTGAGGTCGGGAACTTCGAATCCGGCCGCTTTGAGTACGCTTCCAGCATTGGGTCCCGTGAGCCCGATCGCAGACAGCTTGTCGCTGATATTGGCAACCTCGACGTCGTCCATGATGATGTAATGGTCAAAGGTGGCCAGGATTGTTTCGAGTTGCGACTGATCCGTGTCGACAAGTATGTGCTCGCCGCGATTGTAGGCGACCAGATCGCCCAGAATATGGCCCTGCGGGTTGAGCAGGAACGCATAGACGCCGTGGCCGGCTGTCAGATCACGCACGTTGTTGGTGATCATGCCATTCAGCCAGCGGACGCGATCGCTCCCAGTAAGCTGGATTTTCGCGCGGTTCTCGAGATTGTAGACTCCGCACGTTGACCTTAGAGCGGCGAACTCGTCTGTTGCATTGCCGAAGTGCACGGGCCCCGCTCCACCAGCTGATTGCGACACTCCAAACGCGTTATGTGAACTTACCGAAGGCATCGTGACCCTTCAATTATAGCGAAGGCGAGCGGACCTCGCCCGGTGCCGCAAACTGGCTCGGGAGCGGAATTCTTCCAAGGAGACGACAAATGAAAGCTTTTCGAGCGGTTGCCATCGGGATCGTGATGTTAGCTGCGGTGAGCAGTTGGGCCGAATCGGATGCGCAAAAAGCGTTGGACCGCTTCAAGTCGATGGCTGGTACCTGGACCGGCAAGGGCGCACACGGCGAGACTTCGGAAGTGACTTATAGCGTGATTGCCGGCGGGACCTCGGTCATGGCGGATATCAAAATGGGCGACGAAGCGATGACCAGCCTGTACTACGTGGACGGCGGCCGGCTGATGATGACGCACTTTTGCCCCAGCAACAATCAGCCACGCATGCAGGCAGTTATCTCGCCAGATGGGAAGACGGTCACATTCGACTTTCTGGATGCTACTAATTTACCTTCGCCACAGGCCGGACATATGCACAAGGCGGTGTATTCGTTCGAGGATCCGGATCACTACAGCGAAGATTGGACGTGGAAACACGAGGGCAAAGACTCGCATTTCCAGTTCGAGATGCAGCGCAAAAAATAAGGTCAATGCGATTCGAGCCTGCCGGTGGACGGGCGAGGACGCCCGTCCCTCCACCATCCCATCGCCTCATCGACGTTTTTCATGTCAGATGTTTCTCGGGTGTCCGAATGGCAAAGGCATCCGGCAATTGGTAAGCTCTCTCCTCGTGACTGCCACAAAAAAGATTGCCGTTCTTCCCGGCGACGGGATTGGGCGCGAGGTGATTCCGCAGGCCATGAAGGTGATGATGGCCTCCGGGGCTCCCATCGAGACCACCGAGTTCGACTGGGGCGCCGCGCGCTACCTCGCTGACGGTGTAACCGTTCCACCCGATGGCTTTCCCATGCTGGAGCGCGAGTTCGATGCCATTCTGGTCGGCGCCTTTGGCGATCCGCGCGTTCCCACCAACATTCATGCCAAGGAAATCCTGCTGGGAATGCGGTTCAAGATGGATCTGTACGCGAACGTGCGTCCGGTGCGATTGCTGGATGCGACCCTCTGTCCATTGAAGGGCATTGAGCCTAGTGGGATGGACTTCGTCGTCGTACGCGAGAACACCGAGGGGGTCTATGGCGATGTCGGTGGAGTTTTCAAGCAGGGAACAGAAGACGAAGTCGCGATCCAGGAAGATATCAACACTCGTAAGGGAGTGGAGCGCGTGATCCGCTATGCGTTCGACTATTGTGAGAAGCATAAAAAACTGGACGGAAGTGCGCGCTCGGGCGTGCTGATGTGCGACAAATCGAATGCCATGACGCATGCGGGCGGGCTGTGGCAGCGCGTGTTCAAGGAAGTAAGCCGGGAATATCCGCAGATCAAGGCGACGCACATGTACGTGGATGCGCTCTGCATGCAGATGGTGCGTGATCCCCGCCAGTTCGACGTGATCGTGACGAACAACATGTTTGGCGACATCATCACCGACCTGGCTGCGGGACTGCAGGGTGGGCTCGGGATGGCGGCCAGCGGAAACATTCATCCGGGGAAAACTTCGATGTTCGAGCCGGTGCACGGCTCGGCTCCTCCCATTGCAGGCAAGAATATTGCGAACCCGATGGGCGCGATTTTGACCTCGGCAATGCTGCTGGCGCATCTAGGCCTGACCGGCGAAGCGGCCAAGATCGAGGCGGCGGTATTGGAGGCAATCCGGCAGAAGAAGACGACGCCCGATGTGGGTGGGTCTTTGGGAACGAAGGAAGTGGGCGAGTGGGTTGCACAACGGGTGAGAACGTCTTAACCGCAGAAGGCGCGGAGAAAAAGCAGCTGAGCACGCAGAGCTCTGGGTCGTTCCGGATGCGTTTCTAGTTGCACATCGCACTCAAGCGGCGAAAAGCGGTCAAAGCCATGACGTACTTTCTTTCGATCGTGTAGGCCTGCGCATAGCACCTTTTGGCTTTTTCCCACTTGTGCTGGTGTTCGTACACGCGACCCAGGTTGAAATGCGGGTAGCAGCGCGCCTCATACCGTTTGGCGACCATCGCCTTCTGAAACCAGGGAATGGCTTCATCCCATTTTCCTTGTTCAATCAGATAGGCGCCGATATCGTTGTAGGGATTGCCGAAATCCGGATCGACTTTAATGGCGCGGCGACAGTCCTCGATGGCGTTGTCGTAATCACCCACGAAGGAATAAGTCCAGCCCCGAAAGGTATAGGCCTCGGCGGTCGGAAAGGCGACGATGGACTGGGTATAGAGAACCAGCGCCCGCGCATACTCGCCGCTGGTTTGCATCTCATAAGCCTGGCGAAAATATTCGGCAGCGGCCGCACGTGGATCAGAGTCGGACATAGGCAGTCCCGAGGAGAAACTTGACAAAATTGTACCGGAAAACCAGAAGCTATTTGCGGGCTGCGATTGCGTTTGTGTTGCTTGCCGCGTCCCATATTTTGCTGGCACAAGCAGCGCAGAGTTCCACGGATCCCTCGTTCCCCCGAACACAGAACCAGGACAAGACTGAGAGTTCAACTCCGTCCAAGAAATCTCCAGACTCCTCGGCTACTCAGAACGCCCCGAAATCTGTCCAGCCTGAGCAGGAGGAAAAGAAAATCTCGCCGCAAGAGGCGCAGGAATTGTTCCGCTCGGTCGATGAAATTCTGAAGTTTGCCAGCAAAGATACGTCTCTACCGATTCACGACGAAGTCAAACGTAAGCTCGTGAATCGGGACGAAGTGGTCGCATTTATCCGCAAGCACATGGAGGAGGATGAAGACGCGCAACGCTTGCGTCGCTCGGAACTGGTTCTGAAGAAGTTCGGTCTGCTGCCGCGCGACTTCGATCTGGAAACATTTCTGGTTGCGCTGCTGCGGGAACAGGTCGCGGGCTACTACGATCCGCAGGCCAAGACGGTGAACCTGCTCGACTGGATTGAGCCGGAGCAGCAGAAGCCGGTGTTGGCGCACGAACTGACGCATGCGCTTCAAGACCAGTCCTTCGGGCTGGAGAAATACATGAAGGCCGGGGACGCTGATCTGGGGGCCAGTAAGAAAGAACCGACGCAGGAGGACATCGAGAATGACGAGATTTCAACCGCGCACCAGGCGGTTGTTGAAGGACAGGCGATGGTTGTACTGCTCGACTACGAGCTATTGCCGATTGGGCAGTCTGTGGTCGACTCGCCACAAATCGTCGAGGCGTTGAAGGCTGGAATGCTGGTCGGCACGGCGGATTCGGTCGAGTTCCGTAATGCGCCGCTCTACATCAAAGAGGCGCTGACTTTCCCCTATCGCTACGGGCTCGACTTTGAAACTGAGCTCCTTACCCGCTTCGGCAAAGAAAAAGCCTATGCAGGAGTATTCAAAAATCCGCCACGTACGACGCGAGAGATCATGGAACCGTCCGCGTACCTCTCTGGGGAAAAGCTCCCGCGCATGCCGCTGCCCGATTTTAAGAATGACTTCAAACGTTACGACAAGTTCGATGTGGGCGCGGTTGGAGAATTTGATTCCGCGATTTTGATCGATCAGTACGCAGGCGTCGAAGTTTCCAAGCGCTTGTATCCGCATTGGCGCGGCGGCTACTACTACGCGGCGCGGCCGAAGGGCGATGCGGCGGCGCCGCTCGGAGTGCTGTACTTGTCGCGCTGGTCAAGCCCTGAGAAAGCGTCGGAATTTGCATTCGTCTATGCAAAAGGACT
>Ga0209059_1001404_pt1 | contig 10978 bp, 7 predicted proteins | sample GraSoiAngelo_151_FD_186165 | JGI IMG/M metagenome (GOLD analysis project Ga0209059, IMG submission 186165) | Grasslands soil microbial communities from the Angelo Coastal Reserve, California, USA - 14_1009_12_20cm (SPAdes) (version 2) | ecosystem: Environmental > Terrestrial > Soil > Grasslands ...
CGCACAATATCGAAAACCTTATGGCGACTCTCGCGGTTGGGCATATTCGTGGAGTGGGCTTCGAGCAAATGGCAGCGCCACTCTGCGCCTACGAACCGGCACCGCATCGTTGCGAATTTGTCCGGACCGTTGCCGGCGTCGATTATATTAACGATTCCAAGGCGACGAACCTCGACGCCGCGGAAAAAGCGCTTCAGGCGCAGATCAAATCGGTGGTCTTAATCGCGGGCGGGAAGGACAAGGGCTTCGATTTTCAGCCGCTGCGCCATGTCGTGAAAGAAAAAGTGCACGCCGCCATTCTTCTTGGCGAGATGGCGAACCGGATTGCCGAAGACTGGGACGGGATAACGCGATGCGAAATCGCGCGCTCGCTGGCGGATGCGGTGGAACGGGCGCACGCGGCCGCGAAACCGGGCGACGTGGTCCTGTTTTCTCCCGGCACGTCCTCTTTCGACATGTTCAAGAGTTACGCCGATCGCGGCGATCAATTTCGCCGCCTGGTTCACGCTTTGCCGAAATGAAAATGATCAAGTTTCGAGGAATTTTTTCGCGGAAGAAAAAGCTGCGAGCGGCCACGCGACGCGCCACCGCTTCCGGTGCCGATTTCGACGATTTGTCGGAACCGAACATGAAACTCTCGCGCGCGCTCTTAATTGTACTGTTGCTGCACGTCGTTGCGGTCGCCGGGATCATCGCCTTCAACGCGATCAAAAGCCGGCAGGGCGGAATCGCAGTGGCCAGTCATATGGCGAGGGCGTCGAGCAGTCATGTGGAGGCAAAAGCGACGCCACCGTCACCGCCGAAAGTGGGCAAGAAAGCAAAAGCGAATGACCCGATCCCGGACGGCGGCAAAGTTTATGTCGTTGCGAAGGGCGACAACCCGGTGGCGATCGCGAAGAAATTTAAGGTCTCGTACGACGATCTCCTGGCGGCCAATCACATCGATGATCCCCACAAATTGAAGGTCGGACAGAAGCTCATCATCCCGGCGAAAAGCGCGAAAACTAAGAAAGCGACCGAATGACATTGCGTGCGGCACATACTGTTCTGGGTAGCGCGCGCGTCTCGCGCGTTGTCCTCGCGATCACGGACTTCCCTTTTGATGGATTGCTAAGGGAAAGAGTGTTTTGGCGTGACGCCAAAATCAGCACGCGAGACGCGTGCGCTACCCAAGCGTCTGGGAATGAGCGCGCGTCGATGAATTTCAACTAACCATGCAACGCAAGAGCGCATATTTTCTTTTTCTGGCGGTGCTGACCATGCTTGTCATCGGAGTCGTCATGCTGTTCAGCACCAGCGCTTTTGCGCGTGATGCCCACGGCGACGTTTACTTTTTCATCAAACGCCAAGCTCTCTGGCTCGGGATCGGGCTCACGGTTTTGATCGGAGCAGCATTGATCGATTACCATTTCTGGTATCACACCTGGTGGCTCTGGTTCCTTCTCGCCCTCGGAACTCTGGCGCTTTGTTTCGTACCGCATCTCGGAATGCGCATTAACGGGTCGCGGCGCTGGGTCGGTGCCGGCCCCATCACCTTTCAGCCGTCGGAAATTGCCAAGATCGCCGCGGTATTTTTTCTGGCGTGGTGGTTCGTCCGTTTTGAGAGCCGCAACCGCAACCTAATATTTAGTTTCGTCATTCCGTTGGTGGCGACGGCGCTGCTGATATCCCTTATCATCACCGAGGTCGATCTCGGCACCTCGGCCCTGATCGGAGCGACGACCCTGGTGATGATGTTCGTCGCTGGAACAAATCCCATCCTGCTCGGCGCTTTCTTCGCGACGGCGCTCGGTGGATTTATCTTTACCGTCACCTGCGTGCCAGAGCGGATGAACCGGCTCTTGGCTTTTTTGCATCCGGAAAATTACAAACAGGATGCCGGCTTACAGCAGATGCAGGCGCTGATTGCGTGGGGTAGCGGTGGAATGGAAGGCCTCGGCCTTGGTCACGGACGTCAGAAAATGCTCTATCTGCCCTACGCGCACACCGATTTCATTTTTCCCATGATTGGCGAGGAGCTGGGATTGCGTGTGAGCTTGCTCGTCGTGTTCCTGTTTATCGTCATCATTGTTTGCGGAATGATGATTGCGCTGCACGCCAAGGATCGTTTTGGCATGCTCCTCGGATGCGGGATTGTTACGCTGCTGGCCTTGCAGGCGGCGGTGAACATAGGCGTGACAACTTCGCTCTTGCCAAACAAAGGGTTACCACTGCCGTTTATCAGTTACGGGGGCTCGAATCTCGCAGCCTGCCTCTTCGGTATCGGTATTTTGTTAAGTATTTACCGACAGGCCAAACTGGAACCGGGAAATACGAAACGCATCACCATGCAAGCGCGCATGACGCCGAGGATATGAAGAATTGCGAATTGCAGATCGCAGATTCCGGAATGCGGGCAGCAGAACGCGAAAGCGCGTCCCTCCGTCCATCAACCAACGACCGTCGACCATCAATCATCTCATGAACGCCGTTATCGCATGTGGAGGAACTGGCGGGCATCTTTTTCCGGGACTTGCTGTCGCGGAAGTGTTGCGCGAGCGCGGACATGTGGTGCTGCTTTTTGTCTCGGAAAAGGATGTCGACGCGCGCGCCTTGAAGGAACATCCTGAAATTCCGTTCGAGAAACTTCCGACGATCGGGCTGCCGTCCCCGTTTTCGCCGGCTATCCTGGGATTTGTTCGCCGATTTAACGAAAGCTTCCGGCGTTGCCGTTCCATCTATCGCCGATTTAATCCCCAAGTTGTTCTCGGAATGGGAGGGTTTACCTCCACTGCGCCCGTGCTTGCCGGAAAAATGCGGGGCGTACCAACGTTCATCCATGAATCGAATGCCATTCCCGGCAAAGCCAACAAATTGACGGCTCGCCTGGTGCGGGCCGTTTTGCTCGGCTTTAAGGAATGCGCTCCGTTTTTCCCGAAAGTAAAAACGGAAGTGACCGGCACACCGATTAGGACGGAATTGCGGCGGATCGATCGCGACACGGCGCGTGAAAAGCTCGGGTTAAGAGCAGATCTCCCGACCGTGCTGGTGATGGGCGGAAGCCAGGGAGCAAGCGGAATTAATCAGGCCATGATCAAGTCGCTGCCCGCGTTAGATGGCGCAACGTTGCAAGTGATTCACCTCACCGGAACACGCGATGAAAAACTTGTGGCGGACAATTATCGCCGCGCGAAACTGCCGGCTTTTGTTGCGGCGTTTCATCATCGCATGGAAGAATTGTACAGCGCTGCTGATTTCGCGGTTGCCCGATCGGGCGCTGCCAGTCTGGCCGAGCTGGCAGCCTTCGCTCTGCCCGCCATTTTGATTCCGTTTCCCTACGCAGCCGACGATCACCAGACACGTAACGCCGAGGTTTTCGTCAAGGCCGGGGCGGCCATCGTGGTTAAGGAATCGGAAATCCTGGATGACGCACTCGCCCACAAAATCCTTCCGTTCGTCAAAGACCAGGGCCCCCTCCAGCGCATGTCGCAAAACGCGGCCAAACTTTCCACTCGAAATGCCGCCAGCGCAGTGGTGGAAACGATCGAGAGATATACCACCGTCGCCGAATGAAAACCGGGCCTACACACCTCAGTCTGGCGCGCTTTCTTACGCGCGAGCATCACCGCGTCCATCTCATTGGCGTAGCCGGAAGCGGAATGAGCGGTGTCGCGGCCTTATTGCTCGAGCTCGGCCACCAGGTGAGCGGTTCGGATAAGTCGATCTCACTCGAAGTGGAACGGTTGCAGCGTCTGGGCTTGAAATTTTTTCAGCAACATCGCAGCAAAGACGCCACTCAAACCGAACTCATCGTCTATTCCTCCGCCATCAAGGTGGACAATCCAATTCTCCTTAGCGCCGGCAAATCGGGAACGCGTACGGCGCGACGCGCAGAAGCGCTGGCGGCAATCATGCAGGATAAACGCGGGATCATTGTTTGTGGCATGCATGGCAAAACCACCACTTCGGCCATGACCGCACATGTTTTGCGGGAAGGGGGCCTGCACCCGTCGCATTACGTCGGCGCGGAGATTCCGATTCTCGGCCAGAACGCCCACTGGGACCCGCGGGGAGAATATTTCGTGGCCGAGGGCGACGAAAGCGACGGCACCATTCGCTGTTTCCATCCAGAACATATCCTGGTCCTGAATATCGAGCTGGAGCATCTCGATTTTTATGAGGACCTGGCCGAAATCGAGGCGGTCTTTGATCAGTTAATCGGGCAAACCTCCGGCAAAATCTTTTTTTGTCTGGATGATCCCGTCACCACGCGTGTTTGCAAATCCGATCGCTCGGTCTCCTACGGTTTTGCCGAGAATGCCGATTATCGGGCGCGGGATATTTCGCTGGAGGATTTTTCCTCAGTCTTTTCTGTATTTCATCACGGCGAAGAACTGGGCCAGGCGCGGTTGAACGTTCCCGGTCGCCACAATGTGCAAAACGCGACCGGCGTGATTGCGCTGGCGAGTGAACTCGGCATCCCGTTCGAGAAAATCGCCAGTGCGCTGGCCAAGTTTCGGCACGCCCGCCGCCGTTTCGAAATCAAATACGCCAGCGACCGCTTTTTGTTGGTCGACGATTACGCGCATCATCCCACGGAAATCCGCGCGACGCTGGCGACAGCGCGTTCCACAGGACGCAAGCGGGTACTGACAATGTTTCAGCCGCATCGCTACACGCGCACCAAGGCATTGTGCAATGAATTTGGCGCCGCCTTTGATCAGGCCGATCGCGTCGTTATCACCGATATTTATCCAGCGAGCGAGCCGCCCATTCCCGGAATCAGTGGCCAGACTATCGCTGACGCCATATCGGCGCACGGTCATCGCGGTGTGACTTATCAATCGCGATTTATGCGCGTGCATCGCGACATCGGCAACATGCTGGTATCGGGCGATCTCATCCTTAGCCTCGGCGCCGGAAACATTCACGAGCAACTTTCGATGCTGGCAGCGGAACTCGTCGTTGCCGAAAAATTAAAGGCGATTGTTGGCGAAGAAGGCGATGTGCGTCTGCACGAGCCGATGGCAAAGCATACGACCCTGCGCGTCGGCGGCCCGGCGCAGTTTTGGGTCGAGCCACGGACGGAAAAGGCATTTGCCGAACTGATCCGTTTTTGCCGGCGCGAAGACTTGCCGCTCTTCGTCGTCGGGCGCGGTTCGAATCTATTGGTGCGCGACGGCGGCATTGAAGGCGTGGTTGTTCATCCCTGTGGCGGCGAATTTGATGACATTAGTGTCAGTGGAACTGAAATTACGTCCGGAGTTGGCGCGAAATTGAAGCAAGTCGCATATGCGGGACGCGATGCCGGCATCGGTGGCCTTGAGTGGATGGAAGGAATTCCTGGCGAAGTCGGCGGTGCGTTACGGATGAACGCGGGCGCCATGGGCGGGCAGACATTTGAACATGTCCTGAGGGTGCGTGTTCTCGATGACGAAGGAAATGCCCACGTCATGACTCCGTCGGAGATGGAAGTACACTATCGTCATGTTCCGACCTTGGAAAAACGATATGCGGTTTCAGCCGTATTTCGCGGCACCCCCTCAGCCAAGGAGGAGATTGTGCGAAAACTCGAGGAGTCGCAGCACAAACGCAAGACCACCCAGCCGGCGGCTTCCAGCGCCGGATGCATTTTCAAGAATCCGGACAGCATTCCAGCGGGAAAATTAGTGGACGAATTAGGTTTGAAAAATTGCGCGATCGGAAAAGCGCGCGTGTCCGAAGTACACGGTAATTTTATTGTTAATGACGGCGGTGCGACCGCGTCGGAAATGCTGGAGTTGATTGAAAAAATCCAGGCAACCGCGCGGGAGAAACGCGGCGTCGAATTACAAACGGAAGTTCAAATCGTTGGGAGAATGCATGAAGGGAATGCAATCGAAAGGGGAGAACTGAAATGAGCGCGCTACCAAAACGAATTGCAGTATTAATGGGTGGACCCGGTTCCGAGCGGGATGTCTCCCTTGCCACAGCGCGCGGCGTTGCCAAAGCGCTCCGCTCGCGCGGCGCGGAAGTTTTCGAAATCGATGTTCGCAATGAAAATTTCGAGCTCCCACAGAACATCGAAGTCGCCTTCCTCACCATTCATGGGACCTTCGGCGAAGACGGCCAAATTCAGCAGATTTTGGAAGATCGCGATGTTCCCTACACCGGCGATGGCGTAAATGAGAGTCGGACCGCCTTCGATAAAATTGAATCAAAGAAGAAATTTGAAGCTGCTGGTGTTACGACCCCTCGCTGGCAGATCATCGGTTCGAATGAGCGACCGACCCTTCCGCTTCCTTTCGTGGTTAAGGCGCCACGACAAGGCTCGACCGTTGGCATCTATATTATTAGGAGCGCCGATCAACTTGAGACCGGCCTGGCGGAAGCGCGTAAATTTGATCGTCGGTTACTGGTCGAAGAATTCGTGTCCGGCCGCGAACTGACGGTCGGCATTCTGGGTGATCAAGCCCTTCCGATTATCGAGATTATTCCGAAGAGCGGCTTCTACGATTTCGCCAATAAGTATCCGTTCCTGAATCCGCAGGCCGGCGGCGGAGCAGAACATGTTTGTCCGGCCAAGATTGAAGAAAAGCTGACGCGTCAAATTCAGGAACTGGCGTTGCGAGCGTATCGTTCGATCGGTCTGCGCGTTTATTCGCGAGTGGATGTGCTCCTGCCGGAAAACGCGGCTCCGACGGTTTTGGAAGTTAACACTATTCCGGGAATGACGGAGGCGAGTTTGTTGCCGGAAGCAGCCGCAGCTGCGGGCATCAGCTACGAGGACCTGTGTCTGCGGATTATTGAATTATCGCGTCTGCGGAGAGGGAGAGGGAAATGAGATTAAGCAACTCCACTCGCAAACGGTCTCGCAATAAGCGCGTCTCGAATCCGCGTCAGCGCAAACAGCAGCATCTGCTTGATGTCAAGGTGCGCGCGCGCAAAGCCACGCAGTATCGCAACCGACGCGTCCTGGTTTTCATGTCCAAAATCGTTCTTGCCGCCGCCATCTGCGGCGGAAGCGTTTTTGGCGTGCGCGTGGCAATGCGACGGTTCTTTTTTGAGAATCCGGACTACCGCCTGGCGATGATCGATGTGCAGACGGATGGAAGTTTGCTGCGCGGTCAAGTTTTAAGAGCGGCCGATTTGCGCGAAGGCGAAAATATTTTTCGAGTCAACCTCGGGCACGTCCATCGCGTTCTACAGCAGTTGCCGCAGGTGGATGAAGTGGAATTGGTGCGCAAGCTACCGGGAGAAATCGACATTCGCATCGTCGAGCGCAAACCGATCGCCTGGATCACGAGCGAGAAAGAGATTTCCGATCCATTTCAGTCTGATGTCGCATTTTTAATCGACGCACGCGGGGTCCTGATGAAGGAAAGAAAATTGTTGCCGGAATATCTCGGGCTGCCGTTGATCACCGGTTGCACCAGCGAATCGCTCGAGCCGGGGAAAATTGTTCAATCTGTCGAAGCCAAGGCGGCCTTGGAATTACTGCGTTTGAGCGCGGGTAGTTTCATGCAAACCCGTTTCCAAATTCGCGAGATCGACCTCTCCAAAGGCTACTGCCTGGTCGTGACGGACAAGAATCACACTCGAGTCACCGTCGGATTCGATCAGCTCGAAAAACAGATTCAGCGGCTCGAACAATTCCTGGTTTATGCCGACGATTCCCGGCGCGACATCGAAACGGTCAATTTGATGGTGCAGCGCAACATTCCGGTAACCTTCATGAAACCACCGGCCGAAGTGATTAATGACACCATCGATCCGGAGGAGACGCCGCGCATTATGAAAGCAATTCCGGTGCATCCGCCGGCTCCGGCGTCGGGAAAAGGAAAATCAGCCCTGCCGGCATCGGGAAAAACCCAAAACGGGCCGCAACCTTTTTCATTGCAAAAACAAAACTCAGAAAAGAAAGGCGGAAATGGCCAGTAATGATTTGATGATAGGGTTGGAAATTGGGACGTCTAAAATTTGCGTCGTTGTCGGCGAAGCGCGTCTGGACGGAACGACGAAAATTTTGGGCGTCGGGCAGGCGCCTTCGCGCGGTGTGCGCAAAGGCGAGGTCGTCGATTTCGAGACGGCGATGAAATGCGTCTTGGAAGCGTTAAGCGACGCCGAAACGAAAAGCGACGTGATGATCAAGGGCGTTTATGTCGGCGTGACCGGCGCGCACATTCAGAGTTTCAACAACCGTGGCTGCGTCATGCTACCGGACGATCATGATGAAATCGATGAGCAGGATATCGAGGACGTGAAGATCAATGCCCGCGAAGTGAGCATTCCGGCGCAGAACGCGTTTCTCCATTCCATCATTCAGCACTATCACGTCGACGGCCAGGATGGCGTGCTCAATCCCGTCGGCATGCTTGGTCACAAGCTGGAAGCGGATTTTCACATCATTCATGGTGTGCGTACTCGTATTCAAAACACCATTCGCTGTGTCAAGGAACTGCCCTTGGAGGTGGAAGATGTCGTTTTTAATCCGCTTGCCTCCGCTCAGGTGGTCCTAACCCAACAGCAAAAAAACATGGGAGCACTGGTGATCGACATGGGAGGCGGCACCGCTGATTACATTCTCTATGTCGATGGCGCAGTGAAGCAGAGCGGTTCTCTCGGCATCGGCGGCGATCACATTACTAACGATATCTCGATGGGGCTGCGCATTCCGATGGCGCGCGCCGAGAAGTTAAAAATCGACGAGGGCAGCGTGATTCTGGGAAATTGTCTTCCGGGGGAGACGGTGGTGTTAAAGGACGATTCCGGGTTTGCCGGCAAGGAAGTGGAGCGCGAGACGCTCAATACCATCATTCATTTGCGCGTGCGCGAGACACTCGAGCTGCTCAGGCGCACGCTGGAGGAAGAATCGTTCATCAATTTTATCGGCGAAGGCATCTTCATCACGGGCGGATGCAGCCTGATTCGCGGCATTGATAATCTGGCCGAGGAAACATTTGAAATTCCGGCGCGAATCGCTCACGCCCAGACCATGTCAGGGCTAACCTCTGCCTTTCAGAACCCGCAGTTTTCCACCGCCATCGGACTGATCAAATATGCTCAGGCGGTGCAGGCAGAGCGACCCCAACGGCGCGGATTTGGTCGCATTTTCAGCCGGTTTATTCCCGGAATGCGATGAGAGGCACTCAAAATCAACATCCGAGCAAACCGATTTTTGATAGAGGGATGCCCTCCGTGGCGTCCCATAATTTTGGGACGGGACAGCGCCCGTCCCTCCACTTCACAGACAGGGTAAAAATATGATTCAACTAAGCCGAAACTACAGTCTGCCGGAACGAGAAGAGCAAATCATCCCGATTAAAGTGATCGCGGTGGGAAGCGCCGGGTCAAATGCGCTGGATCGCGTTGTGCTTGATGGGATGGACAAGTCCGATCTCATCGCCGCCAACACCGACGCGCAATCCCTCGCCAGTTCGGTGGCAGCGTTGAAAGTGCAATTGGGACGTTCGGTTACGCGCGGACTTGGCACCGGCGGCGATCCCGAACTCGGATTTGATGCCGCACAGGAGGCAGCCGATGAAATCCGCCAGGTCCTGACGCAAGCCCGGCTGATCTTTATCTGTGCCGGTCTCGGCGGCGGCACTGGTTCCGGCGCGGCGCCCGTCATCGCCCAACTCGCGCGTGAGATGGGCGCGCTCGTGATCGCATTCGCGACTGTGCCATTTACCTTCGAAGGAAAACGTCGTGCCGCTCAGGCTCGCGATGCTCTTGCTCGTTTGCACGAATCCACCGATGCCGTCGTCTGTTTCGAGAACGATCGCATGGCCGACATGGTCGCGCCCAAAGCTGGTATCCATCAGGCTTTTGCGGTTGCCGACATGGCGATCAGCCAAAGTTTGCGTTCGATTATAAATTTGATCCAGCGGCCAGGCATCATGCGCATCGGTTTCGATGATTTGCTCGCGGCACTGCGCGGCGGCGGTGGGCGTTGTCTCTTTGGTTTTGGCGAAAGTGATTCGGATAATCGTGCGCACCAGGCACTGGCACAGGCGTTGAAGAATCCCTTGATGGATCGCGGGCGCTCGCTCGCCAATGCCTCCAGTGTGCTGGTGCAAATCACCGGCGGTCCTGGTATGACCCTGTCGGAAGTGGAAATCTTGATGCGCGATCTCAACAAGCACATCGGGGAAGAAACGCAGCTTCTTTTCGGGACGGCGGTTGACGGCCGGATGGGCGATCGGTTGAGCGTTACACTGCTCAGCTCGCTGCCTGTCGCGGAAACCGAAATTACGGCGCGGAAACCAAAGCGTCCGGTAATCGCAACCGCTCCGCCGCCCGAGCCGGTTATCGAAACGCCGACAATCGAGTCGTTCGTTGAACCCGCGGCGATGAATATCCCGGCGACGCTCGAGCCGGAGCCAGTGCAGCCTGTTTTTCAAGAACCGGAGATTTTGGATCCCGAACCCGTAATCGAAGAAAATTTATCGCCGCGCGAAATGCCTGAGGCAACTCCGGTAGTGGAGGAGATCATGGAAGAGGAGCCTCCGCCGCCGCGAATCATTCCGCCGAAAAAGAAACCGCTAATCGCGCCAAAGGCTGAGCCTGAAGACTCGAAGCGCGAAAAAGCTGCCGCCGCTCGCCAGGAAGTGTTGCAATTTGAGCCGGTCACCCGGGGTCGTTTTGAAAAGAGCGAGCCGACGATTGTGGAAGGGCAGGACTTGGACGTCCCGACATTTTTGCGGAAGAACATTCGGGTGAAATAGATCTGTCACCCCGAGCGAAGTCGAGAGATAGCACTCAACGTCGGGCGGAAGGGCGCGCTCTCTCATTAACACCGGCCTTCAGGCCGGTGCAGGCACCACGAATCGCAACAAAAGCCGTTTTAACGGCTTTTCTCCTCCCGCCACCGCAGGCCATGGCGCTCAACGAACCCCCGGAGTTCATCGGCGAATGTGCGCACCCGATGATGTTCCGCTTGACCCGCAACGTACGCAGCAACCTTTGTGACATTGGATTCCGAGACAGAAAAAGCGCCGTAGCCTCTTCCCCAAGCAAA
>Ga0209059_1001406_pt1 | contig 10975 bp, 8 predicted proteins | sample GraSoiAngelo_151_FD_186165 | JGI IMG/M metagenome (GOLD analysis project Ga0209059, IMG submission 186165) | Grasslands soil microbial communities from the Angelo Coastal Reserve, California, USA - 14_1009_12_20cm (SPAdes) (version 2) | ecosystem: Environmental > Terrestrial > Soil > Grasslands ...
CCGCCATTGACGTTGACCTTGGAAGTATCCCAGCCGAGGTCCTTGTTGACGGCGCAGGCCTGCGCCGCAAAGGCTTCATTGGCTTCGATCAGGTCGAGATCGCCGACGTTCCAGCCGGCCTTCTTCAGCGCGGCGCGCGAGGCCGGGATCGGCCCGGTGCCCATGATCTTCGGATCGACGCCGGCGTGCGCCCACGACACGATGCGCGCGAGCGGCTTCTTGCCTTCCTTGGCAGCCTGTCTGGCGGTCATCAGCACCACGGCGGCCGCCCCGTCATTGATGCCCGATGCGCTGCCGGCGGTGACCGTGCCGTCCTTCTCGAAGGCCGGCTTGAGCTTGGCCATCGCATCCAGCGTGGCGCCGTGCCGCGGATATTCATCGTCGCTGACGACGATGTCGCCCTTGCGCGTCTTGATGGTAATCGGCACGATTTCGTCCTTGAACCTGCCAGCCTTCTGCGCGGCCTCGGCCTTGTTCTGCGAGGCAACGGCGAACTCGTCCTGCTGCGGGCGGGTGATCTGATACTGCCGGGCAACGTTCTCGGCGGTGTTGCCCATATGGTAGCCGTTGAAGGCATCCCATAATCCGTCTTTGATCATGGTGTCGACGAAATCCACCGGGCCCATCTTCACGCCGCCGCGCAGATATTGGGCGTGCGGCGCCATGCTCATGGATTCCTGGCCGCCGGCAACGACGATCTCGGAATCGCCATTGAGCAGCGCCTGGTAGCCGAGCGCGACTGTGCGCAGGCCTGAGCCGCAGAGCTGATTGACACCCCAGGCCGGGCTTTCCACCGGGATGCCGGCGGCGATCGAGGCTTGGCGGGCCGGGTTCTGGCCCTGCGCCGCGGTCAGGATCTGGCCCATGATGACTTCGGATACCCGCGCGGGCTCGACCCCGGCGCGCTCCAGAGCCGCCTTGATGGCGACGGCGCCGAGATCGTGGGCCGGCATGGTGGCGAACGCACCGTTGAAACTTCCGACCGGGGTGCGGGCGGCGCTGACGATGACGACATCGTCTGACATGGGCATCTCCTGAGCTCGAGGGGTCTTTGGATGGCGGTCGCCGGATTGGCAGGCCAGTCTCTCACCTCATCCTGTTAACGCGATTGAGGCATGTCAATTGGTCGGAGACCGAAATAACGCCGCAGCGCATTCAAAATGACGTTCTTGGCGTCGTGCTGTGCAGCGCATATGCTTTGGAATTAACCGTGCCGCACAAAACGGTAGCCGAACCGCGTTGAAAATGCTTACCTTTGCCGCAATGCGTTGCTTGGAGCCCAGCGGCGATGCCGTCGGGTTCCTTGTCCCCGGTGAGCAAGTGTGAGCTATGGCGAAATCAGACCAACCCACCACGATCAAGAAATACGCCAACCGGCGGCTCTATAATACCGGTACCAGCACCTACGTTACGCTCGAAGACCTCGCGGCCATGGTGAAGGAAGGCGAGGATTTCCTCGTCTATGACGCCAAGACCGGCGACGACATCACCCGTTCCGTGCTGGCACAGATCATCTTCGAACAGGAAAACAAGGCCGGCCAGAACCTCTTGCCGACCACTTTCCTTCGGCAGCTGATCCGCTTTTATGGCGACAGCATGCAGATGGTGGTGCCGAAATATCTCGAACAATCGATCGACACGCTGACGCGCGAACAGGAAAAATTCCGCAAGCAATTGACCAACACGTTCTCAGGCACGCCGTTTGCGCCGCTGGAAGAACATGTTCGCCGCAACATGGAATTGTTCCAGCAGACCTTCGCGATGTTCAAGCCGTTCTCGCCCGCCCGCGGCGGCGCGGCTTCATCGGAAGCGGAGAAGGAGCCGTCAACCGATGGCGACAACATCGACGACCTTCGCCGTCAGATGAAGGAAATGCAGGAGCGGCTGGAGCGCATGTCGAAAGAGCCGAAGAAGGAAGAGTGATCTCTCCTTCATCGTCCCCGCGGGAGCCAATTCAACTCGCTGCCGGCAGAACGGCTTCGGCGCCCGCACCCCATGGCCGTTGCGAAGACGCAAGCCCAATCAGCCGCCCCTGGATATAGTCGCAGCCCCACTCGCGCAGCATCACGGCGGACTCCTCATCCTGCACCCATTCGGCGACCGTCTTGATTTGCAGCCGGCGCGCGAGATCGATCAGCGTCTGCACGAAGGCGCAGTCGTCGGCGGAGTTGGCGATGTTCTGCACAAAGGCGCCGTCGATTTTTACGATGTCGACGCCGAGCTTGCGCAAGTTGCGGAACGAGGTGTAGCCGGCGCCGAAATCATCGATCGCGATGCGGCTGCCGAAATTCTTCAGCCGCGTGACGAAGCCGCGCACATCGTCGATATCCTGAATGGCGACGGTCTCGGTGATCTCGACGATCAGCCGTTCGCCGACGCCCGGATGGGCTCGCATCAGCGATTCGATCGAGGCCCACCAGTCCGGATCCATCGTGGTATCCGGCGAGATGTTGAGGCTGAGCTGCACCGCGGGTGAATTGGCAAGCTCGGCGATCACGAGCTCGAGTACGCGATGGTCGACCAGGCGGATCAGGCCGAGCCGCTCGGCGACCGGGACGATGTCCGGCGCCAGCAGCATTTGCCCGTCATCCCGTTCCATCCGTACCAGGCATTCGTGGAACGCGGCCCGCCGCGAACGCGCCTCGACCACCGGCTCGTAGGCCATCACGATCCGCCGCTCATTGAGCGCGGTGACGATCTCGTCGGTGACGCGGATGTTGACGCGCCGCTGGGCGTCGCGTTCGACATTCGGACGCCACACCGAATACGATCCGGCGCGGCGGCGCTTGGCGCCGTCGAGCGTCTCGTGGGCGCGGTTGATCGCCTCATCGGTGTTGCGTGCGTAGCGGGGCACGCCGACCGCGCCGATCGACGCAGTGACCGAGACCGGGCCCGACTTGGTCGGCACCACCTCGTCGCGAATGGAGGCCAGAAACCGCTCGGCGGCGACGTTCATGTCGTCGACGGTGCAGTTCTTGAGGATCAGGCCGAACTTGTTGCCGGAGAAACGGCCGAGCACATCGCCCCCGCGCAGGCGCGAGCGGATGCGGTGCGCGATTTCCGCGATCACGGCATCGGCCACATCGAAGCCGAAGGCGTCGTTGATCCGCGCCAGATGGTCGATGCCGATCAGCATGAAGCCGCAGGACGAACGGAAGCGCGCGGCTTCCTCGATGAAGAACGTGAATCCCGACTCGCGCGGGATTTCCTTGGGCGGTGCATAGCCCTTTGCCGAACGCGCGTTGTCGATGTCCTTTTCCCAGGTGTTGATCGCGTCAAGTTCGTGTTCGAGATCGGCCATCTCGTCATGAATGATGCTGGTCGTGCGTTCCGCGAGAGCATCGATAGCGTCATCGATCGCGGCAAGGTTGTCGGTGAAGTCCTGCCGTACGCCGAGGAGGCCGTTGTTCCAGGTGACGATCATGACGCGGTCGCCGGGGCGAACGGCGTCGTGCAGCAGCTTCTTCATCGCGGTGAAAAGAGGATCGCTGCGGAACGACGGCAACTGGAAGCGGTCGACGAAAACGATGATCGTCCTGCGCTGCGCCGGCGGCGGTTGCGCGATGCGCGGCGACGCGTTCGATGTCATCGAGCGTCACCTTCTGAACAGCGTTGAGATAATCGCGACTGAAATTCAGATTGCGCGTGAGCAGCCAGTTCGAGCCGATGTCGGAGGCCTGGCCCCGCATCGTCGTCAGCGCACCGAGATGATGACTCAGCGTGATCTTCTTCGCCTTCTCCAATTCGACCGCCGTAACCCCGGCCGATTTTACCTCGTCCACGATGCGCAACGCCAATTGCTCGGCTGCTTCACGTTTCTTTGGATCGACAGTAGCATCGATGCCAAACAACCCTGGATCTCCCGGCGTGTAAGAGAACGCTGAAATGTTAAACGCCAGACCCGCCTCTTCGCGCACGCGCCGATACAAACGCGAGCTGCGCCCGTCGCCCAGGATGGTTGAGAGCAGATCGAGCGCGGGCACGTCAGGATTTGTAAGCTCCGGGATGTGCCATGCCATCGACAGATGCGTTAGTTCAGTTGCAAATTCCTGGTGCACTTCGCGCCGGCCAAGTTGCGGCGGTTCCGCAGGAATGAATACCGGCTGGAGCGATTTCTCCGGATACGGCTTGAACAGTTCGACGAGTTGTTGCCGCACTTTTTCTGCATCCACATCTCCCACGACGATGAATGTGAGATTGTTCGGTACGTAGCGCGTCTTGTAATACTGCATCACCTGCTCCTGAGTGAGCTGGTTATAGATTTCGAGCTCGCCGATGACCGGGAATCGATACGGATGCCGCTGATAAGCCGTGTCAAAAAGGAGTAGCCCGGCCATGCGATCGGGATCGTCCATGCCCATGGCGAACTCGCGCCGGATGACTTCCTGCTCTTTCTGATACTCTTCCGGCGGCAGAGTCGAATTCATCATGGCGTCGGACAAAATGTCGAGCGCCGTGGACACGCCATCCTTCGGCACATCGATCCAAAAAACGGTGCGATCGAACGAAGTGTAGGCGTTGACGTACCCGCCGACGTCTTGGATTTTTTGCGCGATCTCATTGGTCGATCGGGTCTTTGTGCCCTTGAAAAGCATGTGCTCGAGAATGTGAGACAAGCCCGCGCCCAGGTGCTGATCCTCGTAAATGCTTCCCGTGGCGCACCACGCCTGCACACTCGCCACCGGCGCGGTGTGATCTTCCTGGACGATGATCGTCAATCCGTTCGGCAAAATCCATTTGTGCGCCGTGCTTGGCGGGAAGATGATGGTGGATGACGCGCCGGGGGGCGGCGCAGCTTTCAGATTGACCATGCCAAACAATAGAGTTGCTAAGAGAAAATTCGCTACTGGGATGCAATACATTGTGAGATCTGGAATGACGAAGGAAATCTCAATGACGAAGCCCGACCCAGGCAGACGTCACTGCCTGTCTTTTTCGTCATTCGAGCTTCGACATTAATTCGTCATTCGTCATTCGGGTTTCGTCGTTTTTGCGTTCGCGCGCAAGCGACTTGTTTCGATGTCGTGGCTGCAGCCCAAGCCACCATTCACTCTCTCGACGCAGCGGGCTTTGGCGCGGGCAATTGCGCCGAAGGTTTCGCGGTTGCTGATTTTGCCGGGGCGAACGGTTTCACAAAAGCCTCCCTGAAATCATAAACATTCTTGAAATCCTCGATCGAATCTTCCTCAGTCTTTCCGAATACCCCTGAGCCGATCAGATTAAAAACCATGTTCCCGACGTCCTCGCAGGAATGGATTCCCCAGTTATCGAAAACTGTGATCACCATGGGTCCGAATTCCTTGAGAGCGTACTTCCGCATTCCATCGAGCAATTCCGGACCGGTCACGTGTCGAACGCTAACGCCTTTAATTTTCTTCTGTTGCTTGGTGGTGAAATCGAGCGCGTCCCGCAAGAAGGCATAGGCATCCCGCTGGTAACGTAAGTCACTGGCAACAATCGAGTCGAGAGCCTCGGAAAAACCAATCTTTTGCATCAACAGAAAATCGCGCGGTTCAAACGCGCAGTGAAAGGATAATCGGCAAAGCCGAAAAGGGCAACTCCTCAGCAAGAGATGAAATCATTTCCAAACAGCGAATGAGGATCACTCGTCTTTTCACCTTATGGGCGAGGCGCGCGTGTGGGGCGCGCCCGCGGTGTCGGGATGCTGCGGGGCTGAGGCGTTGCAGTTGATGTAAGTGTCGGTGAAGCAGATTGCGCGCAGTATCTTCCGCCGGCGTCTAATCCGGTGGGGTTAGCTCCGCCCCAGACGACCATTTCAGTGCCGATCCAGACTGCCGTGTGAAAGAATCGCGCCGAGGGCGCGTTGGTGGTGCTGGTTGCTATCCAACTGTCAGTGCTTGGATTGTATTTACCACCGGTGTTGAAATAATTGATATTCCATCCACCCCCAAACGACCATTTCACTGCCAGTCCATACCGCCGTATGATGGGCCCGTCAGTGTTCTGTAACAAACCTTTGTCGGCACTTCAGGACGCAAAAACGCGAGCGATGTTCCTGTGGCGATCGCACACGCGGCTGCGCAAAGAAAAAGCGCGGTCAAGACACGCAGACTAAAGAACCCGCCCTCGCGCTCTGTTCGGTTATTGCTCTCAGTCTCCAAACTGGTCCTCCAGCGCATCAACGTAAACCGAGAGTGGATCGCGTCGCTTTGAAGTTGAGACTTCCGATTGATCCACCGCTTTGAGGTAACCAGTGAAATTCCCGCTGCCGCTCTTCATTTGAGTGGCTTCGAACCAGTTCATGTAATCGTCAATATCACTCATTCGAGCGGCGAGTTGTTTACGGGTAACCTCCAAACGCGACAGACGCTTCCCGATTCGGTTCCTCTTTCCACGGGCAAGCAGCGCGATGATTTCCTGGTATTCACGTGCGATTGGCCGCAACACCGGATTGGCCTCGGCAACATATACCAGCAACCCACGGTTCAGCTCGCTCAACGCTATTTTCTCGCTGTCAGATATTTTGCGCTGCGCAAGTTCATCAAGGCCCACGGTCTTGGCCGGCTTATTCGCCTCTGAGACTCTCACGAGTAACAACTCATCAAGACGTCGCTCGCTTTCCGCAAAAGTGAGCAACTGATACGGCTGCAACTTCCTCAACGGACTTAAGGCCAACTGCCACGTTTGCTCCGCATCGCCAAGGAGGGACGGAAACTGCGCCTTCAAATCGGCAAGCGGCTCGTTTGAGGCGTTAGACAGATGGGCAATGTATTGCGCCAGCCGGCCAGGGCCTTTTCTTCCATCGGTTAGCATTTGCACGAACGCAAAAGAGTATGCGCGATAAAGCGTCCGGCCCGTGGAGTCGAGAAGCGCGGTACGTTGCCGGAGAAACGTCTCCAGCGACTCTGTCTTGTCCGCGGTAGTAATCGCTCCGATCAATTGTCCGCGATCGCTCCCAGGCGCAAGCGCAAGCACGCCTTCAACCAACCAATCCGGCGGTTCGACGAATAGGCTACCGGCAGCGATGTGCGATTCTTTTCGATAAACCATCTCCAATAAAATCGCGCGCAGCACTTCGCGCTTCACCAATGAAGCATCAATGTTCTTCGAGATTGTCAGGTCGATCTGCAGCTTGAGGCCAAAACCGGTCTGGCTAAATCGAAGGTCAGCCGGCGGAATTTCTGGCAGATTCGGCTGCTGCGGTTGTAAATTTACCACGATGGGGACGATCCAGTTGTCCCGTTGCCGCAACAGCGTTAGCAAATCGGCCTTGGTTCGCTCTGCCAGGTCAGAAACAACGCCGCGCAATTCCGCGTCAGCTCCGTAGATGACGAATTGGCGCGACGGACTCACGCTGCGTTCCTGCGAAGCGGCGTGAACGAAGTGCGCTGTGAGCACGATGGATATGAAGATCGCGGCACGCTTCATGGTGATTATAGCGCAATGATAATCGAAATTGCTGCGCGCTGACCAGCACGAATCCATGCGAAAATCCAGCCGGTTGGTGGTTTCCTATTACTTAGATACCTAATGGCGCATCCGCGAGAGCGTACTACCAGCCAGGATATGGTTATGACACGACAACGGTTGCTGCGGTGCAGCGACGCTTGGGTGAGCTTGGATACTATCGCGGCATGGTTGACGGCGTTATAGGGCCACAAACCCGGGCAGCGATCGCGGCCTTTGAGGAGCAGGCATGGGGTGAGCGTCGACCGGCATGATTACCACTCGACTTCTTGACCGAATCGGTCTCGCCTGAGCGACCGAGGGTCGAGTTCGGTTGATTTAACCGGCGGCGTTGCAGGGCTAACCTGCAAGCCGCCCGTTTCATTTAATTCTTTGCCACCGTAAAAATAAAACGAGACTTTGAATCGCATGCGGTGTCTAATGTTGTAGAAATCCTACCGATTATGAATAATTCTAAACTTCCGTTTTTCTTGGGTTGCGTTGCTGCGGTAATGCTAAGTGCGCCAGTTCTCATGGCTGCACCGCGCGGTGGCAGCGGTGGCGGCCATGGCCATTTCATGGGTGGGCGCCCCGGAATGGCGGGCCGTCCCGGAATGGGAGCGTGGGGTGGTCAGCGCTGGGGTGGTGGCAATTGGCATGGTGGCGGTGGCAATTGGCATGGTGGTGGCGGCAATTGGCATGGTGGTGGTAATTGGCATGGCGGTGGCAATTGGCATGGCGGCCACCATCATGGCAATGATGTTATCTTCATAGGTGGCTTCGGCTTCCCGTGGGGCTGGGGCTGGGGCTGGGATCCATGGGGCTGGGGCTACCCGTACGGCTATGGTTATGGCTATCCTTATGGCTACGGCTCTGGTGATCCCTACGGCTACGGATATGGTTCCGGTTACGGCGGCTATGGATACGGCGACCAAGGCTATGGTCAGGGCTACGGAAATTACGGTAATGCCAGCCCGACCCACTCTAGAGTAGCCGAGCTACAGCGCAGACTCGCTCACGCCGGTTATTACCATGGGTCTGTTGACGGCGTTCTCGGGCCACAGACACGTCGAGCAATTCGCGCCTACGAGCGCGATCACGGGTACGCAAGCTCAAACTAATCTGGTTTTGCCTGGTCGATTAGTGAGAACCAGGGCGGTTCCATAATTTTTTCGGTTAATTGACCGGCGGAATTCGCAGGGCGCAATGGGCGAATCCGCCGGTCGTCTATTTGGCACCTGCTGCGGTTCCTTATCCGCGTAAGGTCCCAAGAAGTATTCGTGGCGCAGCCCACTTTCTTTTATTCGTCGCAAAACGCGGTATATGTCCTTGCCAATTCTGCGCCCGTAGCTCAGCCGGATAGAGCAACGGATTTCTAATCCGTGGGTCGGGTGTTCGAGTCACCCCGGGCGCGCTGTTCCGATTTAACGAGTTAGCGAATCAGTAATTTAGCGATTTGATCGCTGCCCGTCACTCGTTACTTATCACTTTTCTTTCGTGCTCGAGCAGCCATTTCTTGCGCCACAAACCGCCGCCGTATCCGCAGAGCGTGCCATCGGCACGAATGACGCGGTGACACGGAATGATGATGCAAATCATGTTTGTGCCATTCGTCCGGCCTACGGCGCGACGCGCATTTTCGTCCCCGAGACGTTTCGCCATCCAGGAATATGAACGCGTCTCGCCGGCTGGAATTGATTGCAAAATTTTCCAGGCGCGCAATTGAAATGGCGAGCCAACAGGCGCCAGCGGGACATCAAACTGCAGGTTCTTGCCAGAAAAATAATCAGCCAACTGTTGGCGCGTTGCAGTAAGATAACGATGCTCACCCGGCACTACATTTGTTCGTAGTCGCTGACGTAAATTCGATAATTCGCGTTCAGTAGCGCGACGGTCGACAAACTCCAGTAAGCGCAAACCTTCGTCGTCGGCGACTGCAATCATTGCGCCCAACGGAGTATCGATTCGCTCGGCAAACAGGGGACCACGCGTTCTGACCGCCGTCGGCGGTTCGCCGAAAATCTTCGCGAACGCTTCGCGAAAGCCGCTCTCCGATTCGAAACCGCTGCCGTTCCGCGCTTCATCGACGCGGCTACCTTTGCACACTTCGCTTAAGGCAAGACCCATTCGACGCGCACGATGATAAGCTTGGAACGTCATTCCGTAATGGCGTTTGAATTGTCGGCGCGCGGTGGAGGGATCGATCGCCAGTGCCGTGAGCTCCTTGTCAGTAAGACGTCCGCCTGGCGCGCGTTCCACCTCTGCGCGCAAACGCTCGATTAGTTCTGGCGGGCGACCGGTTGAATCAAGTGGATGACAGCGCAAACACGGCCGATAACCGCTCTCAACCGCTTCACTTGAGCTGGCAAAAAAATCAACATTCTCTCGCGCCGGTTTTTTTGCCGCGCACGTCGGCCGGCAAAAGATTCCTGTCGTGCGAACTCCGACAAAAAATATGCCTTCGAAGCTCGAATCGCGGTTCACAAGCGCGCGATACATTGTTTCGGTCGGCGGAAGGAGTGCGATTGTTTTCATGTGCGTTCGATTGCAAACGTGTAACAACCGTGCGTAACGCTACGAGCATGCACAAATGCAGTCTCGGGATTGCCGAAGAGATTTTCAATCACGACTTCAGGCGTGGTCCCGTTCGCGACCTTTGCGTCTATGATTCGATGGTCACTGGTGTAAGCACGAAAAACGCGGCCGCTGCGGAACTCAGATGGATATTCGTTCGTCGCCTTATAACGCTGGCACGCCTTCGCATGGACAAAAATCGGTCCAGTTTCTGAATATGGATAACCCGGTGGAATCGCAGCATACGGAAACAAGACTACCCGTTCACCGGGTGCCGCCCAATGCAGGCAGTGTCGACAGGGAAAAGCCAGCGGCGAATCCGCAGTCACGAAAACGTGATCTGGTGCGCCGGTCGCAGCCATTCGTCGCGCAGCCTCCGCGACTTCACTTGGAAGAGGAACAATACGAAAATTCAAAGGTTTCATGACCAAAGCTAAACGCACCTCTCCGAGTGCCGCATCGACGAAATTCAGGCAGCGAATTCTGTAGTCGCTTTCCTGCGGAAAGCGCGACGCTGCCGTATTTAACATTTCTGCGCCTCGGCGTCCACAGGGCCACGGCTACAGTCACCATCTGTGATAGGCGGGATGGCCTTCTTTCACCGCGACAAAGATTCCTCGACAAATGGCACAGACTTTTCCGCCAGCGCTCAACGTGCCCTCCACGGTCGCGCGATCATCCGTCAGATCCACAATTCTGGCAGAAAGAAACACCGAATCGTTCGTCGGAGTTGGCCGCAGCAATTTAATCGAGTATTCCGCGGTGACCGTGCACGGCGGGCGATCCTCGTTTGCACGTTTCATCAGATGATAAGCCGCTGTCCAGTTGCAGTGGCAATCGAGCAACGTGCCAATCACTCCGCCATTCAAAACTCCATCAAAAGCTTCGTATTTTTTCTCCGGTGTCCACTCGGCGACCACTTCCCCGTTTTTTGGAAAGCTTCGAATGTGCAACCCATCAGGGTTCGCTGGGCCGCAACCCCAGCAGACGTTGT
>Ga0209059_1001409_pt1 | contig 10971 bp, 9 predicted proteins | sample GraSoiAngelo_151_FD_186165 | JGI IMG/M metagenome (GOLD analysis project Ga0209059, IMG submission 186165) | Grasslands soil microbial communities from the Angelo Coastal Reserve, California, USA - 14_1009_12_20cm (SPAdes) (version 2) | ecosystem: Environmental > Terrestrial > Soil > Grasslands ...
TCCAGGGTTCCGAGCTCCGGATGCACGGCCTTGTGGCCGCCCTCCGCCGAGCCGATCGCCCAGGGGCTGCCGGGCTCGCCCGCCACCGCCGGCTTGTTGTTGGCGCCTTTGCGGTGGGTCTTGCCGATGGGATGGATGGGGGGCATGTAGAGGACGTCGAATCCCATCTCGGCAATCTCGGGGAGAAGACGCTCGACGTCCTTGAAAGTGCCGTGTTTGCCGGAAGGCCCGGCAGAGCGGGGGAAAAGCTCGTACCAGGTGCTGAACCGGGCCTTGACCGGCTCCACGACGACCTGGAGCTCGCGCGCGTAGGTGGTGGACAGGTTGCGATCGGCGTAGCGCCGCATCAGGACGCTGAGCTCGCCGTCGAGGGTCGCTGCACCGGCTCGAAGGGACTTGGAAAGGGTCTTGAGGCGGGCCGCGTCGGCTCCGGCCCCGTCGGCGCGGGCCGCGGCCTCCTCGACGATCCTGGCCCCGACCTCGAGCTCGACCTTGACGTCCTGCCCCGCCTGGAGGCGCTTGGCGAGCTGGCGGCTCCAGGTCTCGAAGTGGTCGACCCAGCCCTCGATGGTGAAGACGTAGCGGCCCAGCTCGGTGACCGGGAACTCGCCCCGCCAGCGGTCGTTGAGAAGGGCTGTCATCGGCGCCTCAATCCAGTCGGTCGAGCTCTCATGCCTGTAGCGGAGCACCGCCGCCAGGCTGTCGTGGCCGTCCGCGAAGACGTCCGCCTCGACCGTGACGGTCTCCCCCAGCGCTCGCTTGGCGGGGAAACGCCCGGCGTCGATCTCCGGCATGACCGCTTCGACGACTACCCGCCGGCGGCCGTCGACTGTAACCGGGGCGGCCTTGGTGGGGGCGTCGGCGGTTCGGTCGACGCGCCTCCTCGCCGGTGCCCGGGCCACAGATCAAATCGTGCCATGATTCGAGGAGGTGCTGAGATCCATCGATCCGGCCACGGGCCGGGAGCTGGCCTCCTTCCCCGAGGCCGACGAAGCCGCCATCGAGACCGCTCTCGACCGCGCCTGGACCACGCGTCACGCCTGGCGCGACGCCGGCCTGGGCATGCGGGCGTCGCTCATGCGCTCGGTCGCCGGCGTGCTACGGACCGACAAGTCGCGCTATGCGGCCCTGCTCACATCCGAGATGGGCAAGCCGATCGTCGAGGCCGAGGCGGAGATCGAGAAGTGCGCCTGGACGGCGAACTGGTTTGCCGAGAACGGCGAGCGCCTGCTGGCCGACGAGCGGGTCGAGAGCACGGCGACCGAGAGCTACGTGCGGTTCCAGCCTCTCGGCGTGATCCTCGCGGTGATGCCGTGGAACTTTCCCTTCTGGCAAGCCTTCCGCGCCGGGCTGCCGGCGCTGACCGCGGGCAACGTGATGCTGCTCAAGCACTCCTCCAACGTGCCGCAGTCGGCGCTTGCCATCGAGGAGGTTTTCCGCGAGGCAGGCATTCCTGAAGGCGTGTTCCAGACGCTGCTCATCGGCTCGGCCGCCGTCGACCGTCTGATCGGCGACCACCGCGTCGCCGGAGTCACCCTGACCGGATCGGAAAAAGCCGGATCGCTGGTCGCCGAGTCGGCCGGCAGGTCGTTGAAGAAAACGGTGCTCGAGCTGGGTGGATCAGACCCGTTCATCGTGCTCGCCGACGCCGACCTCAAGACGGCCGCGACGGTGGCGTGCCGGGCGCGCAACCAGAACAACGGCCAGAGCTGCATCGCCGCCAAGCGCTTCATCGTCGAGGAGCCGGTGGCCGACGAGTTCGAGCGTCTCTTCACCCAGGCCGTGGCGGCGCTGAAGGTCGGCAACCCGATGGACCGCGCCAACCAGGTCGGGCCCCTCGCGCGCGAGGACCTCATCGCCGACCTGGAACGCCAGGTCACCGAATCCGTGCGTCTTGGGGCGCGAGCGGTAACGGGCGGCAAGCGGATCGGAGGCGATGGTTACTACTTCGAGCCGACGGTGTTGACGAATGTCCGGCCGGGCATGCCCGCCTATCACGAAGAGACTTTCGGGCCGGTCGCGGCCGTGATCCGGGTCAAGGACGCGGAGGACGCGCTGCGGGTCGCCAACGACACCGACTTCGGGCTGGGCTCCAACATCTGGACATCAGACGTCGAGCGCGGCAAGAAGCTGGCGGAGCGAGTCGAGGCGGGCCTGGTGTTCATCAACGGCATGGTCGCGTCCGACGCGAGGCTGCCGTTTGGCGGAGTGAAGCGGTCCGGTTACGGCCGCGAGCTTTCGACGTACGGGATCAAAGAGTTCACCAACATCCAGACGGTGTGGGTGGGGCCGGCCCGCGACGGGCAGGCGGCCAAAGCTATCGCGCCCCCGCCTCAGGCGGAATAACGACCGGGGTAGCGGGCGACTTCGTCGGCTTCCTCGCCTTCTGGTGCTTGCGCGCCATGACGGAGTAGCTGTCCCGCAACGCGTTGGCGGGGTCGAGGCCGAGGCTGCGCGACATCTCGGGCAGGACCTCAGCGGGCCCCTCGAGCTCGACAAACCATCCGAAGTCGAGCACGTCGAGCGTGACGGCGACCCCGTCGAGCATCCAGTGCGCGCGTCGCTTCGGATAGGTCCATGCGACCCTGAACCCGAGCTGCTGGAGCATGTCGAGCGTCGCGTGGACGTCGGGGACGTCAACCTCGGTCTCCTCGCGGATCTTCACACCGCCGTCGAATGTCGCGGGACCCTTGGCGGTCAGCACGCCGCGCGGACCGCCGTTGAGCACGCGAAGGCGCAGCGTCGTGTCGCGCGTCGACTTGCCCGGACCGTTGAAGCGGTAGTTGTCTTCGTTGTATCGCCCGATCAGCTTGGCGCCGCGCTTGAGCAGCATCGAGCGAAGCTTGGCGTGATCGCGAACGCTGGCGACGCGAAACTTGAGCTCCGCCTCGATGGTGCGGTCTCTCGGACTGCGCAGACGCCGGCGCGCCACGTGGCGAGAGTAACTGGTGGAGCGCCGGCAGGAGCCCCTCGACGGATCTTCGGCGCCCAGGCGGCCGTCTGCGTCGTTGCGGCCTCCGCTCCTCGCTCACGCATACACGATGCGCACGCTCCGGTGCTCGGCCGCGCCTAGCATCCGATCCGCCTGGATCACCGAATCTCTCGCCGAGGTCTCCCGCCGGCGCTCCTAGGCCGCGGTCTTTCGCATCCGGTAGAGGGACGCGATCACCGCGGTGCACTCGTCCTCCACGTATTCGATGCCTGCAGCCTCTGCTATGCGACGAGCTTCCGCGGACCGGATGTCTTCCTGCAGCCACAGCGCCTTGGCGCCGACGGCAACCGCCTGGCGCGCGATCTCGGGTGCGTCCGCCGCCGGCCTGAAGACGTCGACGAGGTCGATCTTGTCGGGCACCTCGAGCAGCGATCGATAGACTCGCTCGCCAAACAGCGTCTCCGCGTAAGGGTTGATCGGGATGACCCGAAAGCCACGTCTCTGCAGGCCTTCCGGAACGGATCCTCCGGCTTTATTCGGATCGCGAGATGCGCCGACGACCGCGATGGTCCTGGCGCTCGCGAGGATCTCGTGCGAACTGCGGCTCACGGGAACTTGAAGTGGGCCCCCGCGGCCATTATTCCGCAGATAGCTTGACGGCTATATAGCTGCTTAGCTATGTTAAGCGGGATGGCAGTGGGGTCCACGTTCGAGGTCATGGCCGAACCAAACCGGCGAGTGATCGTCGAGCTGCTTCGTGACCGCGAGCGGACGGTGGGTGAGCTCGTGAACGCGCTCGATATCAGCCAGCCCGCCGTGTCGAAACACCTTCGCGTACTGCGCGATGCGGGTTTCGTCGAATCGCGGACCGACGCGCAGAGGCGTTTCTACAGCGTGCGGCTCCACCCGCTGCGCGAGATGGACGCATGGCTCGAACCGTATCGCGCGATGTGGACCAAGAGCCTCGACGCCCTCGAACGTCACCTCGATGTGTCGGAGACCCAAGTCAAAGGAGGCAAACATGCTCGGAGAGCTAGAGCAGGTCGGTGAAACCTGGCAGCTTCGGTTCGTGCGCGAATTGGCGCATCCGCCGGCCAAGGTCTGGCAAGCCTTGACGGAGCCGGATCAGCTGCGTAAGTGGTTTCCCGACCAGATAGTCGTGGACGAATGGAAGGTTGGCGCCCCACTTGAGTTCAAGCCGGGGCATGGCTTGCCCGACCACCAGGGCGAAGTTCTGGCGTTCGAGCCGCCCCGCTTGCTCGAAATCCGGTGGGGCACCGATCGCGTTCGGTTCGAGGTCGTGCCGACCAAGACCGGATCTGTTCTCACGCTGGTCGATTCGATCGACGAGGTCGGCAAGGCGGCGCGCGACAGCGCAGGCTGGCACGTTTGCCTCGACTCGCTCGAGAGCGCGCTCGGAGGCAATCCTTCCGATTCATCAGCGGACAAATGGAAGGACCTCGACGACGCCTATGCCAAGAAGTTTGGTCCGGAGGCCGCGACTATCGGTCCGCCCGAAGGCTGGACTGGCTGAGCGCGATCGGCTACTCGGTCTCGACGCCCAGTAGAGGCTGACCAGCGGCGTAGCGGCGGATCTGCTCGCCGGCGAATCGATAGCCGCGAGAGATCCAGCGCCTGGTCGCGCCCGCGATGTGCGGCGTGATGAGAACGTTTGGCGCGTGCCACAGCGGATGACCATCGGGAAGGGGCTCCGGATCCGCGACATCCAGGGCCGCGCGAATGTGCCCGGCCCTCAAGGCTCCAAGGAGCGCTTCGGTGTCCACGGTCTTGCCGCGGCCGGCATTGACGAACAACGCACCTGGCTTCATCTGCTCGAGGAATGCGCGATCGACGAACTTCGCGGTGGCGGGGCTGAGTGGGAGGAGATTGACGACGACGTCCGCCTGCGGTAGAAGCTCAGGCAGCACGGAGGGGGGTTGCGCATCCTCGCGCGGATGCTGCGCCACGCCGATGACGCGAACACGAAACGGCGCGAGGCGATCAGCCAGAGTCCTGCCGATCGACCCGTGACCGACCACGAGCACGGTTTGGCCTTCCAGGTCGTCGGATGGGGTCTTGTCGGCGGGACTGCGATCCCATCTGCCCTGACGTTGCGACTCCACATACTCTGGGAACCGGCGCTGCATCGCCAGGATCGCAGCCAGGATCCACTCCGAAACCGGACCGTCGTGCACGCCGACCGCCCTGCAAACGGTTACGCCCGGCGGGGTGCGCGGCAGAAGCCAGTCGACGCCGGCACTGAGCGATTGGACGACGCGCAGTCGCGGCATCGAGGCGAAGAGGTCTGGTAGGTGACCCGCGACTTCGAAGTTGATGACCGCAAACTCGACGTCAGGCGTCGGGTCACTGACGACCTCGACGCCTGTGGGCAGCGGCTCTAACTCGCGCCGGTACTCGCCGTCGAGAACGAGAACTCTCAGCTGCTCTTAGGCCGCTTCGGTCTTCGACTTCGTCGTCGACGCCGGCTCGAGCGCGTGCTTCAGCACGTCCTCGACGCGAGAGGCGAGGTGGAAGGTCATCTTCTCGCGCACGCTCTGCGGCACGTCGTCGATGTCCTTCTCGTTTCGCTTCGGGAGGATGACCTCGGTCAGGCCCATGCGGTGCGCGGCAAGCACCTTCTGCTTGACGCCGCCGATTGGCAGCACCAAACCCTGAAGCGAGACCTCCCCGGTCATGGCGACCGTGTTGCGCACGGGCCGCCCGGTGAGCAGGCTCACGAGCGCGGTGGTCATCGTCACGCCGGCCGACGGGCCGTCCTTGGGCACTGCGCCCTCGGGGACGTGGATGTGGAACGACTTGTTGATCCCGTCGTGTGGGATTTTCAGCTCGTCAGCGTGCGACCGCACGTAGGAGAGCGCGATCTGCGCCGATTCTTTCATCACGTCGCCCAGCTGGCCGGTAAGCAGCAACCCGCCGCCACCATTTCCGTTGGAGTCCGTGGCCGACGCTTCGACGAACAGCACGTCGCCACCGGTTCCGGTGACGGCGAGCCCGGTCGCCACGCCCGGCACAGCTGTGCGCGCGGCGACTTCGTTGTCGAACTTCGGCTTGCCGAGGAACTCGCGGACGCGGTCGGGTGTGATCGCGACTGGCGGGGTGAGCTCGTCCTTGGCGACCTTGGTCGCGATCTTGCGCGTGATCTTGCCCAGCTCGCGCTCGAGGTTGCGCACGCCGGCTTCACGGGTGTGGTCGGTGATCACCTTCATGATCGCCGCGTCGTCCACGGTGACTTCCTCAGGCTTGAGACCCGCCTGCCGGACCTGCCGCTTCAGCAGGTGGTCGCGCGCGATCGCGACCTTCTCCTCTTCGGTGTACCCGTCGAGCCGGATCAGCTCCATGCGGTCCAGCAGAGGCGCGGGGATCGTCTCCGACACGTTGGCGGTCGGGATGAACAGCACCTCGGACAGGTCGAGGTCGACCTCGAGGTAGTGGTCGCGGAACGTGTGGTTCTGCGCCGGGTCGAGGACCTCGAGCAGCGCGGCAGATGGGTCGCCCCTCCAGTCGCTGCCGACCTTGTCGATCTCGTCCAGCATGATCACCGGGTTCTTCGTGCCTGCGTCCTTCAGAGCGCGCACGATGCGGCCCGGCAGTGCGCCGACGTACGTGCGCCGGTGTCCGCGGATGTCCGCTTCGTCGCGGATGCCACCGAGCGACACGCGCGTGAACTTGCGACCCAACGCGCGCGCGACGGATTCGCCCAGCGACGTCTTGCCGACGCCGGGAGGTCCGACGAGCGTGATGATTGCGCCCGATCCGCGGCCGCTCAAGACTTCGAGCCCGCGCTCCTGGCGCAGCTTGCGCACGGCGAGGAACTCGATGATGCGGTCCTTCACATCGCCCAGGCCGGTGTGGTCCTCGTCGAGGATCGCGCGGGCCTTCTTCAGGTCGTAGTTGTCCTCGGAGCGCACGTTCCACGGGATGTCGAGCATCCAGTCGAGGTAGGTGCGGATCCATCCGTACTCCGGGTTCTGCTCGCTCGTCCGCTCCAGGCGGTCGAGCTCGCGGTTGACCTCGGTGAGCACGTTCTCGGGCATCTCCGCCTTCGCGACCCTTTCGCGGTAGGTCGAGACCACGTCGGTCTGACCCTCGTTGAGCTGCTTCTTGATCGCCTCCATCTGCTGGCGCAGGAGGAACTCGCGCTGGGTCTTCTCCATGCCCTCGGCGACGTCGCTGCGGATCTTCTCCTTGAGCGATGCATCCGCGAGGATGCCCTTGGTCCAGCCGATGAGCTTGGCCAGCCTCTCCTCGAGGTCGGTCATCTCCAGGATCTCGAGCTTCTGCTCGGTCGACAGGTCCGGCGAGTAGCCGGCCAGGTCGGCGAGGTGGCCGGGAGTCCTCGCGGCGCGCAGGAACTGGACGACCTGCGGGACGCCACGCGACTCGACCAGGTTCTCGAGCAGGGCGCGGTACTCGCGGGCGAGCTCGAGAGACTTCTCCGTCGGAGGCTCGGGGTCGAGGATGGGGTCGGCTTTGACCCACAGTGCGCCGCCGATATCGGCCTGGCCGCTGCCCAGTCGGGCGCGGTACTCGCCCCGGATCATGAAGGCCTCGGCCCCAGTCGGCAGCTCGGCCGACTCGCCCAGCCGGGCGGCGGTGCCGATGGTGCCGAACTTGCCCTCGATGCGGGGCACGAGCAGGATCAGGCGGTTGCCCTGGCGGGCGGCCTCGATCGCGGCCTTCTGGTCATCGCCCTCGACCGCGAGGGTGACCGACATGTGCGGCAGGACGACGACGTCGTCCATGGGGAGGACTGGTAGGAGTTCGGATTTGGGTGTTGCCATCTGTACGAGAGAACGTTTACCCACGGGGGAGAATTCCCAATCCTATGTGCCGCCGCAGCCCCTCCGGCGGCTGGGCCGGCGGTCACCGCTGCTCTCGGAGAGTCCGGACGAACCGAGCATCTGGCACCGGCAAAATCCGGATAGTCCGGACTATCCGAGGTTGTCTGGGTTAGGAGAGGCCCGCCGCCTTGCACGCCTGGGCATAGTCCGGCGTGCAGAGCTGGGACCGGCTCCAGAATCCATCCGCGATCACAGTGGTGACCAGGGTCTTGCGGGTTACCGAGAGCGGGCGAACCAGCGCGGCCGGCACGCCCCGGGCGCCGTTGTCCACGGTGTTGCCCGCCGTCATCTCGGCCGGCACCCTCACGCCGAAGACCAGATCGTAGGCCAGCGTCGCGGCCGTTTCCGCCTCCTGCCGGACCGGCCGGTAGACCGTCATGTACTGGTCGCCGGACACGATGCGCTGCACCGCCGACAGCTCGGCGTCCCCTCCTGTGACCGGGGGCAAAGTCTTGAGCCCGGCCGCCTTCATCGCGCTTACCGCGCCGCCCGCCACCTCGTCGCTGGCTGCGTAGACGCCGTCGAGCTTGTTGTTCAGGGCGGCGAGCGCCTGCGTCATCTCGAGCTTGGCACCGTCCGCGCTCCCCGACGGGGTGTCGTACTCCTTGGCCACCGTGACCTTGCCGTCGAGCGCCCCGCGAGCCGCGTTCTTCAGCAGAGTGGCCTCGAGGTCCGCTGGGTCGCCATGGATCATCACCACGGTCGGGTTGGCGGCTCCCTTCATCGCGCTGAGCAGGGCGCTCGCCTGCAGCGCGCCCACCGCCGCGTTGTCGAATGACACGTAGTACGCAAGCTCCGGGGTGTTGAGGATCAGCCGGTCATAGGCGATCACGAGCACGTGTTTCTTGGCCGCGGCCGAGACGATGACGGACGCGGTGCCTGGGTCGACCGCGTCGAGGACGAGCACGCTCGCGCCGCCCGCGAGTGCCGAGTCCGCCTGCTGCCTCTGGGCGGCCGGGTCGCCGTTGGCGTTGCGGTACACAAGCTCGCAATCCGAGCAGAGCGATCGCAGCTTGGCCTGGAAAAGCGGAACGTCCTGGCTCTCGTAGCGCGGCGCGCTGTCGGGAGCGAGGAACGCGATCTTCTTGCCGGGGGTCACGCCGCCGCCGACGCTGCCGCCGCCGCCGCATGCCACCGCGCCGAGGCCCAACAGGAGAAGCGCGGCCGCGAGCTTGTACGCCTTCATTCAACTACCTCGATTGCTGTGACGCTTGCTGCAACGTTGCTGAGGCCCGAAGGCTACCCCTTGGGCGCCCTCGCTAGCAAGCCCCGAGGGGGTCAGATGCGGGTGACGCTCCCTGAAGCGCTGCCGCGGCGAGAGACCGCATCGATGATGATCGCGGCCAGCAGCACGAGGCCGGTCACGATGTACTGCCACTCGAACTGCAGCCCCAGCAGGTACATGCCGTTGTAGATGGCCCCGATCACAAGGCCGCCAAGGACTCCATGCAGCGGCTTACCGCGGCCGCCCATCAGGCTCGTGCCGCCGATGACGGCCGCGGCCACCGCATACAACACGTACTGCCCACCCTGCACGTTGTTGGACATGCCGTTCAGATACGACGCGTAGAGCAGCATGCCGATCCCGGCGGTGAACGAGCACAGCATGAAGCCCACCGTGCGAACCAGCGCCAGGTTGATACCGGCCCGGCGCGCGGCTTCCGGGTTGCCGCCGATCGCGTAGACGTAGCGGCCGTACTTCGTGCGCTGGAGCAGCACCGTCCACACGCCCAGCACCGCAAGCACGATCGGGATCATCCACGGCACTCCCTCGAGAGTGCCCAGGTTCGCGCGGTTGACGTTGCAGATGGAGACCACGACGACCGCCACGATGGCGATCGCGCCGATCTTGATCAGCGTCAGGCTGGCCGGCGGCGCCACCAATCCGCTGGTGCGACGGCGCGAGTCCGCAAACCACATGAGCGCGCCCAGGCCGGCGACAACGAGGCCCGCGACGACCCACGAAGTGATCGGGTCGATCGTGCCCCACATCAGGTTGTAAAGGACGTGAAGGTTGTCGCTCTGGCCGACGAGGTTGGGATAGCCGGAGAAAGGTCCGAACAAAAGGATCTTCAAGAACAGCCCGTTGGCGACGAGATATCCCGCGAGCGTGACGATGAACGACGGCAGCCGCAGTCTTGTAATCAACACTCCCTGGATGCCTCCGAATGCGAGGCAGAACAGCAGGCCGGCCACGATCGCCAGGGGCCAGGCCCAGTTCGTTGTGATGGGCTGCACGAGCTGGACGGTGATCGCGGCGCCGCACGCGCCCACGAAGCCGACTGAGAGGTCGATCTCACCCAGGATGAGCGCGAAGCTCTCGGCCATGGCCAGCACCATGATCACCGCGCTCTGCTGGAAGAGGTTGACCAGGTTGCCGGGCGAAAGGTAGACCTGATTCGGACTGATCGCCTCGAACACGACCACGATCAGGACCATCGCGAAAACGATGGGGAGGACGCCACTCTCGCCGGCGCGAATCCGCGCTGCGTAAGCGCGTAAATACTCAGACAGGGACTGGGCGACTACCTCGGGCGGAAGCTCGGCAACCGTGGCCTCTGGCGCCGCCGCCGTCAGGTCCTGCGCCGCCTCGGGAATGTCAGTTTCCTTTGAGAGGTCTGCCACTGGCGCGCCCGCTACCTCCTGTTGTCATGTACTCGACGACGCTCTGTCGGTCGAAATTCGAGACCCTGTCCTGTACGGCCATGCGTCCGAGGTAGAGGACCGCGATGTTGTCGGCGACCTCGAAGACGTCGTTCAGGTTGTGCGATATGACCATCACGGCCAGGCCCTTGTCGCGCAACCGCCTGATGAGGTCGAGCACCATCCTGGTCTGGACGACGCCGAGCGCTGCAGTCGGCTCGTCCATGATCACCAACTTCGAGTTCCACATCACCGCCTTGGCGACCGCGACCGACTGGCGCTGTCCTCCCGAAAGTGATGCCACTGGTTGGCGGATTGACTTCACGGTCGTGACCCGCAAATTCGACAGTGTCTCCTTGGCGGCGCGCTCCATGCTGTCCTCGTCGAGCAATCCGTTGCGGAGTCGCTCCCGCCCCAGGAACATGTTCTGGACGATGTCGAGGTTGTCAGCCAGCGCGAGGTCTTGATAGACCGTCTCGATTCCGAGGCGCGCGGCGTCGCGTGCATTGTGGATGTGGACCGGATGGCCCTCCC
>Ga0209059_1001410_pt1 | contig 10970 bp, 9 predicted proteins | sample GraSoiAngelo_151_FD_186165 | JGI IMG/M metagenome (GOLD analysis project Ga0209059, IMG submission 186165) | Grasslands soil microbial communities from the Angelo Coastal Reserve, California, USA - 14_1009_12_20cm (SPAdes) (version 2) | ecosystem: Environmental > Terrestrial > Soil > Grasslands ...
GCCGAAACACGAATTCCGAATCTGCGCCAGCGATTGGATGGCATTCCGAATGTGATCAAGCAGGCGGAGGCAAATCTCCAGCATTCTCCGCGTGTTCATACCGAGACGGCTATCGAGCAGATCCAGGGCGCGATCAATCTCGTGCGCAACGGTCTCGATCCTTTGCTGAATCAGGCGCCCGACCGAAAAAAAGATCTCGCGCCAGTTCAGGAGAAAACCGCGAAAGCGCTGGAAGATTACAAGAACTGGCTCCAGAGCGATCTTCTCAAACGCTCGGACGGCGATTTCCGCCTCGGCGCAGAAAAGTTTCGCAAGAAACTGCGCTTCGCGCTCGCGTCGGACATGCCGATGGAAGAAATCATGAAGCGCGCTCAAACGGATTTGCAACAAACGCAAACGGCGATCTACGAAACGGCGTTGCCGCTTTACAAAAAATATTTCCCGAACGCAGACGCAGCAACGCTTGCAGACAAACATAAGGTCACGGCGGCAGTACTCGACAAACTTGCGGAGCAACATCCCGACGACGCCACTGTGGTGGGTTACGCCCAAAAAGTTCTCGCGGAAGCCACTGATTTCGTAAAACAGCACAATTTAGTCACCGTGCCAACGGTTCCGCTCGACGTGATTGCGATGCCCGAATTCAAGCGCGGCGTCGCCATCGCGTATTGTGATTCGCCCGGCCCGCTCGACAAAAACGGCAAAACATTTTTCGCCGTCGCGCCGACACCGAAGGACTGGTCAAAAGAGCGAAAGGAATCGTTCTTCCGCGAATATAACAATTACATGATTCGCGATTTGACCGTGCACGAAGCGATGCCAGGCCATTACCTGCAGCTCGCGCACGCTAACGAATTCCATGCCCCGACGTTGGTCCGCGCGATCTTTCGAAGCGGCACATTCATCGAGGGCTGGGCGGTTTATTGCGAGCAAATGATGGCGGAGCAAGCCTACGGCAGACCGGAAGTCAAAATGCAGCAGTTGAAAATGCGATTGCGCGCCATCGCGAATGCCATTCTGGATCAAAGTATTCACGCCGGGAATATGACCGAGCAGCAGGCAATGGACTTGATGACGAAAGAAGCTTTCCAACAGGAAGGCGAAGCAGTGGCCAAATGGAAACGCGCTCGGCTTACGTCCGCGCAGCTTTCCACTTATTTTGTTGGCGCGACCGAGCATCTCGATCTTCGCGCCGCCGACCAGAACAAGCTAGGCAAGGATTTCGATCTAAAGAAATACAACGACCGGGTGATTTCCTACGGTAGCCCAGCAGTAAAATACGTGCGCGAGCTAATGGGATTGTAGGGGGGCTTCTGTGAACCCCGAATACTTTCGCGGCTGACACACGCGCCCTGCAATGGAACTGGATTCAGCGAGAGAATCGGCAAGTTCATCCTCCTTACTGTCATTCGGTCCACACGCCTTTGTGTCGAGACCGAACCGCAATGGGCACTAGTGTCGAAGGGCATTCGACATTGTGGCAGTTTTCGGGCTAGAATTTAGCCTGGCATGCGAAAGTTTGTCTTCAGCAAGCCGCAGTCGGCGGATGTGGCCAAACCGGCGTCCGGCGATTTTAGCCATACGTCGCCATTCCAGCGTCAAGCAGAGAAGGTTGACCCTGTTCGTAATGGAATTTTTATTGGTCTGGCAATTGTGCTGCTTGTCTTTCTCATAAGCATGATCGCGGTGCTGATGATGCAGGCGCCAAGCCTATGAGCTGTTGCGGGGACGGTAGCGGAGTAGAGAGATCTCAAAGGCTAATGACGAAGCCCGAATGTCGAATGCCGAAACAATCCCGAATGACGAAACCTGAAATGATGTGCATTTGGTAACGAAAATTTTGTTCATTTGACCTTCGTCATTCTTTCGTCATTCGTCATTCGGATTTCGTCATTGCTTCGATATGACAAAGACACAAAAGCGTCTCCTTCTTTTCGATATTGATGGCACTTTGATTCATTCCGGAGGCGCGGGTGTGCGAGCGCTCATACGTGCGTTCAAAGAGCGCTTCGGCATCGACGATGATCTTAGCGACATCGAAATCGCCGGTATGACCGATTCCGGCATCGTGGTGAGCATTCTAAACAAGCACAAGATACCCCCAACTCACGAAAACGTGAGCGCGTTCCTGGATAGCTACGTACATTTTCTCTCGCTCGAGTTGCCGCGCCGCAAAGGCAAACTGCTCCCCGGCGTGCTCCAGTTGCTCGAAAAACTGAAGTCGCGGCCGCATGTGGTCCTGGCGCTCCTAACTGGTAACGTCTCACGCGGAGCACGTTTAAAGCTTGAGCACTACGGCGTCTGGCACTTTTTTGAATTTGGCGCGTTTGCCGACGATCATCGGGACCGCAACCAGCTTGGGCGATTCGCTCGTGCCCGCGCAAAAGAGAAGCACGACCGCGAGTTTGCCGCATCCGAGATCGACGTCATTGGCGATACGCCGCGGGATATTGCTTGCGGCAGGGCGCTCGGTGCGCGCACAATTGCGGTGGCCACGGGTACATGGAGCCGTGATGAGCTTGCGAAACATCAGCCCGATTTTCTGATTGATGATCTCTCAGATCTGAAAACCATTATTGATACGCTCGGATGGTGAACCATTGACGAATGAACGGTTGAATGAAGAAAAAACCTTCCTCGTCTAGTGCAAAGCCGGTTCAAGACCGCTCGAATGTGTTGCCGCTCAAGGGCGAAATCGATCTCCACGTCTCACCGTCTGTCACGGCGTCGCTCAATGAGATGATCGACAAAAAGCCGAAACGTTTGGTGGTTGATCTTTCCAGCGTGACTTACATCGATAGCGCTGGTTTGGCGGCGTTAATTCAAGCAATGCAAAGGGTCGAAGCGTACGGCGGAAAATTTCTCCTGGCTGGATTGCAGGAAACCGTGCGCTCGATTTTCGAAATCTCGAGGCTCGATCAAGTGTTTCAAATCTTTCCAGACGCGGATGCTGCGCTGAGGGAGTGATTCGATCCAGATTCCGCTGAGGACATCCTCCTTCGCCAAGGCTCCGGCGGACAAGTCGGATGCTACAGCGCAAAGCGCGTTAAGATATCGAGCGTTTGCTCGACATTCTTCGAAATGTCGAAATGCGACGCGTGTTCGACGTTCGCCGCGCGCGCTGCAATGCGCCGCGACGTGTCAGACCAGAACCGAATCGCGTCGCGCAAACCAACCAGATTGCCAGCATGGTCGATAATCGATCCGTGGACGCCGTCCTCGATAATTTCACTGAAGCCGTTGGAACGCGTCGTGATTACAGGTAATCCGCAAGCGAGCGCTTCGAGGCAGGCATTGGAAAATGGATCGTAAATCGTTGGCAGAATGAAGATGTCCGCAGCCGCGTAGACCCGGGCAAGATCCCTGACTGCGCCGAGAAACCGGACCGGTTCCTCGCGCCAAAATCGCAGACCTCTCGTCTTGTAGCGTTTTTCATTTCCGCGACCGGCAACCAGCAGACGCAGTTTTCGATTTTTGCACAGTGCCATCGCTTGGATTGCGAAAATTAAGCCTTTGCGCTCCCAGCCAGAGCCCGCAAACAGCAGCGCAATTTGATCCGCCTTCAAATTCAAATCCTCGCGTGCTTGTTTGCGCCGTTCGGGCTCAAATCGAAATTTATCGAGCGGAAGGCCGTTGCGAACGACGTCGATCTTGTCTGCGGGATATCGATAAAGATCGCCTATCTCGTCCTTGACCATTTGTGAACCAACGATCACTCGCGCGGCTTTGTGACTGGCTAACAGCGATTCCTCCAGCTGCAACAGATCGCGATGCTTGCGATTGATAGCCCGGACAAATTGCTTCAGCGGGAGTTCAAACTTTCGCCTGCGCAACAACCAGGCGCGATGGACACCGTCACCGGCACGATACATATCGCAGCTCCAAACACGCTCAAGGCTGAATAAAACATCGCAGGAGAGCTGCGCCCGGATTTGCTTCAGCTCATTCGCAAATCCAATGACCGAGCCTGCGCGCATGCGCGTGATCGATCCAAAAGGCCATTCGTGGTCTGGCCAATCATCCGTGGCGATAAGTTGGGCATCGTGCCCTGCGGCGATGACTCCATGCGCGAGTCGCTTCAAGTACGCTTCGGCACCGCCAGTCGGAGAGTAGCCGCGCCGAACAAAAGCTATGCTGAGATTTTTCGCCATGCTTCTTAAACCCACCTTGTCACTTCGAGCTGAGTAAATCGCAACTCCGACTCCAAATGACGAAGGACCAATGACGAAGGACGAAAGAAACCCGAATGACAAAGTCCCAAACAGCGTTGATGCCGTGGCGCGGCTTTCGTGATTCGTGCTTCGTCATTCATCATTCTTGCTTCGTCATTGGCTAACGCTTCTGTTCGTGAAAAATGAGAGTTACCTCCAGTGGCTCGCCGCGAAACAAGACGCCCCTTTACTTGCTGCACGTTCGCCAGAATACTTGTAACCCGATGCCGGGTGAAACCTTAAACGCTCCTGCACCGGTGCGTCGTGTCGCGCCCATGACGCGTAATTTGCCGAGGAGCCTGCTTTACTCGATTTTTGCCCGCATTGGCGGCTCCGGCCTGGACACCGACGCATTTGAAACCTTGCGCGGGTCGTATCGCGGAGGATTCCTCGGCAAAGCCATCGCCTACGACAACCGGCAAAAGGAAATTCCCGCTTCACTGATCCATTCCCTGCGATGGCATCCGGTGCGCCTTATCTCGTTTTTGGATCGGCCCTATTACTACGGAGCGAAAAAAAAATATCTCGACTGGATAACATCCCGGCATTTGGCGACGGGCCGCTACGATTTGTTTCATAGTTGGTCTGGCGATTGTTTACGCACCCTACAAGTAGCAAGACGAAACCATATCCCTTCCGTCTTGGAGATCCCGACGTGGCATCGCGACGGCGGCAAAGAAAAAATTGTGCAGTCAAGAGTCGGCGCGTCGCCAGGCGAGACTGCCGCTTTTCCGAAGTGGAAGGCGAGGTTGTTGCTCCACCGAAAGCGTTTCATAAAAGAGTACGAACTCGCTGATCTCCTGCTCGTATTATCGGAGAAGGCGGCCAAAACTTTCCGAGTACGCGGTTTTCCGGCTGAAAAACTCTTTTACCTGCCTCGAGGTGTGGATATCGAAAGGTTCAAACCCGGAGAACGGCCAGACAAATTTCGCGCTGTTTTCGCCGGCGCTTTGATCAAGCGAAAGGGCATTCAACATCTGCTCGAAGCATGGTATCGCCTCAATCTGCGGGATGCCGAGCTGTGGTTAGTTGGCTTCGTGCATGAGGAGGCTAAACCGTATCTGAAGCAATTCTGGCGTGATAACATTCGCGTCGTAGGATTTGTGCCGGACCCGGAGAATTATCTCAGCCAGGGCACAGTGCATGTTTTTCCCTCGCAATGGGAGGGCAGCGCCAAGGTCACATACGAAGCGGCGGCCTGCGCGTTGCCTCAAATCACCACGCGCGAAGCGGGCGATGTTGTGCGCGATGGCATCGAAGGCATCATCGTGAAGCCGGCAGATATCAGCGCCATCGCAGCGGCGCTCGAGCATTTGTACCAACATCCTCAAATCGTTCAGGAAATGGGCGCTGCCGCGAGACGTCGCGTAGTCGAGAATTTTACCTGGGACCATTTTCGAACACGATTACTCGACGCGTACGAAACAGCGATCCGAATGGCGCAATGATTGTCCAACGACAGGCGATCTTCAGGTCGCCCTGTGGCGGCTGGAAAGCGTCAGCCTTTACGAGCCCGTGAAAATTCTCCTCCTGCAACTCAAGCGAATTGGTGATCTGATTTTGACTACACCTGCCATCGCCGCTTTACGTCAAAGTTTTCCACAAGCCCAACTCACGCTTGTTGTTTCGCAGGAATCTGCCGAATTGCTGCCGGCGATATCCAACGTCGAGCGCATTCTGATCGCCCGACGCAATCTGCGCGACCTTGCGCTTTTTTCTTCCGTCGCAACGAGGAGATTTGATTATTGCATCGACTTCACACGAAATGATCGCTCTGCTTCTCTGGCGCTGTTGTCTTGCGCACGCAGACGCGTAGTCTCCTATCGCGTGCGCGAACAGTCGAAGACGCGAAGCCACGCTTACACAGACTTTGTGGGCGTTCGTATGCGGGACATGCACACGATCGACTACAACCTGGCTTTACTGGAGCCGCTCCGCGCAAGCCATGCTCCAACCGCGCCGCATCTGGATCTGCCGCAGATCGCATATGAAAAAGCCGACGCGCTTCGCAGCAGTTGGAAGGTCATGAGGCCGTACATAATTGTGCATCCCGGCTCAGCGCGTCAGGAGAAACTTTGGGAGCCAGGGCGATGGGCAGACGTGATTGACTACTTTGACCAAAACAATGGCTTTGATTTTGTTCTGACCAGTGGGCCATCCCGTGACGAGCAAACGCATATCGCGGCAATTAAGAACAAGGCGCAACAAAGCATCACCGATCTCTCTGGAAAAACAGATCTCCTTACACTCGCAGCGTTGATTAGCGGGGCGCGATTTCTTGTGACAGTCGATTCCGCACCGGTGCATCTCGCTGCTGCGACAGGTACACCGCAAGTGATCTTGTTCGGCCCAACCAACCCATTCCATTGGCGACCAAGGGAAAGCCAAGCTGTCATTTTACAGGGAAAATCAGCCACGCCAGTGACGGAGTTTTCACCGGTCCAGCCGCGCGTCCCAATGAGTCAAATCTCGACGGAAGCGGTCATCGGTGCTATGGATTCGCTGCTGGCCACTCATTTGGCAACGGAACCTTCATGAGTCGGGGAAAAACTACAAAGAAGAGACTCTCATTCTGGCAGACGCTTAAAGCAGCGTCCGGCCCGTATCGGCGGCTCTACAGCTACGTTAGGCCATATAAGGTTCGCTTTATCCTTGGTCTGCTGTTGGGTTTTGCGTACGGCGGAGTCAATTCGCTTTTGCCGTTGGCCACCGCCCGGGTCACGAGCACCATCTTCCACGGGGCTGCTCCTAATCCAATGGCCTTGCGCTCCAATCTTGGAGTTTTGGATACAGGTCCGAAAGTCAACTCGATTGTTCTTATCTGCCTGGCCATTCCTGCGATCATGGCTCTGCGCAGCTTGTGTTCTTATGGGAACAGCTACTGCATGCAGTGGGTGAGCAACAAGGTCGTGACCGACCTTCGGGCGCAGCTATTCAACAAAATGGTGCGCCTTTCGATGGACTTCTTTAACAGGATGCGCTCCGGCTTATTGATCTCGCGCATTACCAACGAGACCCGCGTAGTGCAAATGGCTCTGACGGCGGTCAGCAGCGATATTTTCAAGCAACCAGTCACGATTGTGGGCGCGATTGCTGTTCTGCTCCTGATGGATTGGAAATTCACTTTGGTGACGCTGATTCTTTTCCCGACCTGTTTGCTGCCGCTACGCTATTATGGGCGTCGGGCCCGAAAGGCCATGCGAGGTCAGTTTGAAGGCATGGGCGAAATGGTAGTAACGATGCAGGAAACGTTCGCTGGTATTCGAGTGATCAAGTCCTTTGCGCGCGAAGCGCATCAAGAAAAAGCATTCAAGCGCAGCAATCAACTGCAGTTCTCTCAGATGATGCGCATCATCAGGGCGATGGAGGCCACCGGGCCGCTGGTCGAAATTATCGCTGCCATCGGGGTAGGCCTGGCCTTGCTTTATGTTTACGCGGCGAACCTGAGCGCGGGACGATTTTTTGGACTGATCACAGGAATTTTCATTCTTTACGATCCGATCAAGACCCTGAGTAAAATTCAAATTGTGATGCAGAATTCAATCGCCGCGACAAGCGCGATTTTCTCAGTCCTTGATTCTGAACCGAGTGTGCGGGACGCGCCCGATGCCATCGAGCTGACGTCCGCAACAGGTCGCATCGATTTTCAAAATCTAACATTCCGATATGCCAATACCGTCACAGACGCGGTCAGCAATCTAAACCTGCAAATTGAAGCGGGAAAAACCTACGCGCTGGTTGGCGCCAGCGGCGCGGGCAAGAGCACCATCCTCTCGCTAATCCTGCGCTTGTACGATCCAACGTCCGGTGCTGTGAAGATCGACGGCCACGATCTGCGGTCGATTACACAAAAATCGTTGCGCGAACAGCTCGGGCTCGTGACGCAGGAGACATTTCTGTTTCACGATACGATCTTCAACAATATCGTGTTCGGCCGGCTGCACGCCACGCCTGAGGAAATTTACGAAGCGGCCAAGGCTGCTTACGCCCACGACTTTATCATGGCGCAGCCAAAAGGCTACGAAACCGTAATCGGCGACAAAGGATGCCTTCTCTCCGGTGGACAACAACAACGCCTGGCCATTGCGCGCGCCATTCTGAAAAACGCGCCGATTCTGTTGCTCGATGAAGCCACCTCATCGCTCGATTCCGAATCGGAAAAGCAAATTCAAAAAGCCCTGGCCAAACTGGCGACCGGACGCACGGTGATCGCCATTGCTCACCGGCTCTCCACTGTTCTGTCAGCCGACCAAATCATTGTGATGGATTCCGGCCACATCAAGGAGATCGGGACGCACGCGCAGCTGCTCGAAAAATCTGGCTACTACCGGCGCCTATACGATCACCAATTCAATCGCATTCCGGAGGAAAGCGCAGCCCAAGCAGGTTTTCTTGTTGAAGAGCTTGTGTAAAACCCGGTTAAAAAAAGTTAAAACAGTTACAACGTGCAAGTCCCCTCTCCCTTTTTAACCTTGTAACCTTGTAACTCTTTTAACGATTTAACATCGGCGCAGCCATGCCGTTTAATATTGATCTGCATACGCATTCGTTCTTTTCCGGAGATGGCGTTTCGAGCCCGGAAGACATGATTGCGGCCGCCCGCATTAAGGGTTTGAACGGTATTGCCATCACCGATCACAATACCTGCGACGCGGTCAATTACTTGCTTCAGAAAGGTTTGATGCGGCTGGATGGTTTGCCCGTCGATGATTTCCTCGTTCTGCCCGGAGTGGAAGTGACCACCGCCGATGGTCATCTTCTCTGCATCGGTGCGGAGCTGCCGTATCTGAAGGGAAAACCGGCGCGGGAAGTCTGCGATATCATTCATCAGCGCGGCGGTCTCGCCATTCCGCCACATCCTTACGATTTGTTCCGGGCCGGAATCCGTTTTTCCATTCTGGAAGCGCTGCAGGTGGATGCGATCGAGGTTTTCAACGCCGCGACTACGCTGCGCCGCTACAATCGTTATGCCTTCAAGTATGCGCAGATTCGAGGTTTGCCCATGACTGCCGCCAGCGACGCGCATCATGCCGCCGCCGTCGGGACGGCTTACACAATCGTCAACACCGACGATTTTTCGGTGAAGGGAATTCTCGCGCAGATCCTAAAGAGCAATGAACTGAATCAAAAATATCAAACGCCGCGCGATAGTCTCCGGAAGACTTGGAATAATTGGTTGCGACTGCGACGCCGAAAAAAAATCCCAGAACTCGCCGCAAAAGACCGCGATCACAACGGCCTGTAGCAACTCTCTGACTTCCAAGCTTCTATCTTCTGACTTATCACAATGCCCGCTTACATCATCGTTGAAATCGACATTGTTGATCCGGTCGGCTACGAAGGATACAAGAACCTCGCAGGCACGACTGTAGCGAAGTACGGCGGGAAATACATCGTGCGCGGTGGCAAGACCGAAGTGCTCGAAGGCGATTGGAAGCCGAAGCGCATCGTTGTGCTTGAATTCGAATCAGCGCAGCGCGCCAGGGAATGGCTGAATTGCGAAGAATATCGTGAGCCACGCAAAATGCGTCACCGCACAGCCAGGACAAACATGATCCTGGTCGAAGGGCATGCCGAGGGATAATCAACAGGCTTCACCTCTCCCCTAGGCAAAGGGGAGAGGATGAAGGTGAGGGGTTGGAACCGCACCCATCAGTTCGCGAAATTTCTCGGGGCCAGTTACGCCGAATGACCCTCACCCTCCCCCTCTCCCTCTCCCTGGTCAGGGCGAGGCGCCCCTATCGCGTAGGACATTCAGTGGGCTAATATCCACAACCGACAATCTCGCTGTACGTGCCTACGAAATTAAAGATTGCTTTTGCCCGCGATCTTTTGCGAATCTGCCCTTCCATATGCGACTGCTGGTTGAAATAGTGATTGTTGCTGCCCTGATTTACCTCGGCTGGAACACGCCTTTCAAAGACTGGGCTGCTCAGGGAGGCGCAATGGCAACCTCTAAAATTCATGCACCCGCCTGGGAGGACAACTCATCCAGGCCAACCCCCGCAACAAAAAGAAGCCCACGGTGATCGGATGCTTATCTCTCCAAAAGGTAGTGAACCCTCACTGCGACCAGGAGCGAAAGTCGGAGAGTTAAAGCCGCGCCGCAGTCGCACGCGACTCTGGACTTGTACCCAGGGTCGCCTTGTCACGCTGTAGCCAAAGGCGGATGGCTTCGCCCGGACTAGCTGGCCTCCCACAAAATCAAGAGAACCGGCGACTGACCACCCACAGCGAGAGCACAGACTACTATACGTCGCAGTCTTAATACTGACGGAAAACGTCGAGCTGCGCGAGTTGCCCGCGTGATGGCTTCGCCTGAAGCCTTTCACGCCGCGCTTCTATCGCCCGGGAGACAATTTTCGTACCGCACCTTTCCCAAGAGTTTCTTCTCTTCCCAGCGGAGCCGTGGGAGCCAGGATGCTGGTTACACCCGAAGGTGGCTCTCGCTTGGAGTGCACAAACCTCTGTATCGCGGTGGTAGTCCGGTCACTCCATTCCTGGAATGGGGTATCCCATCCCAAAGAAATCAGCGCACCGATAATAACTATTTCGACTAGTAATCGCATATGAAAGAAAGAGGTTTGACTCGCTATTCGTTAGCTACATCGAGCCTTCGTATTTAATCTGGACTTGCTGAGATTGGATCGCCCCAGTGCTCGAATCGCGATTGGGCTTAACGAAAACGTGGTACACCTTTGTCACTGTGGAGAGCACCTTTCCATTCTTGTCCAGTGATTGGCCAGTAACGAAAACCCG
>Ga0209059_1001411_pt1 | contig 10966 bp, 8 predicted proteins | sample GraSoiAngelo_151_FD_186165 | JGI IMG/M metagenome (GOLD analysis project Ga0209059, IMG submission 186165) | Grasslands soil microbial communities from the Angelo Coastal Reserve, California, USA - 14_1009_12_20cm (SPAdes) (version 2) | ecosystem: Environmental > Terrestrial > Soil > Grasslands ...
GCAGGTTTGATGGTTGGCTTGACGGCATCGGCGTTCGCTGCCAATGAGGATAGCGCCAACAGCCTGCTGCCGTTCCTGCTTATTCCACAGGTAGTCTTTGCCGGTGTTGAGATACCACTCAAAGATTACTTCTTGCAGGCAGCTGCCATGATATTCCCAACGCGCTGGGCAATGACCGCGCTTGGCACTTCAATTGGCCTGCACAGCGACAAACTTGGTGGCGACAAACTCTGGGGAGATAACAATACGTTCCAGGGACAGCTCTTCTCAATTTACAGTCATACGGACTCAGTGCAACGCATGCTGGTTGCATGGGGGGCCCTTGGAATACTCATCGTAGTGCTTGCCATCGCTGTATGCATCGGTTTGAAGCGAAAGGATATTCGAACATAGGGATTTGGCAACATCCTGAGGACTACGCCCAAATTCCGGTGCGGACGGAAGCTCCCACTGCCCCATCGTTAATATTTCCAGCATCAATTTCAAAGGGGGAGCTTTTTGTACAAAAATAAGCAAACAGTGAGGCAATGCACACAGGGGAAGCCAATCAAATCACAGACAAACTCATCATATTGAGTAAATAATTAGGGGAGGAACGATGTGATCGGATAAAGTCGGTTCTTACCAAAGGAGGGTAACATGCTACGTCGTGTCGTTATCACTGGGTTGGGTGTACTGGCCTGTAATGGCATCGGAAAGGAAGATTTTTGGAATGCCTGTGTTGCTGGCCGTTCAGGTATCAAGCGCATCACCCGTTTCGATGCCAGCGCGCTGCCGGCGCAAATAGCGGGAGAAATTACAAACTTCGATCCGGAGGTGTTAGGGCTGACGCCAATTGAGTGCCATCTGACCGACCGCAATACGCAGCTGGCACTAGCAACGGCCAATCTTGCACTACAAGATGCCGGTCTACTTGATACCTTGAGCGATGAAGAGCGCGATGAGATAGGAGTATACATGGGCTCAGCGATGGCCTCTAGCGAAGAAGCAGAGTGGCTGTGGGCGAAGATGACCAATCGCGGGAAACATGCTCCACGAAACACCACCGGCGAATTTATTCCACTAACACTGCTGATGACCCACGCGCCCGCAGCGGCCATTGCCACTCATCATCAACTACATGGGCCGTGCCTGGTTCTTTCAACAGGATGCTCTGCAGGAGCGGATGCCATCGGACAGGCTTACTGGGCAATCCAGGAGGGTAGAGCAGATCGCATGCTGACGGGAGGATCCGATTCCGCTATAAGCTACGCAGGTTTAGATTGTTTCTGTGTTCTGGGCGCATTGAGTACGCGCAACGATGATCCAGAGCGGGCTTCACGTCCATATGACCTTAACCGGGACGGCTTTGTGATGGCGGAGGGAGCTGGCGTCCTTGTGCTGGAAGAACGAGAGCTGGCGCTGGCTCGCAACGCACATATATACGCAGAACTGATCGCCTTTACCTCCAATAGTAATGCGTACCATATGACCGCTCTCCCTCCTGATGGAGCACCGCTCCAGCACATTCTGAGGCAAGCGCTGGATGAGGCAGAGATCAGCATGAATCAGCTGGATTACATCAATTCGCACGGGAGTTCGACGCCTTATAACGAGGCTGCGGAGACAGTAGCATATAAGGCCGTCTTTGGTGAGTATGCTTATCGCATTCCTATCAGCTCGACAAAGTCAATGATTGGACATGCGCAGGGAGCAGCCAGCGCCATCGAAGCCATTGTGACGGCACTGGCGTTGGAGCGGCAGATCATTCCACCAACGATTAACCAGGAAGTAGCCGACCCACAATGTGACCTGGATTACGTACCAAATGTGGCACGCCCGGCTACGATCAAAGTGGCGTTGACGCATTCAAGCGGTTTTGGCGGCGTGAATAATGCGCTCGTCCTCACACAACCTGATTGGCTTGATACACATACGTAGAGGAGTACTATGAAGCATACAACAGAGCGACGAGTGGTTATTACAGGAATAGGTGTGGTGGCGGCAAACGGCATTGGCAAAAAAGCTTTCTGGCAAGCGACCAGGGAAGGCATCTCAGGCATTAAGCCTATTCGACGTTTCTCCACGGCTGATTTATCGATCAAGGTAGCCGGTGAAGTCAGTGATTTTTCAGTCAGTGACTATATCGACCGCAAACTGGCGAATCGTACTGACCGCATGACCCACTTTGCCTTCGCTGCCATGCAGGAAGCACTGAGCGATGCGAACATTGTCCTGGAAGAGGAGAATCCACAACGTATAGGTAGCGTGATAGCGAATACCTTTGGCGGCGTTGAATTTGCGATGGAGCAGGTCAAATCATTATACGTACGCGGGCCGCGCTATATGAGCGCGTATACAGCTATAGCCTGGCTTCAAGTAGCTAACGTGGGCCAGGCATCCATTCGCTATGGCCTCCAGGGATATTGCAAAACACCTGTTAACGATACAGCTGGTGGCCTGGAGGCGTTGGGTATGGCTTATAGCGCAATCCGCCGCGGCGCGGCGGATGTCCTGCTTAGCGGTGGCTGTGAAGCATTCCTACATCCCTTTAGTCTCAATTTGCTCGGTCAACTCAGTGAATATAGCTACTGCGCAACAGGAGATAACCCAAGAGACTATCGTCCGTTTGACCAGCGTGCCACTGGCCTCATCCTGGCAGAAGGTGCGGGTATATGCGTTCTAGAGGATTACGATCACGCACTGAGACGCGGGGCAACCATCTACGGAGAGATTGCTGGCTATGGCCAGACCAACGATGCAAATGGACCAACGGTGCCTTCTTCCAACGGGAAACAATATGCTCGCGCCATCCGACGTGCGATACAGGAGGGCACAATATCCCTCAAGGATATCGCGTACTTCAGCCTTGATGGACGAGCGCTACCGCCTTCAGACCAGGGAGAAGCGGAAGCATTACAGCTAGTCTTTGGTGCGGACATCGAACAACTCCTGGTCAGTGTCCCACGAACCACTCAGGGTCATAGCTATGCCGCCGCTGGACCAATCGACACGATTACTGCCCTGCTCGCCCTGGAGGAGAAGGTCATTCCGCCTACGATCAATTGTGAGGAGCTAGACCCGCACTATGGATTATCAATGGTGCAAGATGACGCACGGCCATTAACCGGTTCTGCTGTCCTTATCGGCGCTCGCGGCATCGGCGGGATGAATGTCGCATTGGCAGTAAAAAAAATCTAGCGTCACATATTATTGCCCCATCGCGCTCCATTAACGTATCCTCTATATAAACAGTTCGTTACTGCACTCAGAGGATACGTTGTCAATGAACAGCAATACATCCCCAAACTCACATGCTGGTGTCAACCCGGAACACCAGGTTCGTGAGGTTGTCTCTGTCATTATCGTAGGAGCCGGTCCTACCGGCCTTAGCGCGGGTAATTTGCTAGGCTTGGCAGGTATTGATACATTGATCATTGAATCCAATGCCTCTTTGAGCGACTACCCCAAAGCTATCTCACTTGACGATGAAGGTTTGCGCATCTGCCAGGCTATGGTTTTAAGCAGCGCAGTGAACAAAAGCGTTTTATCAGGTATCAATGCCCATTACGTTTCGGCGGGGCGTTTTCTGGCAAAGGTGGAGCCATCAAGCAAGAGAAATGGGTATTCGCTGATCTCCACATTTAACCAGCCCGAGTTCGAGGCAACTCTCCTCGAGGGTCTCGAGCGTTTCACGTGTGTCAATGTACTATTTCGGCACACAGTTGAATCATTCGAACAAACCGAGAGCGGCGTCATTGTCACTCTGCGTACACCCTCTGGCATGTTGCAAAAAGTCTGGTGCAACTATCTCTTGGCCTGTGATGGCGGCAGAAGTACCATCCGGCGCATGCTGAACATTCCCATGAAAGGCACGACCTTTGCTCAAAAATGGCTGGTGGTCGATGTTATAGACGACGAAGAATCTTCTCCAATCGCCATGTTTTTCTGTAACCCGAGTCGGCCGACCGTGACCGTTCCATCTCCTCATAAGGGCAGGCGCTGGGAATTTATGCTGCTGCCGGGAGAGATAGAGAATGACCTCTTAAGGACAGATAGCATTGCCGCGTTGATCAAGCAGGCGCGTGGGTCTCCTCACTCCGAGATTATACGGCGGACAATCTATACCTTCCACTCGACAATTGCACAGAACTTCTCAAAGGGACGCGTGTTCTTACTGGGGGACGCAGCTCATATGATGCCCCCCTTTGGGGGTCAGGGTTTGAATAGTGGGCTGCGTGACGCACATAACCTGTGCTGGAAACTGGCGATGGTATTACATGGGCTGGCAAGTGATGGCTTGCTCGATACCTATCACGAAGAACGGCACAGGCATGTAGCACAGATGATCCGTTTCTCCTCTTTTCTGGGCAGCATAGTTATGTCGACGAATAAGCCAGCCGCCTACTGTCGCGATATTGTATTTCATCTGCTCAACCAGGTGCCGGCCATTCGAGAGATTTTGTCTGAGGGCCGCATCAAGCCACAGCCTATGTACAAAACGGGCATCTTACTCTTCAATAAAGAGAGAAAACATAGAACGATAACAGGTCGGATGCTGTCTCAACCAAAAGTGACAACAACCGAGGGACAGTGCGTTCTGCTTGACGAAGTACTGGGACCAGGTTTTGCCTTGCTGCGCTTCCACCGCAATCCCAAAGAGGCCTTTGCCACGCTGAAAACCGATTTCTGGGAACGACTGGGAGCACGATTTGTGTGTATACAGCCTGGCATTCCTCGAAAAGAGGGATACAACTCTCTGGATAGAGACCGTCCGCATAAAGAAACGTATGAGTCGTTAAGGATAGGTAAAGCACCCCTGATGGTGGTGCAATCACGTGATACAGGTTTTCTGGCTGATTACCGAGATCTGTTCGTTGTTGTTCGCCCCGATCGCTACATCCTCGGTGTTTTTAGAGAAGAGAAGGCTGATATGTTTGTATCAGCTTTCCAGAGATTGCTAAACAAGGGCAAGTAAGTCAGAGAGCACAGCATAGAGATCGCTATTGATACTGCCAACGTATACCACGCATTCGAGATGGGTACTGCAACTTAGTACGACTTATTCAGAAATATCACCCAGCAGTGTTTTATACAGCTCCCATTGACGGGCAGCCGCCTGCTGATAGATCTCCCCTCGACCGGCGTCAGGCTGCACCGGTGCGGCAAGAGACGGGAGAACCTTGCCAACATCGGGTAAAATACCCATTGCTTCGAGCGCGAGGAGAGCGACTCCACGAGCAGATGCCTCGTGCTCGTTCGAGGGATAAAGGGGAGTGCCGAGGGTATCCACCACGATCTGCTGCAATACGGGAGAACTAAGCAATGCCCCACCGCTGGCGATCAATTTCGGCTCTGTTTCTTGCATATCCAACGCCTGAATGAGCTGCTGGTAGACAGCTCTAAGCTGATAGGCAAGGGCTTCCATAGATGCTCGCAGGATATCAAATTGGGTGGTATGAGTCATAATGCCGGCCACCACAGCCCGAGCTTCCGCGTGCCAACCCAGACTTCGTTCGCCAGATATAAAGGGCAGAATAGTCAAGCCGTGGCTATCGGGAGGCAAAGCGGCGACTTGCGGCTCCGCATATTTCAAGGAGGTAAGTTGTAAGGTCTTCTCCATCCAGGCAAAGACATTACCGCCCTCGCTCAGCGCGCCGCCGAGTAATGCGCGGCTGCTATCGACGAGGTAGAGCCAGAGGCCGGCTGGTGGGACGACCTTGTCGGGCGATACAACTGCCCGGATGGCACTCGAGGTGCCGATGGTGAGCGCCCAGTTCCCCATGATAGCGCAACCCGAACCGACGTTAGCGGCCGCTCCATCACCCAGCGCGGGATACCAGGGAATGTCGCGGAGCGCTGGCCAGCGTGCTGCATATTCTGGTCTCAATCCGCGTATTCCATCTTGAAAATCGCCCAGTTGGGGAAGCTGCTCAGGTCGAATCCCAAGAACGCTCATCAACTCTCTATCCCAATTGCGCTCACGGATCACAAGCATGCCTGTCCCCGAGGCCATCGAGAGGCCGCAGACTGAACGGCCCAGGAGTTGCCGGTGCAGGTATTCACCGAAGGAGAGCCATTGTGCGGCGCGTGAAAAAGCGTCGGGCTGCGTCTTTGCCAAAAAGCGCAGTTTCGCCGGCCAGTAGCTGGCATGGAGGCGAGCACCCGTGCGCTCATGAACAGCCCTCCTATCCAATTGCGCGCTTAGTTCAGCTGCCGCCTGGCGCGGGCGCGTGTCTTCCCAGGTGATGACGTGTGTAACGGGACGGCCAGCGGTATCTACACCGACGAGGCTATGCCAGAAGGTATCGGTTGCCACAGCTCCGATCGAGAAGGTCAACGGGCCAGCGGCTTTCAAGGCTTTATCGATCGTAGAGGCAACGGCTGCAACGAGTTTATCGGCATCAACCGAGACCTCTCCATCGTTCGACAGGGTAAGTTCATAGGTTTCCTGGGCCTGTATTCCCGGTACCGCGTCTCCATTGGCGGCGAACAGCAAAGCGCGAGTTGAGGAGGTGCCGACATCCAATGAAAGAATGAAAGGGGCATGTTGTTGTACACTCGTTTTCTGTTCCATAACTCCTACCCTATCTTTGTATATAACCGGTGAAGCCAAAGGACGGCGATCTTCCTTGAAAAAGAGAGGGATGATGGATATCAGTACATCCGCGTCGGCTTGCGCCGCTTATCGGCAGGTAACAAAACATCCAGAGCATCATCGACTGTAACGACTCCTTCGAGGATATTATTATCCTTGCTCACCACGGGCACAGCCAGGAGATTATACTTTGCCATGATCTGAGCGACGGTGCGAGCATCTGTATCGGGCTGCACTGTAACCAGGTCGGTCTCCATCAGTTCCTGCAAGGGCTGTGTGGGAGGCGCCACGAGTAGATCCCAGATGGAGACCATACCCAACAACGAACACTCATCCTGAGTTTCATCGGCGACACAGTAGACATAGACGACGCGTATATCGTGCTCCTGGATATTGAAACGTATCGACTCCAGTGCCTGGGCAACATTTTTTTCCTGGTTCAGAGCAACATAATCAGTTGTCATAAGGCCGCCGGCTGTGTCTGCTTCATATTCCAGGAGCTCCTGTACATCTTCCGACTCTTCCCGCTTCATCAGTCTCAGTAGTTCCTTGGCGCGTTCCTCTGACAATTGGGAAAGTAAATCGGCGGCCTCGTCCGGCCCCATCGCTTCTAATATGTCGGCGGCACGCTCGGGCTGGATATTCTCAAGGATCTGGCGCTGCCGCTCCGTATCGATCTCCTCCATGGCGTCGGCGGCCGTTTCGTCGTCCAGCCTCTCAATCAACTGCGCACCCTGGCCAGGCGTCAATTGGTGCACTATTTCGGCGATGTCGGCGGGATGCATTTCAGCGAGATGACCGCTCTGAGGCCGCGATGGCGCGGGTTGCGGTGTTTGAGCTTCAGCCTCTGTTTGGCGCTGCACGCCGATGAGTTCAATCTGCTCCCAGGGAATCAAATTTGTAGAGGTGGGCCTGTTCTTTGCACCTAACAGCCAGTTAGGAGCAAGGCGGCGCACGAGACCGAGGGTACTATTATCAATGCCCAGCAGCTGCCAATTATCACTGAAGCAGACGTCATTGACACGCACCGCTTTTTTACGCGCGATATCGATAACTTGCTTATCGAGTACATCCTCTGCCAGGCTTATCTCTTGCGGCGATTTCTCGGCCGGGTGGAGGGGAAATTGCTCGATTGGACGGCGGAGTCGCAGGATACCATCGCGCCATTCTACAGCGTCAGGAGTTATTGCCCAGCGCTGATCATCCTGGCCCTCAGCTATCAAGGCACGAGGGAAGACAGGCCCGGGCTGGCTAACCTGCGCCAGTTCTACAATAACATCAACAATTTTAGCTACTCGCGCACCCTGGGGGTCTTCCACAGGAGCGCCAAGTAGTTGACTCAAGAATATCATGATTATTTCTCGATGCGAACGTCTGCCTGGGCTGCGCTATGAGAGTTGGAGTGGTCCGCCAACCCAGCTGAGCCGAAGACGCTACGCGTACCTGTCCCTGTGCCAACACCCACTTCCTGCTCTATTTTCGCGTCAGGCTCTTTTGCCAGGCGAACAGCCGTTCCGATGAAATCGCGGAACAGGGGATGTGGACGATTGGGACGGCTCTTAAATTCTGGATGAAACTGAGAGGCCACAAACCAGGGATGGTCCGCCAACTCTATGATCTCGACCAAGCTATTATCGGCGGAACGGCCACTGACTATCACACCATGCGTCTCCATGCGCTTGCGATATTCATTATTGAACTCGTAGCGATGGCGATGACGCTCAAAGACAATAGGTTCGCCATAGGCCTGGTAGGCTTTTGTACCGGGAGTGAGGCAGCAGACCCAGTTGCCCAGGCGCATGGTACCGCCTTTATCGGCCACAGTGCGTTGCGTGTTCATCAGATCGATGACGGGATAGGGGGTCTGCGGATCAAATTCAGTGCTGTTGGCGCCTTCGAGCCCCAGCACATTGCGGGCAAACTCGACGACGGCCACCTGCATCCCAAGGCAGAGCCCCAGGTATGGTTTTTTCATACGACGAGCGAAGTTCGCAGCCTTAATCTTTCCTTCGATGCCACGATGGCCAAAACCGCCAGGTACTACGATGCCATCGAGAGCTTCAAGGACCTCGACAGCGCCTTCACCCATTTCATCGAGGGCTTCGGAGTTGATCCACTTAATATTGATATCCACATCGTTATACCAGCCCGCGTGACGCAGCGATTCCGCGACGGACAAGTAGGCATCATGGAGTTCGACGTATTTCCCGACAATGCCGATGGTCAATTCAGGGCGGGGACGTTTGATCTTTTCTACCAGCTCGCGCCACTCTTGCATGTGGGGCTCCCGGTGCGGCAGACCAAGCTCCTGCACCATGTACTCGCCCAGACCTGCCTCTTCCAGGATCAACGGCACTTCATAGATCGTCTCGGCGGTCAGCATAGGGACGACGGCCCTGGCCTCGATATTACAGAACAGGGCGATTTTCTCGCGCAGTTCGTCGGTCATGGGATAGTCGGAGCGACAGAGGATGACATCCGGTTGGATGCCGACACGCAGGAGTTCTTTGACACTGTGTTGAGTGGGTTTGGTTTTCAATTCTTTTGTTGCCCCAATATAGGGGAGAAGGGTTACGTGCAGGTAGAGCACGTTGGTGCGGCCCACGTCTTTGCGCATCTGGCGAATAGCCTCTAGATATGGCTCGCCCTCGATATCACCAACGGTGCCGCCAACCTCCACAATCACCACGTCGGCATCGGAGCGGCGGGCAACAGCGTGCATGCGCTCTTTGATTTCGTTCGTGATGTGCGGGATGACCTGAATGGTGCCACCAAGGTACTCACCACGGCGCTCTTTGCCGATGACGGAGGCGTAGACCTGGCCCGTGGTCACGTTGTTGGCCTGATAGGATGGCTCATCTGTGAAGCGTTCGTAGTGGCCCAGGTCGAGGTCGGTCTCCGCGCCGTCATCGGTCACAAAAACTTCGCCATGCTGGTAAGGCGACATCGTGCCGGGATCAACATTAATATAGGGGTCCAGTTTCATGATAGAGACGGAGATCCCACGGTTTTTTAATAAACGTCCCAGCGATGCGACACTGATTCCCTTCCCCACGGAAGATGCCACACCGCCAGTAACAAAGATATATTTAGACATTTGACCCCCTTACCCGGAACTTTGCCGTAGTACATAAGGTGCTGCGCTACTCTATTAAAGAAGAACCTCTACGCGCTACATTGTTTCAGAGGTTCTCCAGGACAACCTACGTAAACGGGCGACCCAAGGGTCCCCTCCCTTCTCCACGCCTCTCCCGCCCCTACGGATTTTCGGGACAGGCTGCTAGCCCCGGTGCGTCAGGATTACCACCTGCGTTTCAGCTGGTAGATTATTACGGGTGACGACGAGTTTTGGCTGTGTGTTCATCATGTCGACTCCCATCTCACGACAGAACTTGTCAAGGGGGTCGAGGGCATCACGCTTTCCTTCCACCACCGGGGTGCGGTAATGCATGGGAATGATGATACGCGGCTCAACCTGGCTAATCACCTCAGCCGCCTCTGTTGCATTGATGGTGTTATGGCCGCCGATTGGTATCATAAGGATATCGGCATCAGCAACTTCTTCCAACTGTTCTTCCTGCAGGGTATGCCCCAGGTCGCCCAGGTGACAGACAACCAGGTCATCTATGTGAATGACATAGATTGTGTTCCGGCCACGTTCTTGCCCACGTTTATTATCATGATAGGAGGCTACGCCAGTGATCAGCACATCGCTAATCTCATATTCGCCTGGGCCGCGCACAACACGCGGGTTGCCGCCAACGCCTTGGACATAATTATGCCCATTATGGTTATGGCTGATGGTGACGATAGGGGCATTGATCTTGCCCAGCGAGTAGCCTAGCTGAGGGGAAAACGGGTCGGTAATCAGAGTAACGTTCTTGCCACGTAACTGGAAACAGGAGTGGCCAAGCCAGAGAATTTCCATATATTATTATTCGCTTTTCTCATAAGTTCGGGCGGGGACTTATGTCCTCGCCCGAATTATATTGTATCACAGGGATAGGTTTGATACAAGGGAAATAGGACATTCATCCAGAGTTGCCTGGATGGATTTTTGGGAAATTGTGTCCGAAAATGCGACACAAATGTTTTGGATTTGCAGAGTTTATGCTGGCGTTTCGTTGTGGCGCGGGTGATGAAGTGGGTGGTCATTTGCGGCTCCTTAATGGTATTTCTTTCCTTTTCTATTTCTTTGTGTGGGATGAGAAAGGGGCTGTGGGAGCAACTGGTAGAAGCAGCGCCTATGTTTGCGCGTTACGAGCGCGCAACCAGCCGTGAAATCCCGATGGTACTCTTGCGCCCGGTAGAGTAATCACGAAGCACTGTGACAAAGCGCTATCGTCAGCCATCTACACCTGTAGTAGTAGGCAACTGTTACTGACAGAG
>Ga0209059_1001412_pt1 | contig 10962 bp, 11 predicted proteins | sample GraSoiAngelo_151_FD_186165 | JGI IMG/M metagenome (GOLD analysis project Ga0209059, IMG submission 186165) | Grasslands soil microbial communities from the Angelo Coastal Reserve, California, USA - 14_1009_12_20cm (SPAdes) (version 2) | ecosystem: Environmental > Terrestrial > Soil > Grasslands ...
GGAATGTCCAGCGCGGAACCATGATTCACGGCGTAGACGTGCGGCCTGGTGGTGTCGATCTTCTCCAACCCCATGACCGTCACCGGCGAAAAGATTGTCTTCATGATCAGCCAGGCCCAGACGCGGGCAAAGTCGTGTTGGACGCGGCCGCTATTACTGAAAACTGAAGTTGGCAGGGATAACAGGCCCATCACGACCGTGTACAGCCAGATTAAGGGAGCGAAGACAAAATACGAGCGCAGCCGACTGAGCAGTCGGTATTTCCCTGTGGGGGCGGGTCTTGCATCCGCCGGCGTCGAGCGCAGTTCGGCTATCCGGCTCGCTCGAGAGGTGTGCTTGTCGATTTCAGAGGTATCCAAAGGCACGCGTGTTTAGATGCGCAACCTGAGCTCGCGCATCGCTTCTCCCACGATGTAAATTGACCCGCTAATCACTATCACCCCCGCCTGCCCGGCCAGTTCTCGCGCCTGCGCCAAGGCCGAGCCTACACTGGGGGCTAGCCGGATCTCCGGGGAAACCCGAAGGGCCGCGTCGCGGATTTCCTCAGGGGTAGCCGAGCGCGGATTGTCGGCCCGGGTGGCCATCACATGCTGGGCGAGCGGAAACAGGATTTCGGCCATCTCTCCGATCGCTTTGTCTCGCATAGCCCCGAAGATGAAGGTGAGTTGCCTGTCCTCATAGCAGGCGGAAAGCGCGGAGCGCAACGCCCACGCCCCCGCCGGATTGTGGGCCACGTCGAGGACAAGCTCGGGAGATTCGTTCGTAGCTGGAACCACCTGAAATCGGCCGGGCCAGCGAGTCTCACGGATACCGCGTTCTATCGTCTCAGGCGTAACGCTGAAGCCTTGGTTTTTCAGTTCTTCAGCCGCAGCAATAGCGAGAGCAATATTCCGTAATTGATGGCGTCCTACCAGAGGTGACTCGATGCGAATCTCTTTTCCCATTACCCGGACTGAATATTGAGAAGCCCAGATTCGTCCTTCTTCCGTCTCGGCGTTCTCGGCGGCGAAAGGTTTTGCTTCCAGTCTTCCCAGATGCGGAGCGGCCGCTGGCGACAGCGGAGGAACGTAGGGCACAGCGCTGATGCCGCGCGCTCCCAGCTCCAGGATCGCGTTGCCGATCACGTCGTTAGCCGCAGGCTGCTGGGGCAGAACCACGACCGGCCGGCCTGCACGGATAATCCCCGCTTTCTCCTGTGCGATTTCGCCGACGGTATTGCCGAGAAATTTCTGATGGTCTAGCGAGATATCAGTAATCACGCTTACCAGAGGCTCGATCACATTGGTCGCGTCCAGGCGTCCACCCATGCCGACCTCAAGCACTGCGATCTCGACTTTCTCTTGCGCGAAGTACTCGAAGGCAATGGCAGTGAGCATCTCAAAGAAGCTCGGGTGCCAGGGAAGTTCGGCTTCGGTGACCAGACGCTCGGCAGTGCGATCGACGACATCGTGAATGAGGGCGAAATCGCCATCCGTGATGGCAGGGCTGTTAATCCGAATGCGTTCATTAATCCGAACCAGGTGGGGCGAAGTGTAGAGGCCGGTCTTGTAGCCCGAGACCTGGAGGATCGAAGCAAGTGTGGCGGCGGTTGACCCCTTGCCGTTGGTGCCGGCGATCAGGACGGCAGGAAATTTTTGTTCGGGATGTTCAAGCGCCTCGAGCAGCACGCGCATGTGGGCAAGGTCAAACTTGTGCGAAGGCGTCTGGGCCAGTTCGTGGCCGAGGGCAAACATGCGCGCGATGGCGGCTTCGTAGGACAAGCACCTGACCGGCAGCTTGGTTAAGAGTATCAAGGACAAGTCGCAATTTTCGAGAGGACGGCAGCGGGAGGCGTCCTGGAACCGGCAGGGCGTTGAAATCAGGATGGAGCGGATTGGTGGAATCGGATCTGCCTGAGTGGGACTTACTACTCCACGCCGACGGGCGAGGACGCCCGTCTCTCCATTTATCTTCAGGCCGCTTGGACCATGAACTCCAGGGCGCGGGATATGTAGGGCTTCAGTTCGCGGCGGTGCACCACCGCGTCGAGCATGCCATGTTCGAGCAGGAATTCGCTGCGCTGAAATCCCTGGGGAAGTTTCTGGCGGATGGTTTGCTCGATGACCCGGGGACCGGCGAAGCCGATGAGGGCGCCGGGTTCGGCGATATTCAGATCGCCCAGCATCGCGAAAGAGGCCGTGACCCCACCGGTCGTGGGATCGGTCAGCACGGAAATGTAGGGGATCTTCAGCTCGTCAAGGCGGGCGAGGGCGGCGGAAATTTTGGCGAGCTGCATGAGGCTGATGACACCTTCCATCATGCGGGCACCGCCCGATGCCGAGATGATGATCAGCGGCTGTTTGGTGCCGGCGGATTTCTCGATCGCACGAGTGATGACTTCTCCGACAACTGCGCCCATGCTTCCGCCAATGAAGGCGTATTCCATCGCGCTCATCACCACGGGGCGGCCGTTGAGCTTGCCTTGCGCGTTGATGACGGCATCGGTGAGGCCGGTATCTTTGCTGGCTTGCTTGAGGCGGGAGGAGTAGGCCTTGAGGTCGACGAACTTCAGCGGGTCGGTGGAGACGAGATTGGCATCGAAAGTGTCGTATTGACCCTCGTCCAGAAGCTGAGTGAGGCGGGAGCGCGCATCGATGCGGAAGTGCTTATCGCACTTGGGACAGACGTTGAGGTTGTCCTCGAGATCTTTTTTCCAGATGATCTGGCGGCAGCTGTCACACTTCACCCACAGGCCTTCGGTGCGCACTTTGCGCTCGCCGGAAGTGTCGAGCTCACCGGATTGGCGTTTGAACCATGCCATGGGAAGCAGCTATTTGCTGATGGTCGTTGGCTGGTGGCTAACCAGTCGTCAGTCTTCAGCCTTCAGCAAAAGCATCCCTCATCTTTCAGTGCAGAGCCGGGGCCAAGGGCGGCGAGCTAACAGCCAACAGCTATCTCAATACTCAATTCCTTTTTGCGCAAGGACGCCTTTTTCGTAGGCGTGTTTTACCTGGCGCATTTCGGTGACGGTGTCCGCCAGTTCGACAATTGTCGGGTGGGCGTTCCGGCCCGTCAATATAACATGCACCATGTCTGGTTTGTTCCGGAGGCTCTGGACGACTTTCGCGGGATCGAGCATGCCGTAGCTGATCGCATAGTTGATCTCATCGAGAATCACCAGGTCCCAGGCGCCGGACTGGATCGCCTTCTCGGCTTCGGCCCAGGCTTCCTCGACCATGCGCACGTCCTCGGGATCCGGTTTCTCTGTGCCTACCTTCACGAAGCCGCGGCCCATCTGCTTCATCACGAATTTGTCGCCGAAGGCCTGCACCGCATCAAGTTCGCCGTAGTGCCAGGAGCCTTTCAGAAACTGCAGCATCAGGACGCGCATGCCCTGCCCGACTGCACGCAAGGCAGTGCCCATGGCGGCAGTGGTCTTGCCTTTGCCGGGGCCGGTGTTCACGAGGATGAGTCCACGGCGGATCTCGGACATAGAGGTCAAACTTCTGATTGTACCTGCTTCGCCAGGGATACGTGCATTCGCGGAGTGGCCGTCGCGTTCTGCATCCGAACCAGACTTCCATACATCTTTCATGACGGAACTGGTACGCTGGGAAACTCGTAAGCATCTTAAGAACGGGCCCCCACTCTGGGTAATCCGGAGGTCTCTCCGCATGAAACATAACAGCGCTCTGCTGTTGCTAGTGCTGCTGCTGGCTCTTTCTTCGAGCATGCAGGCCAGGACGACTCGACCTCAGACCAATGCCACGGGGCCGCGGGAAGAGGAAGTCGTGCGGGAGATTGTGGACCTGGAGAGGCAGGCCAAAGAGGCCGCGATTCATCGGGACGCGAGCTTTTCGGAGCGCACGCTGGCGGACGATTATGTGGCCATCAGCCCGCTGGGTCAGGTGATCGGGAAGGCGGAGACCGTCGCCGCGCGCAAGACGGCGCAGTTGCGGTACGACTCGATTGAGATTTCAGAGATGGTGGTGCGGCTCTACGGGAATACGGCAGTCGTGACTGCGCGGGCCGATGTAAAAGGCAAAGAACTCGGCGAGGAGTTCAGCGGGCCATACCGGTTCACGCGCGTGTGGGTTCGGAGATCCGGGCACTGGCTCACGGTGAGCTATCAAGCTACCGTCACGCGGTGAGGCTCAGAGCGAGCATCGCAGCCAGATAGACGAGGACGCCTCGATCCCGGTCCCATTAGGTGAACTACGTGGCATAGAGGGGACCTGAGATGCGTCCCACCTTCGCATGCCTCTACGGTAATTGAAGCATCTGACGGTATTCCTGTTTGTGGTCAGGTTTCCCCTCTTCGTCGAGTAGGTGAACCGCGATTTTCAAAGCTTCGACTTCTTTTTTCACGCGCAGAAATTCTTCCTCTTTGGTACGGAGTACTTCGGCAACATCTTTCATAACACCCTCTTACAATCCGATTGGATGGCGATTTTAGTTTACCGGGAGGTGACTCTAAATGCTGGCCGCTGGAACGGGTACATCCCAGAAGTGCAAGGTTGGCAACCTGGCATTGGCCCAATAGAACCAAATGGTTAGTGGCCGCTGTGGTAAGGATGGCCCTTGAGGATGGTGAACGCGCGGTAGACCTGCTCGAGCAGCACGACGCGGGCGAGTTCGTGTGGGAGGGTCATCTTCCCGAGCGAGAGGTTGGTGCTGGCGGCGTTGCGCGCTGCATCGCTGAAACCGTCCGCGGGGCCGATGGCGAGTAGCAGTGGCTGCGGGTTGCGGTCCTGATGATTCTGCAGAAATTCAGCAAACTCTTCGGAAGAAAGTTCTTTGCCCCTTGAATCGAGGAGTACCAGGGTATGAAGGGGGCGGCTCTTGTCACGCAATTTCAAGAGGGCAGCTTCATCCGCGAGCGGTAGGCCTTCCACTTCCACGTAGCGGGAAATACGTTTGAGATATTCCGTGGTGAGCGATTGGATGGCTGGATCTTTGGTTTTGCCAATCCAGGCAATTTTGAGTTTCACGTTCGAGATTTAATCACAGCACCCACAGAGCAGCGAGGGCTTTCCTCGAAATGCAGACTCATAAATCTTAAAACTAGAGGTCGGAGAGAAACCGCGGAGCGCGCGGAGAAAACCCTTTACTGCGAAGGGTGCATTTTGGGTTCCGCTGATCAAATTCCGCTCAGGGTTTTTGGCCGGAAGCCAGAACAATGGTTGCCGTGAATTTGATGGCGTCCTGGTCTTCGTATTTGCGAATGGCGGAGTGGACTTCGGCGTTGATTTCGGGCCACCTTTCGCTGGGAACGCGCTTGAGTAAAGGAAGGAATGGAGCGCCGACGGCTTGCTCCAGTTCCCAGACTTCTTCGGCGGATCCCTGCCAGGTCCAGGGGACGATGCGAGTTTCTTCGTGCAGGTTCTCGAAGCCACTTTTTTTGAGCGCTTCGGAAAGGCTGCCCTGGCGAGCGAAGCGAAATGGGTCGGGACCATCGGCGGCGAGGAGCGGGCCTCCAACGTGACGGTGCACAGTTCCGAAGCTGGCCGAAAAATAGGGTTGATCGTGCGTTCCCCAGACTACAAAACAGGCGCGTGCATTGGGTTTGACCACGCGGTGAACCTCGCGCAGTGCGCGATCGACGTCGGCAAAGAACATGACACCGAAGCGGGAAGTCGCCAGATCAAACTGGTTGGCGGAGAACGGAAGCTGCTGAGCATCGCCTTGCCGCGTCGAGATGTTGGTGAGGCCGCGCTGGCGCGCGCGGTCGGCGGCGATGGCCAGTAGATCGGCGCTGAGGTCGAGGGCGGTCACGTGGCCGCTGGAGCCAATCCGGCTGGCGAGCGTGATCGCGGGCTCTCCTGTGCCGCTGGCCAGATCGAGAATCTGCATGTCCGGACGAGGAGCGGCATATTCTACTAGAGCCTCCGTGACGTCGCGGCCCATCGCGGCGGACTTGGCCTTAAATCTTTCCGCAGCGTTGAGGCGGAGCGAGGAGCCCCAGTCAGGCTTTGTTTCGGTATTCATGCTCTGCACTGGGAGGTGCCGAAGTTCGGCGGCATTCAATCTCCCTCGCCGGGGCTGGCGATTCCCTTGTCCCAAATGCAAGTCTCACTTTTCATTTGCGGCTAAGCGCGCTTTCTTCGCGGCGCGGCAACCGTGTTGCGCTTCTTCGCGGCCCTCTTGGCCGGAGTTTTGAGGTCCACGGGTTCAAGCCGCTTCGCGGATTTCCAGAGGCGCTCGAGTTCGTAATACCGACGGGCCTTTTCGGCGAAGACGTGGACGACGAAGTCGACGTAGTCCAGCAACACCCACTCGGCCTGGCGGTAGCCTTCGATGTGCGCAGGATAGAGACCGGTCCGCTTCAGGCGGAGCTCGACTTCATCGGCGATCGCCTGGATCTGCCGGGGATTGGTTCCGCTGCAAACTACAAAATAGTCGGTGAAAGCGCCGGAGCCTTTCTCCAGTTCGAGGATCGTGATTTCTTCGGCCTTCTTTTCCTGGCAGGCCGCAATGGCTTCGGAGACTTGGCGCTGGGTGTCGGTGATCTTCATGAATCGGTCGTTGGTCGTTGTCCTTTGTCGTTGGCTCCTGATTGTACCCGACGGAATCGAGTCGTGAAGGTTCGTTGAGGCGCGCGAGACGCTTTTTTCTCTTTCACGCACAATGCGATAGAGAGAATCACGGGGTTTTTGGTTTCAGTTGGAAAACCCCATCCTAATGCCGCACAAAGCGCGACACTAGGATGGGGCGCCTACGGTCCCGTCCGGGTTACGCACGCGGAGCGGAGCAGAGCCAAACGTTCACGCGGCACGCGTATCTGAAAGTTGCCGAGGTTGTGTCTGACCGCCGCGTAGTTTCCCGAGGAACGCAATGCCCACGGGAATCGAAAACAAGCTGCCCACCGTGACCAAGGTCAGGCCCACAGCTCTACGCGCCTTGTTGTCGATTTTGCCAGCAAGTAACAATCCCGCGCCGGTTCCGATGATAAATCGAGTGATGTTGATCATGCCGACTTCGGGGAGCGTTAGGGGTACTTCTCGCATGATGTCCTCCCTAAGTTTTCTGAAACTACTTCATGTTGTTGACCAACGCTACCGAATCCAAAAGCGTCAAGGTCATGGCATTGGTACGTTAAAGACAGCATTTCCACTTCAATGTTCGAAACAGAGGGCCTCCGCACAAAAGTCTGAGCGATGGCATGGAGATATGATGCAATTCGCCATGTGCAAGGGCAACGTTTTCATGCCTACGGCCAAAGCTCTAGCTTTCTTGTGCAGAAGATGATGTCGGTGCCAGGAAGGCGAGCTTAATGGTCCGTTTTGTAAAGCTCGGCTTTCTTGATGAAGTCAGCCACGGCCGGGTCGAGAAATCTGCCTAGGGGTTTGCCTGCAGCTACAGCTTCGCGAATGGCGGTGGCGGAGATGGCATGGTGCACGCTGTCGAGGACGTGAATGGTCACGCCCTGGAGGACGAGATCGCCTTTGGCCGGCTGTTTCTCAAACGGCTTCGTGACGTGGGCAGCCGGGCGCAGTTTTTCAGGCAGGGAGTTAGCGACGTCCGCCAGCGAATAGCCGGGCCGGCTGGCCACAATGAATGCGCATTCTGCAAAAAGTGCTTCGCTCTCGTGCCACTTGGCAATCTCGCGAAACGCATCGATACCGATCAGGAAAAAAATCTGGTCGATCTTTTTCAGCGTTTGTTTCAGGCGGCGAACCGTATCGATGGTGTAGTTGGGGTTGGGGACTGCACGCGGTTCCGTCTTCGCCGGGGCGGCTCGCGCGTTTTCGGCGGGCGCCTCGAGCAACGATGGGACAAAAGATTTCTCGGATGCGGTGGCCAGTGCGACCATCGCGTAGCGTTGCGCGAAAGAGGATAGCGGCTGCTTCTGTTTGTGGGGTGGAACGTTGGCAGGCACGAAAAGTATCCGGGCGAGTCCGAATTGGTCGCGGGCCGCCTGCGCGAGCGCGATGTGGCCGCGATGGATGGGGTCGAAAGTTCCCCCGAAGAGTCCAATCTTCATGCTGGTGCGTCTGGAGCGCTCCGCTAGTCTCCCGGTTTCGCCGCCCTGTTGCAAGTTTTTGTTCCTCTATTTGCCGAATTCCATGGGGAGGCGTTATGCTGGCGCAACTCGCTGCACTCTTCGCCACGTCGTTAGGCGCTTCTGGCAGACGCGAATCTGGCCCTACGCAGCCCTGTCCGTTAGGACAGGTACTGGTCGGGCTGTTCCTGTTGCACTGCTGTAACTCGCCGCTTTCTCTTTGCGGCTCTAAGATTTACTCTTATGCGACAGAACCTCCCCCTGCTTCGCACGCGTGTCGTTTCCTCTGCGCGGGATCCTATCCTGCGCTACGGCGTCGCTGTGCTCAGCACCACACTCGCACTGATTCCTGCCTTGCTGTTCACCGACGTCGCGGAGAGCCGGTTGGCAGTGTTTGCCGTGGCAGTGATGGTCAGCGCCTGGTATGGGGGCTGGAAGCCGGGACTGGTCGCGACTTCCTTTGCATTGACGGTAAGCATCTACTACACCCTGGCCGGGCCCCACAGCGAGACGGAAAATCGCAGGGCGATTATTCGGCTGGCCCTTTTCGTGACGATTGCCGTTCTGATCTGCTGGTTCAACGCCGCCCTGCGCGCGGCGCAGGAAGGACTGCGGCGCTCGGAGAGCAATTTCCGCTCCCTGGTCACGAACGCACCCTATGGTATCTGCCGCTGCGACGCGCGTGGACACCTTGTAGATGTGAACCCAGCGCTGGTCGCATCGCTTGGCTATAGCTCCGCAGCCGAACTGGTGGGCCGAAACCTCAGCACACTCTATGCGGAGGGGCAGCAATGGTTCGTGCTCGCCGACTACCTGCGCACCATGCAGGACTTTCAGGGACTGGAATGCGAATGGACGCGGAAAGATGGTTCTACGACCGCGATGCGGCTGTCCGGGCGCGCTATTCGCGATGAGGCAAAGACGGTCAGCTTCGAAGTTTTCACCGAAGACGTGACCGAGCGGCGCGCGCTGGAACAGCAGTTGCGGCAATCGCAAAAGATGGAAGCCATCGGCCGTTTGGCGGGCGGCATCGCTCACGACTTCAACAATCTTCTGATGGTGATCTCGGGGTACTCCGAGTTTTTGTTGGAACGGTTAGGGCCCGATCCGGCGCTGCGGGGACCCGCGAAGGAGATCTCGGCGGCATCGGAGCGGGCGACCTCGCTCACGCGACAGCTGCTCGCCTTCAGCCGGAAACAGATGCTGACCCCGAAAGTGCTCGATCTGAATGCGGTGATCACTGAGAACCTCAAAATGCTGACCCGGCTGATTGGGGAGGATATCGACCTGGTGATGATCCCCGGGCCGGAGCTCGGTGCGGTGAAGGCGGATCCGGGGCAAATCGAGCAGGTCATCCTGAATCTGGCGGTGAACGCGCGGGATGCGATGCCGCATGGCGGCAAGCTGACCATCGAAACCGCGAATATCACGCTCGACGAGACCTACGCCCGCATGCATGCTCCCGTACAGCCCGGCGACTACACCATGCTTGCGATCACGGATACGGGCGTGGGCATGGACACGGAAACTCAGTCGCGCATCTTCGAGCCCTTCTTCACGACCAAAGGAACGAAGGGGACGGGACTCGGGCTCTCGACGGTGTACGGCATCGTCAAGCAGAGCGGCGGATACATCTGGGTGTACAGCGAGCCGGGCAAGGGCACGTCGTTCAAGGTTTACATGCCGCACGTGACGGTCGACGAAGCAGCCGCCGTGATCGAGCAACCGACTGCGCAGGCTGCAGCCCCCGTGGAAGCCGCGCGCGAAACGATTTTGGTGGTGGAGGACGAAACCAATCTTCGCCGCCTGACCCGACAATTCCTGGAGAACCAGGGCTACACCGTGGTGGAAGCCCCCGATGGCGCGGCCGCGGTGCAGATCTGCGTGGCTCACCAGGGAATCATTCATCTGATGCTGACCGATGTCATCATGCCGGGGATGAATGGACGCGAACTCGCTCAACGCGTTGCCGAGATACGCCCGAACATGAAAGTGCTGTACATGTCGGGCTACACGGAAAACGCAATCGGCCACAACGGCACGCTGGATGCGGGCATCACGCTCCTCCAGAAGCCCTTTACCCTGCACGCGCTCAAGGCAAAAGTGCGTGAGGTGCTGGATCAAACCACGCTCCCCCAGGAGGTTGCCATGTCTGCTCGAGCAGGAGTCGGATCCGAAGCGCGAGTGATTCGGGATAGAGTCCCTCGCTTCCGCGCGCAACGGTTCAACTTGCATTTACCGCTGCGTTACCGGCAAGTGGGCGAACAAGGATGGCGGCAAGGAACGACGTCGAACATCAGCCGCTCCGGGCTTCTCTTCAACGCGGAGGAGGTCCTGCAGCCCAACTCTCAACTGGAAATTAACCTGGTGTTGCCGGCGGAAATTGCCGGGCTCAGTCCCACGGAGGTTGTATGCCGTGGAGAAGTCGTACGCTCCATGAGCGGCGAAGGGGCGGAAACGAGCCCTTCACTGGCAGCAAAAATTCTGCAGTATCACTTTCAGCACGGTGCCCGCGTGTCGGAAGCGTAGGCGGCCGAGGCAAGCTCGGCTGGCCGGGCGCAAGGCTCGGCGAATTCTCTCAGGTTCTGCGGTGAGTCAGCCACGCTCACCGCTGACGGGATCACGACAAAATTCCTACCGCGATGTGCGCATGAGAAAGCAGCGGCGTGTTCGTTCGCTTGCGCGTTGTGAGCCGCTTGCTCCGGCGGAGAACTCCAGAGATCCGCGGAGTGTGCCGTGGGCGCGGCCTGTGCTATCTTCGTTAGGTTTCCTTAGCCCGCCTGTTTGGGCCTGGTTTGTTAATGTCCACTTTCCTGGAAAGTTCCAAACGCCCCGCCGTTAAGGTCTTTGTCGCCACCACGGTGATGCTGACCTTCATCTCTTTTTGGCGGGCGGCGGCGATTGTCCTCGCTGATCTCGCTTCGTCGGCTTATTACGTTGGCGGCGACGTGGAAAACGTGATTGGAAAGAGTGCCCCTTGG
>Ga0209059_1001413_pt1 | contig 10955 bp, 8 predicted proteins | sample GraSoiAngelo_151_FD_186165 | JGI IMG/M metagenome (GOLD analysis project Ga0209059, IMG submission 186165) | Grasslands soil microbial communities from the Angelo Coastal Reserve, California, USA - 14_1009_12_20cm (SPAdes) (version 2) | ecosystem: Environmental > Terrestrial > Soil > Grasslands ...
AGGGTCCGAAACCGAAGACGTAAGGCCCGATCTGGGATCAAAATGGTCGTCTCGGCGAGGGTAGGGACCCACTCCTCACGAGCTCGTGCCTTTCGATAAGTGGACTCGGTCTTCACCGGGGGACGACGGCATCCGAGACTTGCAAGGCGCGCTTGCGCCGAGCCGGCGTGACGACGCAATCTTTGGCCGTCCCCTTGCGAGCTCCCCCGCGATGCCCTCCTCCGCCGCGCCGATCGTCATTGCCGACAGCATCACCCGGGTCGCCGAGGCCGACGCGCGGGGCGCGGTCGTCGTCAACGCCTCGCATGGCGGCATCTACGCCGCCTACCTCGCCGCGCAACTCGGCGCCGCCGCGGCGGTCTTCAACGATGCCGGAGTCGGGCGTGACCGGGCCGGCATTTCCGGCCTCGCCTATCTGCAAGAGCTTGGCATGCCCGCCGCGACAATCAGCCACGACACGGCTCGCATCGGCGACGGCGCCGACATGCTGGCGCGTGGCGTCATCAGCCATGCGAATGGGCTGGCCGAGGCGCTCGGCTGCCGCGCCGGGATGTCCTGCCGTAACGCCGCGGCGGCCTTGCAATCCGCCGAACCGGCGCGGGCTGCGCCGCCGCCGGCGCTCGAAGGCGCGTTTCTGCTGATCCCCGAGCCGCCGCCGGTCTGGGCGCTCGACTCCGCCTCCCTCGTCGCGCCGGAGCACCATGACGCGATCGTGCTGACCGGCTCGCATGGCGGCCTCCTCGGCGGCCGGCCGGAGACCGCGCTCAAATACGATGTGCGCGCTGCCTTTTATAACGACGCCGGGATCGGCATCGATGAAGCCGGCGTGTCGCGCCTGCCGGCGCTCGACGACCGCAGCATCGCCGCGGCGACCGTCTCCGCCGCGACCGCCCGCATCGGCGAGGCGCGCTCGACCTATGAGGACGGCATTCTGTCGCGGGTCAACCGCCATGCCGCCGCGTTCGGCCTCGCCCCCGGCATGCCGGCGCGCGACGCGGTCGCCCTCCTCCGCCGCGCCTTCGCCAAGGAGACAAACCGATGACCACCGCCGCCGATCCCGCCGCCCGCAACCGCCCCGAGGGACGCATGAATGGTGGCCGCGCGCTCGCCGAGATGCTGCGCCTCTCGGGCGCGGGGCCGATGTTCGGCATGGGCGGCTTTCAGCTCCTGCCGTTCTACGACGCGCTCTCCCGCCTCGGCCTGCGGCATTTCCTGATCAATGACGAGCGCTGTGGCGCCTTTGCGGCCGATGCCTATGCCCGAGTTACGAACCGCCCCGGCATCTGCGACGGCACCTTGGGCCCCGGCGCGACCAACCTCGTGACCGGCCTTGTCGAGTCGCTGAACGGCGGCATCCCGGTTGTCGCGATCGCCGGCGACACAAACCGCGCCCATTCCTGGAAGAACATGACGCAGGAATGCCGTCAGGCCGAGATCCTCAAACCCGCCGTCAAGGAATTGATCCGCGTCGAGCAAACGAGCCGCATCCCCGAATTGACCCGTCGCGCCTTTGCGATCGCGACCTCCGGCCGCCCGGGACCGGTCCTGCTCGATGTGCCGGAAGATGTCTGCCACGGCAGCCACGATTTCACCGCCGAGGATTTCGCGATCGACCCGACGACCTTGTCGATCCCGGCCCGACGCATCCGTCCCGACCGCGCCGACATCGAGCGCGCCGCGCGGCTGATTGCCGGCGCCAAGCGCCCGTTGCTCCTGGTCGGCGGCGGCATCCATCTGTCGCAGGGCTATGCCGCGCTGCAGGCGCTCGCCGAGGCGCAATCGATCCCGGTGGCGCATACGATGAGCGGCAAGGGCGGCATCCCTTGCACGCATCCGCTCAATGTCGGGCTTTTCGGGCGCTACGCGCGCATCGCCAACGAGCTGATCGAGGCATCCGATTGCCTGATCGTCGTCGGCTGTAAATTGGGCGAGATCGCGACCAAGCGCTACGCGTTGCCGCCGCGCCATATCCCGATCATTCATCTAGAGATCGTCGCTGAGGAGATCGGCCGCTGCTTTACCCCCGAGGTGGCGCTGTGGGGCGACGCCCGCGCCGGCCTCGAGGATCTCGCGGAGACCCTCGCCGACAACGCCGCGCGTCACCGCTCGGACCGCGCCGATTATGTAGCCGAGATCCCGCGCCGCATGGCGGCCTGGGAGGAAGAGGCGTCGCCCCGTCTCAATTCGCGCGACCGGCCGGTGCATATGGCGCGGCTCTGCCGCGAGCTGAACCGCGCCCTTCCGGCCGACGCGATCCTCGTCGCGGATGGAGGCTTTGCCGGGCATTGGACCGGGCTTCTCTACGATACCAAAAAATCGGGGCGGCATTTTATCCCCGATCGCGGCTTCGCCTCGATTGGCTACGGGCTGCCAGGCGGCATCGGCGCGGCAATGGCAGCGCCGGGGACGCCCGTCGTCGCGCTGACTGGCGATGGCGGCTTCAACATGATGCTCGGCGAACTCGAAACTGCGCGCCGCGCCGGGCTCGGCCTGACGATCGTCGTCGTCAACAACGCCGCCTCGGGCTACGTCAAAGCGTTGCAGCACGCGATGATGGGCGGCCGCTATCAATCGGCCGATCTCAGCGAGATGGATTACGCCGCCATCGCGCGCGCGATGGGGGTCGGGAGCATTCGTGTCGAGGACCCGGAGCAGCTTGGCCCCGCGCTGACCCAAGGCATGGCCGAGCGCGACCGCCCGACGGTCCTCGATGTGATCGTCACGCGCGACCCCGGCCAGATGCTGCCGGCGGTCGATAACCGCACGCTTGAGATCAAGCAGGGCGACCGCGTCGCGTGATCAAGCTGCGCCGCGAGCGTCTCGTCCACCTGCCCGACTGTGATAGAAGGCCGCGTCCGCAGCCCGATGCCGCAGGAGTGCGCCCCGGGGCCGTGTTGTTGAATGGGGAGATTCACGATTGCCGATGGTCCGATGAACAGGTCTAAAGAGACCGGCTTTGCCGAGCGTCAGAGCGCCGCCGCCGCCGCGAAAAAGGCAGCCTTGGAGAGGCACCGCGTGGCGACAAATGACCCGCAGCTCGCCGAGCGCCAGGTGGCCCGGCAAGCCGTCAAACTTGCTCGCGACACCCGCGTCGCGGAGCGCCGTGCGGCCCGGCTCGCTGAAGAGGCGCGGTTAGCCGCCGAGCGCGCCGCCGAGGAAGCCGCTCGGCAGGCTGCCCTGGAAGCGGCGGCCCGCGCCGAGGAGGCTGCCCGGGAGGCCGAGCGTGCCGAGAAGGAGGCCCGCGATCTCGCGCTGGAAGCCGAAAAGCAGGCGGCGCGCGACGCGCGTTACGCCGCCCGCAAAGCCGCCAAGCGGAAAGGGCGCTAGCCGGAGCTAACCGAGTAGCGCGTCATCACCGGTCCGGCGCGCTACTTCCCGGCCGCCTTTTGCGACACGCGGGTGGCGGCGCTGGCGACCGCCTTCAACGAGGCCGTGACGATGTCGCTGTCCATGCCGACGCCGTACAGCGTCCCGGCGCCGTTACTGCCGCGGATCTGCACATAAGCGGCGGCCTGCGCATCGGCGCCGGCGCTGACCGCATCCTCGTGATAATCGAGGACGGTCAGCGAGACGCCGCATTCGCGCTGTAGCGCGTTGACAAAGGCGGCGATGGGGCCGTTGCCGACACCCTCGATCTGCCGCTCCCTGCCGTCGATCTCGACGGTCGCGGCGATGCGCCGCTCGCCGGCGCGCGGCTCGGGCAGGAGGCTGTAATCCTTCAGCTTGATCCCGTGCCGTCCGAGATAGGTGTCCTCGAACAAGGACCAGATCACGCCGGTCGTGATTTCCTTGCCGGTGCGGTCGGCGACCTCCTGCACGACGCGGCTGAACTCGATCTGCAAGCCGCGTGGCAAATCGAGCCCGTGATCCGCTTTGAGCACATAGGCGACGCCGCCCTTGCCCGACTGGCTGTTGACCCGGATGACCGCCTCGTAGGTGCGCCCCAAATCCTTCGGGTCGATCGGCAGGTACGGCACCTCCCAGAGGTCGTCGTTGCGCTTTTGCAGCGCCTCGAAGCCCTTCTTGATCGCGTCCTGATGCGAGCCGGAAAACGCCGTGAACACCAATTCGCCGGCATAGGGGTGTCTCGGATGCACCGGCAATTGAGTGCAGTATTCCGAGGTGCGCACGACGTCGTCGATGTCGGTCACAACGAGCCCGGGATCGATGCCCTGGCTGAACAGGTTCAAGCCGAGCGTGATGATGTCGACATTGCCGGTGCGCTCGCCATTGCCGAACAGCGTGCCCTCGACCCGCTCGGCGCCGGCCATGATGCCGAACTCGGTCGCCGCCACCGCGGTGCCGCGGTCGTTATGCGGATGCAGGCTGAGGATCAGGCTGTCGCGGTCGCGCACATTCCGGGCAAACCATTCGATCTGGTCGGCATAGACATTGGCCGTCGCCATCTCGACCGTGCCCGGCAGGTTGACGATCATCTTCTTGTCCGGCGTCGGCCGCCAGACATCCATCACCGCCTCGCAGATCTCGACCGCGAAATCGAGCTCGGTGCCGCTGAAGCTCTCGGGCGAATACTGATAGATGATCTCGGTCTCCGGCATCTTCGCCGCGAGCTCGCGGATCTGCCGCGCGCCCGTCACCGCGATGTCGATGATGCCCGCCCGGTCGAGCCCAAAGACGACGCGGCGTTGCAGTTCCGAGGTCGAGTTGTAGAGATGCACGATCGCGCGCTTGGCGCCGCGGATCGCCTCGAAGGTCTTGTCGATCAGCTCGGCGCGCGACTGGGTCAGCACCTGGATCGTGACGTCTTCCGGGATCAGATCCTCGTCGATGATTTCGCGCACAAAGGCCATGTCGGTGTCGGAGGCCGCCGGAAAGCCAACCTCGATCTCCTTGAAGCCGAGCTTCAACAACAGGTCGAACATGCGCCGCTTGCGCTCGGGGCCCATCGGCTCGATCAGCGCCTGGTTGCCGTCGCGCAGATCGACCGAGCACCAGGCCGGCGCCTTGGTGATCGCGCGGGCCGGCCATTGCCGGTCGGGCAGCTTGATGGGCGGGAACGGCCGGTATTTGTGAATGGGCATGGCAGTCATAAGAAACTCCTGGGATCGGAGCACGCCCCTCGGGGCCGCGCTCAGGGCGGTGTCGGGCGTGGTGGGCCGGCGGCTTATCCCGTCCGGCCGGCGCTAAGTCGCGCTCCAAGCCCCGCCAAAGCCAGGCTACGAGCCCTACCGCGCGAAATCGACACCATCGGATCCATCGGAAAAAACCAAAACGCGTAAAACGGTCCCCTCGGGGACGGACGAGCGGAAACCGGCGCCCTCAGGACGCCGTGAGAATAAGTCGCAGCTCGTTACGCGGTTTGGTCACGGTCAAAGCCAATAACAGCGGCGGGTTGCCAAGTCAACCAAGGCTCTCCGAGGAGATAAGCGGGGAGCACCCCGGTTGCAATCGCTGCGGCAGCGAACCACACTCGGCTATCCCTCCCCCACGGAACCAGCCGCGATGGAAATGCAAGGCGAGCGCCGCATCCCCGCCCCCCGGCAGGCGGTCTGGGAGAAGCTCAACGACCCCGAGGCACTGAAACAGTGCATCCCGGGCTGCGAGAGCGTCGAGAAGACGTCCGACACCGAATTCACCGCCAAGGTCAGGGCCAAGGTCGGCCCGGTCTCGGCCCATTTCACGGGCAAAGTGACGCTCACCGATCTCAACCCGCCGCAGGGCTACACGATCTCCGGCGAGGGTCAGGGCGGGGTCGCCGGTTTCGCCAAAGGCAGCGCCAAAGTCGCGCTCGAAGACGAGGGCAACGAGACCGTCTTGCGCTATGGCGTCCAGGCGCAGGTCGGCGGCAAGCTGGCGCAGATTGGCTCCCGCCTGATCGATGGGACGGCGCGCAAGATGGCCGATGATTTCTTCAATAGGTTCGTCGCGCTGATGACCCCCAGTGCCACGTCGCAATAGACTGCGTCCAGGGCAGCCTCTCGCAATGAATGAGCACGCGGCTGCCGAATGCCAAAGCTGAACCTGGATGGCAAACCGTCAAAGCTCCGTAGGGATCGCAATTTCTCTGCTGCGGCGCCGATACAGTCTGGCATACCAACCATCGATGCGCCGTCACGCCGGTATGTAGGCGATGAGACGAAGATCCCATCGCCTCATGTGCTCCAGGCGCATACGGGGCTGACACTCGACGAAGCGCTGAACCGAGTGATCTGCGGCGACGCGGTAAGCTCTCTCGAGCAGTTGCCTGCCAACTCGTGCGCCTGCGCAATTACATCTCCTCCTTATTGGAATACCGTAGATTACGGGGTACCGGGACAAATCGGATTACAGTCATACGAGAAATACCTGCAGGATCTCGACTCTGTTTGGTTTGAGGTCAGCAGGGTTTTGATGCCCAATGGCAAATTCTGCCTCAACGTCCCTATTCTGCCGCTGAAGAAGGAGGTCTCGGCGACTGCTTTTGAAGAAACGCACACGCGAATGCTGCTTGACCTCTATTCGGATATGAAGCAGCACATAGAGAGTCTGACGCCGTTGCGGCTTTTCAGCTTGTATATTTGGGAAAAACAAACAACCGAAAAAATGTTCGGGTCATATCCATATCCACCAAATCTGTACGAGCGCAACTATATCGAGTTCATTGCTGTCTTTGTAAAACCCGGCCCACCGCGGGTTTTACCCAGCGCAGTTAAGCAAGCGTCGAAACTGACGCAAGAAGAATGGATGGATTTGACCCAGCAAATCTGGTGGATGTATCCGGAAAATATTTCACGCCTGGAAGGGCATCCAGCCCCATTTCCAGAAGCTTTACCTAATCGGCTGATCTCGATGTACACGTTTCGTGAGGTCGCTGAGCAAGACTTTCCAGGCGATATTGTACTTGATCCTTTTATGGGATCAGGAAGTACCTGTGTCGCGGCGCGCCGTCTTGGCCGGCAATTCATCGGGATCGATCTGAACCCGGAATTCTGCGCCTATGCGGGACATCGCATAGCGGCTACGCCCGTCGAGCCCGTGGTTATGAGCGGAAAGCGGCCAACCGAGCGCCCGGCGCCACAACTCTCGCTGTTCTGAGCGGAGTTTAATGCTCAATGAGTAAAGGCTCATGCTGGGGCGCACCAACTCCGGAACTGATCGCGCTGATGACTCCCGGCGAAACATTGGCCGCCTGATCCGGAAAATCGAAAATCCGCTGCTGCTGAGGCACCTTGACCGACGCGCGGCGGCGCACGAAACTCGCCTCGGCCGCGGCAAAAGACAGCGCGCCCGTATGTGATCAGGGAGGGTTCCATGCAGAAAACGGTGAGCCTCACCGTTAACGGCAAGCCGGCATCGGCGACAGTCGAAGGGCGCACCTTGTTGGTGCAGCTGCTGCGGGAGCATCTCGGCTTGACCGGCACGCATGTCGGCTGCGACACGAGCCAGTGCGGCGCCTGCGTCGTGCATGTCAACGGCGAGGCCGTCAAATCCTGCACCCTGCTCGCGGTGCAAGCGGAAGGGGCCAACGTCCTGACGATCGAGGGCGTCGCCACCGGCGACACGCTGCATCCGATGCAGGAAGCTTTCCGCAACAATCACGCGCTGCAATGCGGCTTCTGCACGCCCGGCATGGTCATGAGCGCGCTCGACCTCGTGAAGAACAACGCGAAGCCGAGCGATCGCGAGATCCGCGAATATCTCGAGGGCAACCTCTGCCGCTGCACCGGCTACCACAACATCGTGCTGGCGATCGCGGAGGGTGCCGCCGTCATGCGCGGCGAGGCGCCCCCGGCCAATCCCCACGGGGTGGCCGCGGAGTAACGGCCATGGCTGAGGGATCGAGCGGCATGCCGGCCATAGGAGCGCCAGTTCGCCGGCGCGAAGATTACCGGTTCCTGACCGGACAGGGGACCTACACCGACGATATCAACCGGCCCGGGCAGCTCTACGCCTATATCCTGCGCAGCCCGCATGCGAGCGCCAGGCTCAGCCGTATCGATACGAGCGGCGCGGCCTCCGCGCCGGGCGTCGTCGCGGTGTTCACTGGCCCGGATATGGCCAAGGACAATATCGGCGGCCTGCCCTGCGGCTGGCTGATCACGTCGAAAGACGGATCGCCGATGAAGGAACCGCCGCATCCGGTGTTGGCGGTCGACCGCGTCCGTCATGTCGGCGATCCCGTTGCTGTTGTGATCGCCGAGACATTCCCGCAGGCGCGCGACGCCGCCGAGAAGATCGCGGTCGATTACACGGTCGAGGCGGCCGTCGTCGATCTGCTTGAAGCGCTGAAGCCGGGCGCACCGCAGCTATGGCCGGAGGCGCCGGGCAATATCTGCTACGACTGGCATCTGGGTGACGCGGCCGCGGTTGAGACCGCGATCGGCAAGGCCGCCAAAATCGTCAAGCTCGACCTCGTCAACAACCGGCTTGTCGCCAATGCGATGGAGCCGCGCGCCGCGATCGGGGAATACGACCGCGCGACCGGCGAGCACACGCTCTACACAACCAGCCAGAACCCGCATGTGATCCGGCTGTTGATGGGCGCCAACGTCTTGCACATACCGGAGACCAAGTTGCGGGTCGTCGCCCCGGATGTCGGTGGCGGGTTTGGCTCGAAGATCTTCCATTACGCCGAGGAGGCGATCGTCACCTGGGCGGCCGGCAAGGTGCGGAAGCCGGTCAAATGGACCGCCGAACGCTCGGAGAGCTTTATGTCCGACGCGCATGGCCGCGACCATGTCACGCATGTCGAGCTGGCGCTCGATAAGGACGCGAAGTTCACCGCGCTCAAGGTGTCGACGGTCGCCAATATGGGCGCCTATTTGTCGACCTTCGCGACCTCCGTCCCGACTTATCTGTACGGGACGTTGCTCGCCGGGACCTATACGACCCCGGCGATCTATGTCGAGACCAAGGCGGTGTTTACCAACACCGTACCGGTGGATGCCTATCGCGGCGCCGGTCGGCCGGAGGCGACCTTTGTCGTTGAACGGATCGTCGATCTGGCTGCCGACGAGCTCGGCATGGACCCGGCCGAGTTGCGGCGTCGCAATTTCATCCCGGCCAATGCCTTCCCGTACCAGACGCCGGTCGCGCTGCAATATGACAGCGGCGATTATCAGACGACATTGGAAATGGCATTGCGGGCCGCCGGCTATGCCGAGTTCGAGCAGCGTCGCCAGGAAGCGGCGCGGCGCGGCAAGTTGCGCGGCATCGGTCTTGCCACCTACATCGAGGCCTGCGGCATCGCCCCCTCGGCGGTGGCTGGCGCCTTGGGCGCGCGCGCAGGGCTGTACGAGTCAGGCGCCATACGGGTAAACCCGACCGGCGGCGTCACGGTATTGACCGGCTCGCACAGCCACGGCCAAGGGCACGAGACGACATTTGCCCAGCTCGTCTCCGAGTATCTCGGCGTCCCGATCGAGTCGGTCGAGATCGTCCACGGCGACACGAACAAACTGCCGTTCGGCATGGGAACTTACGGCTCGCGTTCGTTGGCGGTCGGCGGCAGCGCGATCGTCAAGGCGATGGACAAGATTATCGCCAAGGGCCGCAAGATCGCCGCCCATCTGCTCGAAGCCTCCGAGGCCGATGTCGAGTTCAAGAACGGCCAGTTCACCGTCGCCGGTACTGACCGGTCGAAAGCGTTCGCCGAGATCGCGCTGACCGCCTACGTGCCGCATAATTTTCCGCATGAGGAGCTGGATCCCGGCCTCGACGAGAGCGCGTTCTACGACCCGAAGAACTTCACCTTCCCGTCGGGCGCGCATATCGCCGAGATCGAAATCGATCCCGATACCGGCAGCATCGAAATCGTCAAATTCACCGCCTCGGACGATTTTGGCCGAATCATCAACCCGATGATCGTCGCCGGCCAGGTGCATGGGGGTCTCGCGCAAGGGATCGGCCAGGCCATCCTCGAAGCCTGCGTCTACGACAAACAAACCGGTCAGCTTCTGACCGGCTCCTACAATGACTACGCGATGCCGCGCGCCGACGACCTGCCCTCCTTCGAGCTCTCGACGCATGCAACGCTATGCACGCACAACCCGCTCGGCGTCAAAGGCTGCGGCGAGGCCGGCGCGATCGGCGCGCCGGCGGCGATCGCGAATGCCGTCGTCGATGCGCTGAAGCCGCTCGGTGTCAAACATGTCGAGATGCCGCTGACGCCGCAGCGGCTATGGCAGGTCATCCAACAGCACCAAACGCGCGCCGCCGCGGACTAGGGAGAGGCCCGATGTACGAATTCGAATACCAGAAACCCGCCAGCCTCGACGACGTGACGCGCTTGCTCGGCGACGAAGACGCCAAGCTGGTCGCCGGCGGCATGACGTTGATCCCGACCCTGAAGCTGCGTCTCGCCAAACCGACGCAGCTGATCGACCTCGGAGCGATCCCGTCCTTGAAGGGTATCACGGACGAGCGCGACGCCATCGTTATCGGCGCGATGACCCGCCATGCCGAGGTCAACCGCTCGGATGTCGTCAAGCGCGCAATCCCGGCGCTCGCGGCGATGGCTGGCATGATCGGCGACCCCGCGGTACGCAACCGCGGCACGATCGGCGGCTCGATTGCCAACAACGACCCCGCCGCCGACTACCCCGCCGCAATTGTCGCGCTGAACGCGACGGTGCGCACCAACAAGCGCGAGATCCCGGCGGACCAATTCTTCACCGGCATGTTCGAGACCGCCCTGCAGCCCGGCGAGATCCTGACCGCCGTGCGCTTCCCGAAAGTGGCGCAGGCCAACTACCAGAAATTCCGCAACCCGGCCTCGCGCTACGCCATCGTCGGCGTATTCGTCGCCAAGACGCAAGCCGGCGTGCGCGTCGCGGTAACCGGCGCCGGCCCCTCGGTGTTCCGCGTCCCTGAGATGGAGGCGGCGCTCGCGAAGTCCTTCACGCCGGACGCAATCAAGGACATCGCGATCAAGGATGACGGGCTCAACTCTGACATCCACGCCAGCGCCGAATACCGCGCGCATCTCGTCAATGTGATGGCCCGCCGCGCCGTCC
>Ga0209059_1001414_pt1 | contig 10955 bp, 10 predicted proteins | sample GraSoiAngelo_151_FD_186165 | JGI IMG/M metagenome (GOLD analysis project Ga0209059, IMG submission 186165) | Grasslands soil microbial communities from the Angelo Coastal Reserve, California, USA - 14_1009_12_20cm (SPAdes) (version 2) | ecosystem: Environmental > Terrestrial > Soil > Grasslands ...
TGTTTCTAGTTTGTGCGGTCCCAATCACATTGCGGGCTCAACAGAATCAGGTTTCCGGAACTGTGAAAGACCCAAGCGGCGCAGCCATTGTCTCTGCTCGCGTCACGATCCATACCGCTCACAAGATTGAAACTACCCAGGCCGACTCGGCCGGAAAATTCCAGTTCTCTGGCCTGTCCGATCTAACTGGCACACTTGAAGTCGCAGCCAATGGCTTTCTCTCTTCCACTCAGAGCTGGTCCTTGTCGTCAGGCAACGCCGATCTTAATTTCAGGCTGCAACCTGCGGCGGAAGGCGAACGCGTAGTCGTTTCCGCGACTCGCAGCGAACTCAAACTCTCAGAGGTGCCTGGTAGCGCGGTTCAGTTGTCCGAAACCGATGTCGCCGCGAATCCCGCCCTCACCGCGGACGACATGCTGCGCCAGGTCCCCGGCTTCTCCCTCTTCCGCCGCTCTGACAGCCGCACCGCGAATGCCTCCAATCAGGGCGTCTCCCTTCGAGGCCTCGGAGGCACCGCCGCCAGCCGCGCCTTAGTGCTCGAAGATGGCTTTCCCCTGGTCGATGCCTTCGGAGGCTGGGTCTATTGGGATCGCGTTCCCCGCGAATCGATTTCCAGTGTCGAAGTCTTTCGCGGAGGTGCGTCCAATCTGTATGGCAGTGACGCTCTAGGTGGCGTCGTGCAGTTCCTGACCCGCCATCCCGAACGCCCGGCATTCACCCTCGAAACTTCATACGGGAACGAGCAGACCCCCGACATTTCCTTTTGGACCGGCACCCGCATTCACCAATGGGACCTCTCGCTCGCCTCCGAGTTGTTCCGCACCAACGGTTTTATCCTCGTCCCAACTTCTCAGCGCGGCAGCGTTGACGCCCCGGCCAACTCGAGAGATGCTTCCCTGGAACTGACCATCGGACATCGCATCGGAGACAAAGGCCGAGTCTTCGCTCGCGGAAGCTTCTACACCGAATTTCGCCACAACGGTACGGCCATTCAAACTAACGATACGAGAATGGGCGAAGGTGCGCTCGGCTACGATCAGCAATTCGGCAACGACTCTTTCATGATCCGTGCCTACGGCCAGGTACAAGGGTACGATCAGCGCTTTTCTTCCATTGCTCCCGACCGCAATAGCGAATCCCTCACCAACTTGCAGTACGTCCCTGAACATGTCATCGGGGGTACCGCACAGTGGACGCATTTGCTGGGCAAGTATCAGACGCTGGTAGCCGGCACTGACCTGATGGAGGTCATGGGCGCGAGCGACGAGCAGCTTTTCACCGCTGGCACTCACACCCGTAACAACGGTGCAGGCGGACGCCAGCGCATTGCCGGCTTCTTCGGCGAGGACCTGATTCGCTGGAATAACTGGACCGTCATCCTCGCCGCCCGCGCAGATCACTGGAATAATTTCCGCGCCAGTTCGATCTGCACTCCCATCGACGGCACTTGCACATCCCCGAGCGTCCTCTATCCAGCCCGCAGTGATCTCGCCTTCAGCCCGCGCGCCTCAGTGCTGCGAACCATCAGCCGCAACGTCTCGTTGACCGCGTCCATGTACCGTGCCTTCCGCGCTCCCACGCTCAACGAGCTCTACCGCAGCTTTCGCCTGGGAAATGTTCTCACCCTCAACAATCCGTACCTCAACGCTGAGCGCCTCACCGGAGCCGAAGCAGGTGTAAACGTTACCGCTCTCGATCGTAAGCTCGATTTCCGCGGAACATTTTTCTGGAGCGATCTGGTCGACCCCGTGGAAAATGTCACTCTCGATTCGGCGGCGTCCCCGGTTTTGCGCCAGAAGCAGAATCTGGGCCGCATTCGCTCGCGCGGACTCGAGCTCGATACATCAGTTCACGTTTCCCGGGACATCCAGGTTTCCGCCGGCTACGAGTTCACCGACGCTACGGTGGTGAATTACACGGTTCCGACTGGTGCAGTCTCTCTCCTCGGCAAGCAAGTGGCGCAAGTCCCGCGCAACGTCTTTACCTGGGAAGCCCGTTATTGGAATCCCTCACGGCTTCTGCTCAGCGTTCAAGGACGATTCATCGGAAACCAGTTCGATGATGATCAGAACAAATATCGGCTAGGGCGCGCCTACACCATGGACCTGCAGATCGGCCGCAACCTGAGTCGCAATGTCGAGCTTTTCGCCGCCGCCGAGAACATTCTGAATCAGCGCTACAACGTGGCCAACACCCCGTTCAACGGCATGTCGATCCTCAACCTGGGTCCGCCAATTCTCTACCGTATTGGAATGCGCCTGAACTTCCCCCCGGAGGGAAGATGAATTGGCTGAACCCCTGATCAGCGAGAATTCAGCAATGCAAGAGAAATCACCGGCAGATCCAGCTCCGAAGCTCGAGCTACCGGTTCATGAGGCGCATTTTCGAGCGAAATGCTTTCAGGTTGCCGATCGCTGGGTGAACCGACTGGTGAACCTTGCGAAGGCAATGCATAAAGGATTCTGGCTCGGCTGCCTCAATGCCGACGACTTGAACGCGCTCACCGCCAACCGGTATACCGCCTCAAAAGAATTTACCTCCCGTCAATACTTCGAGAGCGGATTGTCGGACTGGGAATTGCCGGTGGTGGAGCGCTACTTCCGCAACGGGTCGCGGATCCTGGTGGCAGCCGCGGGGACTGGCCGGGAGGTCCTCGCGCTACGAAAGGCCGGCTTCAACGCCGAAGGCTTCGAATGTAATCCCACCTTGCTAAAGATGGGGCAGGAATTCTTCGCAGCGTTGGGTCATTCGAACCCGGTTTTCTTCTGTTTGCCGGACAACGTGCCGCCCGGTCTCGCCGAGTATGATGGCTTGATCGTGGGTTGGGGCGGCTACACCCATATACCCACACGAGTCCGCAGAATTGCGTTTGTTCGGGCCTTGCGGGGACGTGCCCTGGCAGATGCACCCCTGATGCTCTCATTCCTCACACGCGATGAGCGGTCGCGTTATGACCGCCTCAGCTATCGCGTCGCAAGGTTAATCGGCGCGTTGTTTCGCCGGGCTCAAGAGCCACCGGAACCAGGCGACGATCTCGAGTTGAGCGACTTCACCCATCGCTTCACCCGCGCCGAACTCGAATCCGAGTTGCACTCTGCAGGTTTTCGCTTGCTGCACTTCAGTGAGCAAGGTCAGCTCGGGGTTGCGGTCGGCGTGGCCAAGTGATGCGACAGCCCCTCGCGCAAAACCTCACAAAAATTTCTTCCACCGAGATGCCGTTCCTGCCTGCATATATCGCCAACCAGTCCTCTGCTACTCCTCAAACATCGGCACCTGCCGCTGATCCTGCGCCGGACGCTTCCTCCGCGTGGCTCCAATCACAGCCAGCACGGTCAGGGACTCCAATGCCGTCCGCGGCACAAAGATTCTCTGTGTATTCGACCGCTGATCCGGAGGATTCACCAGGAATCCCTCTGGCGTATTCTGCGTCAGGTCCGCCGGCATCAATCCTTCGAGCACCTCGCTGTCTTTGAATCGCAGCCGCACCCAGAGCCCCTCCGACCGCGGGCGCGAGGTAAAAGTCTTGCGCGTAAGCGACTCCGAGTCGCCAAACTCCCGCACAAAGTAAACGCCCTTGATCTCCCGCAGATCCATCGCGATCACGGTGCCCGCCGTATTCAGAACTTCCAGCTTGCCTTCGTGCAGGAAATTCGCTGGAGACACGTATCCCGACACCGAATCCCGGTCCATCTTCCGGACAATCACTTTCTTATGAGTCGAAGGCATGAAAATAACTGATCACTTGCCGCTTCTTCCTGAAGAAGAATGGGCCTAAGCTGCCGCTGCCGAGCCGTAGCCACTGAGACTGCGGTCTCGATTCTCGCACTTTTCCCGGCAAAACTCCCGGAATCCGCCTTGGCAGTAGCCAAAATGTAAACGGTGTGTTATTTTCTTGTGCTTGCCGCAGAGTTTCCGCTTCGTCTAAGTCTAATGTATTTAGCCACTTGCATCCCCGTGGCTCGGCCCTGCTTTAGCGGTCGCTTAAGGGCTGTGGAAATCCTGTGGAAAGTACGGCTCGTCGGCCCCGCATCTCCGGCCCGGCAAGTCGCCTAACGCGAATGGCTGATTACATTTACACCATGGAAATCCGGCTGACGCCGGACCAACTCAAAGGCGTCGGACTGGTTCAGGACGTTGCCCGCGCTGCGGGCATGAATCTTTACCTTACCGGCGGCGCCATCCGCGACATCATCAGCGGATTCACCATCCGCGACCTCGATTTTACGGTCCAGGGCAACCCCCTCAAGCTGCAAAAAGATTTCGAGAAGGCCGGCGCCAAAATTGCCGCGGTCGAGGAAGACGTTCGCACCATCTTCCTCTCCCTTCCCGGCAACGCCCGCGCCGAAGTCAGCATGGCGCGGACCGAGCGCTTCGAGAAGACCGGCAAACCTCCCATCGTCATGCCGGCCACCATTCACGACGATCTTCGCCGCCGCGACTTCAGTATCAACGCCATGGCGCTGTCGCTCAACGAAGGATCGCGCGGCTTGCTGCTCGATCCCTTCAATGGCGTCGCCGACATCGAAGCCAAGCTCATCCGCATCCTGCACAACTATTCCTTCCTGGAAGATCCCTCGCGTCTGATTCGGGCCACGCGTTTCTCCGCCCGTTTTCATTGGCCGCTGGAGGAACGCACTCAGGCCCGCTATGACGCAGCGAAGGAAGGGAAGTACATCGACCACATCCTGCGCAGCTCCATCGGGCACGAAATCGCCGCGCTAGCGCATGAAGACGATCCACTGAACGTCGTCAAGATGCTGGAGAAGGAAGGCTGGCTGCCTGTGCTTCACGAGCGCTGGACTACTGCCAAGGCCGATCTCAATGGTCTCAGCGCGTTGATGAAGACTCGCCAGCAGATGGTCGATCTCGGGTACACGCCCGATGCCGGACCTGCAGTCATGTATTTCCTGACCGGACACTTCTCCGATAAAGACATCGCGGAAATTCAGAAAATGATTCCGCGCAAGGATCTGGTGGAAGCCTGGCGCGACATCGAAGACCACGCCAAAGAGCTGGCCAAGCGCCTGAGCGGCAAAGAGGCCGCCACCCCATCGCGTACCTGGCAACTGCTTTCGTCCGCGCGCCCGGAAATGGTGCTGTTCCTGGCGGTCACGGCGAAGCAGCAGGCAGTCGAGCAGAAGATCAAGAATTATCTGACCAAGTGGCGGCAGATCCAGCAGAAGATTCCGCTTCCTGAAATGACGGAGCTGCTCATCACGCCGCAATTGCCGGAGTATCCAAAAATTGCGCACGATGTCTTCATGCTGTTGCTGGACGGCAAGCTGCGCTCGCGCACCGAGACCCTGAAATTTCTGAAACCATTCGCGCCGCCACCTCCGCCACCACCTCCCGCTCCACGCCGTGGACGCGCCGCCAAAGCCGCTGCTGAAGCCGCTGCGGCCGCCACTGCTGCCCAGAACGCGGCGAAAGCCGCAGCCAAGCCCGCAACTAAAGGCAAGAAGGGGAAGGCCGCCGTGGTGGCCGTACCGGCACCCCCGCCCGCAGCCGCCGCGCCACCGCCAGTACCCAAGCCGCAGCCCAAAGTGAAAGCGCCCCCAAAACCGGCGGCCAAGAAGCCGACCAAACCTGCTCCAAAGCCCGGCAAAAAAGCCAAGAAGCATTAGCGTACGGATACGCTTGGGCTGTCCACGAAAACAAGCCAAGTTGGCCCAACAAAAAATCAGAAGCAGTGTAGGGAAATCGTCCTATAATGGCCGAGTATGCGCCCTTTGGTTTCCATCGCGGCGTTCGCACTTTTCCTCACTGTGCCCCTCTGCGCCCAACGCGGCGGTGGCCACGCCGGTGGATTCGGCGGAGCGCGTGGCATGAGTGGCGCTCACATGGCCGGCGGCCATTTCTCCGGCGGAATGCACTCCGGATTTTCTGGCGGCGCTCACCGATCCACTTCTTCCGCAAACGGATTCCGCGGCAACCGCGGTGGTCAGTTCAACGTTCGACGACCTGGCAATCAGTTCTCAAATTGCTTCGGTGCCTTTTGTGGCCATCCGGGATTGGATTCCTCATCATGGGGTGGTATTAATTACAACGTTCGACGACGTGGCAATCAGTTCTCCAACTGCTTCGGCGCGTTCTGCGGTCACGACAACTTTAGGTCTCGTTGGGGGCGCAATCGAGGAAATTGGGGCTGGGGCTGGGGATGGAGCTACTACGATCCCTGGCTGTGGAGTTCGTGGGACTACGATGATTACAGGTTCGATCGCGACTACTATCGCGAGCGCGCCCTCGCCCAGCAGTGGAACGAACAACAATTAGAAGAATCCCGCATGCGTGAGGAAGAAGCACAACCCGACCACGATGAGAATTCCTATCACCGTCGTTCCTATTCCCGCAACGCCCAGCCTGTAAACGACGATCAACAATCCACCACGCCGTCTTCGCCCACCGTGCTGATCTTCCGCGACCGCCACCAGAAAGAAGTCACAAACTACGCAATCATTGGGCAAAATCTTTTGGATCTCACGCCGCAGCATCACGAAAAGATTCCGCTCGCGAATCTGGACCTACCCGCGACCGCAAAAGCCAACGACGATCGGGGTGTCACCTTCCGTGTTCCCGGCTCTCAGGAAGGTCAGTAGTACCTCCCTAGGTAATTCCCACTCACCGCATCCCACGCCCGTTCGCTGCATCCAACAGTGCATTGGCCCGACAGGCGTTTTTTTTCAGCCCAGGGCCTAGTACATTGAAATCAAGCATTTAGGCCGCGATCGAATATCCTGGGGAACCTCTTGCTACACCGGTGACTCGCAGGGATAACCGTTGCTTGAATGCTAGAATGCTTAGAACCCCAATATGCCTCTAAAAACGCTGTTCCTCAATCCTCCCTCTTTTGAAAATTTCGACGGAGGCGCTGGCTCTCGCTGGCCCGCCACCCGCGAAATCGAAAGCTTTTGGTATCCGGTGTGGCTGGCCTATCCCGCGGGAATGTTGGAAGGCGCCCGCTTGCTGGATGCGCCTTCCCATCACGTTTCGGGGGAAGAGACGATCAACATTGCGCGGCAGTACGAGTTTCTTGTGCTCTTCACTTCCACCCCCGGGTTTCCTGGCGATATGCGGCTGGTGAAGGCCATCAAGGCTGCCAACCCTTCCATCAAGATTGCCTTTGTCGGACCGCACGTTTCCGTGCTGCCTGAGAAATCCTTGCGGGAGTGTCCGGAGATTGATTTCGTTTGCCGCAAAGAATTCGACTTCGCGGTCGTCGATTACGCAAAGGGGAAGCCGCTAGAGGAGATTCCCGGAGCCTCGTTCCTGAAGGATGACAAGATCGTCCACAATCCCGATGCCCCGCAGATTCAGGATTTGGATTCGCTGCCCCACGTCACCGAGGTCTACAAGCGCGATCTGGACGTCACCAAGTACAACGTACCTTTCCTGTTGAATCCATATGTGTCGCTTTACACCACCCGCGGCTGTCCGGCTCAGTGCACTTTCTGCCTATGGCCGCAGACCTTGAGTGGACATCCCTGGCGCAAGCGCTCCAGCGATGACGTTGCCCGCGAAATGGCCAAAGCCAAAGAGTTCTGGCCCAATGTGAAAGAATTCTTTTTCGACGACGACACTTTTAACATTCAGAAGGCGCGCACGATTGAACTCTGCGCCAAGCTCAAGCCGCTCGGATTGACCTGGTCCTGTACCTCACGCGTGACTACTGACTTCGAAACTTTGAAGGCCATGAAGGAAGCGGGATGCCGTCTGCTCATCGTCGGCTACGAATCGGGCGATCAGCAGATTTTGAAGAACATCAAGAAGGGCGCCACCATCGAGCGTGCGCGCCAGTTCACCAAAGACTGCCACAAGCTCGGACTCGTCATTCACGGCGACTTCATCATGGGTCTGCCCGGCGAAACGCCGGAGACCATCAATAACACCATTGCCTTCGCCAAGGAACTCGATGTCGAAACCATCCAGGTTTCGGTGGCGCACGCGTATCCCGGAACCGAGCTCTACGATTACGCCGTGAAGAACGGGTTCATTGTCGGCGACAACAAGATGGTCGATGAAGGCGGACATCAGCTGGCCCACATTCAGTATCCCGGCCTTCCCGCGGATGAAATACTTTCGGCCGTGCATCGCTTCTACGACGAATATTATTTCCGTCCCAAGGCTGTGTTTCGCATCCTGAGAAAAGCCGTGTTCGATAACCATGAACGCAAGCGCCTTTACGGTGAGGCCAAGACGTTCCTGAAGCTCCGCTCCCAACGCAACAAGTTGGTCAAGAAGCACGCCAGGGAAGCTGCGGCAGGCCAACCACCGGCGGGCCCGACCACGGCCAGCCGTCCGGCGGATGCTGTAGGAATGACGGATTAGGTAAGCGTTCCCGGTTCTCAACTGCGGTATCTAGCCCGAAGGTTTTCACTGAGAACTGGGAACTGACAACTGAGAACTGCGTTTGACCTTTCGCAAGTATCTAGTGCTGGCCGGGGTGACCGTCTTCGCGGCGGCCGGTGATTCCATGCTGTCGCACGGCATGAAGCAAGTCGGCAATATCTCCGTTCACAATATTGGCAGCCTGTTTTTGGCGGTGAGCAATCCCTGGGTTGCCATCGGCATCCTTCTGCTTCTTGCGTTCTTCGCGTCTTACATGAACGCGCTTTCCTGGGCCGATCTCACGTATGTGCTGCCCGCATCTTCGCTGGGATATGTTTTGCTGGCGTTGGTGGCTCGCTTCGCACTGCACGAGCAGGTCAGTCCCTTGCGCTGGGCGGGAATTGCTTTGATTTCCGGCGGTGTTGGATTTGTGGCGGGAGGACCATCTCTCACCCATCATCAGGATCCGGGCGCCCCTTCGGGCAGTGCGCACTCCAATGGTGTGGGTGCAGGCCCGCGCAACCAGCAGCAAGTGCGCGTCGCTACCGGAGGCAAGCCGTGAGGCACCTCTACACCTGGTGTGGGATTCTGCTGGTGGTGTCCTTCTCTGTCGTGGGTGATGTGACCATGTCACGCGCAATGAAGCAAGTGGGTGATCTTCACGCGCTTCGCCAACGCTTCGGAATCGGCACCGTCATTTGCCGCATTTTCTCCAATTCCACGTTCTTTGTTGCTGTCGCTGCGATGGCGGTTTCTTTCTTCAGCCTGCTGTTCTCGCTTTCTTGGGGAGACGTGAGCCTGGTCGGCCCGGCGGCCGCTTCGCTCACCTTTATCGGCAATGCCTTTGCCGCCAAACTCTTCCTGCGCGAAAAAGTGGATCGCCGCCGCTGGATGGCCGCTTTGTTGGTTGCTGGCGGTGTGGCCCTGCTCGCGGGCTAGTTCTCCCTTGAACTATTTGCTTGGACTCGGTTTATCCGCTGCTGGGTTTGCTCCAGGAGTTCGTTCAATTCCATCACCAGTTCGTCGAATGTCTGGGGGGCCTGCTCGACTTGGATTCGCTCGCAGAGATACCCGAGTCGCTCTCGTTCCTCGGCGGTCATTGCTCGGCCTCCTAATGTGGATCTAAACCTGGGCGCACTATTCCGGGCTTGTCTGTCGGGGTATTCACTAAAAGTGCCATGGACGGCTTTGACGGTCGAGACCAGCTTCAGAACGTAACAATTTTCGTGGATCGCCCGGCCGCACTCGTCGGTTTTTGCTGTCTCCAGCTCAACCGGTTCGTTGCATATGGAGCAAGCTGGTTTCGAACTGCAGCGCCACACCCCTGCGAGATCCGCGAGGGGTATGCGGTGAAAATAATGAATTGTCACGATTCAGCCTCGATGCGTCACAACCCTCTATTGTCGGACGAGCGGAATTGCTGGGGTCTGGGACTGCTTGCCTACAGGATACACCGTAGGCGGACTGCCACAAGCGCCAAAACGCGCCAAAACGCGAGGGCGTGGGAACAAAGTACAGTTTGTGAGGTATCGCGCACCCGCGCAGAATGTGCTTTTCTCACTACAGCACTTGCTTCGAGGACGCTTTGTGAAACTGCCGCCGGATGACCGCATTGCCGAACTTCCCGAATTCTTCGACCACAACCGAAACCTGGAAGATCGCATGCGCGAGCTTTGTCAACAGCTCGCCACGTCACCCGACGACTGCGACCTGGATCAGATCCGCCAGGAGCTGTTGTGCCTCTCTCATGAGAAACTCAGCCGGTCTCGGAATGTCCCGATAGAACTGCCCGAAGGCAAGTTTCTCGCGACTCGCCGGGTGAGCCGGTGTTGAGCCTGGAACGGCGATAGCGGCATTGCCAGCTTCATTTCAGCGGCCTACTCACTGGTAACTTTGGTCATACCAATTTCGCCCTATACCTTCGCACCCTCACCACCGATAGTCTCTTCCCAACTCCGCTAACAAAATAGAACGGCTTCGATTGCTTTCGTCGGGAGAAACGATGGAGCGGCGCCCCCTTCGCGTGCTTGTGGTGGACGACAACGAGAGTGTGCGTCGAAGCATCTGCCAGATACTTGATTCCCAAACTGATATTGAAGTGATCTGCCAGGCTGTGGACGGCGCCGACGCTCTCAACCAAGCCAGGCAGCATCACCCTGACCTGGTTCTGCTGGACATCACCATGCCTACGATGAATGGGCTGGACGCGGCGCGAATCCTCAAGCGTGAATTTCCCGCCATGCACGTTGTGATTGTGAGTCAACACGATTCTCGCGGCTTTCAGTGGGCGGCCTTGGCCGCTGGCGCAAGTGGCTACGTGGTGAAGAGCAATGCTGCCCAGGATCTGCTTCCAGAGGTGCGGCGCATTCAGAATTTGCGCATGTCGGCTTAAAGCACTGCCGGGGGCGAATCTTACGCTGCGTTTCTGGAACCTTGCGGCTTATCGTCCTCTTTCACGGCTTGCAGGACCAGCTCTCCACAGTCTGATTCCGGCACCGCGAGATCCGTGCCCCGAGGCACTTCGTCCTTGTGTCCAGCGTCGGTGACAAAGATTACCCGTCCTTCGGGGCAGTTTCTTCGAAACAACCGGGTCAGTTCCTCTGCTTGCTCCTTCGAAACTCGGTAGCAGA
>Ga0209059_1001415_pt1 | contig 10955 bp, 9 predicted proteins | sample GraSoiAngelo_151_FD_186165 | JGI IMG/M metagenome (GOLD analysis project Ga0209059, IMG submission 186165) | Grasslands soil microbial communities from the Angelo Coastal Reserve, California, USA - 14_1009_12_20cm (SPAdes) (version 2) | ecosystem: Environmental > Terrestrial > Soil > Grasslands ...
GATCGTCGTCAAGGATTCCGCATCGGCCAAAGTGGTGAAGAAAACCTTCGCATAGGCGAGGTCCGGGGAAACCTCGACGCCGGTGAGCGTAATCATGCCGACGCGCGGATCCCTGAGCTCGGCGCGCAACAATTCCGACAGCTCGCGCTGGATCTGATCGGCGACGCGGCGTAGGCGTTGCGGGTTGGCCATGGGGTCGGAGCCTAGCGATCGGCATCCTTCAGCAGATCCTTCGTCGCGCTAAGCGCTCCTGGAGGATGGCGCGGACGTCAGAGCGTCCGCGCCACTTCCTGGACTTCGTAGATCTCGAATTGGTCGCCGACCTTCAGGTCGTTGAAGTTTTTCACGGACATGCCGCACTCGAAACCGGCTTTCACTTCGCGCACGTCGTCCTTGAAGCGCTTGAGCGAATCGATCTCCCCCGTATGAACGACCACGTTGTCGCGCAGCACGCGCACCGACGCGTTGCGCCGCACCAGGCCTTCGAGCACCATGCATCCGGCGACGGCCCCGACCTTGGAGATCTTGAATACCTGGCGCACATCGACGAGGCCGAGTATGGCCTCTTTCTTCTCGGGCGCGAGCATACCCGAGAGCGCCGCCTTCACTTCGTCGACAGCGTCATAGATGATGTTGTAGTAGCGTACGTCCACACCCGAGGCTTCGGCCGCCTTGCGCGCAGCCGTATCGGCGCGGGTATTGAAGCCGATGATGACGGCCTTGGAAGCGAGCGCCAGATTCACGTCGGACTCGGTGATCGCGCCCACCGCGCTGTGCACCACGTTGACCTTGACCTCGTCGGTCGAAAGGCGGCTGAGCGCATGAACGAGCGCCTCCTGCGAGCCCTGTACGTCTGCTTTGATGAGAAGCGCGAGCACCCTCGCCTCGCCTTCGCCCATGTGCTCGAACAGGTTTTCCAGCTTGGCGGCCTGTTTCTTCGCGAGCTTCACGTCGCGGAACTTGCCTTGACGGAACAGCGCGATCTCGCGCGCCTTGCGCTCGTCGCCGAGCGCCATGACGTCCTCGCCGGCCGCGGGCACGTCCGACAGCCCCTGGATCTCGACCGGAATCGATGGACCGGCCTCGTGGACCGCGCTTCCGCTCTCATCGAGCATGGCTCGAACCCGGCCGAAGCTGCTCCCGGCGAGCACGATGTCGCCGCGCCGGAGCGTTCCGGATTGAACCAGCACCGTGGCCACCGGTCCTCGGCCCTTGTCCAACCGGGCCTCGATCACCAGGCCCTTGGCGAGCGTGTCCACCGGAGCCTTCAGTTCCAGCACTTCGGCCTGCAGCAACACTTGTTCCAGCAGCGTATCGATTCCGGCGCCGGTTTTCGCCGACACCGGGACGAACGGCGAATCCCCGCCGTATTCCTCGGGCACGACGGCCTGCGCCACCAACTCCTGCTTGACCTTTTCCTGGTTTGCCTCGTGCTTGTCGATCTTGTTGATCGCTACGACGATGGGGACCTCGGCTGCCTTGGCGTGATGGATCGCCTCGATCGTCTGCGGCATCACGCCGTCGTCCGCAGCAACCACCAGCACGACGATGTCGGTCACTTTTGCGCCGCGCGCGCGCATCGCCGTGAAGGCCTCGTGCCCCGGCGTATCGAGGAACGTGACCATGCCGCGCGGCGTCTCGACATGGTAGGCGCCGATGTGCTGGGTGATGCCGCCCGCTTCGCCCGAGGCGACCTTCGTGCGGCGGATGTAATCGAGCAGCGACGTTTTTCCGTGATCCACGTGTCCCATGACCGTGACCACGGGAGCGCGCGGCATCAACGCGGCCTCGTGGTGCTCGGGCACGTCGGCGAGGAGGGATTCCGGATCGTCGAGCTTCGCCGCCTTGGCCACGTGGCCCATTTCGGTCACGACGATCATCGCGGTTTCCTGGTCCAGCACCTGGTTGATCGTCACCATGTTGCCGAGCTTCATCAGCACCTTGATCACTTCGGCAGCCTTGACCGACATCTTGTGGGCGAGATCACCGACGGAAATGGTCTCCGGCACCATGACCTCGCGCACGACCGGCTCGGCGGGCGCGCTGAACTGCTGCACGCCTTCGGCGACCGGTGCGACGGCGGTTTTGTGCCTGCCCTTGGGGTTATGCCAACCGGAGGCCCCCTGCACGTCTCCGCGCGTCTTGATCGTGCGGCGCTTGACGCCTTCGTCCTTCCAGACCTTGATTTCCTTCGCCTTCTTCGCACCCTTCTTTTCCGCTCCCGGTGCCACCTTCGGCTTGTGCAGCGTCGTGTCGGAGCCGGGAGCGGAAGCCGGCGCCTGTGTCTTCATCTCGCTCGGCTTACCCTCCGCGAGCTTGCGCTCGCGCTCCTGTTTCTCCGCCAAGTCCGCGGCCTGCCTTGCCGCCAACTCCTCGTGCCGACGTTGCTCCTCCTCGCGGAGCTCTGCCTCGCGCGAATCAACCGCGGCGCCGGAAGAACCGGGCGCCTCAGCAGGCGCACCCGGCTCCGCGTCGCGCTTGACGAAGATGCGTTTTTTCTTGACCTCGACCTGGATGGTGCGCGCTTTTCCGCTCGCGTCGGACTTCTTGATGATTTCGGAGGTCTGCTTGCGCGTCAGCGTGATCTTGTTCTTGGGTTCCGACGAGCCGTGCGATTTGCGCAGGTATTCCAGGAGCCGGGTCTTGTCCTGCTCCGAAAGGACGTCTTCGGCCACTTGTTTATGCACGCCTGCTGCCCGCAGCTGCTCGAGCAGCTGCGACGGCGGCACTTTCAGCTCGCCGGCCACCGGCCGATTGTCCTGATGGGCGGGGGCACCGGCCTGATCGGCGATCCCAGCGGAAAGAAGAGTGAACGGCCGCTCCTTTCCGAGGAGCAGATCCGGGAGAACGTGCGGCGCCAGCGCGATCAGCTGGTGCGACTCTTCGACTTCGACGCGAAGGAGACGCGCGCCCTCGTCATGAACAACGCCGACTGGCTCGTGGAGCAGCCGCTCGTGGCGTTTCTGCGCGATGTCGGCAAGCACTTCAGCGTCAATGTGATGATGCAGAAGGAGTCCGTGAAGGCTCGTCTGGATGCCGGAATCTCTTACACGGAATTCAGCTACATGTTGCTCCAGGCGTACGACTTCCTCCACCTGTATCGGAAGGAGCGGTGCACGATCCAGGTGGGTGGCAGCGATCAATGGGGCAATATCACCGCGGGCATCGACCTAATCCGGCGGGTGGAGGGCGGCGAAGCGCACGGACTCGTCGCCCCGCTCTTCACGACCGCGTCCGGAGCGAAGTTCGGAAAGACGGAAGGCGGTGCGGTCTGGCTCGATCCCGCCCTCACGTCACCGTACCAGCTCTACCAATTCTGGATGAATACCGACGACCGCGACGCGGAGCTCTACCTCAAGCTCTTCACCCTGCTCCCGCAGGACGAGATCAAGGCGTTGCTCAAGGCACATCACAAGGACCCGAGCCGGCGCGAAGCCCAGAAAAAGCTGGCGATGGAGGTCACCGAGCGCGCCCACGGCGAGACGGCCCGGAATGCAATGGTGGCTTCTGAGATCCTGTTCGGCGAGTTCGATCCGCACAACGCGAGCGCCCGTGTGTTCGACACGCTCGCCCAGGAAATCCCGACTACGACGGTTGCGAGCACCGACTCCCTCACCCTGATCGACGCGTTGCTGCGGAGCGGCCTGACCAAGTCGAAGAGCGAAGCGCGCCGCGCGATCGAGCAAGGCGGCGTCTACGTCAATCAGCAACGCGTCAAGGAAACTGAAAAGCGCATCGAAGCCGGTGACTGGCTCGCCGATCGAAACCTCTTGCTGCGCAAGGGAAAGAAGGACTACGCCCTGCTGCGCGTCGCGCGCTGAGATGTTCATCGGACACTACGCTCTTGCGCTCGCGGCCATGGGGTGCGTTGTTCGGGTTCGCCTACCGAGAGGGATACAACGTTGCCGGGTGACGCGTTGTCGGGCGAGGCGTTGTCGGGTAAGGCGTTACAGGCAACGCAGCATCCGACAACGCAATACTCGACAACGCAGGATCCGATAACGCGGTACCCGACAACGCCTCACCCGACATCGCTTCACTCCAGCTGATCCAGCACGTCCAGCACCCGCTCCATCTCTTCGACGGTGTTGTAGCAATGCGGAGCCAGGCGGATGGCGCCCTCGCGCAGCGAGCAGACGACGTGCGCGCGCTTGAGCGCGTGATACGCCTCGGCGGGATGCTGGGGTGCGAGGCAGACGATGGCCGAGCGGTGCGCATCGTCCGAGGGTGAGACGACCCGCATGCCGTTCTCGTCGGCCCAGTGGAGCACCGGCTCGTGCAGCGTACGGGCGTACTGCGCGATGTCGTCGACCCCCAGCTCGGCGAGCATGCCGACCGACGTCGTCATGCCGTGGAAGTCCTGGAACGGCAGGGTGACCATTTCGAAGCGGCGGGCGTCGGCGCGGAAGGTGGGGTTGTACTCGGTGAGGCGGGAGAAGTCGTCGGTCCCTTCGAACGCCATCCAGCCGGTGACGGCGGGCTCGAGCGCCGAGATGAGCTCGCGCCGCACGTACACGAAGCCCGAGCCCCAGGGGGAGAGCAGCCACTTCTGGCCGCCGCACGCGAGGATGTCCACGGGCGTCTCGCGCACGTCGAGCGTCGAGTTTCCTACGCCCTGAATCCCGTCCACGACGAGAAACGTCCCATTGGCACGGCAGGCGGCCCCGAGGCGCCCCAGGTCCGCGCGGTACCCGTTGGCGAACTGGACGAACGAGACGGCGAGCACGCGCACGCGCGGGTCGTGCAGGCGCTCGACCAGATAGTCCTCGTCGGGCCAGCCTTCGCCGGCGCACGGTGCGAGCTCCACTTCGATCCCCTGCTTCTTGAGCAGCAGCCACGGGTACACGTTGGCGGGGAACTCGCGATCGGACACGAGCACCACGTCGCCGCGCTTGAGCGGCAGGGCGCGCGCCGCGAGGTTCAGCCCGTGACCGGTGTTGGTGGCGAGCGCGATCTCGGCGGGCTCCGCATTGAGCAGGCGGGCGACCGCCGCGCGCGCCGCCTGCAGCCCCGCCTGCAGCTCGCGGTCCGGGAGGAGGTGCGGGGCGGTGCGCTTGGCGGTGAACTCGTCGAGGACGCGGCGGGTGCGCTCAGGGATGGGCCCGATGGACGCGTTGTTCAAATAGACGGTGTCCGCGGTCCAGGGAAACTCGGCGGCGCGCAGCGCGCGGAACTGGTCGCGCAGGGCGCGCAGGCGCGTCGGGTGGTAGGCGATGTCGGTCATGCCCGCACATCCAAGGCGTCTCGTAAGCCGTCGCCGATGAGATTGACGGCTAGCACAGTCAGGCCGATCGCGAGCCCGGGAAAGAGCGACACCCACGGCGCCACCCGCAGCAGGTCGCGGCCCTCGGCCACCATCGCGCCCCACGAGGGCGTGGGCGGTGGCGCGCCCAGCCCCACGAACGACAGCGCGGCCTCGGCCATGATCGCGCCACCGACACCGAGTGTGGCGGCGACGATCACCGGGCCCAGCACGTTGGGGAGCACGTGGCGCGCGGCGAGGCGTGCGTCGGAGGCGCCGAACGCGCGCGCCGCGTGGACGTAGTCGAGACGACGCACCACGAGGACCTGGGCTCGCACCAGGCGGGCCATGCCCGCCCAGCCCACGATGCCGATCACCACGCACACGACCGGCAGCGTGGGCTTCACGGCGGCGGCAACGGCGATGAGCAGGAGGAGGGACGGGAAGGCGAGCGTCACATCGGCGGCGCGCATCACCACCGCGTCCACGGAGCGCCCGTAGAAGCCCGCCGCCAGACCCAGGGTGAGCCCGACCGCGAGAGCGATCAGCTGGCTCGCGAGCCCGACGGCGAGCGACAGCCGGGCGCCGAACAGCAGCCGACTCAGGACGTCGCGTCCCTGCGCGTCGGTGCCGAGCGGGAAGGCGCGCGACGGCGCCTGCAACGCGGCGGCGAGGTGTCCGTGATAGGGATCGCCCGGCGCGATGAGCGGCGCCGCGAGCGCAGCGAGCGCGAGTGCGACGACGACGGCGAGACCGGTCAGAGTCCAACGACTGCGCACGACGCGGTGGTGCATGAGTAGCGCGGGGCTGGGGATCACGACTACGTTACTCGGAGGCTCACCTTCCGGGCAAGCGGCGGGTTCACGTGGACAGCCAAACGCGATTCACCCTCGTGTTGGGCGGCGGCGGCATGAAGGGCGTCGCCCACATCGGCGTGCTGCAGGCGCTCACCGAGCGCGGCCTCGTACCGGCGCAGATCGTCGGCTCGAGCGTCGGCGCGCTGGTGGGCGCCGCCTGGTCCGCGGGACGGAGCATCGCCGAGCTGCGCGACGTGGCGATCAAGCTGCGCCGCAAAGACGTGTTCGTGGTCGCCCACGCGGACATGGCCTTCAAGCGAATGCGCTCCCCCGCCCTGTTCCGCCGTGAGCCCCTCGACCTCCTGATCCACCGCCTCGTCGGCGACGCCACCTTCCAAGACCTCCACCATCCCCTCACCGTGAACACGGTGGACGTGAACTCGGGGATGCAGGTCTTCTGGGGGCTCGAGGGGCTGGACGAGGTACCGGTGAAAGACGCCGTGTTCGCGTCGTGTGCCATCCCCGGCTTCCTGCCGCCGCGCGAGATCCGAGGACGCTTCTACGTGGACGGCGCCACCGTGGACAACCTGCCGGTCGGCACGGCGCGCATTCTGGGCGCCGACGTGATCCTCGCGGTCGACGTGTCCGCGTCGAACGCGTTTCGCGCGGACACCCAGGAAGACGGGTTCTCCGCGGTGTTCGCGCGCGCCACGGAGATCGCGATGCAGTCGCTGCTGGAGCTGCGTATGCGCGAGTGGACCACGCCGCCGATCTATTACATCCACCCGCGCGTAGAGCACATCTCCGCCTTCGACTTCGACCACCTGCGTGAGATTGTCGAGGAAGGCTATCGCGCCACCGTGGCCGGGCTCGACCGCCCGTCCGAGTGGCCGGCCCCCGGCGACTCGGGCGTGTATCCTCGCCGGGCCGTGACCATCCGGGTGCAGCGGGAGCGGTGCATCGGGTGCGGGGCGTGCCTGGTGCAGGCACCGCCGGGGATGTTCGTGCTGGACGCGCAAGGCAAGGCGGTCGTCACCCGGCCCGAGCAGGACTGGTCGCCCATCGACGGCGAGTTCATCCGGCATTGCCCCACGTACGCGATCAGTGTGCGCCCCGCCGCCGCGCCCAAGGCGGCGGACGCGGCGGGTTAGCGACCCTCAGCGAGCGTCACGTCGGCAACAGCCCAGGTCGTGGCGGAACGATGCGCGGGGCCGTCAGCAGCCATACCAGCACCGCGAGCAGCGCGAGCGCGCCCCACACGAAGATCGAGTGCCCGAGGAGCACCAGCTTCAAATCGCGCGACCAGACGGTGAGGACCCCCGAGGTCCCGACGCCGGCGGCGACGATCAGGGCCGCGAGCCCCGCGCCCGGCCTGCTCGGCAGGAGGCGAAGCACCGTCATCCACGCCGGCAGCATGAGCGGATAGTAGTGAGACCAGGCGATGGGCGATATGAGCACCGACACCACGAGCACCAGGCCGACCTCATCGATCACTCGCGCTTCACGGACACGCGAGTGGACGATCACTGCGGCCAGCACAACGAGCGACACGCTGGCGCATAGCGCGACCGTTGCAGGCGCTTCAGCGCGCCCCAGCATCGCCGGAAGCGACTGGTTGCCGACGTGTACGACCCAGCCGCCGGCTCGAGCGAGTTCGACCCACTTCAACAACAGGGGCGGCACCTGACGCAGTCCATAAGGCAGGACGGCCAGCACGGTCGCGGCGAGCCCCGTCGACACGCCGACGACGAGCGCCCGCCAGCGGTGACGCAGCGCCAGGTAGAGGAGGAGCAGCCCCGGGAACGCTTTGAGCGCAGTCGCGAGCCCGATCCACACGCCGGCGCGTATGTCGCGCCCAGCCTCGAGGTCGAGCGCCGCAGCGACCGCGAGGGCCAGCAGGACCGGGCTGATGTTCAGATACTCGAAGTTCGTTTCGAGCGGTACGCCGACGGCTGCGACAGCGAGGAGGATGCGCCGCGCGCTCAACCCCTGCGGCGCGAGCCCGGTCCAAACGACGCACGCGACGCCCGCCAGCGCCCAGCAGGCCTTCGCGAGCGGCACGCTCGCCGCGGCGACCAACGCGAACGGCACGAGCGCAAGCGCGCTGAACGGTGGCCACGGGAGCCCGAGCGAGGTGCTGACGTCTTCAAACAGCGGGCGTCCATGCAACAGGCGCTCCGCTTGGCCGAGCTCGGCGACGAAGTCGGGCCCTTTGTGCACACCAACCGGGACGACCACGGCTGCCCAGAGGCAGCCGAGCAACAGGAGCGCGCGCTGCTCGCGCACGCTCAGCGAGCGCACACGCTCTCCCCGCGGCGGCCGTCGAGACGATAGCGGTAGAGCCTGGCGCCCCACGTGTCGCTCGCCTGGACGCGCCGGGCCCCAACTCGCTCGAGCGCCCGCAGCAGCTCCCGCACCACGTCCTCACGGAAATAGGCCTCGAAGAAGAGCCACACATCCGTGCGACTCTCGGCGTGGATGCGTGCGGCCTCGTGCTCGGCCCAGCCACTGTAGGGCTGCGACGCTGTGAGCCCGGTCCAGTAGCGAATCTGCATTCCCGTCGGATCCCCGATGATCTCGCACCGCCCTTGATAAGGAATCGCCAGGTCGTCGCGAGGCGCGGCGAGCAGAGGCTGCGATGCTTCGGACGCGTGGGCGAGCTGGCGCAATCGTCCCGTGTCGGGCGCGGCCCAATCCGTCGTGTAAAACGTCCACGTCGGCGCGCCGGCGAACACGTAGACTGGATCGTCCGCTCCGCGCCCCAGCTCGAACTCTCGGACGAGACGCCGCGCATCGGGGGCGTACTCAGGCTTTGTGACCGCGATGACGGCCGCCGTGGTGGCGCTCTTCGCCGATGGCGCGAGCATACTGCGCAACATCGCCAGCTGGCGGGTCAAGGAAACCGACCGGCTCGCTGCGGTGGCGACGGAGCTGCGCAAGCTCGGCGCGGCGGTCGAGGAGGGCGCCGACGCCCTGCGCGTGACGCCTCCGGCGAGCTTGAAGCCCGCGACGATAGCCACCTACGACGATCATCGGATGGCGATGTCCTTTTCGCTCGCGGCGCTCGGAGGGATCAGGGTGCGCATCAACGATCCCGCCTGCGTCGGCAAGACCTTCCCGGAATACTTCGAGGCGCTCGCGGGCATCTCGCGGCGAACCCCGGCATGAGCGCGGCGCCCGTCATCGCCATCGACGGCCCTTCGGCCGCGGGCAAGGGCACCGTCGCGGAGGAAGTCGCTAGGACCCTGGGATTCCATTACCTCGACAGCGGCGCCCTGTACCGCCTCGTGGCGCTCGCCGCCGCGCGCGAGGGAATCGACGCCGGCGACGAAGCGAAGCTCGCCGCGATCGCGGCCCGGCTCCCGGCCCGCTTCGAAGGCGAGGACATCTATCTCGAGGCCGAGCGCGTGACCGACGCCATCCGCAGCGAGGAAAACTCCTTCGCCGCCTCGCGGGTGGCGGCCCTGCCCGCGGTGCGCCGGGCCCTCCTGGACCGACAGCGGTCCTTCCGCAACCCCCCGGGGCTGGTGGCCGAGGGGCGCGACATGGCCTCGATCGTGTTTCCCGACGCCGCGCTCAAGGTGTTCCTCACCGCGAGTCCCGAGGCCCGGGCGGAACGTCGGTATAAACAGTTGAAAGAAAAAGGAATCGCTGCTACACTGGCCGCCCTTTTGCAGGATTTGCGCGAGCGCGACGCACGCGATGCGGCGCGCAGCGTGGCGCCTCTCAAGCAAAGCCCGGGAGCGCGGCTGCTCGACACGACGGCTATGAGCGCCGCGCAGGCGGCGAACCTAGTCGTGGACTGGTACCGCGGGGCGAACAGGTGACACAAAGCCAAGCACCGCAATGGCTTGGCTTTTTGTTGTGGATCAACGAACCCCGTCCTCGAAGGACGGGCAGATGCCAGGTGTCTATGTCGAATGCCGCTCCCGCAGTAGCTCCCCAAGAGAATTTCGCCGCACTTTTCGAGGAAAGCCTGACGCGCAAGGAAATGCGCACAGGCGAAGTGATCACCGCCGAAGTCGTCCGCGTGGATATGAACTACGTCGTCGTCAACGCCGGCCTCAAGTCCGAATCCTTCATCGCCCTCGAGGAGTTCAAGAACGACAAGGGCGAGGTCGAGGTCAAGCCCGGCGATTTCACCAGCGTCGCGATCGAAGCGCTCGAGGACGGCTACGGAGAGACGCGCCTGTCGCGCGACAAGGCGAAGCGCCTCGCGGCCTGGCTCGACCTGGAGAAGGCGCTCGAAGCCGGCACGCTCGTGAAAGGGATCATCTCCGGCAAGGTGAAGGGCGGCCTCACCGTCATGACCAACGGCATCCGCGCCTTCCTGCCCGGGTCGCTCGTGGACATCCGCCCCGTCAAGGACACCCTGCCCTACGAGGGCAAGGAGATGGAGTTCAAGGTCATCAAGCTCGACCGCAAGAGGAACAACGTCGTCGTCTCGCGCCGCGCTGTGCTGGAAGCCTCGCAAGGCGCCGAGCGCCAGGCGCTGCTCGCGAACCTGCAGGAAGGCGCCGTCGTCAAGGGCATCGTCAAGAACATCACCGACTACGGGGCGTTCGTCGACCTGGGCGGAATCGACGGCCTGCTGCACATCACCGACCTTGCCTGGCGGCGCGTCAAGCACCCTTCCGAAGTGCTCAATGTGGGCGACGAGGTCACCGCGAAGGTGCTGAAATTCGACACCGAGAAGAATCGCGTTTCCCTCGGCTTGAAGCAGCTGGGAGAGGATCCCTGGGTGGGTCTCTCGCGCCGTTATCCGACCGGGACCCGCCTGTTCGGCAAGGTGACCAACCTGACCGACTACGGCGCCTTCGTCGAAGTGGAGCAGGGCATCGAAGGCCTCGTGCACGTGTCGGAGATGGACTGGACCAACAAGAACGTGCATCCGTCGAAAGTGGTCGCGCTCGGCG
>Ga0209059_1001417_pt1 | contig 10951 bp, 10 predicted proteins | sample GraSoiAngelo_151_FD_186165 | JGI IMG/M metagenome (GOLD analysis project Ga0209059, IMG submission 186165) | Grasslands soil microbial communities from the Angelo Coastal Reserve, California, USA - 14_1009_12_20cm (SPAdes) (version 2) | ecosystem: Environmental > Terrestrial > Soil > Grasslands ...
CCCAGCTGATGGAGCGAGTAGTACGCCTCGACCGAGCACTCCGAGCCGCTGAAGTAGGTCATCACCAGCGCGACCGGGGTGGAGCCGATGGCGAGAAAGGCCGCGTACCACCAGATCTCACGGCGGTAGCGCAGGGCTCGCGGGACCGATCGCAACGCGGCAACGGCGAACAGGATGATCTCGCCGAGGACCTCGAACAGGCCGAAGCCCCGGGCCCAAAACTGCCGTGGAACCGGTCCGAAATCCTGCGCCGGTGGGCGCATCGTGCTGGTGGCCATCAGCGCAGCACGTTCTGGTTGTGGAACAGGGCCAGCACCGTCGGGGTGTAGAGGTATTCGAGGGCCTGGATGCCGACGAAACACCAGACGACCCCCGAATGGACTGCGCGCGCCACACCTTCGGCGCCCCCTTTAGCGCTTATACCTTTATATATGCAGATGGCGGCTACCAGCGCCCCGAAGAGAATGCACTTGATCTCCCCGCCGAACAGGTCAACCAGCGTGCCCTGGGTGAAGAAGCTCGCCAGGAAAGCGCCCGGGTTGACGCCGACCACCGCCACCGCGATGAAGAAGCCCGACAATGTGGTGAAGACGATCATCGGCACGTTGTAGAGCGCGGTCATCACCATCAGCGCCAGGGCCCTGGGCACCACGATGAAAAGGACATTCGAGAGACCCATGACGCTCAGGGCTTCCAGTTCCTGTCGGACCTGGCGGGCCCCCAGGTCGGCGACGATCGCCGTGCCGCTGACCGCCGCGATCATCAGCCCGGTGGCGACCGGTGAAAATTCGCGCACGTTGGCCATCACCGTGAACCCGCCCAGCCGCCACTCGCTGCTGGCGGCCGCGAAGAAATGGCCGGCCTCGAGGGAGACGATAACCCCCCAGCCGACGCCGGTAAGCAACAGCGGAACGAAGTTCGCGCCGAGGATGAAGCGGCATTGATCGAAGAACTCCTTCCAGTAGAAGGGCCGCCGGACGGCGCCCTGAAGGGCGGCGACGAACAGCAAGCTGAGCTCGCCGACGCCGCTCACGGAGCGTCGCGCCCGGCCGATCACCGGGTTATCACCGCGAACACCCCAAAGCGCCACCCTACCAGTGGCGACTCACCCATCCTTATATCATTGTATACGCTCTTTGCCACAGAGCTTTGACACCTGATCACTCTATCCGGGGCACCTGTCACATTCAGCGGACCGGCGGTGCTGACCAGGTGAATGCTTTACGCGCGGGCCTGGCGCCCTATGGTCGTCCGCGTGCCACTGAGCGCCGCTAGCCGGCCGGTGCCGGACCCGTTCGAACGGCTGTTCCTGCAGGAATACCCCAAGGTGGTCGCCATCGCCTATCGGGTCCTCGCTGATCGGTCGGCGGCCGAGGATGTCGCCCAGGAAGTCTTTATGAAGTTTCACCGGAGTGTCTCCCCCGACTCTGAGCAAGCCTCCGGTTGGTTACACGCGGCTGCCGTCCACTCGGCGCTGAACGTCATCCGCGGCGAGCGGCGCCGCGCGCGACGCGAGTCGACGCACGCCCTGGATCCCTCAACGCCGGCGGCCGTCGACCCGCAACACCTGGTCGAAGCGGCGGAGCAGCGGCGGGAGGTGCGGCGGGCTTTGAGCCACCTCCCGGAGCGAACCGCGGCGATCTTGATGTTGCGGTACAGCGGATTGAGCTACGCCGAGGTGGCCACGGCCCTTCGGATCAGGGTGGGGAACGTTGGAACGCTGCTGCGCCGGGCCGAAGGCGCTCTGCGCAAGGAGGTCAACCGTGCGACATCTGACTGATGGAACGTTGCGGCGAATCGTCGATGAGCCGCTGGCCGTGACGGCGGCTGACCAAGCGCATCTCCACGGGTGTCTCGAATGCAAATCTCGCTCCAACGGCATCGCCGGCGACGCCCGGGCAACGGCGACCATGCTGATGGTGCCGGCATTTGATCCGGATCCTGCCAGGGCGCTCATCGCGGTCCAGGCCAGGATCACGCGCGACGAGGCGGCTCGCCCGCGGCGCTGGTACGAGCGGTGGATCGATCGGAGCACGCCCCGCTTGCGGCCACTGGCGACGCCGGCGATCGCGGTCGTCCTGGCGGCGGTCCTGATCAGCGGCGTCGCCGTCAGTGGCGCCGCCGGCCAGCTGGTGCGCATTTTCCAACCGAGTACGATCGTCGCCGTCCCGGTATCACCATCGAGCGTGCCCGGCCGGAACGTGCTGCTCGATTACGGCCAGGTCAAGTGGTTGCCCGAAGCGCCCAACGCGCAGCCGGTCACCGATCCCGCGAGGGCGCACGAACTCTCGGGACTCCCGCTGCTCGTGCCGGCATCCTTGCCCAGCGGGGTCAGCGGGCCCGTCAGCTACGGCGTCGTTTCGCACGCGACCGGTTCCCTCACTTTTGATGCGGCCCGGTTGAAAGCCTCCGCGGCGAAGGCCGGCGTTCGGGTGAGCCCGATGCCGGCGGCGATCGACGGCAGCACCCTGATCGTCAGTGGCGGTCCAGCCCTGATCGAGGCCTGGGGTTTGTCGGGAGCCGAAGGCCAAACCCAGGTGCCGACGCTGGTGATCGCGCAGACTCGCGTGCCGACGGTCGACTCGAGCGGTGCGACAAACGCGCAGCTCGAGGACTACCTGCTGTCCCAGCCGGGTGTGCCGCCGGACTTCGCGGCGCAGGTGAAGGCCATCAAGGATCCGAGCACCACGCTTCCGATTCCCATTCCAAAGGGCTTTGCCACCACCGAGACCAAAACGGTCAATGGCATCCAGTACCTGGTCATCAAGACCGCCCTGGGGGCCGGCGTGGTCTGGGTGAAGAATGGCGTAATCTACGCCGTCGGAGGTCAACTGACTCCCGACCAGGTGCTCGCCATTGCAACGTCCCTTCACTGATCGCACAGATCTGAATTCGATGGAGGCGGCCGACGCCGCCTCCCTTGCCGTCCATACGCAGGACCTGGCGAAGCGCTACGGAAAGACTGTCGCGCTCAGTGGTTTGACGATGAGTGTGCGCCGTTCCGAGGTCTTCGGGTTCCTCGGACCGAACGGCGCCGGGAAGACCACCGCCGTGAAGCTACTGGTCGGGCTGGCGCTGCCCACCGCGGGTCAAGGCTGGGTACTCGGCGCCCCAATCGGCGATCTCGCAACCCGGCGCCATCTCGGCTACTTACCGGAGCTGTTCCGCTACCAGGGCTGGATGAAAGCCCGCGAGGTGCTCGGACTGCACTGCGAGCTGTCCGGCATGGCGCGATCCGACTGGAAGAAGGAAATCGAGCTCGCGCTCGACCTCGTCGGCCTGGCTGAGCGCGCGGACGACAAGGTGGAAGGTTTCTCCAAAGGGATGCAGCAGCGGCTCGGGCTTGGGGTGGCGTTGCTCGGCCGGCCTGAGCTGGTGCTGCTCGACGAGCCGACCTCAGCTCTCGACCCGGTAGGGCGCCACGACGTCCGGGAGATCATCCGGCAGCTCAAGGCGCGCGGGACGGCGGTCTTTCTCAACTCGCATCTGCTCAGCGAGGTGGAACAGGTCTGCGACCGCCTCGCCGTCGTCGATCACGGCCGGGTGATCGCGACCGGCACCATGGGGCAGATTCTTGGTCAGGACGGGGCCGTTCGCGTCCGGGTCACCGGGCTGACGCCGGCAACCCGGCTTGGCCTGCAAGGCTATGGAAGTCTCGAGGACGAAGGCGAGTGGCTGACCTTTCGCGGCCTCGCACCCGAGCGCGTTCCGGAGCTGGTGGGCGACATCGTCCGCCAGGGCGGCCGGGTCTATGCCGTCGAGCCCCGCCACGAGACGCTCGAGGACCGGTTCCTGCAGCTCCTGAAGGAGCAGGGCGACTGATGCGGGTGCTGACGATCGCCCGGCTGACCATCCTCGAGGCCTCCCGCCGCAAGCTGCTCATCGCTCTCGGCGTGCTGACCCTCGCGGTGGTGGTGCTCACCAGCTGGGGCTTCAGCCGGCTCCCCACCATGAAAGATGTCACGCCCGCGGAGGTGCGGCTGGCGTCCTCACAGCTCACCATCCTCGTCGCCTTCATGTTCAGTGGCGTGCTGGCGCTTGGCTCAACCCTGGTCGCCGCGCCTAGCATTGCCAGCGACATCGAATCGGGGATCGCACTGGCCATCCTGCCGCGCCCGATCCGTCGGAGCGAGCTGCTGATGGGCAAGTGGCTCGGCCTGGCCCTGCTGGTCGCGCTCTATGCGGCGCTGAGCGGCCTGCTGGAGATGGTGGGGATCTGGCTGGGGACCGGCTACCTTCCGCCGAATCCGGTCGCCGCCCTCGCGTTTGTCGCCGCCGAGGGCATCGTGTTGATGACGCTCGCCCTCCTTTTGAGCACCCGGCTCGCGCCGATGACGGGCGGCGTGGTCGCGCTGGTCCTCTTCTTCGTCGCCTGGATCGGCGGCATCGCCCTGGCCATCGGACTGGCGTTTGCCAACGACACCATTACCAGCATCGGCATCGGCAGCCGGCTCTTGATTCCGACGGACGGGCTCTGGCACGGGGCCATCTACTACCTGGAGCCGTCGGAGATCCTGGCGGCGGCTCGGGCGGCCGGACGGGCCCGAGCCGGGAATCCATTCTTTGCCGATGCGCCGTTACCGTTGGCCTACCTCGCCTGGGTCGTCGCCTGGCTGCTCGCGGTGCTCGGATTGGCAAACTGGAGCTTCGCCAGGCGGGACCTCTAGCGCGCGGCGCTTAAAGGCCCACGACTGGAATGCAGATCTGACACTCGAACACGCCGGTTTGCGGGTCGAACGCCGCATCGGTCGAATAGAACTCGAAGAACGGTCGTGCGTCGAGCTGCATCCCGCTACCGGGCAGCCACTCGCGCAGCATCGACTCCCATGCCGAGCCAAGCTCGGATGCGTCGCCCTTGAAATGACCCGAGGCGTACCTGCCGCCCGGAATCACCGTCTTCATGTAGGACCCGCTGCCGGTGAAGTCCGCCGGGACCTCGACGCCGGCGTCGTAGCGCAGCTTGTCGGACGCCGTGATGCCCGGATCGTCCTGACTGATCCCATAGCGCGGCCTTCCGAGGAGATTGTTGGTGGCCATCCACGGAGCTACGCTCTTTGTCCAGAAGTCCACGAGACCCGGGCCGTAAGGCCCGACGTAGCGAAGATAGGCGACGGTGGTCGGCCGGCGGTCGACGAGCTTCACGTTGAGGGTGGTTGCGATCGTGTCTTTTTTCATATTTCCATCATCAGCTCGCTCGGTCACCGTCGCCTGACCGGGCTTGCCTTTGGCCTGATCGCGCTTGCGGTGTTCGATTGACCTCCACGCGGTGGGCGTTTCTCCGAAGCGGACCTTGAACGCCCGCGCAAAGGCCTCGGCGGAGCCAAAGCCGACCGATAAGGCGACCTGAAGGACCGGCAACCGTGGCTGCGTCACCAATCGCAGCGCGCCGACCTCGATTCTTCGGCGGCGCAGATACTCACCCAGGGTTTCGTCCATCCAGGCGGCGAACAGGCGATGGAAGTGAAACGACGAAAAGTTCGCCACTTGGGCCAGCGATTCGAGCTCGAGTCGCTCGTCGAGATGGCGGTCGATGTGCTCCAGCACGCGGTGCATCCGTCGCGCGTACTCCGAGCGGCTGTCCTGAGCGGGCATCCGTCTAGTGTGCCGACAGGCGCGTGGCCCGAAGCGTCAGTCCCTGGATCAACAAGGCGACCACGGTCGCGCCGAGAAAGGCAGCACCGATGCCCAAGCGGCTGAGCCCGCCGGCGATGACCACGAAGAACGCGCCGAACGAAAGGAGCCCGAAGAGCAGGCCGGTGAGCACGTCGTTGGCCGCGGCGCCTCCACCCTGGCGGTGGGCGAAGATCGCCAGCACCCCAGCGTAGACCGGAAACGGCGAGAGCAGGCCGCTCAAGTGGGGACCGATCGTCGGGGCAATTCCGGTTAGCAGCAACACGAGTCCGGTGGCGACCACGATCCGAAGGGGAAGGTCCCATCGTGGTGGTGTTGCGGCAACCGGGCGTTGGGACTTACGGCGTGGCATCAGGAGGGCGGCCAGGATCAGCGATGCCGTGACCAGAGCGAAGGCCGGCAAGGCGGGCAGGCTGATCTGCTGGAAGCCCACCGTCGCTAGCGCGAAGACGACACCGCCGGCTGCCGTGGCGGCCGCCCAGCCGCTGCGAACGGCCACCCGCGCGTAGGCCACCGCGAACGCCGCCTGGGAGATCGTCCCCAGCAGGACAGCGAGCGCCGCTTCGGTCGCAAAGCGACCGCCTTGATCGAGGGCGAGGAAGAACACCACCGGCCCGGAGGTCAGCGGAAGACCCACGAGCCAACCGCTCAAACGGTCGCCCCAGCGCCGTCCAGCCAGGGTGGCGGCGGTGATCAGCGCCGGAGTGACAACCACCTTAAGCAGCAGGCTGGGCAACGGCCCGTAGTGTAGGCCGCTGCCGCTACCATCCCACCCTGAGCGGCCTCCGAACGACCATTGACTTAGGCGTTCGCCGAACGTACATTTAGCACGCAAAACCGCGACTCGGAACTCATTTTTGGAGGGGAAACATGGGAGTTGCGACCTTAGCGCCTCCGGCGCAGCGTGTGGGGGAGGAGCTCGTTTATCCGGACGGCCGCCACGAACTGGCCGACGACAGGGCGATTCGTGAGGGCCCGCTCTACAACGGCGATCTTGCGCCGGTACCGATCGAACGGCGGACCTGGAATACCTACAACTACATGGCCCTCTGGATCGGAATGGCGCACAACATTCCGACCTATCTGCTGGCGTCGGGCCTGGTCGCGCTCGGGATGGCGTGGTACCAGGCGATCCTGACGATCGCGCTCGCGAACATCATCGTCCTGATCCCGATGCTGGCCAACAGCCATGCCGGGACCAAGTACGGCATCCCGTACCCGGTGTTCGCCCGGGCCTCGTTTGGCGTCTTCGGCGCAAACGTCGCGGCCCTGCTCAGGGCTGGGGTGGCCTGTGGCTGGTTCGGCATCCAGACCTGGATCGGCGGCGGCGCGCTCTACGCGTTGAGCGGAAAGCTATTCGGAGCCGGCTGGACGAACTCCACGATGATCGCCGGGCAACACTGGACGCTTTGGCTGAGCTTCGCCATCTTCTGGGCGCTCAACATTTTCATCATCATGCGTGGCATGAACGCCGTCCGTCGATTCGAGAACTGGGCGGCTCCTTTCGTACTGGTCGTGGCGCTCGGGCTGCTCGCCTGGATGGTCACCAAGGCCGGTGGCTTCGGACCAATCCTGAGCCAGCCCGGCAAGGTCGGCTGGGGAAGCAGCTTCTGGCTCGTTCTCTTCCCGCCAGCGCTCATGGGGATGATCGCCTTCTGGTCGACGCTCTCGCTGAACATGCCCGACTTCACCCGTTTCGGCAAGAGCCAGCGGGCGCAGGCGCTCGGCCAGATCCTCGGGCTGCCCACCACCATGACGCTCTTCCCGCTGGTGGCGGTGCTGATCACCGCAGCCACGCAGAAGGTGTACGGCGCACCCATCTGGGACCCGGTCGCGCTAACCGCAAAGTTCGACAACCCGCTGGTCGTCATCTTCGCGCTCTTCACCCTGGCGGTCGCCACCCTCTCCGTAAACGTAGCGGCCAACATCGTGAGCCCTTCGTACGACTTCTCGAACGTCATCCCGAAACTGATCAGCTTCCGCACCGGTGGCTTGATCACGGGCGTTCTGGGTATCGTGATCCAGCCGTGGAACCTGCTGACCAACCCGAACGTCTACATCTTCACCTGGCTGGGGTTCTACGGCGGCGCGCTGGGCGCGATCGCGGGCGTCCTGATCGCGGACTACTGGGTGATGCGCAATACGGTGCTCAAGCTGGGCGACCTCTACAGAGTGAATGGCGCGTATCGCTATTCAGGCGGCTTCAATTGGCGAGGCCTGGTGAGCCTGGTGGTGGGCGGCGTCCTGGCGGTGGGCGGCGCCTATTCAACGCCGGGCAACGGCCCTTTCCCAAAGGGCGGGATCATTGGCCCGCTCTACAGCTGGTTCCCCTTCCACGTCTACGACTACAGCTGGGTGGTTGGTTTGGTGGCCGCCTTCCTCTGCTATCTCGTGCTCTCGGCGGTGTTCCCGGCGGGCGCCGTATCACGGCGTCCCCAGGCGGCGGCGGCGGCGACCTAACCTCGGCGTACTAACGTAACTGGAGCCCCGACCTCGCGGCCGGGGCTCCAGTCCTTTCAGGAAATCATTGGCACGAATCAGCTTCGGCGTTTGCTTCGCTCCCGATCCTCCCCCCAGCCGGTGGGTGGACCTGACGAAGCTTGCCGAAGCCCAGGGCTTCGAGTACGCGTGGTTGTTCGATTCGCACGTCCTCTGGCAGGAGGTCTACCCGATCTTCACCTTGATGGCGGCTAACACGAAGACCATCAAGATCGGGCCGTGCGTCACCAACCCGGGAACCCGCGATCCCACCGTGACCGCGAGCGCCCTCGCGACGCTGAACGAGATCTCGGGCGGCCGGATGGTGATGGGCATTGGTCGCGGCGATAGCGCCCGGCGGGTGCTGGGCCAGAAACCGATTTCCGTCGAGCACATGGAAGCTGATTGCCGGCTGATCCGCGACCTGGCCGCCGGCCGCGAGGTCAGCTATGACGGCGTCAAGATCCGGCTCAAATGGGCCGAGCACGAGCTGCCGATCTGGGTCGCTGGCTATGGACCCAAGGCGCTCCGCGCGGCGGGGCGGGTGGCGGACGGCGTCATCATTCAGCTGGCGGACCCGGCCATCATCAAGTGGTGCCTGCAGTTCGTCCGGGAAGGGGCGCAGGAAGCGGGCCGCTCGTTCGACGACATCAAGATCCAGGCGGCGGCCCCCGCGTTCATCTCCGATGACCTGGAGACGGCGCGAGAGCAGGTCCGTTGGTTCCCGGCGCTGGTCTCGAACCACGTGGTCGACCTGCTCAAGCGCTACGACGCGCAGGACCTCCCCAAAGCCCTCACCGACTACATCAAGGCGAGGGACCACTATGACTATTCGGAGCACGCCAAGCGCGGTGCGGCCCACGCGGACTTCGTGCCGGACGACGTCATCGACCGGTTCTGCGTGATCGGTACCGTGGAGCAAAGCCGGCGACGGATCGAGGAGCTGATCGAGGTCGGCGTCAACCAGTTCAACCTCTATTTGATGGTGGAGAAACCGGAGGCGGTCATCAGAAAATACGGCGAGGCGATCATTCCGACGTTCAATTAGGGAGGAGGAGACAAGGCGAATGGCAAAGGTACGGGCGGCGCTGATCCAGGCGCACGCGAACATGCCCAAAGAAGAAGCGATCCTAAAGCACGAGGCGCTGATCGGCCAGGCGGCCGAGAAAGGTGCGCAGATCACCTGCCTGCAGGAGATCTTTTTCGGTCCCTACTTCTGCGCCGAGCAGGATCCCAAGTGGTACGCCACCGCCGAGCGGGACGACGGGCCGACCGTCAGGCGGATGCAGACGCTAGCGAAGAAGCACAAGATGGCGCTGGTCGTACCTTTCTACGAGGAGGCTCAAACCGGCGTCTACTACAACACCGCGGTGCTGATCGAGAACGACGGCACCGTATTGGGTAAGTACCGCAAGACGCACATCCCGCACGTCGGCCCATGTTTCTGGGAGAAGTTCTATTTCAAGCCCGGCAACCTCGGCTACCCGGTGTGGGACACATCGGTCGGTCGGGTCGGCATCTTGATCTGCTACGACCGGCACTTTCCGGAGCCGGCGCGAGAGCTCGGCCTGAAGGGTGCCGAGCTGGTCTTCAATCCTTCGGCGACCGTCAAGTCGCTCTCGCGCTATCTCTGGGAGCTGGAGCAGCCCGCTCACGCGGTCGCCAATGGCTACTGGATCGGCGCGATCAACCGGGTCGGCGTGGAGAAGCCGCTCAACGACGCCCAGTTCTACGGCTCGAGCTACTTCTGTGACCCGCGCGGGCGGATCATCGGCAAAGCCTCCGAGACGGAGGACGAGGTACTGGTCTGCGACCTCGACCTGGACATGAACCGAGAGGTGCGCAACACCTGGCAGTTCCTCCGCGACCGCCGGCCGGAGACCTACGACGACCTGGTCAAGGCGCTGCCGTGAAGACCCTGATCAAGAACGGGACGGTGGTGACCGCCACCGATACCGCCAGGACCGACGTCCTGATCGACGGCGAGACGGTCGCGGCGATCGGTAACGGCCTCGAGGCCAGAGCCGACCAGGTGATCGATGCGCAGGGTCGCTACGTCATGCCGGGAGCGCTCGACGTCCACACTCACATGGAACTCCCCTTCGGCGGCACCTTCGCCTCGGACGATTTCGCGACCGGGACGGCGGCGGCCGCCTGGGGCGGAACCACCACCATCGTTGACTTCGCGGTCCAGAGCTACGGGCAGACGCTGCGCCAGGGCCTCGACCAGTGGCACGGAAAGGCCGAAGGCAAGGCCCACATCGACTATGGCTTTCACATGATCGTGCGCGAGGTCAACGACTCGATCCTCAAGGAGATGGATGCGCTGGTCCAAGAGGGCGTGCCCTCGTTCAAGCTGTTCATGGCCTATCCCGGCGTCTTCATGCTGGACGACGCCGCCATCTTTCGAGCCCTGAGCCGGACCGCCGAGAACGGCGGCCTGATCATGATGCACGCCGAAAACGGCGGCGCCATCGACGTTCTGGTGAAGCGCTATTTGGCTGAAGGCAAAGGCGATCCGATCAACCACGGACTCACCCGGCCGGCCAGCATGGAGGGAGAGGCGACCAGCCGGGCGATCGCGCTGGCCCGCCTGGCCGAGGTGGCGGTGTACATCGTGCACCTCAGCTCGAAGGAGGCCCTCGATGCGGTGCGGGAGGCGCGCGACGACGGCGCGCCGGCCTTTGCCGAGACCTGCCCGCAGTATCTGTATCTCAGCCTGGAAGACCTCGGCCGGCCCGGCTTCGAGGGCGCCAAATACGTCTGCTCGCCGCCGCTGCGAGCGAAGCCGCATCACGACGAGCTCTGGAAGGGTCTGCTCCAGGATGACCTGCAGCTGGTC
>Ga0209059_1001418_pt1 | contig 10950 bp, 10 predicted proteins | sample GraSoiAngelo_151_FD_186165 | JGI IMG/M metagenome (GOLD analysis project Ga0209059, IMG submission 186165) | Grasslands soil microbial communities from the Angelo Coastal Reserve, California, USA - 14_1009_12_20cm (SPAdes) (version 2) | ecosystem: Environmental > Terrestrial > Soil > Grasslands ...
TCTAAGACAATTTTTAGCCATTGAACTGACGCATGACAGGGTGTTCGGCTTGCGGAATTTCACGCATTCGAGCCATGCGAGTGGCGCCATACGACGCACTGCTGCGGCCTGAAACGGGCTACAGACGCGTGGTTCCGGTACTTCTGACATCTAGGATGGCAGTTGCCGGTCCGGTACTCTGATTGCAGATCCCAGACAGACCCGGCCCATCGAGGAAATCCCAGCGCGGAAGTTTGCGTTCCTGATGCGGCCAAGACCGAAGCAAGATCCCAGCTTACTTCTTTCTTGAGGACTGATGCGTCATACAAAATTTGTGTCGATTCTGCTGCTATGTGCGGCAGCGGTGGGGTGTGGTGCGGGCCAAGGAGCGCAAAGCAAGCTTTTTCCCGCCTCCACTCCGAGTTCGAATTCCAATAACAACATTGCGGGTTTAACGGATAACAACACCAGCGCCGCAAACAGTTTTGTGAACCAGTCGAACGGCAACCTGGGCGCAAACAATGTCAGCAAGCTCAATGTGCACTCGCTGCTCTATTCGGGGGCGACGACCAAGATCTTTGCGCACCTGATGCTGTGGTTCGGAGGATCGAGCCACATGAATGTGGGATACAGTTCCAGTGACGCGGCCCAGATCCAGCGGCAGATTGCGGACATGATCAGCCGCGGGATCGATGGAGTAGTGATTGACTGGTACGGTCCGAACAACGCTGTCGATCAGGCCACGAAGGCGGTGATGCACGAGGCGGAAAAGCATGCCGGGTTTACCTTTGCGATCATGATCGATGCGGGCGCGATGGGAAATGCCTGCTCGGGCTGCTCATCCCAGGATGCATTGACGCAGTTGCTGCAGTATGTGGAGAAGACCTATTTCGGGTCTCCCGCGTACTTCACCATTCAAGGGCAACCGGTGGTCACGAATTTCAATGTGGACGGGTCGGTGGACTGGCAAAAAGCAAATGGAAATTTGCAGACTCCTCCGCGATTTTTGTTCCAGGACCAGGGCGGGTTCGCGCACGCTATGAGCGACGGCAGCTTTTCGTGGGTGATGCCCACCACCCCCAACTACGGATTGGAATACCTCTCGAGTTTCTACCAGACAGGACTGTCGTTCTCACGGATCGAGACGATGGGAGCCACCTACAAAGGGTTCAATGACGCGTTGGCGGGGTGGGGTTCGGGACGCGCGATCGACCAGCAGTGCGGGCAGACGTGGCTGCAAACGTTCTCGCAGATTAACAGCACGTACAACTCGGGAAGACAGTTGCCCTACCTGCAACTGGTCACATGGAACGACTACGAGGAAGGTACCGAGCTGGAATCGGGCATCGATAGCTGCTTCTCTCTGGAGGCGTCGGTCTCGGGCAACACGCTGGAGTGGACCACGATCGGCAACGAGAACACGGTCGATCATTACGCGGTGTACAGCAGCCAGGATGGGCAGAAGCTGACGCCACTGACGCAGACGCAGACGGGGACGCATTCGGTCGATCTGTGCAGCTTGTCCCTGCCTGCGGGAAATAACTCGCTGTATGTGCAGGCCGTGGCCAAGCCTATGCTGGCGAATCGCATGCCTGCGCCGGTTAGCTATACGCCTGCGTGTGGTGCGGTGCACTGATTAACAAGGACGGGCTTGGGGCTTGCTGATCAGGGATCAGTATGGTCAGGCGTGCGTCCAATCGGACGCCTACGCCCGCCAGCCGTACTCCTGCTTCTCCGAGTGCGGAGCTTACGAAAGCAGGGGCTAGGGACTGGGGATCAGGGATCAGCTTTCCTGTTTCGTGCGCGTCATTCGCGGGAGCAGGATTAGGATTAGTCCATAGAATACGAAGGAAACTACGAGGGAGGCGGGATTGCCAAATCTCAGATCTTCCAGCACGAGTTTGAGTGTGCCCAGGGCGACTGCAGCGTAGGCGATCCAGCGAAGTTCGAGATGGCGTCGACGCGACGCTACCCCGAGAACTAAAGCCAGCAGACAAATCACCACTGTACGGATCATCGACAAATGAGAGGCGGCTAGTTCGATCTGGCCTGAGGCGACACGGACTGTTGCGGCCACCGCCCAGCCTGCGATGGTGAATGCCGCGATCCCGGCGGGAACCAGCCAGAGCAGACGTCGCCGGCCCTGATCCATCTCTTTGCGTGACTCCACGGCATAGCAGAGGGCGGCAGACAATGCCACTGTCCAGGCGCGCCAGTCTGGAGAGGCGGGGACAGTTCCGGCTAGAGAGTTCCAGACGTAAGAGGGAAGCGAAGATACGGACACTGCGGCGGCCAGATAGAAGGATGCATGTAGTCCCAGGCTGAGCTTTGCGGTGCGGGTGTATAGGACAGCGGTCAGCAGGGCAGCTGCACAAAGGAAGGGAATTTGAAAGTTGTCCGGCAGGAGCAGGAAGGCTCCAGCGACTAGAAGCGCAGCGGCCCAGGTCGCAGAGACTCGGCGGTTGCGGGTATGGGACTCGGCGGCGAATCGTGACAGGGTTCCCCAATAGGAAATTCCGGCGAGCAGCAGAAAGAGAACTCCGAGCGCCGGAGCGGCGGCGTTGTGGGATGCTCGCAGGATGCCGAACGCGGCGAGTCCGAATGATGCTGCCAGCTGGGCGATCTCGAAAATCGAAATGCGGTGGCGTTGAACGAACATGCGGAAAGTGACGCCGATGCCATAGATTGCGGGCAGAAGAGCGCACACAGCTATTAAGGTTGAGGGCGCAACCGACCGATATCCTTCCGGCACATTCTCCGACCCCAAAATATACAGAGATAACCAGAGGGTGAAATCTGCCGCCATAGCGGGGATGACACGAAACGTGAGCTCATGGCCAAGGCAGGCGCTGGTTTCAACGGCAGCGGCAATGGCCAGCAGGGCCAGAGTGAGAGGTATCAGTTCGCGGGTTCCAACGATGAGGGCAACAGCGGTGCTTGCGGAGGCCAGAGTTGCGATCCAGGGAATCACTTGCAGGTCATGGCGGGAGGCGAGCACGAGCGTCAGGACAATGAATGCGACCAGGATGCTTGCGCTAGCTGTAGCCGGCATCGATTGAAAACGCACTGTCGCTTCCCAGAGCATGGGCGAGAGAATGAGAGTGGAGGTGACGGCGTAGGTCACACTGGCAAATCGATCGTTAGTGCGTGCACTCCAGATCATCCAGAAGCAGGCGTAGAGAATGGCAATGATCAGGACGGGGAGTTTGGGAACGGAGCCGGATTCTGCGAGAGCGCGGAGCAGGAAAGCTCCGGCAAAGCCGAGGACAGCTTTTCCGACGGTGGGGAAGGCGCGGGCAGAGGATTCGAGTTCGGGCAACCCGCGCGGCGGCGAGGCCCGGCGTGTGACAAGCGGTGTGGGTGTAGGCCGCGCCTCTGGTTGAGGCAAACGTTCGGCGATGACAAAAGATTCCAGGCTCGCGATGCGCGATTCGAGATCGCGGAGGCGATCGCCGAGTTGTTCGACGACTGACGTAAGGCTGTCGACGGCTTGCGGCATGTGGCACTCCGCACGTGCCTCGTACAGAGGCTAGCTAGCTGCGTGCACCGGAATTTCTTCGGAGGCGGAGATAGACTCAGCGTCCGTCCAGGGCGGCAGGATTTTTACCAGGATCCAGAGAATTATGAAGGGAAGAATCATCAGTATGATTGCGGTAAGCAGGCCTTCTCTGGTGGCAAAACCCATCTTGTAGCTGGTGTATCCGAGGAAGCTCTTGGAGAACAGCTGTCCGCCGATGACGACGTTCCAGCGCATAGCGAAAATTCCAATGACAGTCAGACATCCGGCGAGGGCGTAGATGCGCTTGCGCACGGAGTCGGTGAAGGAGAAGAGTTGGGTCAGGCCGAGCAGGGCGATGGGAGTCAGCGTGCCGAGCAGGATCTGGACGATGACTTGCGAAGTCCAGAGGCGGGTATGAACCATGAAATCGAGACTGCGGAATGATTCGTCGGCTTCGTAGATACGCTGCAACAGATCGAGCATCTCCAGGCTGAAGTCAATGATGAAGGTGTACATCAGGTACTGTGCGATCTTATCGAGGCAGCGGATATCGATTTGCTGTCGGCGCAAACGACTGGAGAGCATGTAGAGCAACATCACTGCGGCGATGCCCGAGACCATCGCGGAAAAGATGAAGACGATCGGCATCAGCGGCGAAGACCACCAGGGATTGGCTTTCACCGAGCCGAAGATGAAGCCGACGTAGCCGTGCAGCAGAAAAGCGGATGGAATACCGATGAGGGTAATGAAGTATCCGAGGCGTTCGTCGATGCGGAGAGAGCGTTCGGTGAGCACATCCGATCCGAGGGTAAGAATCTTGTAGATGAGTCGGGGCAGACCTTTCTCAGTTTTGGATTTCACGACGATGTCGCAGCGGTAGTCGAGCCAGATTTCCAGCAGCAGAACGGCCATCAAGTACCAGAGGTAAACAAATCCGAACATGGCCATAGCGGAGGAGCGATGCGGGGTGAGATACATTTCCAGCGATCGCTCGGGGTGGCCGAGGTGCAGTTGCAGGGGCAAGGGCGCGACGAGCAGGAAGGAAAGCGCGGTGAGCAGGGCGAGGCGGTAGGTCGGTTTGACGGCCTCGACCCGGAAGACGCGTTCCAGGGAAGCGAGAATGAAGGCGCCGGCGACCAGTCCCGTGATGAAGGGATAGAGGACGATGAGGACGCTCCATTGGAGCTCGACCTCGTTGGGATACATGAAGCCTTGGACCGGGATTTGCAACGAGCCTCCTTACCGCGCTGAGTTCATCTCCTCGAAAGTCATCTCACTGAACCGTCCATGCCGTTGTAGAAAACCTTCGCGCCGGTGGCCATGTGCGGCTTCAGTATCTGCACGGAATGGGTGCGCAGATATTCGTGAATCGGATCTTTAGGATTCTTTAGATCCGCCAACTGGCGCGCGCCGGTGGGACACACTTCAGCGCAGGCCGTGGTCAATCCCTTAGTGATGCGGTGATAGCAGAGCGTGCATTTGTCTGCGGTATTGGTTTTGGGATTGATGAAGCGGCATCCGTAGGGACAGGCCTGCACGCAGTAGCGGCAACCCAGGCAATAATTTTTGTCCACCAGAACGACGCCGTCGGGACTCACAAACGTCGCCCCCACGGGACAGACTTGAGTGCAGGGTGAATCGGCGCAGTGGTTGCACAGTTTCGGGACGAAGAAATTCTTCCCGCTGGGATCCTGATCCAGTGGAAAACCGTCTTTGCCGCCGTTGGGAGACTCGACGTGAGGCCGCTCGATGGCGTAATCGGTGACGTGGTAGCGCTCAATCCAGGTGCGGTAGTAGCCCTCGGGGACATCGTTCTCCTGGGCGCAGGCGCGAACGCAACTGCCGCAGCCGATGCACTCGGTGATGTCGATGAGCATTCCCCACCAATGGTCTGAGGTCTTGTAATTGGGAGAGAGCTCAGGCGTGCCGGCGCGCACAAACTCCCAGGCGACCGCAGCGGCAGGCAGGAGGGCGAGCAGACGACGGCGAGTGATGTCCATTATCTTTTTGCTCCCGTCGCCGGTTTGGCCTGGTCTTGGATTTTTGGGCGATGCGGCTGATGGCACGTATTGCAGGCCAGACCGCCGGAGTGATCGGCGCTGGCGACCTGCGGGAAGGAGCGGGGCTTGGCGGAGTTGGCCTCGTGACAACGCGCGCAAATCACGCCGGTATCGGGCAGGGGAGGCTTGATGGAAGCGGGATCGTCAGCGTGCCTGCCTTGTGGGCCATGGCAAACCTCACAGTGAAGTTCCGCATGCCTGCCTAATTTCTTTTGATCGACTACATCGGTGTGACAGCCCTCGCAGACTTCGTGACCGGCATGGGCTACCGGGCGGGCCGCCACTTCGGCGATGGCATCTCCGCGGTAGTGTCCGTACTGGCCGAAGGACTTGGGAACGACAGCGGCCCGCAAAACCACGAAGGCGACGACCGCGATCAGCATGACGGCGGCGAGCCGAAGCAGGTGCTCGATGTCCTTGAACAAAAGTTTCACCTTTGGCGCGGGAATTGCACGCCTCATTGGTGCGCGGCGAAAGCGCAATGATCTTCGATAACGGGAATCCGTTGAGGGAACGATGATTGAAGTCACAGAAGCAAGTGATGGCAGTCACGCTTTGAATCACAACCGGCGTCAGGATCGTGAATCTCTCGACGACTTCGGCGGTATCGGATGGCAAAAGCAGGCGTTACCGGAAAAAGCTGCCGCCTTGAAATTGTGTGACGGGAATCACACGACGCGAAGTTTTTTCGGTTCCCGTATCGGCAGTTACTTTTTTTCCCAGCAAGCTGTAGTGGTTCGGTTCGTCAAGAATTCAGTAAACCGGCTTCTTTTTTAAACATTCACAGTGGTAACGAAATGGAGACCGAGCATGAAAGGGTTGAAGTGGGTTGCAGTAGCTGTTGTGTTTTTCAGTATCGGAGCCGTCGCACAGACATCGACATTTACTTTCAAACCGATTCTCTTGACTAATGGGTGGAAGGTGACCGGCACGATCACCACAGATGGAACGGTAGGCGCGCTGACCGCTGTCAATATTTTGGATTGGAATCTGAAGGTCGTTCAGACAACGGACTTGACCTGGACGGAAAAGGACAGCAACGATCTAAACATTTCCGGGGTGACCAGCGATGGGACGCGCATTTTCGTTAAGACATCGCCGGACGGCGTACTGGATGGTGGGACGCTTTTCTTCGGCCGGGCAGGGGGTGCGGGTGGGGTAGGAACCAATGCCGTGCTCGCCGACTTCACTCAACTCAGTGTGAATCTGGGTTATGTCGGAGGTATAGCGGGTTGGCAGGACGAAATCTGGGGTCTGAATTACGTTGGATTAAATCAGAGGAACAACAGCCGTTATCGAACGGCAGTCGCGATTTCGGGACAACCGAACGTGTTTAGAGTTACGGTGCCCATCATTTCCAGCGCGCCGTTGTTAATGACCATGTTCGGCACCATCACGACGGATGGAACCGTCGGAAGCCTTCTGCCGCAGAACATTGTTTCCTGGAAGATTACCGCGCGCAATCAGGACATCACCACCTACACCAAAGCTAATAGTTCAGTGATTGCGGCAACAGGAGTGATGAGCAACGGGACCGCTATTGCAGTGAGCCACGCCGGAGGTCAACTTCAGATTGGGATCCCCGGAATGCGCCCCACGTTTGTGACCCTGGCGGATTTTACCGATCCAACATACCCGGATGGATTTGCTAATTACTATCGCGGGAACTATGGGGTGATGGGAGAGAAGTTTCCCCTGGTCGCGCCGACGGTCAACAAGTATGTGGTAGCCAGGCGCTAGTTGAGGAGTTGCGGGACTCAGCCACCAGTGGCGAGTACGCAAACGGGGGCTACATCGATGACGCGAAAGATGGACAACGCAAGAGGCTGTCCCTAGCTGAGAAAGAAAAAAAGCGGCCCGGATTTAGACCGGGCCGCAAGCAGATGCTCGGGCGTGCAGTTAGAAGCGGAGCTGGGCGCGAATCTGGAGCGCGCGGGGGGAAGCGTCGGCGCCCAGGAACGAGCCAAACTATTAAGCCCATAAATATATTGGGGAGCGCCGAGGTGGTAGTAGAATGCCGGGGACTTCGATCTCCGCTGGCCTGAGGGGGCTAAACCATGGCTGTCCAATTCTTGTTGTACCTGATGACTATCCTGCTGTTCTTGATTTTCTGGGAGTTGAGCAAGATCCACAGCCGCATCAAGAAAGCGCTGGCGAACCCGGCGGACGAGCCGGTGATCAAGGCGAAGGAAGCCGTCAAGGTGTGACGCCGATGCGCGTTGCGGAGCCTTAGTCCCATTCTCGGGGAGTCTCCGTTGAAAATGTTGCAGCCCTCTGTTATCCCGACCGGGTTCTAATCCCGGCTCTTCCTGACCAGACACCGCACTCAAAAGCAAGCAATGACATGAATCCGTGGGAAGCGCTTGTGTGTCCGGCATTGGAGCACAAAACCTTAGCCTGCGAGGACACGACTCTGCGTGACCTTCGTAATCGGGGCTGGGCGTTACCACATTGCTGGGGTAGGAGGCGGCTCCTAGAATCGGAGCAGGGTTCACTCCGCCCGGAAATCGCATGCCTGAACTAACACGACGACTGGATCGAGCCGAGATTGGAAAGCGCGTGGAACGCGCGGAGAAACTCCTGCAAAAGGGGAAGACCGCCGACGCACTGGAAGAATACCTGCTCGTGTTGCGCGATGATCCGGACAATGATGTGGTACGGCAACTCTCGGCCGACCTGTGCCTATCGCTGAATCGGAATACGGAAGCGGTAAAGCTGCTGGGCGATCTCTTTGAGCGGCAGGTGACGGCGGGAGACGCGACGCGGGCCAGCCTGAGCTATAAGAAGCTGGCGCGGCATGGGAATCCCACGTGGCAGCAGAAATACCGGTTTGGCCAACTGCTGGAAGGCAATAACAAGAAGCTGGCGGTGGGAACGTATGAATCGGCGCTGGCGGACCTGAGCAAACTGGGGAAGAAGCAGGAAGCGGCGGAGATTCTGGATCGCATCGTCGCGCTGGAACCCAGCCAAGCGAATTACGTGCGGGTAGCCGAACTAGCATCGGAACTGGGCAAGGGCAAGTTGGCGGCAGCAGCGTTTCAGAAAGTTGCGCAAACCGTGCTAGGGGAGGGCGGCGACGGTGCGCCGTGGTACGAGAAGGCGTATCAGGAAGACTCTTCGAATCCGGAGATCGCGCTGGCGTACGGGCAAAGTTTGCTGGCGCAGGGGCAAGTAGGAGCGGCGATCTTCATTCTGGAAGCACAGCAGAATGCGGGAGCGGCGACGCCGGAGTTCCGCGAGACGTACGCAGATGCGCTGGTTGCGGCAGGGCGGTTTACCGAGGCCGAGCCGCTGGTATGGCAGCTGTTTGAGGCGAATCCGGGACGGGTGCAACAGGTGATCGGGCTGATCGGCAGCCTGCTCGACGGCAAAGACGAGGACGCAGCGGTCGCGTTGGCGCGGAAGCTGGAGCAATTCCAGCGGCGCCGGGGAGAGCGGCGGCAGTTCATCGCGATCATGGAAGACATCACGGCGTCGCGGGGTGCTTCGTCCCAGATGCTGGAATTCCTGAGCGAACTGTATAACGCGTCCAACCGGGAGAACGATTACTGCACGACGCTGCTAAAACTTTTTGATCTGTACACCGGCACTGGGGAATTCATGAAATCGGCGGAGTGCCTGGACCGGGCGGCGGAAGTTGATCCTTATGAACCGGGGCATTTGAAACGTCTGGAAATGCTGAAAGGGAAGATTGACGAGACGCGCTACAAGGCGATCGCCTCCAGATTCAGCAACGTTACTAAGCCCGCGGAAGAGCCGGCGCAGGCGGAGGAGCGTACGCTGGGCGCCTCGACATTGCAGGATTTGATGTTGCAGGCGGAAATCCTGGTGCAGTACGGGATGCGCAACAAGGCTGTGGAGCGCTTGCAGAGAATTCAGGAATTGTTTCCGCGAGAAGAGGAACGCAACGAGGACTTGCAGAGATTGTATATGTCGGCGGGAGTGACGCCGAGGTATGCGGGGCCGGCGCCGGTCACGGCAGCATCACCCGCGGTGGCTCCGGTACCTGCGCCAGTGGCTCCGGTGGCCGCGCCTGTGCCTGCTCCCGATCCGGCGGTGGACGTGCGCAGCTTCACCCGAGTGGCGGAGATCACGAGGAAGCTTTATAGCCAGGGGACGGCTGCGGCGGTGCTGAGCACGGCTGTCCGGGAGATCGGTTCCCACTGGGAGGCGACGCGATGCGTGGCGGCTATGGTGAAGCGGGGCTTGCCACCGACTGCGCTGGATGAGTTCTGCGCGGAAGGTTACAAGAAGCTCGCGACCCCAGCGTGGGGAGAGTTGGTGGCGTGCCTGCAACAAGTGGTGCAAGGGCATGAGCCGCTGGCGATTCAGGACGCTGCGCGAGCGAGTGAATTGCAGGCGGCGAGAAAAGTTGTGGGGGAGATCGGGGCATCGACGGTGCTGGCCGTTCCGCTCAGCGATGGCGAAGAGACGGTTGGCATTCTGATTCTCCTGCACAATCGCGGGCGCGTATGGCAGCAGGCCGACATGGTGGTGCTGAAGACGGTGGCGGATCAGATGGTCATCGCGCTGAATAATGCCGGATTGCGGCGGCTGGTCAAGAATTTGTCAGTGACTGATGAGAAATCCGGGTTGCTGAAGCGGGCTTCGTATATCGATTTGCTGCTGGCGGAGAGCAAGAGGGCAATTCAGAACGCATCCTCACTCTCGGTGGTCTTGATGCAGTTTGGCAAGCGGGCGGAGCTGATCAAGGAATACGGCGACGCCGGGGTGCAGGCAGTCATGGAACGGGCAGGACAGCTGATTGCGGCGAATATCCGGTCCAACGATTTGGCATTCCGCTACGACACGTCGAGCATTGCAATTCTGCTGGGGGAGACCGGGGAGAAAGAGGCAATGCTGGCGATCGAGAAGCTGCGAAAGATAATTGCGCCGGTTCATTTTCCGGGGAAGGATGGAGGGCCGCAGCGAGGGGCCGCGCAGTTCTCCGCAGGAGTGGCAGAAGCGGTGATCCGGGCGGAGTACGATCCCATCGATGTGGTGACCGAGATTATCAATCGGGTCGAGTACGCGCTGTCGCAAGCGGTGGCGCAAGGGCCGGCGAAAGTTGTGGCGCTGGAGCCCGCGGCTTTGGCAACTGGGGCGGTCGCCTAGGCCCCCGGGGACGGCCTTTTCCAATGCGTCGCCGCTTGCTTCAATTCGGTGTCTTCGCGGGGCTCTGCAATTTCTTGGCGTTCTGGGTCGCCGCTGTGTATCTGGGCGGTGATGCAGTGAATGGGAAGGCCCTGGAGGGGCATTACTTCCTCTCTAGCCATGGCCGTCTCACAGAGGTCGGTAGCAACGTATTCACGTACAGTAGATGTCATGTTTTCAGTATCGTCATCACCCATCCGCTTGCGATGGTGTGCGCGTTCTTGCTAAATCGAGACCGCAGTAAATGAATTGTGCCGT
>Ga0209059_1001419_pt1 | contig 10945 bp, 8 predicted proteins | sample GraSoiAngelo_151_FD_186165 | JGI IMG/M metagenome (GOLD analysis project Ga0209059, IMG submission 186165) | Grasslands soil microbial communities from the Angelo Coastal Reserve, California, USA - 14_1009_12_20cm (SPAdes) (version 2) | ecosystem: Environmental > Terrestrial > Soil > Grasslands ...
GGGGCATTTATGTCATCGGGCAGAAATTCTATCTGGAAAACAGCCCGATGCCGGGGCAACAAACCTGGCTGCAGCAGGCGATCGCGAGTCCCGCCGTAGACGGCATCCTGATCGATCTGGATTGGACCGACGTTGCAAGCCCGACCGCAACAAAGACCTACAGCTGGACCTTGCTGGACAGCATGGCGCAACTCGCGATCGCTCAGGGGAAAAAGTTCGAGATCGCGATCATTACCGGCGGCACGACCCCATCCTGGGTGTTTACGCCGCAGCCGCAAGGGCTCGGGGCCGCCTTCTCAAACTTCGAGTATGTGCAGGCCGATAAACCCGGCGCGACCTGCATCAATGAACAGCTGGCGCTGCCGTGGGACAGCAACTACATCGCCGCGCTCGCCGATCTACTCCAGCAGCTTTCGGCGCATCTGAAGGCGCAAGGCTGGTATTCCTCGATGACGATGTTGCGGCTGACCGGCATCAATACCTTAACCGACGAGTTGCGCCTGCCGGCGCAGCCCCCCAGCGCTATGGCCCAGTTTCCCTGCCTGAACGGTAATCTCCAGGCGTGGATAAGTGCGGGGTATACGCAAGGGAAGCTTGCGACCGGTTGGCAGCAGATGCTCACCGCGTCCCTGCGCGCTTTTCCCGACAAGTTTTTCAATGTCGCGCTGATTACCGACAACGGTTTTCCGGCATTCATGCCAGACGGTACGCCGGTCCTCTCGCCGCCAGCGGCGGTGCAACAGGCCTCGGCCGTCGTGGTCTCGAATTTGATGCAGCTCGCAGGGCAGCAATTACGGGGGCAGCTGGTGCTGCAATCGAATGGGCTGGTCAATCTTGCGCAGCTCGACACAACGACGATTTCGCTGGCACAGACCAACGGAACGCTGCTGGCCTGGCAGACCAACGAGTGGGAGCTGCAAGGGGGCGGCGCCGCTTGCGGCGGCAGCAGAGCGAGCCCCGTGACATGCCAGGGCGAGGGGGAGTTCAGCACGCTGCTGATGACCGGCATCTACCCCCAGGGCTCCAGCGGGACCAACCCGCTAAAGGCGAGCTATCTGGAGCTGTTCGCCCCGAACATCTTGGCCTTCCCTACTGCCGTGCTGAAGGCACACCACACGCTGCTGCAAGGTAAGTTCGTACCTGACGATCCCCCTGCACCCAAACCCGCGCCCACGCCGGCACCCACGGCTGCAGCGACAGCGATGCCTGCGTCTGCGGCCACAACCATGCCGACCCCTATACCGGCGGCTGCGCCGGCGCCCTCGGCTCTGCCCTCACCCGCGGCGATCCCCATGCCTGCGCCTATGTCGACACCCACCGCGAAACCGATGCCCAAATCCTAGATCAAGGCCGTACTCGAGGGTGGCAGTGCGGGGGTGTTCGCAACCAGCCATGTGTCGCCGATGAGCAAGCGGCTCTCGATCCTTTAGTGGCGATCGTTTGGCCGGACGGTATCGTTTGCCCGCGCTGCGGAGTGAGATAACGTCACCCACTGGAATGAGCCGCTTTGACGAGGTGACCGCGGCGAGGCCGCGAAATGGCGGCGCGCTCGCGCTGCTCGGGTCGCGGCGGTTCGGGCCGCTATTCGCGACGCAATTCCTGTCGGCCTTCAACGACAACGCGCTGAAGAACGCGCTGGTGCTGATGATCGCCTACCGCGCCGACGCCGCGGGCGCCTGGTCGGCGGGGCTGTTGATCCCGCTCGCCGGCGGCCTCTTCATCCTGCCGTTCTTTCTGTGCTCGGCAAGCGCCGGCGCGTTGGCAGATATGAGCGACAAGGCGCGCCTCGTCCGCATCATCAAGCTGATCGAGATCGCGGTCATGATCGTTGCGGCGGCCGCGGTCATTGCCGGCAGCGCGATGCTGCTGCTCGGGCTGCTCTTTGTCATGGGAATCCAGGCGGCGTTTTTCGGACCGATCAAATACGCGATCCTGCCCGACCTGTTGATGCCCGAGGAGCTGCTGCTCGGCAACGCGCTGGTCGAGGCCGGGACATTCCTGGCAATCCTCTTCGGCACAATCGCCGGCATGCTGATCGCGACTGGAAATGGCGAGATCAGCGTGGCGGCGCTGATCGTTGCCGTGGCGCTCGCCGCCTGGGGCGTGAGCCTCGCAATCCCGCCGATCCGCCCGGCGGCCTCCCCTGCCCGCTTCGAGTGGAATTTCGCGGCCATTACGGCGCGGGCGATCGGCCAAGCGACGGAGCGGCCGGCGCCGTTCCGGGCGATGCTCGGCATCTCGTGGTTCTGGCTCGCCGGCGCGCTGTACCTCTCGCAATTTCCGACTTACGTGCGGTTTGTGCTCGGCAGTGAGGAGGCGGTCGTCACGCTGTTTCTTGCGGTCTTCTCGGTCGGGGTCGGCGCCGGATCGCTGCTGTGCAACCGCTTGCTGCGCGGCCGGGTCAGCGCGGGGATCGTGCCGTGGGGCATGCTCGGGCTCGCGCTGTTCTCGATCGATCTGTGCCTGGCGAGCCCGAACGCATCGGCGGGGGCGGCGCTGACGACCATCGGCGGGTTCCTGGCGCAGCCAGCGAGCTGGCGGATCCTCGCCGATCTGTTCGGGATCGCGGCATCGGGCGGAGTTTTTATCGTGCCGCTCTACACGCTGTTGCAGACCGGCAGCGACGAAGCACGGCGAGCGCAGACGATCGGCGCGAACAACATCATCAATGCCGCCGCGATGGTGCTGTCGGCGCTGCTGACAATGGCACTCGTCGCCGCCGGGATCAGCGTGCCGGGGCTGTTTCTGTTGACCGGCGTCGCGAGCCTCGGCGTCGCGGCATTGTTTTGGCGGATCGCGCCAAGTCTCGCCGCCGGGTCGCCGCAGTTTGAGGCAAGGAAAGCCTAGCGACCCAATTCTTCGGGGTCGGGCTCTTCCTGCATCAGGATCTCGTAGACGGCGCCGCCGGCGCCGACCCGGCCATGGCGCAATTCGGTGCCGATCTGGTCGTCGGCCGTCGCCCAGGTGAAGCCTTCGAGGACCTCGGCCGGGCTCGCTCCGGTTGCGAGGATGCGGGTTACGACGCCGTCGTCCAGATAACCGCAGATCTCAATGATCTCGGAAGCAGTGGCGGGGCGCAACATGACGCTCATCAAAACACCTCCTCTGCTGCCGAGGAAACGGCAAACATCCGGCTTTGCTCCACGGGTTCCACCCAGGAAGCCGGCCATCCACTAGCGTAATCGTCGGCAGAAATCGGTCGCTTTTCGCCCCGTTTCCGGCATATTGGGCCGGTCGGCCGCAAGTATCCCGGCCGAAGAAGAAGCCCGCAACGGGCTCCACACAGGGAGGAAAAATTGGTGACGACTCCGTATACCCGCCGCACCGTTTTGCAGGGCGCGGCCGCAGCCGGCGCGACCGCCGCGCTCGCGGCGCCGTTTGTGCACGGCGCCTATGCCGCCGGACAGCTGCGCCTTGGCTTCTGGGACCATTGGGTCCCCGGCGCAAACGATACGCTGACCAAGCTCTGCAAGGATTGGGGCGAGAAGGAAAAAGTCGATGTCCAGATCGACTACATCACCTCGCAAGGGGACAAATTACTGCTGACCGGCGCCGCCGAAGCGCAGGCGCGCTCGGGGCACGACATGCTGACCTTTCTCGCCTGGGCGGGCGCGGCGCAGGCCGATGCGCTGGCGCCGCTCGACGACGTCATGGGCGAGCTGATCAAGGTCAATGGCGAAGTACCGGAAGGCATCACGACTGTGGCCAAGCAGAACGGTCACTGGATCGCGGTGCCGGCGCCGGTCGGCAGCCCGACGCTGCCGCCTTGCGCGCGCATCGACTACTTCAAGCAATATGTCGCGCTCGATCTGACGCAGATGTACCCGGCCGGCGCGCCGCCGGACAAAGAACTGGCCGATAAGTGGACCTGGGAGAATTTTCTCCTGGCCGCCGAGAAATGCCATAAGGGCGGGCACGCTTTCGGCATGCCGATCGGCGTCACCAATGACTCGGTGGCGTGGTGCTATGCGGTGTTGCGGGCGCATGGCGCGCAGATGACCGACACGAACGGCAACATTACGGTCAAATCGGACGCGACGCGGCAGGTGCTCGAATGGTTCAAGAAGCTGGTGCCGTTCCTGCCTGACGGCGTCTTTGCCTGGGACGATTCGAGCAACAACAAGGCGCTGATCTCGGGTCAGGCGGCGCTGATCATGAACCCGCCCTCGGCATGGGCCGTCGCGGTGCGCGATGCGCGGCCAGTCGCCGAGCAGCTCTGGACCTTCCCCACGCCAAAGGGACCAAAAGGCCGCTTCGATCCGGCGGTGCCGTTCTTCTGGGGCGTTTGGAGTTTTTCGAAGAACATCCCGGCGGCGAAGGCGCTTCTGACGCATCTGTGCCAGCGCTCCTCGGTCGAGCAGACGGTTGCGGCGAGCCATGGTTACGACATCCCGCAATTCGCGAAGCTGCACGATTTCAAGACTTGGGCAATCGAGGAGCCGCCCAAGGGCACGATCTACAACTACCCGCCGCGCGGCGATGTGCAGGTGGTCATCCCCTACGGCGAGTCGCCGACGAAAATCGCCAACCAGATCTACGCGCAGGCAACCCTGCCGAAGATGATCGCGCAGTGCACGCAGCAGGGGAAAACGGTCGAGCAGGCGATGGATTGGGCTGCCAGCGAACTCGAAGGGTTCAGCCGAGGGTAGAGAGCATCGGGCTAAGGGGCCGCCCTCTCCGAAGGCGGTCCGTGCGTCGCGACCCGTGGCCGCTCTTTCGGCGGGCACGGGTCTTTTTTTGCCCCAAACGCGCCGGATTCATGCTAACCGCACAGCCCCCCGGGAGCGCGAGGCGCCGATGCGCCGCCCGCGCAACCATCACAACGATCGGGCGTGAGGAAACGTATGGCTAAGAAGACGATGACCCGCCGCCGCGTGCTCGGAACGGCAGCCGGTGCAGCGACGGTTTTTGCGACGGCGCCTTTTGTGCACGGCGCGCATGCCGCGGGCAAGCTGGCCGTGGCGTTCTGGGACCATTGGGTGCCGGGCGCGAACGACGTCATGGCGAAGCTGTGCAACGAGTGGGCCGGCAAGGAAAAGGTCGATCTGAAGATCGATTTCGTAACCTCGCAAGGCGACAAGCTGATGGTGACCGCCGCGGCGGAGGCGCAGGCGCGCTCGGGGCACGACATGATCACGCTGCCGCTGTGGTACGCGCCGGCGCAGACGGACAGCCTGGAAAATTCCGACGATGTCTGGGCCGAGCTGACCAAGCGGCATGGCGACACAACCGCTTCGATGACCTATGTCGGCAAGCAGAACGGGCATTGGATCGCGCCGCCGGCGATCTCCAATACGCTGACGCTACCGTCTGTCGGGCGGATCGACATTTTCAAGGAAGCCGTCGGCCTCGATTTGACGCAGATGTACCCGGCCAGCGGCACCGGCGGGAACAAGGAGCTGACCGACAAGTGGACCTGGGATTTCTTCCTGACGGCCGCCGAGAAATGCCAGAAAGCGGGCCACCCCTTTGGCCTCGCGCTCGGCCAGACCGGCGACACGGCGAACTGGCTCGGCGCGCTGTTCAATGCTTACGGCGCCCAGCTGGTCGACAAGGACGGCAACACCACGGTCAAGTCGGAGCCGGTAAAGCAGGTTCTCGACTACATGAAGCGGCTGGTGCCGTTCCTGCCGCCCGACGTCTTCGCCTGGGACGATTCCTCGAACAACAAGGCGCTGATCTCGGGCCAGGCGGCGCTGATCTTCAACCCGCCTTCGGCCTGGGCGGTGGCGGTGCGCGATGCGCCGAAAGTCGCCGAGCAGTGCTGGCATTTCTCGTCGCCCAAGGGCCCGAAGGGGCGCTTCGACCCGGCGCAGCCCTCGTTCTGGGGCATCTGGAAATTCTCGCCGAACAAGGCGGCAGCGAAGAGCCTGGCGCTTCACCTGTGGCAAAAAGAGTCGGTCGAGCAATTGGTCGCCGCCAGCCACGGCTACGATATCCCGTGCTTTGGGACGTTGCGCCAGTTCAAGACTTGGGCCGAGGAAGGCCCGCCCAAGGGCGGCATCTGGAACTACCCGCCGCGCGGCGAGGTCATCGAGTCGGTGTCGGGCTCGCCCGCGCCCGCCAACATCGCCAACCAGATCTATTCGCAGGCGACGATGGCCAAGATGGTCGCGCAATGCACCCAGTCCGGAAAAACGATCGACCAGGCGATCGACTGGGCGGCCAGCGAGCTGGAAGGCTTTAAGCGGACCTAGTGCAGTGCAGCCCCTCTCCCGCATTGCGGGAGAGGGGCTAATCGGCGAGGGCTCGCGCGCTAGCCCTTTTCGTCGCGGAATTCGCGGAAGACCTTCGAGGCAACCATCATCGACTCGCGGATGATTGGGACGCCGATATAGCCGGAGAGGTGCAGCATCACCTCGATCAGCTCGTCCTCGGTCCAGCCCTGGCGCCGCGCCATGCGCAGGTGCAATTCGAGTTCAGGCTCGCGGCCGGTGCAGGTGTCGGAAATGACGCAGATCAGCGCCCGCGTTTTGTCGTCGAGCCCGGGCCGGGTCCAGAGATTGCCGAAGACGTTCTCAACCGCGACATCGAGGAATTTCTGCATTACCGGGTCGCTGTAGACACCCTTCCCGGCGGCTTCGACTGCGGCCCCGCCCATCAATTGCCGCCGCTTCGCCATCCCCTTCTCGTAAAGCTCGCTCTTCGCCATCTCGTCCTCTCTTCGGAAAATCGCCGCCGCATCTTGCCTGCCGGATCTCTTCTGGTCACCCCCCGCGAAAACGGGACGTCCAGGGCGAAAGACGAGGCGCTGGCCCTGGATTCCCGCTTGCGTGGGAATGACGGTTAGGAAAGGCTGCGGCTCATGAGCGATATCCTGCGGCGCTTGGATGAAAAGCGCGAGGCGGCCCGCGCCGGCGGCGGCGCCCGCCGCGTCAAGGCGCAGCATGAGCGCGGCAAGCTGACAGCGCGCGAGCGCCTCGACGTCCTGCTCGACCCGGGTTCCTTCGAGGAATGGGACATGTTTGTCGAGCACCGCAGCCAGGATTTCGGCATGGCCGAGCAGAAGATCCCGGGTGACGGGGTCGTGACCGGCTACGGCACGATCAACGGCCGGCTCGTCTTTGTGTTCAGTCAGGATTTCACGGTGTTTGGCGGCTCCTTGTCCGAAGCGCATGCCGAAAAGATCTGCAAGATCATGGACCAGGCAATGAATGTCGGCGCGCCGGTCATCGGGCTGAACGATTCCGGCGGCGCGCGCATCCAGGATGGCGTCGCCTCGCTAGCCGGTTACGCCGAGGTGTTTCAGCGCAACGTGCTCGCCTCGGGTGTCGTGCCGCAGGTGTCGCTGATCATGGGGCCCTGCGCCGGCGGCGCGGTGTATTCGCCGGCCATGACCGACTTCATCTTCATGGTGAAGGACAGCTCCTACATGTTCGTGACCGGGCCCGATGTCGTGAAGACGGTCACGCACGAGACCGTGACGCAGGAGGAGCTGGGCGGTGCGGTCACCCATACGACGCGCTCGGGGGTCGCCGATCTCGCGTTCGAGAACGATGTCGAGGCGTTGCTCGAATTGCGCCGGTTTATCGATTTTCTGCCGAGCTCGAACCACGCGCCGGCCGCGGCGCGGAAGGCTAGCGACCCGCGAGACAGGGACGAGCCGTCGCTCGACACGCTGGTTCCGGCCAATCCGAACAAGCCCTATGACATGAAGGAGCTGATCGGGAAAGTCGTCGACGACGGCGATTTCTTCGAATTGCAGCCGAACTATGCCGGCAACATCCTGATCGGCTTCGCCCGTATGGAAGGCGCGACGATCGGCATCGTCGCGAACCAGCCGATGGTGCTCGCCGGCTGTCTCGATATCGACAGCGCGCGCAAGGGAGCGCGCTTTGTGCGCTTCTGCGACTGCTTCAACATCCCGATCGTGACGTTCGTCGATGTGCCGGGCTTTCTGCCGGGCACCGCGCAGGAATACGGCGCGATCATCAAGCACGGCGCGAAATTGCTGTTCGCCTTTGCCGAAGCGACCGTGCCGAAGGTGACGCTGATCACCCGCAAGGCTTATGGCGGCGCCTATGACGTCATGAGCTCGAAGCATCTGCGCGGGGACGTCAATTTCGCTTGGCCCACGGCCGAGATCGCGGTCATGGGGCCAAAGGGCGCGGTCGAGATCATCTTCCGCGCCGATTCCACCGATGCGACCGCAATCGAGGCGCGCGCGCAGGAATACCGCGAGAAATTCGCCAACCCGTTTGTCGCGGCCAGCCGCGGCTTTATCGACGATGTGATCCAGCCCCGGGCGACGCGCCGGCGCCTCTGTCGGGCGCTCCATATGCTGCGCGGCAAGCGGCTCGAAAATCCGTGGAAGAAGCACGACAACATCCCGCTGTGAGCCGTCCGATGCCCCTCACCCCGGCCCTCTCCCCGCAAGCGGGAAGAGGGAGAGCTGCACGACCTGCTCACGCCGGTCTTCTGATATTTCGCATGGCATCGCAGCCGCGTTCCCTCTCCCCGCTCACGGGGAGAGGGACAGGGTGAGGGGCGGCTTGCGGCGATGTTCAAGAAGATCCTGATCGCCAATCGCGGCGAGATCGCCTGCCGCATCATCCGCACAGCGCGGCGGATGGGGATCGCGACCGTGGCGGTCTATTCCGAGGCCGATGCCGAGGCCTTGCATGTCCGCGAGGCCGATGAGGCGGTCCTGATCGGACCGCCGCCTTCGGCCGAAAGCTATCTGCGCACTGACCGCATCGTTGACGCTTGCAAGAAAACCGGCGCCGAGGCGGTGCATCCCGGCTATGGATTTCTGTCGGAGCGGGCGGAGTTTGCCCGCGCCCTCGCCGAAGCCGGCATCGCGTTTATCGGCCCGCCGCCCGAAGCCATTGCGGCGATGGGCGACAAAATCGAGTCGAAGCGGCTGGCGCAGGCCGCCGGGGTCTCCACCGTGCCCGGCGATCTCGATGTCATTCCCGACGTGGAGCACGCGGTCCCGATCGCGCGCAAGATCGGCTATCCGGTCATGATCAAGGCCTCGGCGGGCGGCGGCGGCAAGGGCATGCGCATCGCTCATAACGAGGCCGAATTGCGCGAGGGGTTCAGTGGCGCGCAGCACGAGGCGAAGGCGAGTTTTGGCGACGACCGCGTGTTTCTCGAAAAATACATCGAGGAGCCGCGTCACATCGAGATCCAGGTGCTCGGTGACGCGCACGGCAATGTCGTGCATTTGGGCGAGCGCGAATGCTCGATCCAGCGGCGGCATCAAAAGGTCATCGAGGAGGCGCCGAGCCCGTTTATCGACGCCGAGACACGCGCTGCGATGGGCGCGCAAGCGGTGGCGCTGGCGCGCGCCGTCGGCTACCGCTCGGCCGGCACTGTCGAGTTCATCGTCGACCGCGAGCGCAATTTCTACTTCCTCGAAATGAACACGCGATTGCAGGTCGAGCATCCGGTGACGGAGCTGGTCACCGGGCTCGATCTGGTCGAGCTGATGATCCGCATCGCCGCCGGCGAGAGGTTGCCGTTTGCGCAACCGGATGTGAGGCAAAATGGCTGGGCGATCGAGGCACGGATCTATGCCGAGGACCCGACGCGGAATTTCCTGCCGTCGATCGGGCGGCTGGTGCGCTATTGCCCGCCGGAGGGCGAGGGCATCCGGGTTGATGCCGGTGTGTTCGAGGGCGCCGAGATCAGCCTCTATTACGACCCGATGATCGCCAAGCTGATCGCTTACGGCAAAGACCGTAACGCGGCGATCGAGCGGCTCGGCGACGCGCTCGACGGATTCTACATCTCGGGCGTCCGACAGAATGTCGCGTTTCTCGGCGCGATCGCAGCAAGCGAGCGATTTTGCGCCGGCAATCTCTCGACCGACTTTATTGGCCAGATGTTCCCACACGGCTTTACGCCGCCGGCCGCGCCGACAGAAGCAGACCAGGTATTGGTCGCGGCGGCGGTGCTCGCTGAATTGCGAATGCGCGCAATCGATCGCCTCGACCGCGAAGCGGAGATGCCGCCTGAGCTGGTCGTGCTGCTCGACGGTCGGCGCTGCCCCATATCGGTGCGCGCCGAAGGGGCAGCGTATCGGATCACCGGCGGCAGCGAGAGCTGCATCGCGGCAACGGATTGGCGGCCGGGACTGCCGCTGCTCCGGCTACGGCTCGATGACAAGCTCCTGACCGTGCAGATCGAGCGATTGCCGGGACGCGCCTTTCGCCTCGTGCATCATGGCATCGTCCGCCGCGCGCAGGTCTTGCCGCCGCGCGCCGCCGCGCTGGCGGCGCTGATGCCGGAGAAAGCCGCAGCGGACAGCTCGCGCTTCGTGCAGTCGCCGATGCCCGGCTTGCTGACCGCCGTCATTGTCGCCGAGGGGCAGGAGGTCAAGGCCGGCGAGCCGCTTGTCGTCGTCGAAGCGATGAAGATGGAGAACGTGCTGCGGGCCGAGCGTGACGGCAAGGTCGCCAAATTGCGCGCCAAACCGGGCGACAGCCTGGCGGTCGATCAGGTCATCCTCGAATACGAGTGACGCGTGGGAGCGACGCCGAGCGAGCGCAGCGTGCAGTTGCGGATCACCGGGCGGGTGCAGGGCGTCGGCTATCGCGCCTGGGCGTTGCAGATCGCGAGCCGGCTTGGGCTACGGGGCTGGGTACGCAACCGTGCGGATGGCAGCGTCGAAGCGCTGGTGATCGGCGGTGAGGCGGCGGTCGATCGGATGGTCGAAGCGTGCCGCGAGGGGCCGTTCGGCGCCCGCGTCGCCGATGTCGCGGTTGGCGAGGCGGAAGACGACGGTAGCATCGGCTTCACCCCGAAGCCAACGCTGTAAAGATCGCGCTTGGGCCCGCGGCTACGCGGCTTCCTCTTCGTCGGTCTCGACCTCGACCGGGCCGGAATCCTTGCCCTTGGCGTCGGGATCGCGGTCGACGAGCTCGATGACCGCCATCGGCGCGTTGTCGCCATAGCGGAACCCGTCCTTGATGATGCGGGTGTAGCCGCCAGCGCGGCC
>Ga0209059_1001420_pt1 | contig 10945 bp, 10 predicted proteins | sample GraSoiAngelo_151_FD_186165 | JGI IMG/M metagenome (GOLD analysis project Ga0209059, IMG submission 186165) | Grasslands soil microbial communities from the Angelo Coastal Reserve, California, USA - 14_1009_12_20cm (SPAdes) (version 2) | ecosystem: Environmental > Terrestrial > Soil > Grasslands ...
GCTGCTATCACGGGCTCGGCGATACGCTTCACTTCATCCGCTATGTCCCGCTGCTGGCAAAGCGCGCCGCGTCTGTTCGCGTCGAGGCGCAGCCGCCATTATTGGACCTGCTCCGCGACATGCCCGGCATTGCTCGCCTGTATCCATTGCAGGACAGTAGCGACCCTGAATGCAGCGAATTCGGCTGCGATGCGGAAATCGATGTCACCGAACTGCCGCACGCCTTTCGCACGACGATCGAGACGATCCCCAATTCGGTGCCGTATCTCCGGCCGAACGCAGCGGCAATGGTCGCGGCGAGACACCGGCTCGCGCCGCTCAATCGGCATCGCAAGGTCGGGTTGTGTTGGGCGGCCGGCGGTTGGAAGCCGGAACGGTCGCTCAAGCCGCGCGAGCTCGCGCCGCTCGCGGACATCTCGGGCGTGGCGTTCGTCTCGCTACAGCGCGGGCCGGCTTACGAAAGCTGGCGGGTGGCGCCGGCGGGACCGCCCTTCGGCGTGGAACTGATGTCAGACTCTGTCGAGGAGACCGCGGCCGTCATCGCCAATCTCGATCTCGTCATCTCGGTCGATACAATGGTGGCGCATCTGGCCGGCGCGCTCGGCGTGCCGGTCTGGCTCTTGCTGCATGATACCGCCGATTGGCGGTGGCTGCTCGATCGCGAAGACAGCCCGTGGTACCCGACGATGCGCCTCTTCCGCCAGCCCGCGCGCGGCGACTGGGAGAGCGTCGTGCAACGGGTCGCCACCGCGCTCGCAGCTTGGGCAAAGGGCTGACGCTTACTTCGCCGCGTGCTGCTCGCGATGACGCTCGGCGGCGCGGGGCGCTCGATGGCGCGGTTCCTCGGCGGCGATGACTGCCTCCGGCTTTGGCTCCTCCAACGTCCACGGCACGAGCACGACCGCGAGCTGTGGGCCGCCATGCCGCAACAGCGTTTGCCGCAGGCGGTGCGCCCGCCTTGTGTGCATCAGGTGATCCCACCAATGCGCTTCGACGAGCGCCGGGATCACCACCGTGATCGCGCGGTTTGGCAATCTTTCGCGGATCTGCAGCACGAATTTGAGCAATGGCGCGACGATGCTGCGGTAAGGCGACGGGGTCTGCACCAGGCGCGGCGGCTTCAGCCCGGCAGCCCGAGCCGGGCGCTCGACCTCGTGCTCCCAGCGCCGCCGCAGCCGCTCGGCATCCTCTTCCCCATCGGGGCCTTCGAGCCGCGTTAAATGTACCGCGATGACCTCCGACGAGAGGCGCAGCGCATAGCGCACGGCTCGTTCGGCGAGCCGGTTCCACTCGCGGATCGGCACGATGACGATCGGCGGGGTCAGATCGTCGAGCGCGATGGGACCCTCGTCAATGAGCTGCCGATCGATCTGTGTGTAGTAGCGCTTTGTCAGCTTGAGGAGCGCCAGGACAAACGGGATCGTCAGCACCGTAATCCAGGCGCCCTCGACAAATTTTGCGCCGAGGATCACGGCAAGGCTGGCGCCGGTGGCGAGAGCACCGGTTGCATTGATCCCGAGCCGCACGCGATGGCCGAGCCGTCCGCCGCCTCCATCTTTGCCGGAGAGCTGACGTGACCAATGCACCGCCATCCCAGCCTGAGACAAGGTGAAGGACAAAAAGGCGCCGACCGCGAATAACGGGATCAGCCGGTCGGTGATGCCGTCGAAGATGACGAGCAGGATGGCGGCTGTTCCGGCGAGCCACAGGATGCCGACCGAATTGACGAGCCGCCTCCCGGAGATCGCGAAAGCGCGCGGGAGGTATTCGTCGCGCGCGACCTGGCGGCAGAGCCGCGGAAACCCGGCGAAGCTCGTATTGGCCGACAGGCATAGCACCGCCAAGACGCTGCTCATCGCGACGAAATAGAGCGGGCCGCGCCCCAATACCGCAGCGCTCAGCTGCGACAGGACGCTCTGATAACCGGGCTCGCTCTGGTCCATCGCCAGCGTGTGATAGGCGCCGGCGAGATAGGCAATGCCGGCCAATAAGAGGCCGAGCAAGACGACGATCGCGGTCAAAGTGCGGTGCGCGTAGGTGACGGTCGGATCACGAAACGCGCTGACGCCGTTGCTGACCGCCTCGACCCCGGTCATTGCGGTGCAGCCACTAGCGAAGGCGCGCAACAGGAGCCACACCGAGACGGCGGCGCCGATCTCTGCCGGCGCGGCGGGCGGCGGCACGACGGGCATCGGATCGCCCCCGGCCATCAAAGCCCGCCAGACGCCGTAGACCACGACACCGCCGCCAAAACTCAGCACGAAGAGATAGGTCGGCACGGCGAAAACGAGCCCGGCTTCGAAGGTTCCGCGCAGATTGATCAGCGTCACGAGCACGAGAATTCCGAGGCACAGCCAGAGCGTGTACGGGTGGAGCGCCGGCACAGCCGAGGTCAGCGCCCCGACCCCGGCCGAAATGCCGACCGCGACATTCAGCACGTAGTCGATCATCAGCGCGGTCGCAGCGAGCAGGCCGGCATTGGCGCCGAGGTTTTCGTGCGCGACGGTGTAGGAGCCGCCGCTCGTCGGATAGGCCTCGATCGTCTGCCAATAGGAGATATAGAGGATCGCCAGCAGGACCAGCACGGCCAGCATGACCGGGCCCATATAGGCGAGGCCCATCACCCCGAGCGGCGCCAGCATCGTCAGCGCCGCCTCCGGCCCGTAGGCCGAGGAGGCGAGGCCGTCGAGCCCCATCGCCGGCACGCCCTCGATGGCCGTGATCTTCTCGCTCTCGCCTTCGCGGTTGGCGAGCTTGCGGCCGATCAGCAGGTCCAACAGCTTCATAAAACAGGCGTCCGGCCAGCCAAGATCATCGTCTCAACCTGACGCCGCAGATCAGGGCATGGTTCCCACCAGGTGCGGAGCCGATAGGGATCTGGCCTGATATCGCGTCCGGCCCGGCGTGTTACTCTGACCACCCACCGGGCGGTAGAGGGCGTTGATGCAATTCGGCGTGCAGTTCTTTCCCGATGTGCGGCCCGAGGAGAAATCGGGCGAACAATATTTCCAGGAAGCGCTCGACCTCGCCGAGGAGGCCGACCGGCTCGGCTTCAGCCATATCCGCATCGTCGAGCACTATTTCCACCATTACGGCGGCTACAGCCCGAACCCGATCGTGTTTCTCGCGGCGGCGGCGCAGCGGACAAGGCGAGCGCGGCTGGTGACCGGCGCGGTATTGCCGGCCTTCAACCATCCCTTAAAGCTCGCCGGCGAGATCGCGATGCTCGACGCGCTCAGCCGCGGGCGGCTCGATGTCGGTTTTGCGCGCGCCTTCTTGCCGCACGAATTTCGCCGTTTCGGGGTGTCACCCGACGAGTCGGTGGCGCGGTTCCGCGAGGGCATCGAGCAGGTCGATCTGCTGCTGAGCCGAGAGAATGTCACGCATCGCGGCCGCTTCCACCAGATCGAGAACACGACCTCGCTGCCGCGATCGACCCAAAAGCCGCGGCCGAAATTCTATGTCGCGGCATTGAACACGCCGGAATCCTTCGAATTCGCCGGCCGCATGGGCTATGCGGTCATGGCGATCGCGCTCGTCGCCGAAAAGATGCGGCCGCTCCTTGCCGCCTATCGAGAGGCCTGGAAGGCGGCGGGGCATCCTGGCCAAGGCGAGGTCATGGTCGCCTTTCACATGTATTGCGAGCATGACGGCGAGCGGGCCCGCGCCTTCGCCACGCCGCTGATCGATGCCTATCTCACATCGCTGGTCGAGGCCGCTTCGGACTGGCTCGACGGCAGGGTTTCACAGGATTACCCCGGCTATGACAAGATCATCGCCGCGCTGCGTGCCTCCAATGCGGCGGAGCAGATCGCGTCGGGCGGCGCCTGGGTCGGTTCGCCCGACGATATCGCGGCGACGATCGCGCGATTGCAGCACGAGTTCGGCGGGTTCGAGCACGCCTCCTTGCAGGTCAACTTCAACACGATGCCCCATAGAGAGGCGCTCGCCTCGATGCGCCTCTTCGCGCAGGAGGTCATGCCGCGTTTTATGGCGGGGTAGAGCCTAGAAAACTCCCCGTTTAGGACCGGTGGCCGGGGCGAGCCCCAGCCATCGCGGTCGAGCGCCTAGGCTGCGGCCATCAGCTTTTCTTTTTGGCGCTGGAACTGCCCGGACATCTTCTCCAGCTCCTCGCGGTTGAATTCGTTGCGGGCGCAGGAAAAGCCGGTGCTTTCCTCTTCCTTGACATGGTGGTTGACGAGCTCCTTCAGAACGGTCAGCTGCGCTGTCCACTGCTCGCTCGCCTTGTTGCGGGTGCGCGCCATCTGCTGCAATTGCTGCTCGACGATCTGATGCTCGTTGATGCCCTCGAAGACAAAGCTGCGCGTCTTCTCTTCGTCCGACTTTTGCATCTTCTTATACAGAACCTGCTGCTCGGCCTCCGAATGGGCGATCAGCATGCTCATGATTTCCTTGAACAGCTGATTGCGCTCGGCGCTCGCCTCGGCTTTGAGGCACTGGTCAATGAGACCGCTGACTTCCTCGTGGTCTTGGTGCAGGTCCTGCAGGATTCCTTCCGCCATACCCAACATTTCCTTCAACATAGATGCCCATCCTTACACTGCCTGCACGGGTGCCGGCATCAGCACAACACCGGCTTGGAGGCCGCTGTTTCTGGATTTGCAGAATTTTACAGAGCCCGGCGCTTGCCGGATTTCAGCGCTCAGCCGCGCCAGAACGGCTGGGCTTCGAATAGCTCGCGCAGATGCTCGCGCAATTTCGGCTCCCGGTCGATCAGCCGCCGCTCATGCCAGTCGAGCATACGCCCCCCGGCCTCGGCGATGGCCCTGTTAGGGCCGTCGTCCGATGCAAGCGCAGCTAGGATCTCATGCCCGACCCGTACATCGTTGAGATGGCCGAGCTCGTCCTGCAGGCGCTTCAACCGCGCGGTAAGCGGCGCGACGACGTCAGGCGGATAGAGAGAGGCCGTTGCTTCCGCCGTATAGCGCAGCTTTTTCAATGCGATGCGCAGGCGATGGCGCTGCTCGGGCGCTTGCTCGGCGAACTCCTTGCCGCGTTTCTTCGCGGCCCGCCAGCGGCGCCGCAGGATCTTCCCCGCAACCTCGCCGACCGGCGGCTCCGGCATGCCGGGATCGAGCCCCCGCCAGCCGCAAGTCTCGAACCAGGCGAGCAGATGGGCGATCAAACTGGCGTAACGGTCCGATCGGATCGCCTCGATCACCAAGCGGTGGGCGGCGCGGCGCTGCCGCTCGGCGGCTCGCCGCAGGGGTTCGAAGGCGAGCGGATCATTGGAAGCTCGCTGCACCGGGCGCAGCAAGGCCGTCTCGAACACATCAAGGTTTCGCGCCCGCGCGAGCGCGTCGGCAAGCCAGCACAATTCCTCGGCGGCCCAGTGCCGCTGATCCTCCGGCAGCCGCTCGGCAAAACCCGACATCATCGCGCGCAGACGCCGGGCGGCGACCCGCATCTGGTGGATGCCGCCCGGCATGCCGGCGAGCGCGGCGGCTTCGTTGCGCGAGAGGTGATCGAGACCGGCGAGGCCGATCCGGCGCAGCGCCGCGTCACCGCCGAGCGCCGGGTCAAGCGCCGGCGGTTCGGCATGGATAACGGGGACACCGCCGCGCTTCGCCCGGGCCGCTGGCGGCGGCGCGGCGATCACAGGTTCCGCGAGGCTCGCCGACATCTCAGACGGGCTCCGACCCGATGACCGTGGTGCGGTGCATCAGACGGCGCTCCGGCAAGGCGTAGTCGCAGATCGCAAGGTGCATCGCGCTGGCATTGTCCCACATGACGAGATCGCCGATCCGCCAGCTGTGGCGATAGCAAAATTCGGGCCGGACGCAATGCGCGTCAAGCTCGGCGATCATATCGAGCGCCTCGTCCTCCGGCATCTGCTCGCCATTCGGCAGGACGATGCCGATGCACTCTCCGGCCGTGACATAGAGCGCCTTCCGCCCGGTATAGGGGTGGCTGCGCACAATCGGATGCGCGATATCGGGCGTCTCGGCAAGCTGTGCCGCGGTCAGTTTCGGGCGCGGGCTGTTGTCGACGCGGCGGCGCATCGAATAGCGGTGGATCGCCTTTGTTCCGGCGAGCCGCCGCTTCATCGCGTCAGGCAGCGCCTCGTACGCGGCGATGCAGTTCGCGAAGACCGTGTCGCCGAGCGGCTTGCCATCGCGATGCGGTACCTCCTTCGCGTAGAGCAGCGAGCAGCGGCTCGGGTTTTTGCGATAGGAGGTGTCGCTGTGCCACGTAAAGCCGGCATCAGCCAACCCGATATGCTCGCCCGCGTCGTTCTTGATGTTCGAGACCAAGAGGATCTCGGGATCCGCCGGCAGCAGGTATTTTTTGACGATGTGGATCTCGAGCTCGCCGAGGCGGCGGCTAAACGCGATGTGCTGCTCGTTTGTGAGATGCTGATCCCGGAAAAACACGACGATGTTGTCGTGAAAAATGCCCTCGAGCTCGGCGAAGGTGCGGTCGTCGATCGCCCGCGACAGGTCGAAGACGATTTCCGCCCCCAAGGCGGCGTCGCATTTTCGCACCGGGATCGCCATCCTTTGCATAGTACGGCGAAGCGGGCGGGCAGGCCAGAGTCGCCGGGCTAGGCCAATTCCATTGCGTTATTTGCGGGGGGCGCGAGGGGGAGCGGAACGCGAAAACGCGGATGATACACCGGCCGCCGCTGTTAGAGCTGGGGAACGCAACGGAGAGGATCTCATGAAATCGATCGTCATCGCGGCGGGCGTGCTGCTCGCGGCAACAGCATTGTCGCCCGCTCCCGCCGCTGCGGCGGGCTGCCTCAAAGGCGCCGTCGTCGGCGGTGTCGCCGGCCATTTCATGCACCGTCACGGGGTATTGGGCGCCACGGCCGGCTGCCTGGTCGGCCGGCATGAGGCGAACAAGCAGGCCCGCCAGCAGGCCCAGCAGAACCAGACCGCTAATACGAACTACAACAGCCGCTGAGCCGGGTTGCTGCGCTGTGGTCTAAAGAGCGCTCGGTCAGGTCTTGCTGCGGGTCATCCAGCGGCTGAGGCCGTAGCCGAGCGCTAGCCCGCCGGCCAGCAGCATGGCGAGCCGGCCATAAGGAACATTGAGCCCGCCGACGCGAAAAGAGAGGGGCAGGCTTGGATTACCCTCGCCGGAGGAGATGCCCGCGACGACCTCCGGTTCGGTTTCCCTGGTTGCCGCGGTCGAGGTCGGCGGCGCTTCCGCAATCGGCTGATCCATGTGAGCTCTCCCCAGGCGTTCTCTGTCCGCAAGGGGAACGCCGGAGCCGCCGGTATCGTTCGCGGCTATTTCTCTCTTCGATAGCGATGAGCGGCGTCAGGCGAGGCGCATCTGTTCGAGGACCGCAGCGCCGAGCAGACCGTTCGGATTGCACAATGTCTCGGGCAGTTCGAGATGGGCGTAATGCTGGCCGACAAGCAGATCGACCGGCTTTCCGGCCGCCTTCACCGCGGCGGCGAAATCGCGGGCCTGGCGTTGAAATTCCGGCGTCTCGCAAGTGCCGTAAGCGACGATCAGCGGCGCGCCTAACCGGTCGATGCGGCGCTGCGGCGAGAGTGCCTCGACCATCTCGTCGGTGAATTTCACATAAGAGTTGCGGTGCGACAGCCGCACCGGTCCGAGATCGTACATCCCGCTCGAACACACGCCGCCCTTGATGAGGTCGGCCGGCAGGCCAAACTCGCGGCGCCAATCCGTGGTCAGCGCGACCGCCGCGAGATGCGCGCCTGAGGAATGGCCGCCGACATAGATCCGCTCGCGGTCGCCGCCAAAGCTTGCGGCATTTTCGTAGACCCAGGCGACCGCGCGGCAAACCTGCTCGGCCATCGGGAAAAGGCTGCCGCCGGCATCCTGCACCCAGACAAAATCCGGCACGATGTAATGCGCGCCGGCGCGGGTGAACATCTCGGCCGGCGCGGCATAGGTCTTGGCCGACCCCGCCCGCCAGGCGCCGCCATGGATAAAGACAAAGATCGGCGCGCCGCCGCCATCGGTATCCCGATCGGTGCGGAAGAGGTCGAGCTGCTCGATCTCGGTCGGGCCGTAAGGCAGGCGCAGCGGCGGCCCGATGCGCTGGCGGGTGCGTTCGCTGTTGGCGATCCAGCGGTCACGCAATTGCTGGATGTTCGGCTGATAGGCGGCCTGGTTATAGGCGGCATCGAGTTCCGCCTGCGTGTAGTTCAGATAGACGAGCGGCTCGCGCTCGGGCTTTGCGGATGACATGTCTCGGGGCGCCGGGCTCCTCAGGGTCGAAAAGCGAAGCGTATTCCGCCGCTTCCGGCAACCGGAATTCCGCCGAAGGGGCCTATCTCGCAATCCGATCGGCGGTTAGCCCTCCGGGAATTGCGTCGGTCCCCGGGCAGTGACAGTCTCGGCGGAAGGCAATTCAGGAGAGCCGCTGTGTCCCGCAAGCTTCGCGCCGCCGTCGCCCAATTGGGCCCGATCCATCTCGCCGACAGCCGCGAGGCCGTCGTCAAGCGGCTCTGCACGCTGTTGCGCGAGGCACACAGCGCCGGCGTCAAGTTTGTCGTCTTTCCCGAGCTGGCATTGACGACGTTCTTCCCGCGCTACTGGATGACCGACCAGGCCGAGATCGACCGCTATTTCGAGCGCGACATGCCGAGCCCGGAGACGCGGGCGCTGTTCGATCTCGCGAAGGAGCTCGGCATCGGCTTTTATCTCGGCTATGCCGAGCTGACCCAGGAAAAGGGCGAGCCGCGGCATTACAACACCTCGATCCTCGTCGATCCCGACGGCCGCATCGTCGGCCGGTACCGCAAGATCCACCTGCCCGGCCATTCCGAGCATCTGCCGCAGGCGCCGTTTCAGCATCTGGAGAAGCGCTATTTCGATGTCGGGAACGAAGGCTTCCGCGTCTGGCGCATGCAGGGCGCGGTCATGGGCATGTGCATCTGCAACGACCGGCGCTGGCCCGAGGCCTACCGCGTCATGGGGCTGCAGGGCGTCGAGATCGTCGCGCTCGGCTACAACACCCCGATCGAGAACATCCATCACCGCGAGCCCGAGCATCTGCGGATGTTTCACCACCTGTTGTCACTGCAGGCCGGCGCCTACCAGAACGCCGCCTGGGTGTTGGCCGCGGCGAAATGCGGCGCCGAGGATGGGCATGCGATGATCGGCGGCTCGGCGATTGTCGCGCCGACCGGCGAGATCGCCGCCTTGGCATTGACCGAAGAGGACGAGCTGATCACGACGAGCTTGGATCTCGAACTCGGCGAATACCTCCGCCGCACCGTGTTCAATTTCGAGAAGCACCGCCGCGTCGAGCATTACGGTCTGATCACCAGCCGCACCGGCGCCAAGACCGAGGTGTAAGTTCGCCCCTCACCCCGACCCTCTCCCCGCAGGCGGGGAGAGGGAGATTATTCTGCTGCGGCGACGCTCTTAGGATCCCTCGCCCCGCTTGCGGGGAGAGGGTGTCCGAGGCGTAGCCGAGGGCGGGTGAGGGGCCGCCCGTGAGGGGCGACAACGCCCGCGATCTTTCCTATCTTCTCCGGTCAGGCGGGCCCGTAGTTCAGCTGGTTAGAACGCGCCGCTCATAACGGCGTTGTCGCAGGTTCGAGTCCTGCCGGGCCTACCACTTCCCCCGCGGTGCCCCCGTCGTGATCATCGTGCGAGGGCCGGGCTCCATTTTTTTGCGTACTCCTCCAACTCGATAAAGACGCGCGGTTCTTGTCGGCGGGTGCGTTCCTTCGCAATGAAGTCCGAACAGGTCTCATAAAAGGTTGTCAGGATGGAGTGCAGATACTCGTAACAGACTTTTTCGTCGATGATCTGATGCTTCATGTTTATGCAAACGACCTCTAGGTGGCGCAGAACGTTTCTCAAGACGGCATCCAGCTTTCGTAGCTCCGGCTCATCGAGCTCAGACGCTCTCTGCGCATACGGAACATGGGCGAGGGCGTCCCAGTTGTATTCCAGCAGCAAGCTGTCCATCAGCTTCGGAAACTCGCCCGTCATGATCTGAGTGAGCAGCTCTTCCGACGTTTTCTTCTTGTTCCATTTATCGGCGCTCTGCATCTGCATTAGCACAAAGAACGTAGAAATAACGAAGCCCAGCACACCGCCCAACATCGAAACAGCCGTGACCATAAGACCCGCATTTTCCATCCTCGCTCCCTCCCCGAACCTTTGCAGTCCGGGCGCCGTTCGGCGCGTCCGGGCTGCGATGTCGATACAGTCGATCGCGTGCAATCATCTTCCGTGATTTGGCAGCCGGGTCAAATTACCGGGTGGCCGCTGCTTTCCTCCGGATCAGCCGAGATTTGCGACGGGGTGGCGCTACCGTCTAAGCTCCCGGCAGATAACCGGCGCCGGGAGGGTGGCATGAGCGATAGAGCGGTAGGGCCGGGGGCGATCGAGCGGCCGGCGCTGGGCAACGAGCCGGGCGATTATTGGGGGAGCGATGCGGTCGCGCTGATGCTGCGTGAGCTTGACATTCCCTATGTCGCGCTCAATCCCGGCGCATCCTATCGCGGCCTGCATGACAGCCTCGTCAACCTCCTCGGCAACCGCGACCCGCAGATGCTGCTGTGCCTGCACGAGGAGCACGCCGTCGCAATGGCGCATGGCTACGCCAAGGTGACCGGCCGCCCGATGGGCGCGATCGTGCACAGCAATGTCGGGCTCATGCACGCGACGATGGCGATCTTCAACGCGTGGTGCGACCGCACGCCGGTCGTCGTGCTCGGCGCCACCGGTCCGGTCGATGCCGCCAAGCGCCGCCCCTGGATCGACTGGATCCACACCGCGCAGGATCAGGGCGCCCTCATCCGCAACTACACGAAATGGGACGACCAGCCGGCCTCGGTCGCGGCCGCCGCGGAATCGATGTTGCGCGCGCATCGGATGGCGGTGACGCCGCCCTGTGGCCCGGTCTACATCTGCCTCGACGCGGCGTTGCAGGAGAGCCGCATCGGCGAATTGCCGCCCTTGCCGAGCGCGGATCGCTTTC
>Ga0209059_1001421_pt1 | contig 10944 bp, 8 predicted proteins | sample GraSoiAngelo_151_FD_186165 | JGI IMG/M metagenome (GOLD analysis project Ga0209059, IMG submission 186165) | Grasslands soil microbial communities from the Angelo Coastal Reserve, California, USA - 14_1009_12_20cm (SPAdes) (version 2) | ecosystem: Environmental > Terrestrial > Soil > Grasslands ...
GAGGGGCCGTCTTGTCCGTGACCATGTCATCTTCCAGACGTTCGTCTGGCGGACTTTCCACCTTGCCGGAAATCCGGTAGGTTGGCAGGCTTCACAGGGCCGGCCCCTCTGCCACTCTTGATAACCGTCGCTATTCAGTTGTCCGAAAAGCCTAACAGCCCCTCAGCACGCTCGTCAACGCGACTCGGTAATTCGGGGCATTCCTCCGTACACCGGGGTGCACCACTGCCGGTAGCGGGCATCTTTTCCGCGCACCGCCCGGAAGTAGGCCTCCTGGAGGCTCATGGTGATCGTCCCGGGCTGGCCAGGGCCGACCGGACGGCCATCGACCTCGACGATCGGCGCGATCTGGACGCCAGTTCCGCAGAAGAAGGCTTCATCGGCCTGGTAGACCTCGGTGCGGTCGATACTGCGCTCCACCACGTCCAGGTCGAAATCGAGCGCCAGCCGCATCACGGCCGAGCGGGTGATGCCCACCAGGATGTCGTCGGTCACCGGCGGGGTGAGCAGCGTCCGGCCCTGGAGCATAAAGAAGTTGGCAGCGCTGCCCTCCGCGATATGGCCGTCCTCGGTGAGCAGCAGACAGTCGTCGTAACCGGCGGCGTTGGCGTCTTCGGTGGCCAGCGCCGTGTTGATGTAGGCGCCGGTGATCTTCGCCCGCGCCGGAACACTGTTGTCGCTGATCCGGCGCCAGGAGGACACGGTGACGCGCAACCCGTCGATTCGGGAATAGAGGCCCATGGGCATCACGAGAACCGCGAGGGCGTCTTCCGACGAATGCAGGTCGACCTTGATCATGGGCGACGACTTGTACGCCAGCGGCCGCACATAGACGTCGGTGCGGTAGCCACTCCGCCGGAGAATCTCGCGCGTGATCTCGCAGAGTTGCTCGACCGATTCCTCGCGCTTGATCTTCAGCAATGCCGTCGACCTGGCAAAGCGATCGTAGTGCTCCGCGAGCTTGAGGAGGTAGATCTCGTGGTCCTCGTCATTCCAGTACCCCCGGATGCCCTCGAAGCAGCCCGTCCCGTAGTGGAGGGCGTGCGTGCCGGCGCTCACCTTCGCCTCGGCGAAGGGAACGATCTCGCCCTGGAAATAGGCGAACCCCCCGTACACGCCAGGCGTTTGCTTGAGGTCTCCCTCCCCCTCGGGGGGAGGGTTGGGGAGGGGGCGAATCACGCCACGACCTGGGTGGTGCGGACGATCTCGTCCAGGTCGCGGTCCAGGATGTCCTTCTTGCGATCGGCGAGCTCGAGGAACTGGTCCCACGCCCGCGCGAAGGCAGCCTCCGGCAGGTGATAGCCGAGCTCGGCCAGGCGGAACTGGAACGCGTGACGGCCCGATCGGGGCGAGAGCACAATCCGGCTCTCGCCCATCCCCACGTCTTCTGGCCGCATGATCTCGTAGTTCAGCTTGTCCTTGAGCACGCCGTCCTGGTGAATGCCGGACGCATGGGCGAAGGCGTTGCCGCCGACGATGGCCTTGTTCGGCTGAACTGGAATCCCGGTCTCTTGCGCCACCAGGGCGCTGACGTCGGCCAGGCGAGTGGTGTCGACATTGGTGTGGAGTCCGAGTGACTTCTCGCGGGTGCGCAGGATCATGACGACCTCTTCCAGCGAGGCGTTGCCCGCTCGCTCGCCGATGCCGTTGATCGTGCACTCGACGCGCCGAGCGCCATTGAGCACGGCGGCGACGCTGTTCGCGGTCGAGAGGCCCAGGTCGTTGTGACAGTGCACGCTGATCAGGGCCCGATCGATGTTGCGCACGTTGGCGCGGATGGAGGCGATCAGGGCGCCGAACTCATTCGGCAGCGTGTATCCGGTCGTGTCGGGGATGTTGACGACCGTCGCCCCGGCATCGATGACCGCCTCGAGGGTCTCGTAGAGATACTCGGGATCGGCGCGGCCGGCGTCCTCCGGTGAATACTCCACCTCGTCGCAGAGGGACCGCGCATAGGCGACCGCTTGAGTCCCTCGGCTCAACACGTCCTTGCGATTCGATCGCAGTTTTCGTTCAATGTGAATGTCGGAGACCGAGAGCACCATGTGGATCTGTTTTCGGTCGGCATCCCGCACCGCCTGCCAGACGGCGTCGATGTCGGGCCGCGCCGCCCGGGCGAGCGCGGTGATCATCGGCCCCTGGACCTGGCGAGCAATCCGCTGCACCGCCTCGAAGTCGCCGGGCGATGACAGCGGGAAGCCGGCTTCGACGACGTCGACCCCAAGCCGGGCCAGCTGGCACGCAATGTCGAACTTTTGATCGGGATTGAGGGACGCGCCCGGCGACTGCTCACCGTCGCGCAAGGTCGTGTCGAAGATGTAAACCCTCTCCTCCATCAGGTCTTCTTCCGGCCGTTCGGCTTGAGCCAGGGCATCATCGCCCGCAGCTCGGCGCCGACCTTCTCGACCAGCTCCTCTTTGGCTTGCCGCCGGTAGTTGTTGAACGCCGGACGGCCCGCCTGGTTCTCGAGAATCCAGGTCCGGGCGAAGGTCCCATCCTGGATCTCGCGCAGGATCTGCCGCATCTCGTCGCGAACCCCCGGGCTGATGACGCGCGGCCCGCTGGCGTAGTCACCGAACTCGGCAGTGTCGCTCACGCTGTAGCGCATATAGCTGAGCCCACCCTGGTAGATGAGGTCGACGATCAGCTTCATCTCGTGGATGCACTCGAAGTAGGCGAGCTCCGGCTGATAGCCAGCCTCCACCAGGGTGTCGAAGCCGGCCTTCATCAGGTGGCTGATGCCGCCGCACAGCACCGTCTGCTCGCCGAAGAGGTCCGTCTCGGTTTCCTCTTTGAAGGTGGTCTCGAGCACCCCCGCCATCGTGGAGCCAATGCCGCGGGCGTAAGCGAGCGTCCGGGCTCGCGCCTTGCCGGTCGTGTCCTGCTGGACGGCGAACAGCGCGGGGACGCCGATGCCTTCCTGGAACATGCGCCGGACGATGTGGCCGGGCCCTTTGGGCGCCACCATGGCGACGTCGACGTCGTCGGGCGGCAGGATCTGGCTGAAGTGGATGTTGAAGCCGTGGGCGAACATCAGCGCACTCCCAGGCTTCAGGTTCGGCTTGACTGACTCATCGTAGAGTCGCTTTTGTGTCTGATCGGGTACCAAAAGCATGACCACGTTGCCCATCTCGACCGCCTTCTCGACGGTCTCGACCCGCAGGTCTTCCTGCTCGGCGGCCTCCCAGGATTTGCTGCCCTTGTAGAGGCCGACCACCACGTCGACTCCGCTGTCCTGCAGATTGAGCGCGTGTGCGTGGCCCTGACTGCCATAGCCGATGACCGCCACCCGCTGACCAGAGAGCGCGGCCATGTCGGCGTCGGCGTCGTGATAGACCTTTGCCATTAGAGGTACGTCTTGGTGGTGAGGTTGTAGAGCCGCGGGTTGAGGCCGATCACCTGGTCGGCGTCGACGGGCACGTCGACCAGGATCGACTGGCCCTCGGTTTCGTAGCAGGCGTCCATGATTTCCTTGAGATTGCTGAGGTCCGGTTTGACGCGGAAGCCGTCCCAGCCGTGGGCTTTCGCCGCCGCCACGAAATCGATGGAGGGCAGCGAAGAATGGTAACGGCGCCTCTCGACGTCGGGAATGACGACCTCGAGGCCCTTGTCGACGATTCCGTAGACGCCGTTGTTGATGATGAACACCCGCAGGTCGAGGTTGGCGGCGTCCGCCAGCGCGCCGCCGAACAGCCGCCAGCAGCCGTCGCCGGTGAAGACGAACGTGTGCAGGCTGGGGTCGGCCATCTTGGCCCCCACCCCCAGGCCGAAGCCGCCACCCATCGCCGATCCATCGTGCATGGTGTGGAACGGGATGTAGGGATGCGGGCGCTGGGTGACGTACTGGCGGTCCTTGTAGGCGATGCAAACGTCGTCGAAGCCGATGCTGTTCGGCCGCCACGACCGGTGGAGCTGCTCGTAGAACGCGATGAAGTCCACGGCGCCATCGCGAACGTCGCGGGTGATGTGGCGGGTGTTCAGGCGCGCCGGCACCTCCACGGCGGGTCGCCGGCCAATGCCGCCCGCCGTCAGGCGCGGAATGATCTCGGCCAGCGTCAGGTCGAGATCGCCCCGGACGACGCGGTAATTGCCGCGCACGCGATGCCGGAATTCACCAGCCAGATGACCGTAAGGCTCGGACCACCCGGTGAAGTGCCAGAGATCGCCCGCCGGGATGGCGCCGAGGTTCAGCGAATATTCGCCCGGGTCGAAGCCAAGGGCGATCACGCAATCCTCCGGCCCGATGCCCCGCCACAGCTTCATCGCCTCGTCGTTACCGCCGAAGGAGATGTACCCGTACCCGTATGGATTTTCCGCTGACACGGCATTGGCGCCGTTCACCGACCAGACGGTGGGTGCTTGCAGCAGGCTCGAGAAGCTGGTGGTCATCGCCTGGATGCCCGGCCAGCGCGCGGCCTCGCTGCCCACGTAGACGACCACCCGGCGGCCGTCGGCGATACGCGGAAACTCCTCGACGAAGCGGTCGACGTCCTGCTGACGAAAGCCGCGCGGTCGCTGCCGGGAGGACACGTCGACCTGCACGTCTCGGGAAAGGATGTCGGGGTAGAAACAGATAGCCACCGGCTTGGATTCGAGCAGGATGGATTGCGCCCGCTCGAGCTGCTCCTCCATGGTGTCGAGGTCATCGATCACGACGCATCCATCCGCCAGCTCGGCCTGCAGCTGGGGAAGGATGTTCATGCCGTGTACCGAGACATCCTGCAGCGGAGCGAGGCCGATCGACATGGTGGAGTTCAGGGCCACGATGTAGACGGCGGGAATGTTGTGCAGCTTGGCATCGGTGAGGCCGCTGCCGCCCAGTTTGGTGGCGGCGCCCGTGGTGGTAATGCAACCGGCCACCCGTCCCGAGGCCAGGTAATAGCCGAGCGGAACGAAGCCGGCTACGTACTCGCCCATCGTGAGCATCCGGGGAACGCCGTCGCGAGCCTCGCTGGGATCGGCGAAGGGTTGCAGGTGCTTCGTCACGTGGATCAAGCCGCCACCGTTCACCCCGGCGTAGCTCGTGATACCCCAGCGGCGCAGGGTCTCGATCAGCCAGTAATTGCCGCTGGTCCGCTCCAGCGGCGCCGGCGCAAAGGGGGTTAGCTCCTGTTCGACCCGGTCAAGCATCTCGGTGCTCATCGACCGGCTCAGCCACTGAACATCCGGTTGATCGCCTCGGTGGCGTCGGGACCGGGATTCGTGGCCGGCTGGCCGCTGGCGACCGCGGCCGTCAGCGCCTGGGTCACAATGCCGGCCACGTCGATCTGGTGCCGCCGCTCCTGGATTTCATGATGAAGCGGGTCCGGAATTTCGATCGTATAGCTCGCCATAACCGTCCTCCTTGCCGTAAATCAGTCCGAAACCAATAAAAAAAGCCCTCGTCCTGCAGGGACGAGAAGCTTGGCTTCCCGCGGTACCACCCTACTTGCGGCCGCCGGACCGCCCCTCTTGCCGAGCCACCGACTCCGGGGGTGAGTAAGCCCCATCAACGGCGGTTGACTCAGAGGGAAACGCTAGCAGCCTCAACGGTGGACCTTCATTGTGCGAAGCAACCAAAAGTTCTTGGACTCTTTGGTCCTTCACGCGAGCCGCCCGGTAAGGCATACTAGTCACTCCCATGGCGCTGACCGTGCGCGAAGCGATGGCGCTGGGGGGATTGAGGAGGGGAGAGGTGCTGGCCGGGGCCGGCGGCCTCGACCGAACCATCACCTGGGTCAAGGTGCTGGAATCCCCCGAGACGATCAGCTGGCTCGCCGAGGGCGAGCTCTTGCTGACGGTGGCGTTCGCCATCAAGGACGACCAGGCCGCTCAGCGGGATCTGATGCGCAACCTCGCCGCCGTCAAGTCGTCGGGCCTGGTGATCAAGCCCGAGCGCTATCTACCGCAGATCCCGCAAGACATGATCGGCCAGGCCAATGAGTTTGGCATCCCTCTCATCCGCATCCCGCCCGATGTGTCGTACCTCGAGATCATGAACCCGATCCTCGAACGGATCATCAACGCCCAGAATGCCGAGCTTCGGCGCTCCATCGAGATCCACCGCCAGTTCACCCACCTGGCCCTCGACGGCCAGGGCCTCCAGGCGATCGTCAAGACGCTGGGTGAGCTGGTCGAGAGCTCGATCGCGCTGGAAGACATCAACTTCCACCTGCTGGCGACCCACGTGGTCCCCGGCGTCACGGACAAACACCGGCAACAGACCCTCGCCCAGCAGGGCACCCCACCGAAGGTCCAGCAATCGGCCGCCATCAAGGCCATGCTGCGCGAGGTGGTGGTGGGCCGGGTGCCGCACCAGGTGCCGCCCTTTCCCGAACTCGGGCTGACGGCCCGCCGCATCATCACCCCGGTGCTCGCTGGACGCGAATGCCTCGGCTACCTCTCGATCATCGATCACCCGCAGCACCACGAAGAGCTCGCCATGATGGCCATCGAGCACGCGGCCACCGTCATCGCGCTCGAGATGATCAAGCAGCGCGAGGTCGCGGGGGCCGAGGACCGGGTTCGCGGCGAGCTGGTCGATGACCTGCTCAACGGCACCTTTGGCGACGAGGCGAATGTGCACCGCCGGGCGCGCCACCTTCATTACGACCTGTCCCAACCGCACCGGCTGCTGGTCGTCGACGTCGACCACTTTCGCCAGTTCATCAAAGAACGCCGCTATGAAGAGGGCAAAGTCATCACCCTCAAGCGGCAGCTGTTTCAGCTGGTGACCGGCGCCGTCCGACGGCAGCAGCCGCGCCACCTGGTCACCGCCCACAGCGACAGCGTGATCGTGCTCGTCCCGCAGCCGCCCGACGGAACGGATCCGGAGGGCGAGGCGCTGGCCGGTCGAATCCGGGAAGTGGTGGCGGACTCGGACCTCGGCATCACGGTCTCGGTGGCGATCGGCCGGCTGTGCGTGAAACCGGACGACTTCAAGCCGGCCTTTGTCGAGGCGCAGCGCGCGCTCGACCTGATGGTTCGCTTCGGAAAGCGCGAGCAGGTGATCAACTATGACCGGCTTGGCGTCTATCGGCTGCTCGCCCAGGTCGAGGATCGCGCCGGTCTCGATGCGTTTGCCGGCCGGATGCTGGCCCCGCTGGTCGATTACGACCGGGCCCGCGGGACGCCCTTGCTCCGGACGCTGGAGATCTACCTCCAGCACCATGGCAACCTTCGACAGTCGGCCCGCGACCTGCACATCCATCTGAACACGCTCCATTACCGGTTGCGCCGGATCAGCGAATTGACCGGCGTCGACCTGAAGGACGCCGATGCGCGGCTCGACCTCCTGCTGGCGTTGCGCGTCCGAGCGCTGGCGGAGCGCCTCTAGGGGACGCATGGGCCGGACCATGGCGTCGAAGATCTGGGATGACCATCGGGTCGCCGCCGCCGAGGGCGAGCCGGACCTTCTCTATGTCGACCTGCATCTCGTGCACGAGGTCACTTCCCCGCAGGCCTTCGAGAGCTTGCGCCTCAACGATCGGCATGTTCGCCGGCCCGAGCTGACCCTGGCCACCATGGACCACGACGTCCCCACCCGCGGCGGCCGGGCAGCCGCGGACGAGGTCGCCGAGCGTCAGATGTCGGCGCTCGAAGAGAACTGCCGGCGCGCGGGTATCCGGCTGTTCGGCATGGGCAGCGCGCGGCAGGGGATCGTCCATGTGATCGGGCCCGAGCTGGGGCTGACCCAGCCGGGCATGCTGATTGTTTGCGGCGACTCGCATACCTCGACCCACGGCGCCTTTGGCGCGCTCGCGTTCGGCATTGGGACCTCAGAGGTCGAGCACGTGCTCGCCACCCAATGCCTGCGGCAGCGGCGGCCCCGGGCCATGGCGGTCACCGTCGAGGGCGCGCTTCCGATGGGTGTCACGGCCAAGGATGTGGCCCTCGGCATCATCGCGCGGATCGGCGTCGCGGGCGGCCGCGGCCACGTCATCGAGTACCGGGGATCGACCATTCGCGGGCTGTCGATGGAAGGCCGGATGACGGTCTGCAATATGACGATCGAGGCCGGCGCCCGAGCCGGCATGATCGCCCCCGACGAGACGACCTTCGCCTACATGAAAGGTCGCGAGTACGCGCCGCGCCCCGACCAGTGGGAGGCGGCGGTGGCCTCCTGGCGCGCCCTGGCGACCGATGCCGGCGCCGGCTTCGAGCATGAAGTGGCGATCGACGCCGGCCGGCTCGAGCCCTACGTCAGCTGGGGCACGAACCCGGGACAATCGGTGCCGGTCACGGGAAGCGTGCCGTCGCCGTCAACCGAGACCGACGAGCGAGCCCTGCGCTATATGGCGCTCGAGCCAGGCACGGCGATGGAGTCGATCTCGATCGACCGAGTCTTCATCGGCTCCTGCACCAACGCGCGCCTCGAGGATCTGCGGATTGCGGCGTCGGTGGTGCGCGGGCACAACGTCCATCCAAAGGTCCGCGCGATGGTGGTGCCGGGATCGGCGAGCGTCAAGCGCCAGGCCGAGTCCGAAGGGCTGGACGCGATCTTTCGGGACGCGGGCTTCGAATGGCGGGACGCCGGCTGCTCCATGTGTCTGGGAATGAATCCCGACATTCTTCGCCCGGGAGAGCGCTGCGCCTCCACCAGCAACCGCAATTTCGAAGGCCGGCAGGGGAGCGGAGGCCGCACCCATCTGGTCAGTCCGCCGATGGCTGCCGCCGCCGCCATCGCCGGCCACCTCGTGGATGTCCGGGAATTCAACTGATGGAACCGTTCAAGCGCACCACCGGGGTGGTCGCGCCGCTCGACCGCGCCAACGTCGATACCGACCAGATCATCCCCAAGCAGTTCCTGAAGCGGATCGAGCGCTCCGGGTACGGACCGTTCCTCTTTTACGACTGGCGACGCCAGGGCAGCTTTATCCTCGATCGGCCGGAGTATCAGGGCGCGACGTTTCTCGTCACCGGCCCAAACTTCGGCTGCGGATCTTCGCGCGAGCACGCGGCATGGTCATTGCTCGACGCCGGCTTTCGGGCGGTCATCGCCCCGTCCTTTAGCGACATCTTCAAGAGCAACGGCTTTCGCTCCGGGCTGCTCCCGGTCGAGTTGCCCGAGACGGCGGTGCGTCAGCTGATCGACCTGGCGGTGCGGCAGCCCGGCATCGAAATCACCGTGGATCTGGAATCGAGCCTCATCTCCCTCCCCGCTCGCGGGGAAAGCTCTGGGTGGGAGGCTGATTTCTCCGTCGACCCATTCTTTCGCGAATGCCTCCTCAACGGTTGGGACGAGGTAGCGCTGACGCTACGCCAGGACGCTGACATAGCTCGCTATGAATCGACTCGGCCTGGCTGGTTGCCGATCAGCCGATAACGCGAGGAGAGCGGCCACCGGGCCGCCCTCCTCAGGTCGCTGTGCGGCGCTACTGGCGAGCGAAGAACACGTCGGGATCGTGCCGGCCTTGCGGCCACAGGAAGTTGGTCACCAGGTCGCGGTTGTCGCCCCATGTGAAGTACTGGTGCGTTCCATCGCTGACGTTCGCGATGTAGTCACCCATGTAGGTGAAGGCGATGATTGGATCGAACTGCGGCAGCGTATAGACACCGGGGAACGATTGACTGTTGACGCGGTTCGTCGTCCATTTGTTGCCGCTCTTCGAGTTGGAGACCAGGACGTCGAGCTGACTGGTTCCGTCGCCGGCAGGGCTGATCTCGTAATAGAGCAGGTGTAACCCGCTGGCATCCGCACTCAAAGCGGGTTGCGCTTCATCGTTGTCGCCGGACGTGACCGGTGATGGCGCCCAGGTCGCGCCGCCGTCGCCCGATGTCGCGAGGACGACGTGGCTGTGCCCGGATGCGCCATCGTTCCAGGTGGCATAGAGGTTGCCAGCCCGCTCGGCCAGCGTCGGAAATTCGGCGTTCCGCATGAACTGTCCCGGTCCGAGCTGGAAGGCGCCGAACGGCACGCCGGTCGATGGCGAGACATTGGCGATCTTCACCTTCTGCGGAAAGGTCTGGCCGCCGTCATGCGAGGCGAAGATCCATTCCTCTTCAGTGAACGGTGCGCCCGTGCACGTCGGGTCGTCGACCCCGACCTTCAGGGCGGCATCATAAACCGTTCCATTCGAGGCAACGAAGGGCTGCGCTCCGATGTACTGGTGGGATGAGCAGGTCGTCACGCCAGGTCCGAACTGGAACAGCACGGTCTTGTCTGCATACGCAATCGACCAGGTCCCCGCGCCATCGGTGGAATGCGCGACCGGCAACCCGCTGTAGCCGGTTGTCACTCCGCTGGTGGAGTCGAACGTCGCGGTGACGTCATCCCAGCCGTCGAAAAGCTTGCCCGCGCCGGCTGCGGTCAACGCGTCCTTGTCGGCCATGTATCCGAACGGATTGCCAGGCGGTGGTGGAATCGGCGTGGCCTGGCTCCAGGACTTGCCTCCGTCGGTGGATTTGGCGACGCCGACGAGGAGGTTGAAGTTGGCCAAGTCTAAGACGAGGTTCGAGTAGTACATCGCGCCACTCGTATCGCTGGCCAGCCACGGATCGCCAAAGTTGATGTCTCCGCCGGCATTGGGGATGTTGCCTCCGTCGGTGAAGGTCTGGCCACCGTCTGCTGAGTACGAAAAGCCGCTCAAGTTGCTCCCGGCCGTCAACGCCAGAAGCGTCCGCTGGGAGTCGTTGAAGCCAACGGCGACGTTGGACCCGGAGACGGCAACGCTCGTCTCGCTCTGCGTGGTCTGGTCGGCCTGGTTGGTGTCTTCACCAGGATTGCTCACACGAACATTGGGCAGTGCTCCGCCGCCAGGCTTCAACCCCTTGGCTTGCCGAGCCGTCGTTGGAGCGCTGATTCCAGTCGAATCGGGGGTAGCGCGATGGTCGCCGCGCGCCATCGCCTCGACGGCGATGCGGGCCGTGGGCGTTAGGCTCTTTCCCGCCACGGAAGCGAGGATTCGCTTCGCGATCTCTTGCTTGCTCGGTGGCGAATAGGGCGACGCCGCCGAGCCCGCTATC
>Ga0209059_1001422_pt1 | contig 10942 bp, 7 predicted proteins | sample GraSoiAngelo_151_FD_186165 | JGI IMG/M metagenome (GOLD analysis project Ga0209059, IMG submission 186165) | Grasslands soil microbial communities from the Angelo Coastal Reserve, California, USA - 14_1009_12_20cm (SPAdes) (version 2) | ecosystem: Environmental > Terrestrial > Soil > Grasslands ...
GACGGTCGATGGCTACTCATACCTTCAAGAGAATCGCCCTGAGAAGCCAGTCAGTGCACCAGTTGTGCCGCGGCGTCCGCGCCGTCCTGCGGCCGTCGGTCGCGGCGATCGCGTTTCCCCTATGCCATTCATCGTCGGGATCGTGGTGTTGGTGTTCGGCTTTTTGCTAATGAAACTGGTTCTCAATGTGCAGCGGCTCGCACCGGGGCGAGGGGGGCCGACCGCGCAGACATCGCCAAGCGCACTGCCTGTTTCGCCTGCAGCGACTCAAGCTTCGCAAAGTAATGTTGCCGCTGCTCCATCGGTCGCGACAACGCCGAACGCTTCCGGGGCGCCGACGACCGCACCGAATCCGGTGGTGGCGGCTGGCGTAATACCCAGGGAGCCGGAGGTGCGTCGAGCCAAGCCTGTGACTCGGGAGGAGCTCGCCAAAGCGGAAGAGACACCGAGTACATCGCCGGGAGAATCAAGCGACCAGAATCGCGTCGCTATCCACCCGCTTAAAAGAACGTACGTGAGAGTGACCGTAGGCGATCAGAACGGCAAGCCCGCGTTCGAACGCTGGATGTCGCCGACTGATGGGGCGGTTGAATTTCAGGGCAAGCATGTCTCGATTCGAGTTCTCGATCCTGACGCCGTTAAGATCACGAAAAACGGCCAGGCGCTGGAAGAAGGCGATCAAGACGTGACAGTGAATTAACGGCAGCCCAGGATGACTTAAGAAAACGCCCAACACTCAACGTCCAACGTTAAACCTCGATAAGCAGACAATTGGGGGTTGGGCGTTGGGCGTTCAACGTTGAGCGCTGGATCTTTTCTAGGCCAATATGAAGACAATGACTACGACCTGCCTCGGTCGTAAACCGAAGGTCGGCATGATCAGCCTCGGTTGCGCCAAAAATCTAGTCGATGCCGAGATCATGCTGGGAAGCGTGTTACAGCGCGGGATGGAAATTACATCGCAGCCGGAGGACGCCGATATCCTCGTGATCAACACGTGCGCTTTCATTGATTCAGCAAAAGAAGAATCCATCGAGGCGATTCTGGAAGCGCATCAGCAGCGTGGTTTAAATCGGCGGCCGGATCAGAAACTGATCGTCAGCGGCTGCATGTCACAACGCTTCGCGAAAGAACTACGCCGGGAGATGCCGGAGGTGGATGCCTTTATTGGGCTCGATCAAGTCGGGCAGCTTGGTGAAATTGCGGAGAAAATTTTAAGGGAACGTCCAACGCTCAACGCCCAAGACAGACAGTTGGACGTTGAGCGTTCGGCGTTGGGCGTTTCTTCTACAAACGGCGATATCGATCTTTCATTCGCGGAGCGGCGCCCCACTTATATTCCCGACTACGACACGCCCCGCTTCAGGCTCACACCAGCGCATTTCGCTTACGTAAAGATTGCGGAAGGCTGCAATCACCCGTGCAGTTTTTGCGTGATTCCGCAAATGCGCGGGAAACATCGCAGTCGTCCTATGCAATCTGTACTCGCAGAAATTCGTGGACTCGTTAGTGAAGGCGTCCGCGAGATTAATTTAATCAGCCAGGATACCACGTATTACGGGATGGATTTATGGCCGGCAAAAGCGGGCCCTCGTCAGCCGGTCGATTCCACTCGCGGACCAACTCTCGCGGTACTGCTTCGCGAACTTCAAGAGATCGAAGGCGAATTCTGGGTTCGCCTGCTTTACACGCATCCGGCGCATTGGAGCGATGAGCTGATTGAGACCATCGCACAATGCGACAAGGTCGCGCGCTACATCGATATTCCTTTGCAGCATATCGATGATGCGATGTTGGGACGGATGCGACGCGAAACCTCGCGCGCACACATCGAAAATTTGATTCACAAGCTGCGCGCTGGGATTCCCGGCGTCACGTTGCGCACTACTTTCATCGTTGGATTTCCCGGGGAAACCGAGGCGGAATTCGCGCGCCTGCTTGATTTCATTCGACGTAGTCGGTTTGAGCGGCTGGGGATATTCAAATATTCCCAGGAAGAAGGCTCGCGCGCGGCGAAGATGCCGGGCCAGATCCCCGCAAAAATTAAGAACGCGCGTTATCGGGCGGCGATGTCGGTCCAGCAACAAATTGCGCATGACCTCACCCTCGAAAAAGTTGGAAGCGACCTGAAGTTGTTGGTTGATCAACCGCATATCGCCCGAAGCGAAGGCGATGCTCCAGATGTCGATGCGCGTGTGATCTTGTCCGAGGCCGCGCCGGTCGGCGAGTTCGTTTGGCGAAGGATCACTGGAAGTCGCGGCTACGATCTGCTGGCGTGAGGGTTAATCTCGTAAACGAATCTGTCATGTCGAGTGAAGTCGAGACATCCCGCGAAGTTACCTTTAAGCTGTGCCACGGGATTCCTCCAGCCTTCGCATAAAGCTACGGCTTGGCAGGCGAGTTCGCTCAGAATTCCATGGAGCGAAATAGGTTTAGATGACAAGCAGGCGGTTTTTGAGCAAACTTTTACGTTGAATTTATTTCATGGCCCGTCCGAACCAATCCAAAAAGGAAACCGTTGAGTTGCCGCTTCCTTCTCCAGGAAGATCGCCGGATCCGCAATTAAAACCGCCCGAAACGGCGCGAATCCAGTTACCTGCGCCCGTCGCCACCGCGCCAGAATCCCCAGGTCTAAAAAAGGAAACAGTAGCCATTTCGGACATGCCCGATTCGCCCGCGGCTGAGATGAAAAAGACCGAGCCTCTTATCGCCATGCCAGACGTTGCGGCGCAGAATCCTTTAATTGCTGCGGCACCTGCGGAGAAAAATGCAATGCTATTGATCTGGATCCTGCTCGGTGTTTCTCTCCTGATTTTGATTATTCAGATTTGGACTTACCTTTCTTAAGCCATGGAAAACTCTGCCGTTATCAAGCTGGATGAATCCAATTTTGACCGCGAACTGACGCAAGACGACAAACCCGTAATCGTCGATTTCTGGGCAGAATGGTGCGGACCTTGCAAAATGATCGCGCCCTTGCTGGATGAGGTTGCGCGTGAAAAAGCAGGCGCGGTCAAAGTAGCGAAAGTGAACGTGGACGAAAATCAGAGTCTCTCCTTGAAGTACAACATTCGCGCCATCCCTGCTCTTCTCTTTTTCAAGAACGGCCAACTGCGCGATCAAGTCACTGGCGTTACGAGCAAGAAGGATTTGCTTAGCCGCATCGACGCCTTGGGGTGATGAGGATTAATGATTTAGTGATTTAATGATTTCTGAATCGCTAAATCATTGATTCGTTAAATCGGTAAATAACTTGCGCCCGGCGGGGGTCGAACCCACAGCCTTTGGCTCCGGAGGCCAACGCTCTGTCCAATTGAGCTACGGGCGCGGAAGCGAACCCGAAGATAATCTAATTTAACGATTTAGCGATTCAGTGGATTTAACGATTTCCGAGACCGGTGCGGCGATGAATCTCACACGACCGGGAGTGCTGCCGCGCCCTCTTGAATCAGTGAGTCGAGCTTGTTTAGGTCAATCGGTTTTACCAGGTGATGCTGGAATCCTGCCTCGTAGCTTTTACGGACATCGTCTTCCATGCCGAAACCGGTGAGAGCAATTGCGAAAAGCGGCTGCGTTGAGTGGAGCTTCTGCATCAAATCGATCCCAGTTCCATCCGGCAAAGCCAGGTCGCTGATGAGCACGTCAAATTGTTCCTTCGTGCCGAGATTGAGGGCAGATTGAAAATTGAGCGCTGATTGCACGTGATAGCCTCGCCGCCGAAGCAAATTCGTAAGCGAGCGATTTGTATCTACGTGATCCTCGACAAGGAGAATTCGGAGGGGCTGGCGTTCCGACGGCTTTGGTAACGCCGCCGGAGCAATTCGCTCCTCCACCTTTTCGCATGTCGGAAACACTAACGTGAACGTTGAGCCTTTATTTCGACCGGCGCTTTGTGCGGTGATCGTCCCCTTGTGAGCTTGCACAAGAGTCTTGCTGATGGCGAGTCCGAGACCCAGCCCTCCCAATTGAGTGCGCCCGCCTTGCTCGAACGCGTCGAAAATTTTCGGCATCGCTTCGGCCTCGATCCCGAGCCCGGTATCAGCGATTTCAACACGCAGTTGCCCTTTGGAATCGTTGCTGGTGGTAATGATAATTTGCCCGTTCCTCGGAGTGAATTTCACCGCGTTATTGATCAAGTTCCAAAAGATCTGCTGCAATCGCGCGGGATCCGCTCGCATATGCACCTTTCGAGCGCCGAGGTTGAGGGCGCGCGCCAGATTCTTGCGATCAATTTCCGCCTGACAAATGTCGAGGGCGCTTTGCAGCAAAGTGTGCGCATCAACGACTTCAAAATTCAGTTGTACCTTGCCGCGATCGATCCGGGTCAGGTCGAGCAAGTCATCGATGAGCCGCGCCTCTAATTCCACGTTGCGACGAATCATTTGCAGTGATTCGCGAATGTCCTTCGGCAACCCCGGCTCGCTCTCCAGCGCAAGGGCGGAAGCGAGCACCGGCGTAAGCGGCGTCCGCAATTCGTGGCTGAGCATGGCGAGAAATTGGTCTTTTGCCAGATTCGAGCGCGCCTTTTCTTCGAGTTCCAGGTTTGTCTTCTGCAACTCCGCTGCGAGCGATTGCGATTGTTTGAGCAGGTTTTCCGTTCGCGTGCTTGCTTCGATGGTATTGAGCACAATGCCGATGCTCTCGGTTAATTGATCGAGGAACGCCTGGTGCGTCGGACTGAATCGCTCAACTGACGAAAGTTCCATGACCGCTTTTACTTCGCCTTCAAACAGAATCGGCAGGACCACAATGTTCGTCGGGGGAAATTCGCTGAGACTCGAACTCACTGTCGCATAGTTGTTCGGAACATCGGTCAACAGGATGCGGCGTTTTTCCAATGCCGCTTGTCCCACAAGGCTCTCACCCATTTTGAACCGGTTCTTTGCGCCATTGCCTCCGGAGTCAGCGTAGTTTGCCAGCAATGTTAGCTCCGATTCCCCGTTGGAGCGATCCATCAAGTAGAAAGCGCCTCGCTGCGCCGAAACCAGCGGCGCAAGCTCTGACAAGATCAGTTTCCCCACCGTGAGGAAGTCGCGCTGTCCCTGCAGCAACCGGGTGAATTGCGCGAGATTGGTCTTGAGCCAGTCTTGCTCTTCGTTTCGTAACGTGGTGTCTCTCAAGTTACGGATCATCTCGTTGATGTTGTCTTTGACGAACGCAACCTCGCCTTGTGCTTCCACCTGAATTGAACGGGTGAGGTCGCCCTTGGTAACTGCTGTCGCGACGTCAGCAATAGCACGAAGCTGGGTGGTCAGATTTGCCGCCAGTCTGTTTACGTTTTCGGTCAAATCCCCCCACGTCCCCGCCGCGCCAGGCACGTTTGCCTGACCGCCGAGCTTGCCTTCCACGCCCACTTCGCGCGCCACGGTTGTAACCTGGTCGGCGAACGTCGCGAGGGTATCGATCATGTTATTGATCGTGTCAGCGAGTTCGAAAATTTCACCCTTCGCTTCAAGGTAGAGTTTCCGTTTTAAATCGCCGTGTGCGACTGCCGTCACAACCTTGGCGATGCCGCGCACCTGATCGGTCAGGTTAGACGCCATGAAGTTGACGTTGACAGTGAGATCTTTCCACGTTCCCGAAACGCCTTTCACTACCGCCTGGCCACCGAGCTTGCCTTCCATTCCGACTTCACGCGCCACGCGAGTGACCTCGTCGGCAAACGAGGACAGTTGGTCCACCATCGTGTTGACCGTGTTCTTCAATTCGAGAATTTCACCTTTAACATCGACGGTGATTTTCTTTGTGAGATCCCCGGTGGCAACTGCAGTGGTCACCGCCGCGATGTTGCGCACCTGTGTCGTGAGGTTGGACGCCATGAAGTTGACGTTGTCGCCGAGGTCTTTCCACACGCCTGCCAGACCGCGCACATCGGCTTGTCCTCCCAATTTGCCGTCGGAACCAACTTCGCGCGCCACACGGGTAACCTCGGACCCGAAAGAGCGAAGTTGATCCACCATCGTGTTGATCGTGTCCTTCAGTTCAAGAATCTCGCCTTTGACGTCAACGGTGATTTTCTTCGACAAGTCGCCCATCGCCACCGCGGTGGTCACAGCTGCAATGTTGCGGACCTGTGCGGTCAGATTGGATGCCATTGAGTTCACAGAATCGGTGAGGTCTTTCCACGTGCCGGCCACGCCTCGCACCCGCGCCTGACCGCCGAGCTTTCCATCAGTGCCGACCTCGCGGGCCACGCGCGTCACTTCCGCCGCAAACGACGAGAGCTGATCCACCATGGTGTTGATGGTGTTCTTCAACTCGAGAATCTCCCCTTGAACGTCCACGGTGATCTTTTTTGTAAGATCGCCCGTGGCAACCGCCGTCGTCACCGCGGCGATGTTGCGCACTTGTGCTGTTAAATTCGACGCCATCGAGTTCACTGAATCGGTCAAATCTTTCCAGGTACCGCCGATCCCGGGTACCTGCGCCTGGCCGCCCAGTTTCCCTTCTGTTCCGACCTCGCGCGCCACACGCGTCACTTCCGCGGCGAAGGAGCGGAGTTGATCCACCATAGTGTTGATCGTGTCCTTCAGTTGGAGAATTTCGCCGCGTACATCAACAGTGATCTTTTTTGACAAATCGCCCCTGGCCACAGCCGTTGTAACGTCAGCAATGTTGCGCACTTGGGCAGTGAGATTGGACGCCATCGAGTTCACTGAATCGGTCAGGTCCTTCCACGTGCCGGCCACGCCGCGCACGTCCGCCTGACCGCCGAGGCTGCCTTCTGTGCCGACTTCACGAGCCACGCGCGTGACCTCGGCCGCGAACGAACTCAGCTGGTCGACCATCGTGTTGATCGTGTTTTTTAGCTCTGAGATCTCACCTTTAACGTCCACCGTGATTTTCTTTGAAAGATCTCCATTCGCGACTGCGGTTGTTACCTCAGCAATGTTTCTCACCTGGCCAGTTAGGTTGCCGGCCATGAAATTGACGCTGTCGGTGAGATCCTTCCAAGTGCCTGCGACTCCCTTGACGTCGGCCTGACCGCCGAGTCTTCCTTCAGTGCCTACCTCGCGCGCCACGCGCGTTACTTCCGATGCAAACGATGAAAGCTGATCAACCATTGTGTTGATCGTGTTTTTCAGCTCGAGGATTTCACCCTTGACGTCGACCGTAATCTTCTTCGACAGATCTCCCCTTGCGACAGCGGTCGTGACTGCGGCAATATTGCGCACCTGTCCGGTCAGATTGCGCGCCATGAAATTGACCGAATCAGTCAAATCCTTCCACGTACCGGACACCCCTTCCACGCGAGCTTGTCCGCCTAGAATTCCCTCAGAACCTACTTCGCGCGCCACGCGCGTTACCTCCGAGGCAAACGACCGAAGCTGATCCACCATCACGTTCACCGTGTCTTTCAGTTCAAGAAACTCACCTTTCACATCGACTGTGATTTTCTTGGTCAAGTTGCCTTTCGCCACTGCAGTGGTGACTGTCGCGATATTACGGACGTGGGCCGTGAGATTACCGGCCATCAAATTGACGTTTTCGGTCAAATCTTTCCAGGTGCCGGCAACGCCTTTGACTTTTGCCTGGCCGCCAAGCTTTCCCTGGGTGCCCACTTCGCGCGCCACCCGCGTGACTTCCGACGCAAATGCGCCCAGCTGATCCACCATCGTATTTACAATCTTTGCTGTGCGCAAAAACTCTCCTTTAAGCGGCTGTCCATCGATCTTAGTGGCAATGGTTTCGGACAAATCCCCCTTCGCGACGGCGCCGATCACGCGCGCCATTTCGCTTGTCGGACGGAGCAGATCCTCGATCAAAACATTGATGCATCCGATGGCATCGGCCCATGAATCGGACACGTTGTTCAGGGATGCGCGCTCCGTGATTCGGCCTTCTTTTCCGACCACATTCACAATGCGTTCCAGTTCCCGGGTCATGCGCTCGTTGGACTCGATAACGAGGTTGAACGTGTCAGCGATCTTACCGGGCACGCCTGTCCAATTCTCTGGGAGACGGGCGGAAAAATCACCGCGCTTGAACGCCATTAATGCTGCAAGCAATTGCTTGGTGTCTAATTCACTTCCGTTAGTCTGCGAGACCTTTCGCGGTCGCGTCTTTGTAACAAGGGGAGCTTTCTTCATAAACGTGGTTGGTGCGCAGGGCCGGCGTTCTTCGCCGTCGCGAATTCGACGCGTAAGATCGGAATGGTCATATTCCAGCGCCGTAGAGTAATCGCCCCATCAATCGCACCAGGACGCATTTTCTTCAACAAACCGTTGCCGCCAGCTTTCGTCGCGAAAAACAAAGCGCTGGCGACGGAATTCCTCGAATAACAGGTACAAAACGGCCACGCCGCGTGAGCGGGGCGGTTCATGAAGCAAGAGTAAAAGCAGGTAAAGAGGTTCCGTTGACTAGGGCACAGCGAATGCCGGCAAACTGCGCAAGCGGAACCCGAAAAAGATTGCTAGCACGCCGACGATAACCGCGTACCACGCGATAACCCAGATGAGCGCCGCGGCGCCCGCCAGCGGGTTCCACAGTAAAAAAGCAGCGAAGATAATCGACGCTAATCCCATCAGAATGAGAAACCACTCGCCCTTGATCTCCCGCCGCATCTTGATCGCCAGCGCAATTTCGGTTGCACCGATCATCAACGCCCATGCGGCGATGTAAATGACCAGCGCCAGTGCGGTTACTCCCGGTGCGTGGAAGGTGAGCAAGCCGATAATAATTCCGAGAATTCCGATGATTAGATCGGATCCCCATTCTTTATCGGAAGCACGATGGCCAATCGCGCCCACCACGCGAAAAATGCCATCAATCAATACCCAAGCTCCAAAAAACAGCACGAGCGTCGCGGCGGCCATAACAGGATGCGTAAACGCGATTATTCCGAAGATAATTGCAGCGATACCCCTTATCACCGGAACCCACCAATGACGTTTTAAGGTTTCGATAAGCACGAGCCCGTTTTAGGGCTTGGACTTCACGGAGGCAAGCTGATTATAGGCCGCACTTTGTCCCGGCTTCTGAAATGCTCGAACGCGTCCGAAGCAGAGACGCCAAATAAGTATCGACGTAAGGTGCGCTATTGATTCGCGCGAGATTCGCAGGCGTCTCAAGCCGCGAAAAAATCGCGTAGGCGATCTTGCTTCGCGGAACGCTCTTCTCCCCGTAGCCGGATGGAATGTTACTCGACCAGTATCGGACGTATTGCCCGTCCGGCCGATTCTCCATGCCAAGAAAGATCGTGGAATGTCCGTGCTCGTTTCTTCCTACCTGGTGCGACCAGAAAATTTTCATGAAATCGCCCGGCTTGGCCTGATCAACGTTATCGAAGTTTCGACCGAGCCCTAATTCGTGGAAGAGACGTGCTGTGCCGGGTCCGTTGGCATTCCAGCGGCCCCAGATTCCCTCGCCATCGTGTTGATCCCGGATGATGAGCCCCTCAAGAGTGGAATATTCGAGGTGAAGGTCGCCTCGCGCGCGCAAAGCCTCGATTGTCTTAATGAATACCAGATACGTTGCGCCCGAGCAGAAGCTTGGCCCCGACGGCACAATGAAAAATTTCCCCGACTCAAAATGCGCCGAAGATTGAAGACGGATCTTCGCGAAATGCGAAACAGAATAGTGGCCGCCCTGCGGCATCTTTTTGATCTGCTCAAGAATCAGCTCGTTGTAATCGCCGGCGAAAGCGGTCCGTAGTGTGAAGCCGAGGAGCGCGAGAAAGACCGAAGCGAACCGTCGCATGACGGCGAAATAAGTAAGCGCCAAAACTCGATCTGGCAACGGCCTTGTGTCTTTCCGAGCGAAGTCGCTTGCCACGCCGTAGCTATGCGAAGGCGGGAGGAATCTCTAATTTTAAGAAGACATAATGAGATGTCTCGACTTCGCTCGACATGACAAGAAAGAAAGCTGCCGCTACAATCAGCATCATGCTGCGTTTCACCAAAATGAATGGTGCTGGAAACGATTTTATCCTGATCGATAACAGGGCGGGGGACGTTCATCTGCTTCGCAGCCAAATTGTGCGCTTGTGCGATCGCCACCGCGGCGTTGGCGCCGACGGAGTCTTATTGCTCGAAAATGCCACCAACCGCGCGGATTTCCGGATGCGTTATTTTAATGCCGACGGTGGAGAAGCAGAGATGTGCGGCAACGGCGCACGCTGCTTCGCCCGTTTTGCAAACAAGGTTGCGAAGCCGCAGACAGAAATTTCTTTTGAAACACCAGCTGGCGTGATTTCAGCGGAGTTGGTGGGTGACGCGGTCACGCTGCACATGACGGAGCCGACTGATTTGCGGTTGGATATCGAGCTCACGGGGGCGAATGAGGACAAAGCTGTCCACTTCATCAACAGCGGCGTGCCGCACGTCGTCATTCCCGTTCCACGCATCGACGATGTCGATGTGCGGCGACGAGGCTCAGCCATTCGTTATCACAAAATGTTTTTGCCCAAGGGCGCGAACGTGAATTTCATCGAAAAACGCGGACCGAACAAAATCGCCGTCCGCACGTATGAGCGCGGCGTGGAAGACGAAACGCTGGCGTGCGGTACCGGGATTGTCGCAGGCGCACTTATCTTCGCCGCTACCGAAAATGCCAATGGCCCGATCAGTGTAATCGCGCGAGGCGGCGACGAACTGCAGGTGGGCTTTAAGAAGATAGCCAATCAGTTTCGCGACGTCGCACTCACCGGCCCGGCCGAGTTTGTCTTTGAAGGCGCAACCGAGATTTGAACTTAGCCACGGATGAACACGAATGCTCACGGATTTTTAAATCTGACTCTTTTCTCATCTGTGTTTCATCCGTGTAAATCTGTGGCTTAAAAGAGATGTTTCGCGGCACGTTTACAGCAGTGGTCACGCCATTTCGCGATGGCGGTGTTGACGATTCGGCTCAGCTGCCCGCTTTGGGTAGTCGGGGCTCGATCATTTTCGCGATCCGCAGCGCCTCGGCGCACGAATCGATTGACGGCCCGTTGCGGCTCACC
>Ga0209059_1001425_pt1 | contig 10927 bp, 7 predicted proteins | sample GraSoiAngelo_151_FD_186165 | JGI IMG/M metagenome (GOLD analysis project Ga0209059, IMG submission 186165) | Grasslands soil microbial communities from the Angelo Coastal Reserve, California, USA - 14_1009_12_20cm (SPAdes) (version 2) | ecosystem: Environmental > Terrestrial > Soil > Grasslands ...
GGTTCCACTGCTCCTAACCAGCGTGGTTGGCGGGTGGATTGGTGCGCTGCTTTTGCTCAAAACCCCGCAGCACACTTTTCAGCATCTCGTTCCCTGGCTTCTGCTGGGTGGCACCCTGCTATTCACCTTCGGGAATAAACTGCGCGCGATCGCGGGGAGTAGAGATACGATCGGCGATCTTCGGGACCTATCCTGGCTCGCGATCACGCTCGCGTCCTTTGCGGAATTAGCCGTAGCCATCTATGGCGGATATTTCGGAGCCGGCATCGGCTTCATAAGCCTGGCGATGTTAGCCGCACTGGGCATGCATGACATTCACGCGATGGGCGCTATTCGCACGCTGCTCGCGGTCGCAATCAACGCGGCCGCGGTTATCACGTTCATCGTGGCTCGCGCCGTTCTGTGGACGCAGTGCATGGAGATGATTGCCGGGGCTCTGCTCGGCGGATGGTTGGCTGCGCATTACGCTCAGAAAGCCGATCCGGTCAGAGTGCGATACCTGGTGATCGCAACCGGTCTGGCGATGAGCACATATTTCTTCCTCAGGTTGCGCTAGGTGGAAGCGGCGAGTCTGCCCGCGCGCAACCAATGAGCGAGACTGGTATTCTGCCGCTGCAGTAGCTACCATGAGTTTGACTCAGGTACACTTATCTTTAAACACTTGGCAGATCCCGTGAGCGCCAGGGCTCCCGGTTGAGCGCTTCAAGTTTATCGACAGGTTCTGAATCAGAAATCCCATTTCACAAGAGGCTCTCATTATGGCCACCATTACAGTTTCTGAAAATCATGCAGCGCAGCCCACTACCACCGCGACCAAGTACGTCTATTTCTTCGGAGGCGGAAAGGCTGACGGCAACGGCAAGATGAAGGACGAGTTGGGTGGCAAGGGGGCGGGCTTGGCCGAAATGACCAATGCCGGTCTGCCCGTGCCTCCGGGTTTCACCATTCAAACCGAAGCCTGCCGCGAGTACATGCGCAGTGGCGGGAAGGTGTCCGGGGACATCGATAAGCAGATCGAAACGGCGCTTCGCCGCCTCGAGGAACTGCAGAAACAAAAACTGGGTGCGGGCGAGAATCCGCTCCTGGTAAGTGTGCGTTCGGGAGCGAAGTTCTCCATGCCCGGCATGATGGACACGATCCTCAATCTCGGCCTGAACGATCAAAGTGTCGAGGCGCTGGCCGCACGCAGCAACAATCCGCGTTTTGCCTACGACTCCTACCGCCGGCTTATCCAGATGTTCGGCAATGTCGTACTGGAAATTCCGAAATCCGTTTTCGATGAAATCTTCGATGCCAAGAAGAAACAGAAGAAAGCGAAACTGGACACCGAACTGGATGCCAAGGCTCTCAAGGAAGTCATTCAGGAATACAAGAAGGCCGTCAAAAAACACGCCAAGCGCGACTTCCCACAGAATCCGCATGAGCAGCTCGTGATGGCGCGCGACGCCGTGTTCCGCTCCTGGCAGAATGATCGCGCCAAGCACTACCGCCGCATCAACAATATCGACGACATGCTGGGGACTGCCGTGAATGTGCAGGCCATGGTGTATGGAAACCTGGGCGAAACCAGTGGTACCGGCGTGGGTTTCACTCGCAACCCTGCCACCGGCGAAAAGGAATTTTACGGCGAATTTCTGATGAACGCGCAGGGAGAGGACGTCGTTTCCGGCGTTCGTACTCCGGTGCACATTCTCGAACTGCAGAAGATCATGCCCGATGTCTACAACCAGCTTCGTGAAATCACGACACGTCTGGAAAAACATTACAAGGACATGCAGGACTTCGAATTCACCATCCAGGAGGGCACCCTGTACATGCTGCAAACCCGCAACGGCAAGCGCACCGGCCGCGCCGCTGTGCGGGTTGCGATCGAGATGGTGCAGGAAGGATTGATCACCGAGAATGAGGCGATCTTCCGCGTTGACCCGAATCAACTGTACGATTTCCTGGTACCAACACTCGATGAAAAGAGCTCCAAGGTAGAAGTGTTAGCCACCGGATTGCCAGCCTCTCCGGGCGCGGCCGTTGGGCAAATCGTGTTCACCGCCGACGAAGCAGTCAAGAAAGCCGGCCACGGGGACAAGAAGAATCCCGTGATTCTGGTCCGCGCTGAAACTACTCCCGAAGACATTCACGGCATGGAAGTTGCGGCGGGCATTCTCACTTCCCGCGGCGGCATGACCAGCCACGCTGCCGTGGTTACGCGCGGCATGGGCAAGTGCTGCGTAGCCGGCGCAGGCGACATCGAGGTGAATGAACGTGCCCGCGAGATGCGCGTCAAGGGCCAGGTCTTTCACGAAGGCGATTGGATCTCGCTCGATGGAACCACGGGCCGCGTGATCAAGGGAAAACTGAATACGGTTGCGGCTTCTGCGGAAAATGAGGATTTGAAAACGCTGATGGGCTGGGCCGAGCCGTTCCGCAAGATCGGAGTGCGCGCCAACGCCGACATCCCTCGAGACGCCATCCAGGCGCGCGCGTTTGGGGCCGAGGGCATCGGCCTGTGCCGCACTGAGCACATGTTTTTCGATCAGGATCGCATTCCCCACATGCGCGCCATGATTCTTGCCGACAACGAGAAAGAACGCCGTGCAGCTTTGAAAAGACTGCTGCCCATGCAGCGCTCGGATTTCGCCGGTTTGTTCAAAGCGATGAAAGGGTTGCCGGTGACCATCCGCTTGCTCGATCCGCCTCTACACGAGTTCTTGCCGAAGCGCGAAAAGCTGATGGTCGATATTGCGAGTCTCTCGAGTGCCGACCCCAAGCAGAAAAAGGCGCTGGTCGGTGAGTACCGCGAATACGGTGCGAAGGCCGTTGGCGATCTCAAGAAACTTCTGCCCGCTCTGTTACGACGGGTCGAGGAATTACATGAATTCAACCCGATGCTCGGTCACCGCGGATGCCGCTTGGGAATTACCTACCCCGAGATAACGGAAATGCAGTCACGCGCGATTTTCGAGGCCGCTGTCGCGGTCGAGAAAGAGGGTGTCAAGACCCACGCGGAGGTGATGATTCCCCTGATTTCGACCGTGAAAGAAATGTCGAATCAGGCGGCCATCGTGCGCCGGGTCGCCGAAGAAGTGTTCGAGGAAAAAGGCCGGCACGTTCACTACCTGGTGGGCACGATGATCGAATTGCCACGCGCTGCGCTGGTAGCCGACGAGATCGCGAAAGAGGCCGAGTTCTTTTCCTTCGGCACCAACGATCTGACTCAAACAACGTTTGGCTTCTCGCGCGACGATATAAACAAAGTCCTGCCTACGTACCTGGCGGAAGGAATCTTGAAGCAGGATCCCTTCGCCGTGATCGATCGCGATGGCGTGGGCGAGTTGGTGCGCGTCGGCATTGAACGCGGGCGCAAGACGCGACCTGGCCTGGAGGTCGGCATTTGCGGGGAGCACGGAGGCGAACCTTCTTCCGTAGAGTTTTGCCACCAGGTTGGAATGGACTACGTGGCCTGTTCGCCTTTCCGGGTCCTGACTGCGCGACTCGCGGCGGCACAAGCCGGTGCCAGCGACCAGTTAAAGACTGAGGGCGGAAGAACGAAATAGCCGGATGCTCGGGGGGTGGACGTATCTTTCCGCGTCTCGCACGAGACTACGAATGGCATTCGCCCCGTACGGCATAAGCAATGCTAATGGTGTTATCAACAAAATTAGCTTGACCTAACCGGCCGTCCGGTATTCACTGCCTGCTCATTTTGTTGGCGAATGATACTTCGCAAGACGGTTCGTGCACGCCGCCACATCTAATTTCAAAGCCTGAAGACGAATTGAGGCCCTATGTCCGCTACTCGATCATCAGCTCCTGCATACGATTTGCTCGCGACCCTTCAGCCGCCCACGCGATACCTTTTCGGGCCGGGGCCGTCCATGGTGCATCCCCGCGTCTATCAGGCACTCTCGAAGCCCATCGTGGGACACCTCGATCCGTTTTTCATCCAGGTCATGCAGGATGTCCAGGAGTTGCTCAAGCGCATCTTCGGCACTAAAGATGCCTCCATCCTGGTGATCTCGGGCACCGGCAGCGCCGGCATGGAAGCGGCTGTCGCAAACTTCGTAGAGCCCGGGTCGAAGTTCGCGGTGTTCGCCAATGGATACTTCTCCGATCGCCTCACCGAAATGGCGAAGCGCCAGGGCGCAAACGTTGTGCGGCTGGAGAAGCCCTGGGGCGAGACCTACGCCGACGCTGAAATTTCCGACTTCATTCGTCGCGAACGCCCGAGTGTTGTCGGCTATGTCCACGCCGAAACATCCACGGGAGCATTGCAGCCGGGCCGCGCCATCTGTGCCGCAGCGCATGAAGTCGGCGCGTTGGTCATTGCCGATTGCGTTACGTCCCTCGGTGGACTTGCTGTGGACTTCGATCAGACCGGCATCGACATTGCTTACAGCTGCACACAGAAAGGGCTGAGCTGTCCGCCGGGCCTGTCGCCGCTGGCGATCTCACCCCGCGCCATGGACTGGCTGCGTGCGAAAACCACTCCATCGCGCAGCTGGTACCTGGACATTAAACTCATTCACGACTACTCCACGGTCTCGCATCGCTATCACCACACTGCTCCCATTTCCATGTTCTACGCGTTACGGGAAGCGCTGCAGGTCATTGCGGAAGAAGGCGTCGAGAATCGTTGGGACCGTCATCGCCGCTGCCACAGGTTCTTCGTTCGTGAAATCGAGGCCATGGGATTGAGTATGCACGTGCCCACGGAATTCCGGATTCCTACCCTCAATACTGTCGTTGTCCCTGCGGGCGTGGATGAACCGAAAGTTCGCAAGCGACTTTTGGATGGCCCGGGCATTGAGATTGCCGGCGGTTTTGGACCATTGGCCGGAAAGATTTTCCGCATTGGGGTCATGGGTCCGTTGGCCACCGAAGACAACGTGCAGTTCTTCTTAAAAGAATTCAGAAAAGCCCTGAGTGCGGAAGGGTATTCCATTTAGCGTAACGCATCCCCTACGCAAAAAGACGAGCACGGACTACGCCCGTCGCATCTATCCATCGAACTTAGACGCACGCCGAGGAACCCCGCTTCAATGGCAACCCGATTCACCTTAAAGTCCGTAGCCACACTACTCGACGTATTGCACTTCGCAGAGAGTCACGCTGCCGTCGCGGTACCTGAACTGGAGATCGTCGTCACGTACGAGTCGTTGCGAGAACAGGTGCTGGCGATGGCGGACGCGCTCGCCTCGGCGGGCGTTTGCCGCGGAGATCGCGTGGCGATCGCATTGCCCAACGGGCTGCCTACAATTGTCGCCTTCCTTGCCGCATCGATCGCAGGAACGGCTGCGCCTTTAAATCCGGCATATCCCTACGAAGAGTTTGTATTTTTCCTCCGCGACACCGACGCAAAAGTTCTGCTCTGTCCGCCTGTAGGAGCCGAGTTCGCCCGCAGCGCGGCCGCCGATCTCAAGATCCCGGTGTTCTCGGTGGGGATGACCGACAAAGGCATTGTGCATCTGCACGATGCTCCTTCGGGGAAAAAGGCGGTCGAGCCCACCCCAGACGATATTGCCCTGATCCTGCACACCAGCGGCAGCACCGGGCGTCCCAAGCGCGTTCCGCTCCGCCATTTCAATTTGGCTGTTTCCGCTGCCAACATCGCGAACACCTACGCGCTTTCCGACGAAGATGTTTCGTTGTGCGTCATGCCGCTGTTTCACATTCACGGGTTGATTGGCTCGGCGATGTCCACTTTGCTCTCTGGCGGAACGCTGGTCGTTCCCACCAAGTTCAACGCACTTTCGTTCTGGCGGACGGTAGCGGAGCATCGCGTAACCTGGTATTCAGGCGTGCCGACCATGCACCAACTGCTGCTGGCTCGTGCCCATAAAAAACCGGCGCAAGCCGCGTCGTTGCGTTTCATTCGCTCCTGCAGCGCACCACTCTCCAGCGAACTCATTCATAAAATCGAGGATCTTTTTGGCGTGCCTTTTGTGGAGGCCTATGGCATGACGGAAGCCGCACATCAGATGACTTCCAATCCCCTGCCGCCGCGCTATCGCAAGGCGGGATCCGTTGGCGTAGGCACGGGCATACGGATCAGTGTCATGGACAAAGAGGGCAACGAACTCGGCACCAATCAGCGCGGCGAAATCGTCATCCAGGGAGCCAGCGTATTTCGCGGATACGAAAACAACCCGGAAGCCAATGCACGCGCGTTAGTGAAAGGATGGTTCCGAACCGGCGACGAAGGATTTCTTGACGAAGATTGTTATCTCCATCTGACCGGCCGGATGAAAGACATCATCATTCGAGGCGGCGAGAACGTTGCGCCCCACGAAGTCGATGAAGTCCTGCTGAAGCATCCGGCCGTGTCGGCGGCTGTCACCTTTGGATTTGCGCATCCTACGTTAGGCGAGGAAGTGGCGGCCGCGGTTGTCCTCCATGAGCCTCATGGTGCGACCGAAGCGGGGTTACTGAAGCACTGCCGCGAATGCCTGGCAGAATACAAATGCCCCAAGAAACTCTACATCGTGACGAGTATCCCAACTACGGCGACAGGAAAGATTCGCCGACGCGCTGTCGCAGCGGCTTTGCTGGATAGCAACGCATGAAATTTCTAATTGCCGGAGCCGGTGCAATCGGTGCGTACATGGGCGCACGCCTCGCCCAAGCCGGCTTCGATGTCACTCTCTTCGCCCGTGGTCCGCATTTAAGAGCGATGCAGGAACATGGTGTGCGAGTGCGGAGCGTCGAGGGAGATTTTCAAACACAACCCAGGATTGTCGGCTCGCTCGACGAGGCAGGGCAGGCTGACGTTGTTTTCCTGGGCGTAAAGGCGCACAGTCTCACCCAACTTGCTCCCCACTTGAAGCCGGTGCTCGGACCCGACACAACCGTCGTCAGCACTCAGAATGGAATTCCGTGGTGGTACTTCCAGGGTTTCGGTGGCCAATGGGATGGACTCCGTCTCGAGCGGATCGATCCGGGCGGCGTGATTTCGGCTTCCATTGAAGCTCGTCGCATCGTCGGATCGATCGTTTATTTTTCAACGGAGATCTACGAGCCGGGAGTCGTTCAGCATATTGAGGGCAACCGCATTTCTCTTGGGGAGCCGGACGGATCGCGCTCGGAACGATGCCGCCGCATCGCGGAAGCTCTGGTGACCGCCGGATTGCGCTGCCCGATCACGACCCACATCCGGCAGGAAATTTGGGTCAAGATTCTGGGGAACGCCTCGTTGAATCCAGTGAGCGCACTGACGCGGGCAACTCTGGCGCAAATGCTGCGCGATCCGGGAGTGGCCGAGGTCATTCGCAAGATCATGCAGGAGGTCGAAGCTGTCTCAAAGAAATTGGGAATGGAGCTATCCGTCTCTGTGGAACAGAGAATGGCGGGTGCGGCAAAAGTGGGGGAGCACAAAACCTCGATGTTGCAAGATCTCGAGGCTGGCAGACCCATGGAACTGGAAGCATTGGTCGGATCAGTGGTGGAGTTAGGGGAGCGGGTGGGTGTTGCTATGGACCACACCCACACGGTATACAGTTGCGCGAGGCTGCTGGCGCAGGCCGCTTCGACAAATTCCAGGACATGAGCCCTCTCAGATCGCGGCTGGCCGAGTGGTTGCGGCCATCGGGTCGAGAAAAAGGCGCCAGCTAAAAAAATTTGGCGCAACCTTGAAAAGGGGCGTACACGGGCGTATAGTGGCTGTGGTCCACTTATCGGACCAGTTGGATATCGAGCGTGACTACGACACTCAATTCTGATTTCGCGGCCGTTCGTCGGAACAAAGTCTACGAAGATGTTGCCCGGCAGATCGAACGGCTGATCCTCAAGAAGCTGCGGCCCGGCGACAAGCTACCTTCCGAGCGCGAACTGGCCGACCTCCTCTCAGTCAGCCGCAGCTCTATCCGAGATGCTATTCGCAGCCTGGAGTTGAGGGGGATGGTAGAACCACGCCAGGGAGCCGGCACCATCGTTTGCGAGATTTCTTCAAACAACGTAGCAAATCCGCTTGCCAATGCTCTCAAGCGCAAGGAAGAACACATCAGCGAGTTGCTCGATTTTCGCAAGATTCTAGAACCTCCGCTGGCTTCCCGCGCCGCGACGCATGCTTCTCCCGATGAGATTGCCGAGATGGAAGAGATCCTGAAGCGACAGGAGGAGAAGCTGCGCGCAGGTGAAAGCGCCATCGCAGAGGACTCCGAATTCCACTACACGATTGCGTTGGCGTCCGGGAACAGCGTTGTGCTGAAAGTTCTGGACATTCTGATGGACCTGCTGCGCGACACGCGGGAGCGCACTCTGCAGGTCGAGGGACGCCCGCAGAAATCACTGGCCGGCCACCGGCGGATTCTCGCCGCCATCAAGCGGCATGACGCCGAAGGTGCACGGTCTTCCATGCGCCGCCATATTGAAGACGTAGAGGAAATGGTTTTGCATAGGATCTGAGTATCTTTTTGAAAATTCCGGAGGACATTATGGGCCGGTTATATGCCATCGAAGTTATTTACCGGGGAATTTTTCAGAAACAGCTGGCTACGCGCATCACGCGTTCGATTGTGCTGGCCGCGCATGAAGAGGGCAAACTCGGGATTTCGTTTGGCCGCTACGGTGACAGTCCCGAGCGCAACGGCATTCCAGCGAAGGGGTTTGCCATTGTCGCGGATGATCAATTAACGCTCGAAGAGGGCATGGCGAAATACGAGCCCAAGGAAGTGGATGTCACCATCGCGGTCGACGACACTTTGTGCAAAGGCGTGGAGTCGTGGGCATGGTATGGGTTGCAACCCGTCAACAAATTGCTGAAACCCGGCGGGACTTTGCTGGTCACCTCACGCGAGCAGCCCGAAACGATCCTACAGATGGCACACCGCAAGGAAACGCCATATAACCTGGCAATCTTGAAAGGTACAGTCAGTTTTTCGGGACTGTGGGTTTACAAGGACGATCACACTGACGTGCGTATCCTTGGCGCGATTGCGAAGATCCTGCCCGGACTGTTCACCTTGAAATCTGTCCAAAAAACCATCGTCGATCAGTGGAACGATTCGGTGAAGGCAGAATCGGCCGCACGCGCTTATGAGCGCATCAGTAGCGTTGCCGTTCAGCCAGACCAGGGAAACCCGGAGACGCCATACAAGTTTAACTTCCCCAAGTGGCATGAAATGGGCGAAGGCATCGCCATTCCGTCCATTCCAGCGGGTAAGGCGATTAAAGATCCCACCACCCATGAGAGTGGTGGATTCCGCCCTGATCGCAATCCTACATTCAAGAAGTACACCACTCGCACGATGCGGCCGGTGGTGAACTTCGATACCTGCATCAAGTGCACGTTGTGCTGGCTGCAGTGTCCGGATTCGTGCTTTGACGTCACCCCCGAGGGTCTGTATGACGCGAACATGCAAGCCTGCTGTGGATGCGGGGTATGCGAGGCCGTGTGCCCGGTCAAAGATTGCGTGACGATGGTGAATGAGACGGCATTCGAAGACAATGCGAGCCAGTGGGAGGCGTGGAGGAAGGACAAGAAGGGCTATGAAGCCTGGCTGGCTGACAAAATCAAATCCCGCCCGGAGCGATCGCATGGGTTCCGCTATCGCGGGCAATACGAGGAGCAAGTTCCCGAGATGCTGGAAGTCGCCCGTAAAGGGTAATTGCTGAACAGGAGACTGGACATGGCAACGGCGACATACGTCGAGGAACAACGCAGTACCGACAAAACAGCACTGATCACCGGCAGCGAGGCCATAGCGGTTGCCTGCAAGCTGGCCGACGTGGATGTGATTACCGCCTACCCGATTCGCCCCTATGACACCGTGATGCAGTACATCTGCAAGCTCGTGGCCAACGGCGAGATGGATTGTGAATACATTGTCGCCGAGGGCGAACACTCTCAGTTTGAAATCGTGAAGCATGCCAGCGCCTGCGGGGCGCGGGTTTTCTGTGGCTCGAGCGGCGTCGGCTGGATGTACGCCATGGAGGCGCTGACGGTTACCCCAGCGCTGCGCATTCCGATGGTGGCCATGGTCGGCAACCGCGCCCTTGACGATCCCGGAGCTTTCGGTGTCGAGCACAACGATGCTCTGACCGTTCGCGATCTTGGCTGGCAACTGGTCTGGGTCGACAGCGCGCAGGAGGCGTTGGATACCGCCCTGATCGCATATCGCGTCTCCGAGGACCGGCGCATCTTTCTGCCTTGTGCGATCAGTTGCGATGGTGCGTTCCTCACCCACTCGCAGGCGCTGGTGAAGGTACCCTCGCAAGAAAAGGTGAATGAGTTCCTGCCGCGCTACAACCGCGCCGACCTGCTGCTTCACCCGGATAATCCGATTACCGTAGCGCCGCAGGGCAATGAAGACTGGGTCATGGAAATCCGGCGTCAGAACTATGCCGCCATGGAGCGTTCATCGCTTGTGTTGAAGGAAGCATATGCAGACTTCGAGCGCATCTTCGGACGTTCCTATGGGAATCCGTTCTTCGAGGAATACGAAACGGAGGACGCGGACATCGTGCTCATGGGAATGGGTACACTTTCGACGCCCGTAAAAGTTGCCATCCGGCAAATGCGCAAGGAAGGAAAGAGAGTTGGTTTTGTCCGCATGCGCTGGTTCCGTCCATTCGCTGCGGCCGAGCTGGCGAAATCACTGGGGCGCTTCAAGGCGGTGGGTGTTATTGATCGCGACTACTCCTTCGGTTCGCCCTACATGAGCGGCGTGGTGGCAACTGAGGTTCGCACCGCTCTATACTGCGCGCCCGGACCGAAGCCGCCAGTGCTCGGCTTTATTGCAGGCCTTGGAGGCCGCGAGGTCACCGTTCCCGATGTTGAAAAAGTGGCTAACTCGGTTGGACGAGCGTTCCTGTTGGTTGGCAAAAATTGAAAAAGCGATGAGCGCTTCGGATTACGTGAACGCGTCGACCCTGGTGGCGGAGGCGGAGCAGGAGTTTCCGTGGGACGCGGATCTCATGGAGTTGAAGGAGCGGG
>Ga0209059_1001426_pt1 | contig 10926 bp, 12 predicted proteins | sample GraSoiAngelo_151_FD_186165 | JGI IMG/M metagenome (GOLD analysis project Ga0209059, IMG submission 186165) | Grasslands soil microbial communities from the Angelo Coastal Reserve, California, USA - 14_1009_12_20cm (SPAdes) (version 2) | ecosystem: Environmental > Terrestrial > Soil > Grasslands ...
GCGCGTAGCTCAGCGGGAGAGCACACCCTTCACACGGGTGGGGTCACAGGTTCAATCCCTGTCGCGCCCACCACGACCTCGGTTCATCGAACATCGCCTTCAGCGCGTATGTTCCAGTTGCCTCTATCCGGTTGATCGCAGTACAGCAGAGATCATCAATAAAGTTCTTTCAGCCCTAAACATTTGCGTGAGGCGCGAACTGGGTGGCAGACGAGCCGGAACGCATTCCGCCGCCGCCGTTCTGGCGTACCAAATACTTCGCATTCGATGTGCTGCCGAGGCGCGACTACCTGGACCCCATCGAAATCCGCCGTGTCATTCGCCGACCGGAGCGCCGGGAGGTGCAGCAAGACGGGCGGGTTCGAGTGTGGGGCTATGCGCCAAGTATCGGCGGCTATCTGCGCGTCGTGCTACTCTCTGATGGAGAGACCGTTCACAACGCCTTTTTCGACCGGAACTTCAGGCCATGAATACAGACCCCGTGATCCGATATTTCCCCGAAACCGATACGATGGCGATCGAGCTTCGGCCTTGGCCGGAGGCGCCGGAGAACGATCAGGCAAAGGTCGGCGGCGAGGATGCGGGAGAGGACCTCGTCATCCATTATGCGCCCGATGGCGAGCCCTGGCTGTGGGAGATCGAGCACGCCTCGGCGCATCCCGAGCACATCGCGGCGGCTCTCGGGCAGATCAGGAAACATTGGCGCACGACGGCTTGACCGAGCGCGGCGCGGACCTCCTGGTAGACGCCCGCTTCGCGCGGGCGTAGGGTCGGGCCATGGTTTGGGCGGTTTCTCGAGCGCCCTATGCGTCCGATCCCGAAAAAAGTCGCGGCCGGCTCCATCCCGAGCCCGAGCACGCGATGCGCTCGCCGTTCCAGCGCGACCGCGACCGCATCCTCCATTCGAGCGCGTTTCGCCGGCTGAAGCACAAGACGCAGGTCTTTGTCTATCACGAGGGCGACCATTACCGGACGCGCCTGACGCACAGCCTCGAAGTGGCGCAGATCGCCCGCACCATCGCCCGCGTGCTGGGGCTCGACGAGGACCTCGCCGAGGCCTTGGCGCTGGCGCACGATCTCGGCCACACGCCCTTTGGGCATGCGGGCGAAGAGGCGCTCAACGCCGAGATGGCGCGCTATGGCGGCTTTTCGCATAACGACCAGACGTTGCGCATCCTGACCCGGCTCGAGCACGGCTATGCCGAGTTCGACGGGCTCAACCTGACCTGGGAGGCGCTCGAAGGCACGGCCAAGCACAACGGGCCGCTCCTCGGCGCCGGCATCGAAAAGCCGGTGCCGCCCTCGATCGCCGAATACGACCGGAAGCACCCGCTGGAGCTCGACACCTATCCCGGGCCGGAGGCACAGATCGCCGCCCATTCCGACGATATCGCCTACAACAATCACGACATTGATGACGGGCTGCGGGCCGGCCTCTTCGCCGTCGCCGATCTCGCCGAGGTGCCGCTGGTCGGGCCGGTGTTCGACGAGGTCGCGCGGCATTACCCCGGGCTCGAAGAGTCGCGCCTCATCCACGAATCGATTCGCCGCCTTATCGACCTCATGGTGCGCGATCTCGTCGAGGAGACGCGCCGGGCACTGGCGGCAAGCACCCCCAAAAGCGCCGACGACATCCGCCATCTCGGGCGGCCGATCGCCGCTTTCTCCGAGGCGATGCGGAACCACGACCGGGCCCTCAAGCGATTCCTCTACGAGCGGATGTACCGCCACGATCGGGTTAACCGCATGACTTCAAACGCCCGGCGGGTCGTCAGCGAGCTGTTTCGCCTGTTTCTTGCCGAGCCCGACCATTTGCCGGTGGAGTGGCGCGCGCTGATCGGCGGCGGCGAGGCCGAGCGCGCGCGGGTGGTCGCGGATTATCTCGCCGGCATGACCGACCGATTTGCCCTCGACGAGCACCGCCGCTTGGTCGATACCTAGGCTCGAATGACCGCAGCGATGGCTAACATTTTCGGCGATTTTCGCCGGGTTCTCCTGTCCGCGCTCGACGACCTCGTCGCCGAGGGCGCGCTGCCGGCCGGGCTCGATGTCGCGCGGGTCGCGGTCGAGCCGCCGCGCGACCCCTCGCATGGCGATCTCGCGACCAATGCGGCGATGGTCTTGGCGGGACAGGTGAAGCAGAACCCGATGGTGCTCGCCGAAAAGATCGCCGCGGCGTTGCAGGGCCGCGAGCTCGTGACCGGCGATTATCGCGGCAGCGGCTTTTCGGTCGATGCGGTAAAGCCGGGGTTCCTCAATATCCGCCTCGACCCGGCGGTGTGGCACGCGCAATTGCGCGCGATCCTCGACGCCGGCACCGCTTACGGCGATTCGACCGTCGGCCAAAACGAGCGGGTGAATGTCGAATTCGTGTCGGCCAACCCGACGGGCCCGATGCATGTCGGTCATGGCCGTGGCGCGGTTGTCGGTGATGCGCTGGCGGCGCTTCTCGCAAAAGCCGGGTTTGCGGTGCATCGTGAGTATTACATCAACGATGCCGGCGCGCAGGTCGACGCGCTCGCGCGCTCGCTCTACTTCCGCTACCAGGAGGTGATCGCCGCGGAGCCGGAGAGCCGCCTCTTGCACAGTTCCGGAGTCATGCACCCGGCGCCGGTACAACCGGAAGGCTTTTATCCCGGCGAGTATCTGAAAGACACCGCACGAAAGCTGTTTGAGCGCGGCGGCGAAAAATGGTTCGACAAGCCCGAGGGGGTGTGGCTCGGCCCGGTGCGCGATTTTGCGATTACCGAGATGATGGCGCTGATCCGCGATGATCTCGCCGCGCTCGGCGTCGGCTTCGACGCCTTTGTCTCGGAGCGCGAGTTGGTGCGGTCGGGTGCGGTCGATGCGGCGCTCGCCGCGCTGACCGAGCGCGGCCTAATCTATGAGGGCGTTCTCGAACCGCCAAAGGGCAAGCTGCCGGACGACTGGGAGCCGCGGCCGCAGACCTTGTTCCGCGCGACGCAGTTCGGCGACGAAGTCGATCGCCCGCTGAAAAAATCGGATGGGTCGTGGACCTATTTCGCCGGCGACATCGCCTATCACGACGACAAGTTCCGCCGCGGGTTCCGCAATCTGATCGATGTCTGGGGCGCCGATCACGGCGGCTATGTCAAGCGCATGCAGGCGGCGGTAAAGGCGTTGAGCGACGGCGAAGCGGCGCTCGATGTCAAGCTGTGCCAGCTCGTGCATCTCTTCGACAAGGGCGAGCCCGTGCGCATGTCGAAGCGCGCCGGCACGTTTGTCACCTTGCGCGATGTCATCGACCAGCTCGATGAGCTCACCGGCGAGCATGGCAAGGATGTCTTCCGCTTCATCATGCTGACTCGCAAGAACGACCAGACGCTCGAATTCGATTTCGCGAAGGTCACCGAGCAGTCGAAGGACAACCCGGTTTTTTATGTGCAATACGCGCATGCGCGCGCGGCTTCGGTGATGCGCCACGCCGCCGAGATGCTGTCCCGCGACCAGCTATCGGATGCGGCGCTGGCGGAGGCGCCGCTCGGCCGGCTCGGAGATCCGCTCGAATTGGCGCTGATCCGGCTGCTCGCGAGTTGGCCGCGCATCGTCGAAGGCGCCGCCGAGGCGCATGAACCGCACCGCATCGCCTTTTTTCTTCAAGACGTCGCGGCGCAATTTCACCTGTTGTGGACCAAGGGCAAAGACGAGGCGACCTTGCGTTTCCTCGTCGGGGGGGATCCGGAGCTGACCCGTGCGCGCCTCGCTTTGGTGCGTGCGGTTGCGCTGGTCATTGCCTCGGGTCTGCGGGTGTTTGGCGTCGATCCGGTGGACGAGATGTAGGGTCGACAAGATGTGATGGGGGAGATGTAGAGATGCAGCAGCATCTGGGGGGCTACGAGGAACGCGAGGATGACTCCGTCGGATTGATGGGGGACGATCGCCTCGATGAATTCGCCGCGCCGCGGCGGCGTTGGCCGACGGCGGTATTGACCGGCATTGTCATGGCCGTATTCGCCGGCGGGCTCTGGTTCTTCTATCACCAGGGGGTGCGGCAGCCGGCGCCCGGGCCCGGCGGCGAGGTGCCGCTGATCCGCGCCGACGACAAGCCGATGAAGATGAAGCCCGATCAGCCCGGCGGCATGCCGGTGCCGGATCAGAATGTCTCGGTCTATGATCCCAAACCCGGCGCCGCGTCGGTTGAGAAATTGCTGCCGCCGCCCGAGCAGCCGATGCCGCGCCCCGTGCCGCGCGAGGCGACCGCGCCGCCGGCTCCGTCCACCGCACCGGCGCAATCCGCTCCGGCCGCGACAGCGGCGCCGCAGCAGCAAGCGGCGGCGACCACAGCGGCGCCAAAGGCGCCGGCCAAACCGGCTCCGGTCAAGGAGCCTGCGGCTGCTGCGCCGGCGAAGAGCGTCCCCGCCGGTCCCGTGCGCCTCCAGCTTGCCTCGCTGCGCACCCCGGAAGCCGCGAAGGAAGAATGGAGCCGGCTGAAGCGGGAGCATCCCGAGCTTCTCGGCAGGCTGACCGCAGTCGCGGTCAAGGCCGATCTCGGCGACAAGGGTGTTTGGTATCGCGTGCAGACGCAAAGCTTCGACAACGCCGCGGCGGCCGAGCGGCTCTGCGCCGATCTGAAAAAGCAGAATATCGGGTGCAGCCTTGCGCACTGAGGCGCGCCTGCCGCGCGCGCTAGTCCTGGGCTGCGCCGGCGAACGGCTGAACGCCGATGAGCGGCGGCTGTTCGCCGCTGTCGATCCGGTCGGCTTTGTGCTGTTCCGCCGCAATTGCAAAGACCCCGATCAGGTGCGCGCCCTAGTCGCCGAGATGCGCGACGCGGTTGGACGCGCCGACGCGCCGGTGTTGATCGATCAGGAGGGCGGGCGGGTCGCTCGCCTGCAGCCGCCGCATTGGCGCAAATATCCGGCAGCGGCACAAATCGGCGCGTTGCCCGATCCGCTGGCCGAGGAAGCGGCCCGGCTCGGGGCGCGGCTGATCGCCGACGATCTCGCCGCGCTCGGCATCGATGTCGATGCGCTGCCGGTGCTGGATCTGCCGGCTCCCGGGGCCGATCCGGTCATTGGCGACCGTGCCTATGACAGCGATCCTGCGCGGGTCGCGCGGCTCGGCCGCGCTGCATGCGAGGGGCTATTGCAAGGCGGCGTATTGCCGATCATCAAGCACATCCCCGGTCACGGAAGATCGCAGGTCGACAGCCATCGCGACCTGCCGCGGGTCGATGCCAACCGCGAGGAGCTCGCCAAAACCGATTTTGCGCCGTTTCGCGCGCTGGCGGCGATGCCGTGGGCGATGACCGCGCATATCGTCTACACCGCGATCGACCCGAACATACCGGCGACATTTTCGCCCATCATCATCGACGGCGTCATTCGCCGCGACATGGGCTTCGACGGTGTCTTGATCTCGGACGACATCTCGATGGGCGCGCTTCAGGGCAGCCTCGCCGAGCGCACTCGGCGCGCCTTGGCGGCCGGCTGCGATCTGGCGCTGCATTGCAATGGCGTCCTCGCCGAAATGGAAGAAGTCGCCGATGCCGCGTCGCCGCTGACCGCGGCGGCGCAAGCGCGGCTCGCACGCGCCGAGGCGTTGCGCCGGAATTCGGTGCAGCCGTTTGACCGCGCCGCGACCGAAGCGCGTTTTGCGAAATTGCTGGAGCAAACCGTCGCTGCAGGAAACCGAGCACCGCATCGCGCATGAATGCCACCGCAGACTGGGCAGGCATGCTGCGCGAGGCGACCACATGGATTCTGCCGGTCATTTTCGCCGTGACGCTTCATGAGGCGGCGCACGGCTTCGTGGCTCATGCCCTCGGCGACGATACGGCGTGGCGCGCCGGCCGGGTCAGCTTGAACCCGCTGAAGCACGTTGATCCATTTGGAACAGTGCTGCTGCCTGCACTACTCATCATTATGCGGACCGGGTTCCTGTTTGGTTACGCAAAGCCGGTGCCGGTCAATTTCGGCCGCCTCAATCATCCCCGGCGCGACATGGTGTTCGTCGCACTGGCAGGCCCGGCGACCAATGTGCTACTGGCGATTGCCTCTTCGCTCTTGTTCTATGCGGTGGATTTTACTCCGCCCAGCTTCGCCGACTGGCTTGCCCGCAATCTGGTGAACTCGTTGCAGATCAACGTGGTGTTGTGTGTCTTTAACATGCTGCCCTTGCCGCCGCTCGACGGCGGGCGGGTCGCGGTCGGGATCCTGCCGCGGTTTCTCGGGTACAAGCTCGCCCGGGTGGAACCCTATGGCATGCTGATCCTGATGCTGCTCTTCATCCTGTCCTATGCCGGCGCGAGCAGCCTCCTCGGCTTCAGCCTGTTGGGCGTGCTGATCGGTGTGCCCGCCGAGGCGCTGATCCGCTTCGTCCTCGCGATCACGGGACAAGGTCAATGAGCGAGCCGACGATGTGGATTGCCGACACGGTTGAACGCGCCCCCGACGAACCCGCCCTCGTGCTCGACCTCGACGGGTATGAGGGCCCCATAGATCTGCTGCTCAGCCTGGCGCGTGACCAGAAGGTCGACCTCGCCAAGCTGTCGATCCTGGCGCTCGCCGACCAGTATCTCGCCTTTATTTCCGAGCAGCGCCGGTTGCGCCTTGAGGTCGCCGCGGATTATCTCGTCATGGCGGCGTGGCTCGCCTACCTCAAATCGCGCCTCTTATTGCCCGAGCCGCCAAAGGATGACGAGCCGAGCGGTGACGAGCTGGCCGCGGCGTTGCGCCACCGCCTGCAATTATTAGAGGCGATGCAGCACTCCGGCGCCGTGTTGATGGCCTTGCCGCAGCTCGGCCGCGAGCTCCATCTGCGCGGCATGCCGGAAGGGCTGCCGACGATCAACCGCCCAGTCTACGAGCTCAGCCTCTACGAATTGCTGACGGCTTACGCCGTGCAGCACCGGCGCCAGCACACGCAGGTGCTGACGATCGCGGCGCCGACGTTTCACTCGCTCGACGAAGCGCTGCACCACCTCGCGCAATTCGTTGGGCATGTGCCGGAATGGCGCGAGCTGGTCGGCTTTCTGCCGCCGGAATTGCGCGGCGGCGTGCTGCGACGCTCGGCGCTTGCCTCGACCTTTGCCGCGACCCTCGAACTCGCCCGCTCTGGCCGCATCGAATTGCGCCAGGACCGCATTTTCGGCCCGATTTATCTGCGCAGCTCTAGCGACAGGCACGGCGGGCACCAAGGCGGAGGACAGAACGCATGAACGGGTCCGCCGACCAGCTCCGGTTGCTGGAGGCGCTGCTGTTCGCCGCGCCGGCGCCGCTGTCCGAGACGGAACTGGCCGAGCGGATCGGGCTCGAAGCCGATGTGCCCGGGCTGTTGCAGGAACTGTCCGCAAATTATGCCGAGCGCGGCGTTCATGTCGTGCGGCTGGCCGGCGGCTGGACGTTTCGCACCGCGCCCGATCTCGCGCCGTTTCTGGTCAGCGAGCGCCCGGTGGCGAGAAAACTATCGCGCGCCGCGGTCGAGACGTTGGCGATCATCGCTTATCACCAGCCGGTCACCCGGGCGGAGATCGAGGCGATCCGTGGCGTCGCGCTGGCGCGCGGCACGCTCGACAGGCTCCTGGAAGCGAGCTGGGTGCGGCCGCGGGGGCGGCGCGACAGTCCCGGTCGGCCGCTGACCTGGGCGACGACCCCCACCTTCCTCGCGCATTTCGGGCTCGGGGACCTGACCGAGCTGCCGGGGATCGAGGAATTGCGGCAGGCCGGTCTCCTCGATCTCGGCCCGGCTGTATTGAGCGAGACGGCGGGCGAGCCGGCGGAGGCCGAGCCGGAGCCCGCCGAGGAGGAAGAGTGAGCGACCAGCCGGCGCCCGCGCCGCTCGATGCCGAGCGCATGCAGGCGATCCTGGACGGCTCGCCCTTTATCCACTTTTGCGGCATGCGGGTCACCGCGCTCGACCCCGCCGCCGGGAGCGTCGTGCTCGCGATGGAATTGCGGCCGGAGCTCGAAAGGCGGCAGGGCACGGGGCAATGGCATGGCGGCGCGATCGCGGGGCTGATCGATACGGCCGGCGATGCCGCAGTTGCGCTCGGCCTCGGCGCGGTCGTCCCGACGATCAATTTCCGGGTCGATTACCTGCGCCCGGCGACGACCCGGCATCTGACCGCGACCGCCACCGTGCGACGCGCCGGCCGCACGGTCGCGGTCGTCGATATCGATGTCGAAGATGCGGGGGGTCGCCTCGTTGCTGTTGGGCGCGGCTGCTACGGCGCTCAGCCCGGCTGAGGCCTCTCTCGCCGATCTCGCCCTTCAAGTCGCCCGCCCGCGCCACGAGATTAACGCTATCGGGCGCGCGATTGCCGCTCTTGGCCCTTTCTGAGAATATCGCGCGCCTCGCGGCGGGCCGGGTCCCGCCCCTCATCTTGGAACCCTATGTTTTTCGATATCGGCTGGTCGGAACTCTTGGTCATCGGGGTCGTCGCGCTGGTGTTTATCGGCCCGAAGGACCTGCCGCGCGCCTTGCGTGTCGCTGGGTATTGGTTCCGCAAGGCGCGGACGCTATCCCGCGAATTCCAGAACAGCGTCGATCAGATGATCCGCGAAGCGGAGCTCGACGAGATGCGCGAGCAGCTGAAAAAGGCGACCGAGTTCGACATCAACAAGGAATTCCAGAAGACCGTCGATCCAACCGGCGAATTGGCGGAGAGCATGAAACCGCCGGACATCCCGGATTTCTTCGAGCCCGCCTCGTCCCGGCCGGCCAGCGAACCGGCGGTAATTGCTGGCTCGGCTGACGCAACCGCGACGGAAACCGCCGCAACGCCGTTGCTGCCTGCCGCCGATCCGGAGCAGCCCTCCTTGCCGTTCGATGTCGGCGAGGCGACGGCGCCGGAGCCCGAAAAGGTGCCGGCCGCGCGCGATCCCGAGCCACCAAAGGCGTAGGATCGGGCGTGGCCGACGGAACCACAACACCCGAGGACGATCGCGAGACCGAGCTCGAAAGCGGCCGGATGCCGCTGCTCGAGCATCTGATCGAGCTGCGCAACCGGCTGATGTGGGCATTTGGCGCGATCATCGTCGCGTTTCTCGTCTGCTATCAGTTCAAGGAGATGATCTACCGCTTTTTGGCGCACCCGCTCGCCGAAATCTATGCCGGCGAGCCCGGCCGCAAGATGATCTTCACGGCCCTGACTGAGGCCTTCTTCACCTACGTCAAGGTGTCGTTCTGGGCGGCGCTCTGCCTCTCCTTCCCGATCGTCGCGATACAGGTCTGGAAGTTTGTCGCGCCAGGGCTCTACAAGAACGAGCGCCACGCTTTCCTGCCCTATCTGTGCGCGACGCCGGTCCTGTTCACGATGGGCGCCTCGCTCGCCTATTTTGTCGTGATCCCCTACGCGTTCCGCTTCTTCCTGAGCTTCGAGACGCCCGGCGGCGAAGGCTCGTTGCCGATCGTCTCGGAGCCCAAGGTCAACGAGTATCTGTCGCTCGTGATGACCCTGCTTTTTGCGTTTGGGGTCGCGTTTCAGCTGCCGGTTTTGTTGACTCTGATGGCCCGGGCGGGGCTCGTCACCTCGGCCGGGCTGTTGTCGAAATGGCGCTATGCGGTCGTCGGCATGTTCGCGGTCGCGGCGGTGCTGACGCCGCCCGACATTGTCAGCCAGGTCAGCCTCGCCGTGCCGCTGATCATCCTGTACTTCCTGTCGATCTACTCCTGCCGGCTTGTGGAGAAGGCGCGCGCCAAGCGCGAGGCCGAGGAAGAGGCCGAGCTCGCCGGCAGCGGCAAACCGGCGGCTGGCAAATAGCCAACGCGTCTTTATAGGGTGGGTTGAGCCGGGCGAAACCCAGCTTATGTCTCGCGGGTTAGCGTCGATGGTCTCGCGCCGCTCAACCCCTCCTACAGAGCCTTTTGGACATGCACGATCTACGCTGGATCCGGGAGAACCCCGACGCCTTCGACCGCGGCCTCGAGCGCCGCGGTCTGCCGCCCTGTGCCGAGCAGGTGCTCGCGCTCGACAAAGAGTGGCGGGCATTCGAGACGGCAGCGCAGGAAGCACAGGCCGCCCGCAACCGCCTGTCCCGCGAGATCGGGGGAGCAAAATCGCGCGGCGAGCCAATCGACGCGCTGCTGCGCCAGGTCGAAGGCAGCAAAGAGGCAGAGGCGACGACCGCGGCGAAGACCGCCGAGTTGCGCCAGCAGATCGACGCGCTCTTGGCGAGCCTGCCGAACCTGCCCGCGGAAGAGGTGCCCGACGGTCCGGACGAAAGCGCGAACCTGGAAATCCGCCGCATCGGCGAGCCGCCGCGCTTCAATTTCGCGCCGCTGCCGCATGAGGCGATCGGCGAAAAGCTGGGCCTGATGGATTTTGCGCGCGCCGCGAAATTGTCGGGTTCGCGCTTTGTCGTGCTGAAGGGCGCGCTGGCGCGGCTTGAACGCGCGATCGCGCAGTTCATGCTCGATCTGCACACGCGCGAGTTCGGCTACACCGAAATCTCGCCGCCCTTGTTGGTGCGCGATGAGGTTGTGTTCGGCACCGGCCAATTGCCGAAACAGGCCGAAGACATGTTCCGCACGACCGACGAGACCGGCGGGTTCTGGCTGATTCCGACCGCCGAGGTGCCGCTGACCAATTTGGTCGCCGGCGAGATCCTCGACGAGACGGTGTTGCCCTTGCGCTTTACGGCATGGACGCTGTGCTTCCGCTCCGAAGCGGGCGCGGCCGGCAAGGACACGCGCGGCATGCTGCGCCAGCATCAGTTCCAAAAGGTCGAATTGGTCTCAGTGACCCGGCCTGAAGATTCCGAGGCCGAGCACGAACGCATGACCGGCTGCGCCGAGGAGGTGCTGAAGCGGCTGGGGCTGCCCTATCGCGTCATGCTGTTGTCGAGCGGCGATATGGGGTTTGCCGCGCGCAAGACCTACGATCTCGAAGTCTGGCTGCCGGCCCAGAACACCTATCGCGAGATTTCCAGCTGCTCGAATTGCGGTCCTTTCCAGGCCCTGCGG
>Ga0209059_1001427_pt1 | contig 10919 bp, 7 predicted proteins | sample GraSoiAngelo_151_FD_186165 | JGI IMG/M metagenome (GOLD analysis project Ga0209059, IMG submission 186165) | Grasslands soil microbial communities from the Angelo Coastal Reserve, California, USA - 14_1009_12_20cm (SPAdes) (version 2) | ecosystem: Environmental > Terrestrial > Soil > Grasslands ...
TCCTCGACATCGCGCTGGCGGGCACCTCGGCGACGCTGCTGGCGCGCAAGTGGGAGTCTGCGCTACTTGTGAACGTGGATAACGATACGCTGCGTCGGGTCCTGGACAATCCCGAAGCCATGGCTGCTGTGGAGCGCATCGAGGGCTGGCGCTCGCTAGGCGACAACATCATCGAAACCATCATCAACAAGAGCGAGAAGGTCAAGGAACTGAAGAACGAGGCCAAGGACAAGGAGCTGACGGAGAAGCAGAAGAAGCAGCTCACCGACGAGGAGAGGGAGTACAAGTCCAAGCGCAAGCTCGTCCAGGAGAAGCTGATCAAGTTCGCGACACGTATTCCAGCGTTTATGTACCTAACCGACTTCCGCGAGAACACTCTACAGGATGTGATTACCAAGCTGGAGCCGGAACTGTTTCTGGCTGTCACCAGTCTGACGGTGAAGGATTTTCATCTGCTGGTGCGACTCAAGGTGTTCAACACCGAGCAGATGAATCAGGCAGTTTTCGCGTTCCGTCGCTACGAAGACGCATCGCTCCGCTATACAGGGATAGAAAGCCACGAGGGCTTGACCCACTATGGGCTTTACGACACCGTGGTAGGAAGAGAATGAAGGGATTGGGTGTGCCAGGAATGTGCCTTGGTGAGGCTGGGATCGGGGCTGGCAAGCGTTGCAAGTGGTTAATTCATAAGCCCCTAGAACCCCGGGGCCTCGGTCTGAAAATCCGCGCGTCTGTGGATCGATTCCGCCCCTGGCCACCGTTCAGATCAGCAAGTTACTTGAAGCCTCGCGTCAAGCGTGTCAGCCCGGTACCCATTTGGTTTCCATTCTTGGGCTGCCAACGCGCCAACGCTGCTGCTACGGCATCCCCCGCAACCGCACTCAACCCTCACACCTCAAAGCTTTCATCCCCGCTCAACCGAACCCTTCCCGCAAGCGGTGTGAGCTTGATCGCGCCCGGCGCGGCGCGCGGAATGCTGAAAAAAGGCTGATCCGGCTCGGAATGCAGATATAGATCCTCCTGCAGAGCCCGGCACTGCGGACAGTGATTGGCGAAATAGCTGTCCTGGCTGCCTTCGCCGTAGCCCTCGCGGAACGTGCCCCAGGGCTCGAGCTGGCGCACCAGGGCGCTGTCCATTGCGCTGATGTGGCTGACGGTGAACCGCGCGAGCGGCTCGCCCGAGGCGGTGCCGCTCTCGCAGTAGATGCAGATGACTTCGATCTGCGCCCGGCATCTCCAGCACGACACCGTCGCCGAGGCCACGTAGGCCTCATCGGAGGTGATCGAGAGCTCCTCGTCCTGCGCATCCTCGTCGGACTCTTCGAGCCATTTCGAGAATCTCGTCGGGTCCTCCCCGGATCCGATGTACCAGCAGGCGGACTCCGGATCCCGCAGCGCCCCCAGTGCCTCGACCTCGGCCTCCTCCTCGGGGGGGACGTAGAGGTAGAGTCGGTTCGAGCTCATGCCTGCTGCCACGGGTTCGAGTCCGGCTGCCTCACTCCGCCCCCGTCCTCGCCACGGGTTCCCTCGCCGTGCCGCCCGGCCTGCTGCGGGTTACCGTGGGGTAGCTCACCGGGGCGAGTCTCACGCGTCTCCAGTCCGGAATCGACGCGAGCTTGAGGAACCCTTCGAGATCGGGCAGTCGCTCGATCTCGGAGGCCATGACGGCGGGCTCGATGCTCAGGTGCTCGCTGGTCGTGGTCGTCCCCACCCACTCGGAGGATCGCCGGCTCCGTGAGCGCGTGGTATGAACGACCTGGCGCTGGCCGATGAGCTTCGAGGCGAACTCCGACGTTCCGCCGCGCTCGCTGGCCGAGCAGCGCAGGATGAGCGTGTTGCCGCAGTTCTCGACGATCGTGTCCGCGACCGCCCGGCCATAGGTGCCCGACACCTGACCGATCGACTGGAACCCGAGAATGCAGCGTCCGCCGAACTTACGCAGCCGCGACAGGGCGTCCTTGAGGCCGTCGATCTCGCCGAGCGCGTCGAGCTCGTCGACGAGGAACCACAGCCGCTGATCGCCTTCACCCCGGCCCATCGCTTCGAAGATCGCGATCCGTATCCACGCGGAGATGACCGACCGGAGCGCCGCGATCTCTCCGGCCTTGTACGGAAGGAACAGTACGCCGCCGCGACCGCCCGAGTGTCGCGCCGCCCCGTGCTTCACCCACTGTCGGATGGAGAAGGGTGTGCCCTCCTGGCGGGTGGTGTACTCGAGCACGCGGATGGCCGAGCTCGCCGTCGAGCGCACCGAGCCGAACATGCGTTCGTTGCCCTCCTCGAGGAACGGGCCGGCGGAGGTGCCGGCGAGCAGCAGCCGCAGTTCTGCCGTCGAGGCCTTGGCCAGCAGGCGGTAGAGCTCGCGGTCGTCCGTGACGCGCGATGAGAGCGCCTGCTGGGTGACGGCGATGAAGAAGGTACGGGCGTACTCGCTCCAGCTCCGGTCCGGGTCACCGTGGTCCGTGATGAGGGAGCGGGCGAGCTGGTCGACGTCGTAGTCATTATCGATCTCTCCGAGCAGATTCCACCTCACCGAGTCGGGCTCGAAGGGATTGAGGATCACATCCCCGCGGTCGCCGTCGTAGAACCGTCCGAGATAGCCGCCGTCCGGGTCGGCGATCAAGGCGCGGCCGCCTCGCTCGAGCGCGGCTCTCAGCATCTCGCGAATGGCGGTGGTCTTGCCCGTGCCGGTCGTGCCGATGACCTTGAAGTGCTTGGTCTCATCGTCCTCGGCGACCGTGAGGCCGGCGAGGGTCAGCGCGCCGTCGCAGCGCTGGCTCCCTCCGTTGGCCCGCGCCACACGAGCCGCCGGCGGTGCGCGGGAAGCCGCCGCGGCGTTCGCGACGACGGCGCCGCGCCGGTAGTAGGACGCGCTCGCCGACTGCTTGCGGACCAGCAGACGCCCGGCGGCGTAGCCGGCCGCAACGAAGAGCGCAAAGGCCACGGTGAGGTCCGGCCCGCTGTTGGGGGGCGCGCCCAGGATCGTCAGGAGCGGGGCGAGGAGTGCCATCACGATGATCACGATGAGGGTGAGCACGACGGCCGGCACGGGCGACAGCACGAGGTGCGCGAGGCGGGCACGCGAGCGGATGAGGCCCACGAGCATCGGGATCTGGACGGAGAGGAAGGCGAGCAGGAGGCCGTTCGTGCCGTGAATCAATTCAACGAGTCGTGCGAACATACGCTGATCCTTCGCCCCCTGCTGATGCTGCCTAGAGCCCGTGAGTGTTGTCCCGGCGGCGGTCTCTGGGCGCGGCCTCGACATCCTCGGTGTTCGCGGGCGCCGCGGCAGAGCTCTGGCGCTCGCGCCACTCGACCCATCTTCGCGCCGACTCCTCGGCAGTCGGGGAGCGCCCTGCGCGCTCGCGGAACTCCTGCCACCGCCGCGCGGACTCTTCGGCGGTGGGAGACCTCTGGCGGTGCTCGCGCGAGTCCGGCCGCCGATTCGCCGCTGCCGCGGCGGTCGGACTCTGTTTGGCTCGCGCAGGTCCCCGGGGAGGCTCGGCCGCTGCGCTTTGCCGCCTCGGCACCACTCCCTGTGCCGCCCGGCGCCTGCGGTACGCCTCGCGCTGCTGTCGGTTCACTTCCTCGCGATGAGCCCTGCTCCACTCGCGGCGCGTGCGGTTGATCTCGGCGGCGTTGGCTCTGCGCCGCTCGCGGCGTTTCCGGTTGAGCTCCGCGGCGATCTTGGGATACCGCTCTCGCCGGGCACGGTTCAGCTCCTCGCGGTTGAGCGCGCCGTGCGGGATCCTCTTCGGTAACCCACGCTTGCGCGCGGCGTCCTCCATGGCGCGCCGCCGTCCTTCTTTCTTCTGAGCCTCGAGCACGCGCGCGAGCGCACGGGGTCCCCGGCTGCGTGCCTCGATCCGCTCGCGGTGCCTCGCACGGATGTCCTCCGCCGCCGGGTGCGGCCGGCCTGAATTCCGCTCCGCGTAGTAGATATTCCGGGGCATCATGGGAGTCGGCTCGCGATCGATCCCCTGGTCTCGGTAGCTGCGATGATCGACGCGCTCCTCGAGGCCCGCCTCGCGCAGCGCCTCGTTGGTGAGCTGCGCCCAGCGTTCGCGGATCCACAGCAGCTCGTCCTTGGTCGGGCCGAGCCCGCGCGCGTGCCGCTCCGTGCCCGACAGCTCGAGAATCGTCCGGGGACCCAAGCCCCCCGGCCTCACCTCCCGGGCTGTCATGAGGAGGTGCGCGTGATGATGGCGCTCGTCGCTCCCTGCGCGCGGCTCGTGTACCGCGAGGTCGACCGCGCTCCCGTACCGGTCGGCCAACTCCCGTGAACATCTTCGCGCAAGCTCCGTGCGCTCGGCCTGAGCAAGCTCCGGAGGGAGCGTCACCAGCACTTCCCGGGCAAGCCGTGCGTTACGGCGCTGTCCGGCCTGCTCTACTGCGTTCCAGAGTGCGGATCGCTCGCGCGCCCAGTTGACGTCCGTCCGGCCCGCGAGCTGCGACGGCAGCAAGATTTCCTTATGAGGGATGTCCTGACGGTCGGAGTAGTCGTAACTCTCGCTCGTGCGATCGTCGTGGATCCGCTCGCCCGCGCGGTAGGCGGCAGCTCTCGTGACGCGGCTGCCTTTTCCCCTGGAGAAGACTTTGACGTGCAGGAAGTACTTGGCCATCGCGCGCTTTTCCCTGCGCTGCGGTTTCGGCATGTTCGCCCAAACGGACCGAAAGCTCAACCGCGAGGCGCCTCATGCGCGACTCGCGGAGGAGAGCGACGTGCTCAGCTTGTGGGGAACGCCGGTCGAGATCGCCTCGGCGCTCGCGCGCCCTGGCTCGAGAGGCACCCTGACAGGAGTCTTAAGGCGGCGGACCCGTGTTACCGATCAGGCTCGCGAGGAGTTGCGCAGTTGGCTTGATGTCTCCGCCTACACTCGCAGATTCGAGAGCCGCCATGTAGTCGTCGCGTCTCTGCACTGGAATGACGGTCCAGGGATAGCCACCGGACGCGAACATCAGGTTCATGAGGAAGCGGCCCATCCGTCCGTTCCCGTCATGGTAGGGGTGGATGTAAACGAATATGAAATGCCCGAGCACCACGCGAACGGCGGGCTCCTGTTCCTGTTCGAGTAGTCCAAAGAATGTTGGCACAAGCACGCGAACGGCTTCATGGTTCGGAGGCACGTGCATTGAGCGTCGGATGTAGACGGGTCCACTGCGATATCCGGCCAGGTCGGCCGGTTTCAGAATGCCGGCTGTAACACTCGGTCCAAACAGTTCTCGATACCAGGCGCTGTGATCTTTGTCCGCTACGGTGCCGGGGTTCTGGCCGGTCAGCACCTTTTCTATGCTTTGCTTGACGAGCTGAAAGGCTTGCCAATAGCCGCGTGCAGCCATGGCATTACGCTGGTCGCGGTCGGCTTTGATGCTATCGGGGTTCCAGGTCCCCGCGCGAACGCGCTCGATCAGCTCGGTACTGACACGGTAGCCTTCTATCGACAGGGAGTGGTAGGCGTCGGTGACGTAGATCGCATCCACCTGCTTGAGGTAGGAGGGCACATCGGCCTTGGCGCCCGGGGGTGAAGGAAAGACCTCCATGATGGGCTCGCGCATCTTTTCCCACATCATTCGTAGACGGTTGACATAGGGGGATGTTTCTCGCGCTGGAAAAGAGATGGTCGGTTTGTCGTTGAACGGATCGATTTCGTTAACTGTGAAACCTGCCGCCCGCATGCTGGCGATGATGTTGTCGGCAATCTGGTCGCGGCCGATGTTGCGGAAGGCACCCGCCAGGCGGCCCGCCACAGTGCTGTGGCCGCCGGTGAGCAAGCGACTCAACACTTCGGAGGCATCCGTGATGAGGGCGAGGGCGGCGCGCATTTCGATGGCACGCGCTGCAAAGTGGCTCGGAGCGCAGGCGATGAGAGCGGCAGGCAGACGCATGAGGCGTATGCCGCCTTTCGTTTCCATGTCCTCGGGCCGAGGAAGCTCGAGACGCACATCGAAAATAGATACACCGTGGAGCAGGGCGGTCGGTTTGTTACCCCCTTTCGGTGATCTCACCAGCAGTTGTTTAGGTACCGTCCAGTCTCCGGTATGGAGGTTGATCGACTGTTCCGCGCTCAGACACCACACGGTCCCAAAGCGCTCGTTGAGGTAGCCGGCGACGAATGCCCAGAACGAGGCATACCAGGTGGTGCTTTCGCTGGCGGGCTCATTGGGCGGGGACGGGATGTACCAGCCTTTGATGACCTCCCGGATGAAGCCGTTCTTGAGCAGGCGCTCCCGGTGGGTACGGCTTAGCTGTTCGGAGCGGATGGCAATAACATGCTGATCCTGCAGTGTTTTAAGTGCGGCGAGCGAGTCAGCCAGTTTTTCAGACGGGGTCGCCATGGTGGCCGTCTCTAGGTAATCACGCTCGTCTGTTTCTAGGTTTTTGTGTTCTATTATTTCTAGGTTATTGTGTCAAGTACTATCTAGGTTATTGTGCTCTGGGCTATTCGGGCACGGTCGGCACTGGCGCGTCGGGCTCGGATGCCCGGGCGGAGCGGAGCATGGCGATGGCCGCATACCCGATGACGCCCGTGACGACCCAGCGCATCAGCGTGAGGTGATCGCCGAGCATCTTCACGAGCGGGAAAGCGGCGATCGTGCCGACGATTCCGCCGAGCGTGAGCCCGACCGCGACCGCGGGTGCAAAGCGGCCGGAGCGCAGGAATCCGAGACTCGCCACCGGGATCAACACGCCGTCGCTCGCCATCATGATCGGGTAGGCGGCGATCGGGTGCATTCCGAGGAATGCGAGCAGCGCCATCGAGGGCGCATAGTTGCCGATGCCGACGCACATGAGCGCGCCGAGGACGAAATTTGCCACCGCCGCCAAGGCGAACCGCCAGCCCGCGAGCCCCATCGCCGAACCGGTCGGCGGGATGACGCCGAAGTTGGTCATCGTGAAGAACCCGGCGGCGAGTAGCAGAGCCACGCCCATGAACACTTGGATCAAGCGGCGACGCATTCGGCTAACGATGCCGGCGCCGATCCAGGCGCCCGCCGCGGCACTGATGACCATCGCCATCAGGAGCGTGGGTTCGACCTGGACCGCCGTGATGAAGAGCGCCGCGCTGAAGAGGATCCCCACAGCATTACCGACGTTCAGCGTCCCCGGGATCAGCTCGTCCGGCGGGTACCCGCGCAGCTTAAACAATGCCGTGATCTGCGCGTAGTTCCCGATGCCAAGCGTGTCGAGGAAGCTCGTCACGCCGCCGATCACGACGTCGCCGGTCGAGGGGCGGACTGGCCAGCGCTGCTTGCGCGTCGCGACCACCCAGGCGACGACGACGGCGACCTCGACGGCCGCGAGGCACGCATAGACGATCACCAGCGCCGCCGACATGGGTCCCCCCGGCGGCCGATGTCCCACCCTGCTAAAACACCGGCAGCCCCTGTTAGCTTAGCCGATTCCTGCTCACGGTTGCCGAGACACCGCCGGATGGCACAAATGCCAACGTATCCGCTGTGCTCGGATCGTCCGCGCTGCAGGCCACGGTGGCGGGGGCGGCTCGCACCAAACACCATTGAATAGCCGACACGGGCCCGCCGGTTACTTATTGCCCGCCGGTTACTTATTGCCGATAGGCGTTTCCACGGCGCGACAGCAGGGTGAAGTTGGTAAAGTTGCGCGCCATTGCCGGTTCCTGTGTGTTACTGATAAGAGCGTCCGATGAAGACATCGCACAGTGCTCTTGGATTCGCAAAGGGCAAACCCGCCGAAAGGCGGCGACGCAAAGTCTCCGGTCTAGGGAGCCTCGGCTCTACGACAGCGGGACCGCCGTAATCCAGTCCTTCCACCGGACTGTATCGGTGCGTGTTGTTCGTGCGTCACGGCAACGAGTGGAAGGAGAGCAGGCCATGCTTGCATACGATTCGAACGCGGTGACCCGCACGCTTGCGGGGCGTCCCGAGGCTGCGAGCGCAGCGCTGCGGCTTCATCACGGGGGCGCCGCACCGGCATCTGGCACCCGGTAGAGGCGCGCGCACTGCGCGCCTGGTGAGCGGGGCCGATCCGGCCTTCCAGCCCTTGCCACCTGAGTTTCATCAGGTGGGAACCAACTCTGAAACGACAGGACAAGAGCAAATGCGCAAGCATTCCTTGGTCGTCATGAGCGCTCTGCTGTGCATCTGCGCACGGACGAGTCCGGCGGACGAGAGCGCTCGGGCGCAGATGAAAGGTCTGGACGAGCAGGTCCAGGAGGTCAAATCCGACGTCCTGAGCATCGCGGCGGAGCTCAACCAGCTGGAGGAGAAGCTGCTCTATCCGTCCGACACTCACCTCGCCGTGTTCGTGTCGCTGGCGCACGGCGCGACGCTGCGTCTCGATGCGGTGCAGATTCAGATCGACGGCCGGCCGGCGACACATTACATCTACAGCTTCAAGGAGCTCGATGCCCTGCGCCGAGGCGGGGTGCAGCGGATCTACAGCGGCAACATTGCGACCGGTGCGCACGAGATCGAGGTCTCTGTGAGCGCCAAGCTCGCCAACGGCAAGGACTACGCCCAGACCGAGCGCTTCCCCTTTACCAAGGACATCAAGCCGAAGTTGCTCGACGTGATGCTCGCAGGTCCGGACGCCCCGCAGCCCGGGATTCACCTCGGGGACTGGTAGCCGATGCGTAGTCCGTCGCAGTGGCTGTTGCTGGGTGTGGCGCTCGCCGCAATCGCGGCGCGCCCGACCATTGCGGCTGATCTGCGCGACCTCTATTTCGGCGAAGCCCTGTACCAGGCGTACCAGGGACAATACTTCGATGCCCTCGAGCGGCTCGACGCCGAGCTCGCTCAACACCGTCGCCTCGACGAGCCGGAGCTGGATTCGCTCCAGCATCACATCAGGCAGGCAGATTTCTCGGTCGGCGACTTCGAGCTCCGCTACCGGATGCACCTGCGCGCCGGGCGTGCGATCAGGGCAGTCCTCGAGGCCGATGTGGATCAGCCCGTGAAGAACGAGGCTGCCTTCCGCCTGGCGCGCATCGAGTTCCAGAAGGGTCAGTCCGAGGATGCGCTGCATGCGCTGGAGCGGATCCACGGCACGGTCCCGGAGGGCATCAAGGATGACATCGAATTCCTGCGCGCCAATGTCTACCTCGCACTGGGCCGGCCCGCCGACGCGGTGGAGGTCCTGCGCCGACTGCAGGGCGCGGAGAGTCTGAAGGGATTTGCCGCCTACAACCTCGGCATCGCGTTGCTGCAGGCGGACCACACGCCGGACGCCCTGCGCCAGCTGGATAAAGCGGGTCAGATCGAGAGCCGTGAAATCCCCACGGCGGCCATCCGCGACAAGTCGAACATGGTCCTCGGCAGCATCATGCTGCAGTCGGCGGACTACGGACACGCGCAGCAGGCCTTCGATCGTGTACGCCTCGAAGGGCCGTATTCGAACCGCGCGCTGCTGAGCACGGGGTGGGCCGAGGTCTCCGCGCATGACTACGAAAAGGCACTCGTACCGTGGGGGATGCTCATCGGGCGTGACGCAACCGACGCCGCGGTGCAGGAGGCCAAGCTCGCCCTGCCGTTCGCCTACAGCAGGCTGCAGCTGTACGGGCGTGCGGCGCTCCTTTACGGCCAGGCGCTCGATTCGTTCGGCAAGGAGCTGGAGAAGGTGGATGCGTCCGTCAGGAGCATCCGCGCGGGCAACTTCCTCAAGGCGCTGGTGCGCGAGGAGATCAAGCAGGACAACTTGTGGGTCGTGCGTCTGCGCACGCTGCCCGACACCCCCGAGACCTTCTATCTGACGGATCTGATGGCGTCGAACGACTTCCAGGCGGCGCTGCAGAACTACCTCGATATGGAGGATCTGCGCCGGAGGCTGATCGCCTGGCAGAACGGTTTCGACGCGTTCGAAGATCTCATGCGCCTGCGCCGGGCGAATTACACCCCGCTGCTGCCGCAGGTCGATGCGCGTTTCAGAGAGCTGGACTCGCAGATGCGCGTGCGAGTCGAGCAGCGTGATCACCTGCAGAAGCGCCTGCAGGATCTTCTGACGGCGCCGCGGCCTGCGCTCCTGGCGACGACGGACGAACGCCTGGCGCTCGAGAGGCTGCGGCAGATCGAGAAAACGCTAGGACACAGCCGCGGTGGAAACGGGGCCCTGTGCGCCGAGGTGCAGCGCCTCCAGGGCGTACTCACGTGGCGCCTGTACACGGAGTACCCGGAGCGCTTGACGCAGGCCCACGAGCACCTGCACGAGCTGAGCCAGGACGTGCGGATGCTGCAGGAGCAGTACACCGCGTTCGTGCGCGCGAGACAGGCGGCGGTGCACAGCTACGCGGGCTACGACCAGTCGATCAGTCGTCTGCGCACGCGTGTCGGCGATGCGCGCGAGCGCGTCGACACGCTCCTGGCCCGCCAGGGCCACATCATCGAGGCGGTCGCCATCGAGGAGCTGCGGACGCGCCGCGACCGCCTCGAGGCCTATCAGGTTCAGGCGCGGTACGCGGTGGCTGACAGTTACGACAGGGCGCTGAAGGAACACGCCGGTGGAGGTACACCGTGATGCGGCCCGCTCGCGCAGTCGGTCTAACGGTGCTCCTGCCGGTGATCGCCGCGTGCGCTCACCCTGCCGTTCGGGGAGGCACGCTGGCGAGCCTCCACCAGGTGCGGCCGGACACGAAGGAGATGCCGGTCGATCAGGGCCTCGATAGAGCGGTGCAGAGTTACCGCGACTTCCTGCAACAGGCCCCGGACAGCACGCTGGCGCCTGAGGCCATGCGGCGCCTGGCCGACCTGAAGATCGAGAAGGAATTCGGCATCCACGGCGACGGCAAGCCCGTGGAGCTGCCCGCGTCGCAAGGCGGCACGCAGGCGAAATCCGTCGCGCCGGCGCCGGGCGCCGGGCTCTCGGCGGCATCCCCGAACGCGGCGCCGCCGTTGGCGTTGCCGGGTGGAATGGATGGAGATCGCGCGCGCGCCGGCCCGCTAGAGGC
>Ga0209059_1001429_pt1 | contig 10913 bp, 12 predicted proteins | sample GraSoiAngelo_151_FD_186165 | JGI IMG/M metagenome (GOLD analysis project Ga0209059, IMG submission 186165) | Grasslands soil microbial communities from the Angelo Coastal Reserve, California, USA - 14_1009_12_20cm (SPAdes) (version 2) | ecosystem: Environmental > Terrestrial > Soil > Grasslands ...
TTCCGTTGAAGCGGCCGTTCGTGCCGAACAGACTTGCGGTGTTTTTCAGAGTCTCACGCCACAAACTAACAAGCCCCGCCGAAGTGGGCCTTGTGTCGGCGCGAAATCGGTTACTGCTTGCGGCGCGAGAAGCCGAGTCCAGCGAGACCAAGGACGAGAAGAGCGAGAGTGGCGGGCTCAGGAACCGAAGCCTGGGCTAGGTCGTAGCCGATGACATCAAGAGCTCTTAGCTCGACCCCCAAATTCGGCTGTGCGCCGGGAGTGCCGAATGCGTCCTGCACCCTTACCGTGGTGCTGTTTTGCCAATCACCGTAGTCGGCGCCGTCGTTGGTGTTGTGGAATGGAACTATGATAGTCGTGCCGTCGACGGAAAAGTTGGCCGTAGCGCCACTGGTGGCATTGTAGCTCCGGCCACCTGAGTTATCGTAGCGGAAGAGATCCTCCGGAAATGGATTGCCGCTGGGCGGACTCGGGAGGGCCGAGCCGAGACCGAGGACTTCGTTAATCTCATGAGACACCACAGCCATCAGATCGTATTTGGAGGCGTCTTGCGGACCAGTCCGCGAGAGATTCATGATCGACGTATTTAGAGTGATCGTGCCGTCACGATTCTGGCTATTGGCTATTCCTACTGCTCCTTCATCGGCAGTGTTGACGCTTATGTTCGCAGTGCCGAAAAACGTTAGAAATTGCGCTGCTGTCGGGAGATGAGCGAGAGCAATGGCGTCGTCGCTGGTCTTGGCGTCGGCCGTGAGCGCTGCGAGGTAGGCCGCGTAGGAGATATTAGTAAAGAAGACATTGCTTGAGCCAAGCCCGCCGCCTTCCTGGAATGTAACGTGCACCGTGATCGGATCCGTGAAGTCACTCTCGTAAACCGCGACCGCTGCGTTGATCGTGCCCTCGATAGTAGCGGCGTTGGAGTCGCTCGTGATGTTGGCAGCGAACGTTGGGCTGATTATAAGGTTTGCCCTGGCGGGCAGCGTGACGGTCGCCGCAGCGATGATGCCGAGAAGTAACTGAAGCGACGTCCTGACGAGGAGGCCTGGTCCTTGGCCTCGCTTACTGACGAGACAGTTTTGGCACAATCTATCGCTCATTTTTTCGCTACCCAAGAAGTGACGTGTCGCGTGATTCAGGCGAAGTCTATGCCAACGGATCGTTCCTGAGAATATCAGTGCTTTATTTCCGTGGATTGCCCTGAATCGTAAAATATTCCGACGAATCTGCGCGACTAGCCGGGTGGGGCAGGACGCCTTCTATCTGGAAGCGGCAGGATGTATTAGCGCTTAATCCTGGGTGAGCAGCAGCGCTTACGCGCGAGGTCGGCAAAGGCGGGCGTTACCGCTACTACAAGTGCAACACGCGCATCGGCAAGGGGATCGACTACTGCAAGAGCGACAACCTGCCGATGCAAAAGCTCGATGCCATGGTGCTCAATTCGCTGGCCGATCGCGTCTTTACCGCGGCGCGCGTGCGGCCGATGCTGGAATCGCTGGCACGACAGGCCAAGGACAGCGGTAAGCAACAGCAGCGGCAGCTCGAGACGCTGAACCGGGCGCTCGCGGCGGTGACGCGAGGTATGGAGCGACTCTGCTAAGTGACCTTCCGGTAGCGCCGGCCTTTCGGCTTGGCCCGTAGACCAATCCCGGCGACCTCGAGCGCGTTTGTGACTAATCTATCGACGCACCTAGTCCGGAAGAGCTGTCACCGAGTTGAGACGGCGCGATCTGGCGCGAAATCAAGCGAGTAGTTTTTCGCAAGGCGAAGCCGCGTCGTACGACTTGGCGCAAAGGTCGGCGCTCTCGGCCAGCGCGTGGCGGACCCGTACACTGATTCCATGCGCGACCTCGAGCGCGGCTGTGACTAACTAATCTATCGACGCACGTAGTCCGGAAGAGCTGTCACCGAGTTGAGACGGGGCGATCTGCCGTGAAATCAAGCGACTAGTTTTTCGCAAGGCAAAGCCGCGTCGCCGACGGGCAACAGGAGTCGCGTGCTTCTCAGGCAGTAAGTGCTTGATCCGGCGCGATCCATCACGTTGGCATAGGCGTTGCTCCTCCCCTGCGCTTGGGAGTCGTCGGTATTACAGGCAGGTCGCGGGTTTCAACCTCAACAGCAAAGGAGAACTGAAATGATGTCGCGTTGCGCAAAACGAATGCTCGCTGTTCCACTAGTGCTCGCACTGAGTCTCGGCGTTGCGGCCAGGGCAACCGCGGCCCCGGCCGCGGGGCTGAGCTGGCAGGTCCACGGGACCGGGAGTGGGTCGGCGAGCTTGACCGCAGTGTCTTCGAGCGGCCCGGCGATGCCCCAGTTCGTCGGGGACGCCACGTATTCTTTGAGCCTCTCTATGCCTGGGACCACGGGACCTAACGGGGCCGGTGGAAGGTGTGAAGTCATCAGCGGTTCCGGTTCGGTCACGGCGGCCGATGGCGCTATGATCAGCTTCGCCACTGTGGGCACGCTCTGCAATGAGGACGGCTCCGGCTCGCCCCTTCACTACAACGGGACCTACCGCATCACGAAGGGGGACGGCCGGTTCAGTGGCGCCGCCGGCGGAGGAAGCCTGACGGCCACATTTGACTCGACGCACTTCATCAAGATCGACGGCACAGTCACCGGTTTTTAGTTCCGTCTGACTGTCCTGAATAGCCGGCGGGGGCGGCCTTCGCCGCCCCCGTCGCGCGTTTAGCGGGAATCCGGACTAGGCGGCCTTGCGGTAGCGCCTGCCTTTCGGCCTGGAGCGCAGCTTGCCCCTCTTTGCGGGCGCGCGCACTTCGAGGGCGATGCGCTGCCCGGTGGCGAGCCGGCTGACGCGGTTCCAGCGCTTGATGTCCTCGATGATGACGCCGTAGCGCTCCGCGATCGAGTCGAACGTCTCGCCGGGCCTGACGGTGTGGAAGATGCGCCGCAGCACGATCGGAATCGGCGGCGCATACATCAGCGGCAGCTTGCGCATGCCGCTCGCCGCGGCGATGTCCACCGGCACGACCAGCAGGCCGGGCACCTCGCGCCTGCGCGGCGCGATGCCGTTGACTTCCTTCAGCTGCCCCAGCGTCAGGCCGAATTTCTTCGCGATCGATTCGAACGTCTCGCCGCGCTTGGGCTGATAGGACTGCCACGACACCAGCGCGTTTTCGTCGTGCTTGATGAGGTTGGCGTGGAAGACGTCGACCTTGTCGGCGGGAAGCACGATGCGAGGCGTCATCGCGGCGCGGATCAGCGGGCGGCTGAAACCGGGATTGAGGGCGATGAATTCCTCGACCGGCATCTCGGCGAGCTTGGCGGCGAGCTGCACGTCGATGTCGCGCAGCTCCGTATAGGCGGCGAAATACGGCACATTGGGGATCGGATCGAGGACGATGCCGAAGGGCGCCGGGTTGGAAATGATGTTCTTCAGCGCCTGCAGCTTGGGGAGGTACATGCGCGTTTCGGCCGGCATTTTCAGGCTCGCGTAGTCGGTCGGCTTGTGGGCGGCGCGGTTCCTGGCGATCGAGCGCGCTATCCCGTTCTCGCCCCAGTTATAGGAGGCGAGCGCGAGCTGCCAGTCGCCGTGCAGCTCGTAGAGCTTGGTGAGGTAGTCGAGCGCCGCGGTGGTCGAGTCGACGATGTCGCGCCGCCCGTCGTACCACCAGTTCTGCTTCAGCTCGAAGCGCCTGCCGGTGCGCGGGATGAACTGCCACAGGCCCGAGGCGTGAGCGCGCGAGTAGGCCATCGGGTTGAACGCGCTCTCGACCATCGGCAGCAGCGCGAGCTCGGTCGGCAGCCCGCGCTTTTCGATCTCCTCGACGATGTGATAGAGATACAGCCGGCTGCGGTCGAAGACGCGCTGCAGGTATTCGGGGCGCGCGGCGAAGTACGCGGTGTGCTTCTCCACCAGCGCGCTGTCGAGGTCGGGGATCGCGAAGCCCTGGCGAATGCGCTGCCACAGATCCGCCGGCGGCTCGGTGCGATCGATCTTCCTTAAGCCGCGCAGCGGGTCCTGGATGACCTGCTGCTCGCCGTCGAAGGGCGGCAGGCCCGAGGCGTCGGGGAGGCTCGCTGGCGGCAGCGCGGGCTGCGGGCTGGCGGCCGGCGGCGGGGCGGCCGGCGCCGAAGAGGCCGCCACCGCCGCGCTTGCCTGCTCGCCCGGCAGCCCGGGCGGCACGGGCTTTGACGCGCAGGCCTGCAGCAGCGCGATCAACAACCAGGCAAGGACCCGTTTGTTCTTCAAAGGCGGTTCTTCCAGTCCCGTATTGCGGCGAATACTCTCACAGGATCGGCAATGCGTGCTCCGAGGTACTTGTTGGCCGACTCGACCACCGCCGGCTCGAGGCAGCGCAGGAACGGATTGGTGGCCTTTTCCTCGCCCAGCGTGCTCGGCAGCGTCGGCTTGCCCGCCGCGCGCAGGCGCTGGTCGCGCAGCTCGCGTTGCCTGAGCGCTGCGTTGTGCGGCTCGACGGTTTTGGCGAAGCCGATGTTCGCGAGCGTGTACTCGTGCCCGCAATACACCTTCGTCTCGTCGGGCAGCGCGAGCAGCTTCTGCAGCGACGCGTACATCTGCTCGGCGGTGCCTTCGAACAGACGCCCGCAGCCGCACGCGAAAAGCGTATCGCCACAGAACAGCGACCCTGCCCCATAATAGGCGATGTGCGCGCGCGTATGCCCGGGGATATCGATCACCGAGAAATCGACGCCAAGCTCGGGGATGCTGACGCGCTCGCCTTCGGACACTGGCCGGGTAAGCGCGGGGATCGGTTCCTTGCGCGGGCCATAGACGGGAACCGAGCGCATCGCGACCAGCTCGGCGATGCCGCCGACGTGGTCCGGATGGTGGTGCGTGGCAAGGATCGCGGCGAGCTCGAGCCGCTCGCGCGACAGATAGTCGAGCACCGGGGGCGCTTCGCCGGGATCGACCACCGCGGCGTGCGTCGCGTTGCGCAGCGTCCAGACATAGTTGTCCTTGAACGCTTTGACAGGAACTATCCCGAGCATGGTGCAGCATTCCTTCGTGCAAAACGGGGCGCTGAAGTATAACGGCGGCCGCTCATCGCTCTCCTGGTGGTTTTCCACACCCCAGGGAACCTATGTGCTCGACTGGGAGCTCGCCCAGTTTGACAGCGCCGTAGACGACGTGTTCGGTTTCAGGGCGCTGCAGGTCGGCCTGCCCGAAATCGATTTTTTGCGGCAGAACCGCATTCCCTACCGTTTTTCGCTGGCGCTCGAGCCAGGTGGCGCGCTGGCGGCGGACCCGCTGCAGCTGCCGCTTGCTTCGCAGAGCGTCGACCTGGTCGCGCTGCCGCACGTGCTGGAGTTTCACCCCAACCCGCACGACGTGCTGCGCGAAGTCGAGCGGGTGCTGATGCCCGAGGGCCAGGTCGTGATCTCCGGCTTAAACAGCGCCTCGCTGTGGCGCCTGCGGCAGGTCTTTTCCCGCAAGGCGGGGGCGCCGTGGGACGGCAGATTCATCTCCCTGGTGCGGCTCAAGGAATGGCTCAAGCTCCTCGGCCTTGAGCTGAACGGCGGCAAGTTCGGCTGCTATGCGCCGCCGTTTTCCAATCCGCAGTGGCTGCGGCGATTCGGTTTCATGGAGAAGATGGGCCCGCGCTGGTTGTGGTTCGCGGGCGCTGTCTATGTGGTGCGCGCGGTGAAGCGGGTGCACGGCATGCGCGTCGTCACCCCGGCCTGGCGTCGGGAACGCGCGCGCAGGCGGGCGCTCGCGCCGATGACGCAGCGCTCTCATAAAAATCATGGATAAAGAGGTGGTGGAGATCTTCAGCGACGGGGCATGCCGCGGCAATCCTGGCCCGGGCGGCTGGGGCGCGCTGCTGCGCGCCAAGGGCACCGAGCGCGAGCTCTATGGCGGGGAGGCCGGCACCACCAATAACCGCATGGAACTCACCGCGGCGATCCGCGCCCTCGAGGCGCTCAAGCGCCCCAGCCGGGTGCGGCTCTATACCGATTCGCTGTATGTGACGAAGGGGATCTCGCAATGGGTGCACGACTGGAAGCGCCGCGGCTGGCGCACCTCAGGCAAGAAACCGGTGAAGAATGTCGACCTGTGGCAGCGGCTCGACGAGCTGGCAGCCCTGCACGAGGTGCAATGGCACTGGGTCAAAGGCCATGCCGGCCACCCGGAGAACGAGCGGGCGGACCAATTGGCGAACCGGGGCATACCGGATGAGCGCTAGGCAGATCGTGCTGGACACCGAAACCACCGGCTTGAACCCCAAGCTCGGCGACCGGGTGATCGAGCTCGGGTGCGTGGAGATCCTCAGCCGCAGCATCAGCGAGCGGCATTTCCATGTCTACCTGAACCCGCAGCGCGAGGTCGAGGAGGGTGCGCTCAAGGTGCACGGGCTCACGCGCGAGTTTCTCGCCGACAAGCCGCGCTTTGCCGAGATCGCCCGCGCGTTCCTGGATTTCATTCACGGCGCCGAGCTGATCATCCACAACGCCGACTTTGACGTCGAGTTCCTCGACCTGGAGCTCGGGCTCGCCGGGCTCGGCGGGCTCGCACAGCATGTGGCAAAGATCACCGATACGCTTGCCTTCGCGCGCGAGCTGCATCCGGGCAAGAGGAACACCCTCGACGCCCTTTGCGAACGCTATTTCGTCGATCATTCCAACCGCACGCTGCATGGCGCGCTGCTCGATGCGCGGCTGCTCGCCGAGTGCTACCTGGCGATGACACGCGGCCAGGAGAGCCTGATGATGGAGCTCGAGACCCCGGCCGCTGCCGCCGCGGCGCTCGCCGCGCTGCAGGTCGATGTCTCCAATCTGAGCGTGCTGCGCGCCCTGCCCGAGGAGGTCGCGCTCCACGAAAAGTACCTCGACGCCATGGAGAAGGAAGCGAAAGGCGGCGTTCTCTGGCGCCGTATACTCAAGACGGCGTGAAAGGCAATCCCTACGAGCAGCAGCTCGACAAGAATGCGGCGAACTACGCGCCGCTCACGCCGCTGTCGTTCCTCGAGCGCGCGGCGCACGTCTATCCGAGCCGCGTCTCGGTGATTCACGGCGCACAGCGCAGCACCTGGAGACAGACCTACGAGCGCTCGCGCCGTTTGGCGAGCGCTCTGGCGAAGCGCGGCCTGGGCGTCGGCGATACCGTGGCGGCGCTGCTGCCCAATATTCCCGCGATGTACGAAGCGCACTTCGGCGTGCCGATGAGCGGCGCCGTGCTCAATACCCTGAACACCCGGCTCGACGCCGACGCCATCGTTTTCATGCTGAACCATGGCGCAGCCAAGCTGCTGCTGATCGATAAAGAATTCTCAGAGATGGCGGGAAAGGCATTGTCGAAGGCGGACCACGCCATCGAAGTCATCGACGTGGAGGACCCCGAGTACGCCGGCCCAGGCAGGCGCCTGGGAAAGAAGACTTACGAGGAGCTGCTCGCCGAGGGCGACCCCGCGTGGCAATGGCGCTGGCCGGCCGATGAATGGCAGGCGATCTCGCTCAACTACACCTCGGGCACCACCGGAAATCCGAAGGGCGTGGTGTATCACCACCGCGGCGCCTACCTGAACGGCGTCGGCAACATCCTGGTCTGGGGCATGCCGCACCATTCGGTGTACCTGTGGACGCTGCCGATGTTCCATTGCAACGGGTGGTGCTTTCCCTGGACGATGGCCGCGAACGCCGGGACCAACATCTGCCTGCGTCGCGTCGAGGTCGAACCGATCTTCAGGCTGATCAAGGAGTACCGCGTCACCCACTATTGCGGCGCGCCGGTGGTCCATCAGATGCTCATCAACGCACCCGAGGAGGCGAAGAAGGGAATCCGCCACCAGGTGAGCGGCCTGGTCGCCGCCGCGGCGCCGCCGGCGGCCATGATCGAAGGCATGCAGAAGATGGGCTTCAGCATCACTCACGTATACGGTCTCACCGAGACCTACGGGCCGGCGACGGTCTGCGCGAAGCACCCGGAATGGGGCCGGCTGCCGCTGCCCGAGCAAGTGGGGTTGAACGCACGCCAAGGCGTGCGCTATCACGTCGAGGAAGGGCTGAGCGTCATGGACCCGCAGACCATGCAGCCGGTCGCCGCCGACGGCGAGACCATGGGCGAGATCATGTTCCGCGGCAACATCACGATGAAGGGCTACTTGAAGAACCCGAAGGCGACGCAGGCAGCCTTTGCCGGCGGCTGGTTCCATTCCGGCGACCTGGCGGTCGTGCAGCCCGACGGCTACGTCAAGATCAAGGACCGCTCGAAGGACATCATTATCTCGGGCGGCGAGAACATCTCCTCGCTCGAGGTCGAGGACATCCTGTATCGCCATCCGGCGGTGCTCGCCGCCGCGGTGGTGGCGAAGCCCGACGCGAAATGGGGCGAAACGCCGTGCGCCTTCGTCGAGCTAAAGCCCAATGCCAGGGCCTCGGAAATGGAGATCATCGAGTTCTGCCGCGGCCACCTCGCCCGGTTCAAGGCGCCGCGCTCGGTGGTCTTCGGCGAGCTGCCGAAGACCTCGACGGGTAAAATCCAGAAATTCCTGCTGCGCGAGAAAGCGAAATCGACGAGCGCCATCGATACATGAGTGCTGTTCCGCAAGCCCGAGAGCCGATCCTGCTGCGCGATGATCGCGACGCCATCTGCACGCTGACCATGAACCGAGCGCAGCAGATGAACCTGCTCACGAGCGCGATGCTGGAAGCTCTGCAGGCTGCTTTCGATGCAATCTCGAAAGATCGTGGAATTCGGGTGGTCGTGCTGGCCGGATCCGGAAAAGGCTTCTGCGCCGGCCACGATCTCAAGGAAATCCGCGCGCTGAAGGAGCGGCCGAAGATCGAGCAGCTCTTCGCCCAATGCAGCCGCGTGATGCAGGCGATCAGCGCGCTGCCGCAGCCGGTCATCGCGCGCGTGCAGGGCGCGGCGGCCGCGGCCGGCTGCCAGCTCGTCGCGCAGTGCGACCTCGCCGTGGCCTCCGAGGCGGCGAAGTTCACCACCCCGGGAGTCAGCTGGGGATTTTTCTGCTCGACGCCCGGGGTCGCGGTGGGCCGCAACCTGCTGCGCAAGCGCGCCATGGAGATGCTCCTCACCGGTGAGGTCATCGACGCGGCAAAGGCGCTCGAATGGGGCCTGGTCAACAAAGTGGTTCCTCCCAATGAGCTCGAGGCCGCCGTAACCGAGCTCGCTCTCAAGATTGCGCAAAAGCCGCCTGAAACCCTCGCCGCCGGCAAGCGCGCCTTCTATCAGCAGATGGATCTGGGAGTGGCCAAGGCCTATGAGCTCGCCTCGAGCGTGATCTCGGGCGCCTTCGCCCACGAGGAAGGTCGCGCCGGCATGGACGCTTTCATAGAGAAACGGCCGCCGCCGAAACACTGAAACAGGTATCATGCGGCACCGCAGCAGGGGAGGGCTGCTTGGCCGACGACATCATTCTGGAGACGCGCGGGCTGACGAAGGAATTCAAGGGCTTCGTCGCCGTCAAGGGCGTCAGCCTCAAGGTGCGCCGCGGCAGCATTCATGCCTTGATCGGCCCCAACGGCGCCGGCAAGACCACCTGCTTCAATCTGCTCACGCACTTCCTGGAGCCGACCTCGGGCCGCATCTTCTACAAGGGGCGCGACATCACCGGCTCGCCGCCGGCGCGCATCGCCCGCATGGGCCTCGTGCGCTCGTTCCAGATCTCAGCGGTATTTCCGCACCTCACGGTGCTCGAGAACGTGCGCGTCGCGCTGCAGGGAAAGCGCGGACATTCGTTCGACTTCTGGCGCTCGGCACGGGTGCTCGACGAGCTCAATGCCGGCGCGCGCGAGTTGCTCGCCGCGGTCGGTCTGTCCGACTTGGAAGCCACCGTCGCCGTCGAGCTGCCTTACGGCCGCAAGCGCGCGCTCGAGATCGCCACCACGCTCGCGCTCGACCCGGAGATGATGTTGCTCGACGAGCCCACCGCGGGCATGGTGCATTCCGACGTCGAGCGCATCGCGGCGCTCGTCAAGCGCGTGTCGGCCAAGCGCACGGTCCTGATGGTCGAGCACAACCTCTCGGTGGTGTCGACGCTTTCCGATCGAATCACGGTCCTGCAGCGCGGCGAGATCCTCGCCGAAGGCGACTACGCCACCGTTTCGAAGAATCCGCAGGTGGTCGAGGCCTACCTGGGAGCCGGCCATGGCTGAGGTCCTGCTGGCGGTAAAGGACCTGAATGCATGGTATGGCGAATCGCACATCCTGCACGGCATGAACTTCGAAGTGCCGCGGGGCGAGGTGGTCACGCTTCTAGGCCGCAACGGCGCTGGCAAGACGACGACGCTGAAGTCGATCATGGGGATCGTGGGGCGCCGCCAAGGCTCGATCCGCTTTCGCGAGGTCGAGACGATCGGTCTTGCTTCGGACAAGGTGGCGCGCCTGGGCATCGCCATCTGTCCGGAGGAGCGAGGCATCTTCGCCAGCCTCGACGTCGAGGAAAACCTGCTGCTGCCGCCGCAGATCAGCGACGGCGGCATGCCGCTCGCGCAGATCTACGAGCTGTTTCCCAATCTCAGGGAGCGCCTGCGCAGCCAGGGCACCAAGCTCTCGGGGGGCGAGCAGCAGATGCTCGCCATCGGGCGCATCCTGCGCACCGGGGCGCGCATGCTGCTGCTCGACGAGCCGACCGAGGGCCTCGCGCCGGTGATCGTGCAGCAGATCGGCGGCACCATCGCTCGGCTGAAGCGCGAGGGCTTCACCATCCTGCTGGTCGAGCAGAATTTCCGCTTCGCGCAGACGCTCGCCGACCGTCACTACATCGTCGAGCAGGGCCGCGTCGTCGACATGGTGCCGAATGCCCAGCTCGAGACCAACATGCGGCGGGTTCAAGAGTATCTCGGAGTCTGACTTTCAACTGAGAAGGAGAAGTCGATGGCAGTTCTACGCAACATGACGGCAGCGGCGGCGCTCGCTTTCGCCGCCGGCGCGGCTCACGCCCAGGTGTCCGACGGCGTGATCAGGATCGGCG
>Ga0209059_1001434_pt1 | contig 10893 bp, 9 predicted proteins | sample GraSoiAngelo_151_FD_186165 | JGI IMG/M metagenome (GOLD analysis project Ga0209059, IMG submission 186165) | Grasslands soil microbial communities from the Angelo Coastal Reserve, California, USA - 14_1009_12_20cm (SPAdes) (version 2) | ecosystem: Environmental > Terrestrial > Soil > Grasslands ...
GCGGCGCGACGGTCGCGGCGCAGTACGCGCTCACGGTCGCGATCGCTCGACGCTGACGGCGGTGTGCTCGACCGGAAGCCGCACGTCCGGCTTCCGGACCCGAACACATACCCGCGCGACGGGGAACCGGTCGAGGAGCGCCTCCACGACCGCGGCGGCGAGCGCCTCCAGCAGATGGAAGGCGCAACTCTCGGACACCTCGCGGACGCACTCGGCCACGGCGCGGTAGTCGACGGCGTCCTCGATCCGGTCGCTCGCGCCCGCCTCGCCCACCTCGAGCTCGAGGTCGTAGAGGAACCGCTGCCCGTCGCGCCGCTCGTCCTCGTTTACCCCGTGGTACCCGAAGACCTCGAGCCCGGCGAGCTCGACCGTCGTCATCCTGCGACCGCGCTCGCGACGGTGAGCGCCTCGACGGTCTCGCGCACGTCGTGGACGCGGAGGATCGTCGCGCCGTGCTCGTAGGCGGCGAGCGCCGCGCCGACGCTGGCAGCGGCCGTGCCGGTCGTCGCGTCCGGGTCGCCGAGCAGGCGCCCGAGCGTGCTCTTGCGCGAGAACCCGACGAGGACGGGCCGGCCGAGCGCGAGCAGGACGTCGAGCCGGCGCAGGAGCTCGAGGTTGTGGGCGACCGTCTTGCCGAAGCCGATCCCGGGGTCGAGGCAGATCCGGTCCTCGCGGATCCCCGCCTCGACCGCGAATGCGAGCCGCTCCTCGAGGAACGCCGCCACCTCGGTGGCCACGTCGTCATAGCGAGGGTCGGCCTGCATCGTCCTCGGCTCGCCCTGCATGTGCATGAGGCAGAGGTAGGCGTCGGCGGCGGCGACCACCTCGGCGAGGTCGGGGTCGGCGCGGAGCGCGGTCACGTCGTTCACCAGCTCCGCCCCGAGCTCGAGCGCGCGCTCGGCGACCGCCGCCTTGGCGGTGTCGATCGAGAAAGGCACCTCGCCGCCGAGCCGCTCGAGCACCGGGACGACGCGGCGCAGCTCCTCCTCGGCGGTAACGCCGGTCGACCCAGGCCGCGTCGACTCGCCGCCGACGTCGACGATCGCCGCGCCCTCCGCGTGGAGCCGCCGCGCCGTCGCGGCCGCCTCGTCCGGGTCGAGGTTGACGCCGCCGTCGAAGAAGGAGTCTGGCGTGACGTTGACGACGCCCATGACGGACGGGCGCGGGAAGCGCTCCTCGATCGGCACCGGCTCCACGCCTGAGAGCGTAACGACGGTCAGGCGGTGGTCAGCGCGCCGCGAGCCGCCTCGCCGGGCTGCGACTCCGGCTTCGCGGGCTCTGGCGCGCGCATGGCCAGGAGCGCCACGCCGACGGCGGCCTTCTCGACGGACAGCGACCCGATCTTGATCTCGCAGTACCCGTGGAGCTCGGCGAAGGAATAGGCGTGCAACGTCTCGTTGTAGCCCTCGCGAAAGAGCTGCGCGGAGCGGCGCGGGGTCGTTCTCGCCTGGCGCCGGAACCCTTGCCCACGCTTCGGCAGCGGCCCGACGACCTCCTCCGGGCCGCCGATGACGACGAGCGGCGGGTTCACGAGGTTCACGAGCGCGGAGAGGCCCTGGCCGAACCACCGCCCGGCCTGGCGAAAGGCTTCCTGAGCGCGGGCGTCGCTCTGGTCGACGCGGACTGCGGCTTCGGCCAGATTGCGCGCGACGTTGCGGTCGCCCCAGTTGACGTTGCGGAGGATGGTGTCGATGCTGACCATCGCCTCCAGGCACCCCCGATTGCCGCACACGCACTTCGGCCCTCCCGGCTGTGCGACCAGGTGCCCGAACTCGCCCGCGCCGCCCGCGCAGCCACGGAGAAGCGTGCCGTCGATCGCGATCCCCGAGCCGAGCCCGGTCATCCCGGGAGCGAGGTAGACGACGACGAACGAGTCGTGACCGCGGCCGAGCCCCAACTCCTGTTCGTGGAGAAGCATTGCGTTGACGTCGTTCTCGAGCATGGCCCGCGCCCCGAAGGCCTGCTCGAGGATGCGGACGAACGGAACATCGGTCCATGCCTTGGCCCAGGCCGCGAGGTTCGGCCCGAACACCACGACGTCGTCATGCACTTGCCCGGGAACGGCAGCGCCGGTGGCGACGATCCGCGGCGGCCCTTCGCCCGAGTCGAGATCGCGGCCGAGCCGCTCCACGAGGCGTCGCGTCTCGTTCACCACGTCGTCCGGCGTGCCACCGTCGAAGCTGACGCCGTCGGCCACGTGATCCTCGACGTTCTCGGCCGAGACGAGCGCCGCGACCAGCCGACGCGCGCCGATGGCTATTCCGAGCGCACAGTCACGTGGCACGGCTGCCCCGCGCTCTCAGCTCGTGGATCTTCATGCGTAGCTGCAGCACTTTTCGTTCGAGCTCACGAGATTGCTGCCCGAGCCCGACCGCGTCGGCCTCCTCGCTCGTCGGGTCGAGCAGCGGCAACGCCCCAGGTGCGCCCGACACGCGTCGTTGCTCGTAGTAGGGGTGGGTCAACTCGCTGATCACCTCTGCCATCTGGGTCATCACCTGGATCTCGATCTGGCTCCACCGGCTCTGCTCCCCGTCGTAGTCGAGCGCGGCGACCGCAAACGGCTGGCGAACGTAGACGTGATATCCGTAGTAGCCGTTCGGCTTCGCTTCTTCGTCGAGCTTCGTCTCGAGCTTGAACGGACGGCGTTCCGCGCAATCGCGGAGCTGCTCCGCCAGCTCCCGCGCCCCGTCGAGGTCGCGGACGACGAAGCGGGCGCGGACGATGTCCCACGCTCGCTCGAACCAGTTGTCCGGCAGCCACCAGCCGTTCTTCGGCTCTCTGTCCCAGTTCTGGTTGCCGTCGACGTTCTCGCGCCACGACCGATCCAGGAAGGACTGCCACGACTTGTTCAGCAGGCTCGGCAAGGTCGGCACGCCCTGGAAGAGAGGCGCCTTCGTCTTCTTCCGGTAGGAGTCCGCCCAGCGCTGGAGCCTTGCCGAGACCTCGTGCCAGTAGGCGGAGGTCTCGAATGCCTGGCGCAGATCGGCCTGCTGGTGGAGGTATCGACCCTCGCGCAGCTCACGCATATCGCCCTGCCAGGTCCGTTCGAGCCAATCGAGATACGGCTGGCCCAGCGTCGGCCGGTCGTCCGCCGATGCAGTGTCGTTCGTCTGCCCGTTCGACCCCTGTCGCAGTCGCGGCATTGCAGCCATGCCGCCGCCAAGGATATTCGGTCAGACGCGGCTTGCCTACTGCACGGTCTGGCGCGTCAGCGCTCGAGGTACGGCAGGAGCTTCCTGAGCCGCACCCGGCCGCGGCAGTACTTCGCCTTCAGCTTCGCGGGGACGCCGGTCTGCTCGAAGTGGAAGGAGTCGACGTGCGAGACGAGGTCGGCCTTCGTGTCCTCGAAGCCGCTGAAGGCGTCGATCCCGACCTCGAGCGTCTTCGAGCTAGCTGGACGCGCCTTCGGGCGGCGGCGGCTGGAGCGCCCGGCCCGGCGAGGGGAACGGCCGCGGCGCCGGCTTCGGGAGCCGCTTGCGCTCGGCCTCCGGCTCGGCCTCGGGCCGCGCCGGCTCCTGCTCCTCGGCGAAGACGCTCTCCTCCGACTCGCCCGCGAGCAGCCGCTCGAACTGGTCCTTGTCGATCGTCTCGCGCTCGATGAGGATCGCGGAGACCCGGTGCAGGTCGTCCATGTGCTCCTCGAGCACCCGCCGCGCCGAGTCGTGGCCGTCTTCGATCACGCGCCGGATCTCGTCGTCGATCTCGCGCGCGATCTCCTCGGAGTAGTCGGGCTCGCTGCCCATCTCGCGTCCCAGGAACGGCATGTCGCGGTTGTGGCCGAGCACGCGCGGGCCGAGCTTCTCGCTCATCCCGTAGCGCATGATCATCTGCTTCGCCGTCGTCGTGACCTTCTCGAGGTCGTTCGCGGCCCCGGTCGTGATCTCGTTGAAGACGAGCTCCTCGGCCGCGCGACCGCCGAGCGTCATCGCCAGGTCGTCCATCAGCGACTTCCGCGTCGTCAGGTAGCGGTCCTCGCTCGGCAACGCGATCGTGTAGCCGAGCGCCTGCCCGCGGCTGACGATCGAGATCTTGTGCACCGGATCCGTGTTCTCGAGGTAGTGGCCGACGAGGGCATGGCCCATCTCGTGGTAGGCCGTGATCTTCCGCTCCTGCTCCGAGAGGAGGCGCGTCTTCTTCTCGGGGCCGGCGATCACGCGCATGATCCCCTCCTCGAGCTCCTCCTGCTCGATCGTCTTCTTGCCGCGGCGCGCAGCGAGGAGCGCGGCCTCGTTGACGAGGTTCGCGAGGTCGGCGCCCGTGAAGCCCGGCGTGCCGGCGGCGAGCGTGTCGAGGTCGATCTCGGGCGCGAGCGGCTTGCCCTTCGAGTGCACCTCGAGGATCTTGCGGCGCCCGTTCCGATCGGGCCGGTCGACGACGATCTGCCGGTCGAAGCGGCCCGGGCGGAGCAGCGCCGGATCGAGGATGTCGGGCCGGTTCGTCGCGGCGATGAGGATGATGTTGTCCTTCAGCTCGAACCCGTCCATCTCGACGAGGAGCTGGTTCAGCGTCTGCTCGCGCTCGTCGTGGCCGCCGCCGAGGCCCGCGCCCCGGTGCCGCCCGACGGCGTCGATCTCGTCCATGAAGACGATGCACGGCGCCGCCTGCTTCGCCTGCTCGAAGAGGTCGCGCACACGCGAGGCGCCGACGCCGACGAACATCTCGACGAAATCAGAGCCCGAGATGGAGAAGAACGGCACGCCGGCTTCGCCCGCGACGGCGCGCGCGAGGAGCGTCTTGCCGGTGCCGGGCGGCCCGTAGAGGAGCACGCCCTTCGGGATCCGAGCGCCGAGCGCCTGGAACTTCTTCGGGTTCTCGAGGAACTCCTTGATCTCCTGGAGCTCCTCCACCGCCTCGTCCACTCCGGCGACGTCCTTGAAGCCGATCTTCGGCGAGTCCGGGGTCATCCGCTTGGCGCGGCTCTTGCCGAAGCTCATCACCTTCGAGCCGCCGCCCTGCACCTGGTTCATGAGGAAGATCCAGAAGCCGAAGAGGAGGACGAACGGCAGGAGGCCGGTGAGGATCGACCACCACGGCGACCCGCCGGGCCCCTTGGAGTCGTACTGGACCTTCGACTGCTTGAGCTCGTTTCCGAGGATGACCGAGTACTGGTCGGACGGGTAGTGGACGGAAACCTTCTTGCCGTCCGTCAGGTTCAGCGCCAGCTCGCGCTTGTTCGGGTTGAAATCGGCGTTCTTGATCGTCCCTGGCTGTGCAACGATGATGTTTTGGACCTCCGAGAGCGACGCCTTCGTCGTCTTGTGCCCGTGGCCCGACAGCGTCTGCACCGCCAGCCAGACGAGGGCGGCGATGACGATCAGCGGGAAGAGCGCGCTACGGAAGAACCGATTCAAAGGGCCTCTGGACGCAGGGTACCAGCCAAGGGGTCGGTTGAAGCTAGGACGGATCGGTGAATTCCGTCGCTCTCGACCGGTTGATTCAGACGGACATGCGGGAAACCCACACGTCCTGATTGCGGCACCGCAAGCGGTGCCTTAGACGTCCGGGCCGATCAGGTCCGGGTCGAGCACGCCCACATAGGGAAGGTTTCGGTACCGCTCCGCGAAGTCGAGGCCGTAGCCGATCACGAAGCGATTCGGGATCTCGAAGCCGACGTAGCGCACCGGAACGTCGATCTCGCGCCGCTCGGGCTTCGTCAGGAGGGCGCAGATCTCGAGCGACGCGGGCTCGCGCGCCTCGAGGTTCCGCATCAGGTACGAGAGCGTGAGGCCGGAGTCGATGATGTCCTCGACGACGAGGACGTCCCGGCCGACGATGTTGATGTCGAGGTCCTTGAGGATGCGGACGACGCCGGAGGAGTCGGTCGCGGCGCCGTAGCTCGAGATCGCCATGAAGTCGACCTCGCAGGTCACCGTCAGGTGGCGCATCAGGTCGGCCATGAAGAACACGGCCCCTTTCAGCACCCCGATCAGCAGCAGGTCGCGGCCGGCGTAGTCGGCGGAGACCTCCTCGCCGAGCTCGGCGACGCGGCTCCGTAGGCGCTCCTCGTCGATGAGCACCTCGGTGACCGCGCGCTCGAGGGTGCTCTCGGTCAGTCCTCCTCCTGCGTGGCGCGGACACCGGGCGCCTCGACGAGGCCGGGCACCGCGACCACCTCGTTCCCGCGCACGACGAGAGGCCACGCCTCGCGCTCCGACCGCGGGATCTTGGCGTCGACGAACACGTCCTGGATCTTCTTGCGGCGCCCCGCGAGCCGGTCGCCGGCACGCCACCCGCGTACCTTAAGGCCTGGGAGGTCCGACTCGATACGCCACCGTCCCCAGCGGACCTGACCCTCGAGCGAGACCGGCGTCGTTTCGATCCAAACTCGGTCGTATTCGCGCACGAGGACGCGGCCGCTGCCGAGGTCGAGCCGCTTCGAGCCGGCCGCGGAGTCGAGGAGCTCGGCGAGCGGCGGCGGCATCCTGCGGCTCTCCGCGAGCCGGTAGAGGTTGCCTTCCGCGTCCGGGTGCAGGCGGCGGAGGAGCGGGAGGATCTCGTCGCGGATCAGGCCGCGCTTCGTGTCGCGGTTCGACGAGTCTTCGCGGAACGGGAGGCCGGCGGCGCGGCAGTATGCCTCGGTCTCGTCGCGGCGGACGTGGAGGAGGGGCCGGACGACGCCGTCCTCGCGGCGCCACTTGATCCCGCCCGGCGTGCCGCTCGAGGCGAGGCGGTAGAGGACGGTCTCCACCTGGTCGGTGGCCGTGTGCCCGGTCGCACGGAGCCGGTCGGTGGCGAAGGAGTAGCGAATCTGCCGCAGCTCGTCCTCGGTCTCGCCGCCGCGGCCGTCGACGACCTCGGCGCCGAAGGTCTCGCGGCAGAAGCGCGCGTCCTCGTCGGACTCGGCGCCGCGGAGGCCGTGGTCGACGTGCAGCGCCGACACGCGGTAGCCGAGCTCGCGCAGGACGTGCCAGAGGCAGGTCGAGTCCGCCCCGCCGGAGACGAGGCAGACGACCTCGCCGTCCGCGGGAATCAGCTCCCGCTCGCGAATGTCGCGCTCGACGCGCCGACGAACCTTCCCCGGATCCACGCCGAAAGTGTGCCGCAGTCGCAACATTTCGCCCTCATCGACAGGTCTCCGCGAGCCGAGGCTGGGGTCAGACCCCCGGACACGGCCGACCGAGACAGTCCGCCCGACGAGCCCGTTCGTCCTTCCCCGTGTATGCAGGCGTTCTTTCGTGGCCAGGTCCGTTCAAGCCGCGCCCGCACCCGCCGGGAGGGGGTCTGACCCCAGCCGTGGCCGCTACGGCCATGGCTTTGTTAACGATCGAACGGGGCCGGCATCCAGCCGGGAGGGCGGGAGGACTCGCGGGGCGGCGGGCCGGGAGGAAGGAGCTTGCGCCCGGCGAGGGACGCGAGCTCGAGTGCGAGCCACCGTCCCACCCACGCCGCCGCGACGAGCACGACGACGCGGCGCGCGGTCAGCACGCGACGGTGCCGGCCGCCACGTCCCGAAGCGCGTCCCGGAGCAGGTCGTACGCGGGCTTCGGCGTCCCGTCCGCGTAGAGCACACCGCTCTGCCAGCCGACGAGGTTCGGGTCGTCGCGAAGCTGGAAGTTGAAGAACGCGCCCACCGCCGGCTGGCAGTAGGCGAGCCGAACCGACGCCTGGAGCTGCCAGCCCTGGAAGCCGGGATCGAGGAGCTCCGCGACGTTCTCCCTGCCGTGGTAGGCGCTGCGGCGGTCGGCGACCGAGCTCTGGTAGCCGTCCTCGAGGTACCAGATCGTCACCCCCCGGCGACCCGGGAGCGGCTGCGCGGTCCCGCCGAACGCCCGCGACAGGACGCGCATCAGCCTCGCGTAGTCGCCCTCGTCGATCGACGGGCCCCCGCGGTGCACCGTCCACGGGGGCTCGAACGGCGAGTCGGGATAGGCGTTGTGCCCGACGGTGTCGAAGATCGGCCGCCGCCGGCCGCTCGCACGGTACGCCGCGCCGAGCTGCCTGTACCAGCGCATCGGGCCGATCGCGCCCCGGATCCGCTTGTGTGGCCCCGCCGAGGCGACGACGTTCACGTCGGGGCGCACCTGGTGGAGCACGTCGTAGCAGCGCGCGAGGAGCGCCACGTACGCCGCCGCGTCCGGGTTGCGCCAGAACCGAGGCTGGTTCGCCTCCGTCCAGATCACCACGTCCTTCACGCCCGGCGCTGCGCGCAGCAGCCGCGTGAGATACGCGCAGTACTGCGCGCGCTGCCGGCGCGTTCGCGGCGGCACGGAGGGGCGGCCGCCTCCGACTTCGAGCACGACTCGCGTCGTCGTCGAGGCGGTCGCGACGTTCGCGAGCTCGCCCGCGTCGGAGAACGACGGCCGCGTGCGGCCGGGCCGCCAGGTGAACGTCACCCGCACGGCGCCCAGCCCGAGGTCCTGCACCGGCGCGAGGAAGTCCGCCGACGGCTCCCACTTCAGCCCGTCGTCGTCGACGCCGACGAGCAGGCCCGGCCCGGCCCGAGCGGCCGGCGCGAGAGCGCACACCAGCACCACGATGAAGGCGAGCCGCCGCACGAGCCCCGGTTTGTACCTCAGAATCAGAAGACGAGGCTGCGGTAGGAGATCGTGCGCCGCATGCCGATCCCGTCGTAGACGCGGATCGCCGGGGCGTTCTCCGGTCGCACGAAGAGGCAGACGGACGGGACACGCTGGAGCAGGAAGCGGCACAGGTCGCTCAGGCCTCGCTTCGCATAGCCGCGGTTCCGGGCGGCCGGGTCGACCCAGACCTGCTGGAGCTGCACCGCGGCCGGCGTCCAGGCCGACGCCTCCGCCTTGAAGAGGATCACGCCGCGCTCCTCCCAGAGCCACGAGCGCCCCTCGTCGACCTGCGCCCGCGTGCGCCAGCGGAAGCCCTCCGGATCGCGCCGCAGCGGATCGACCCCGATCTCCTCCCGGTGCGCGGCCGCGCAGGCGGGCAGGAGGAGGCCGAGGTCCCGAGCCTCGGCGCGGCGGAGCCCCGTCCCGCCCGGCTCGGGCGGCTCGTCGAGCACGTAGACCGGCTGGCCCGGCCGGTCGTCGCGGGGCGGCGGCATCTCCCCGCGCGCGGCCTCCCACAGCTCGCCGACCGCGCGCTCCTCGCCGATCACCATGCGGGCGCCCGCGGCGGCGGCGAGCCCGGCGAACGCGTCGCAGCCGGCGCCGGTCGGGACGACGTTCGCGCCGACGTGACAGAGGGCGGTCAGCCGCCCGTCCTCGGCGGTCGCGCTGAAGCGGCCGAGCCTGCGGCGCGCGATGTCCTCGAGGAAGACGCGCTCGATCGGCTCCTCCGCGCAGAAGTCGAGGATCTGGTCGAGCCGCGGGTCGACGAGCTCCGCCACCGTGAAGATGGTGCCCGACCGGCCCAAACGAAGCGAGTTAGGGTTGCCCGATGCCGATCCACGTGCGCGCGGAGCCCGGCGACTACGCCGAGGCGTGCCTCCTCCCGGGCGACCCGCTTCGCGCCAAGTACATCGCCGAGACGTACCTCGACGATGCCGTCCAGCGGAACGCGGAGCGCGGGATGCTCGGCTACACGGGCGAGTTCGAGGGCCGCCCCGTCTCCGTCCAGGCGACCGGGATGGGCTGCCCGTCCGCGGCGATCGTGATCGAGGAGCTCGTCCAGCTCGGCGTGAAGCGGATGCTCCGCGTCGGCACCTGCGGCGGGCTCCAGCCGGACCTGGCCCTCGGAGACCTGATCGTCGCGCTCTCGGCGATCCCGGCCGACGCGACCGCGCGCCACCTCGTCGGCACCGACCAGCACGTCCCGACCGCGTCGTGGGAGCTCGTGCACGGCGCCGTCCACGTCGCGAAGGACGTCGGCCAGTCGATGCGGCTCGGGCCGATTGTCTCGAGCGACCTCTTCTACAACCCGGACGGCGGCCAGTACGAGCGCTGGTCGAGCCGCGGCGTCCTCGCCGTCGAGATGGAGGCGGCGGTCCTCTTCACGCTCGGCGCGCTGCGCGGGTTCGCGGCCGGCTGCCTCCTCACCGTGAGCGACGTCGTCGTCGAGGGCGAGTTCAAGCGGATCTCCGACGTGGAGCTTCGAGCCGCGGTCGATCGTATGACCAGAGTCGCCCTGGCGACGGTTACGTCTGAGCACTAGGTTCCTGGTCAACCCCGCCTCGGCGAACGGCTCGACCGGGCGGCGCTGGCCGGAGCTCCATCGCGCGGCGGCGACGCGTGGCCTCAACGGAGACGTGCGCTTCTCGGAGCGCCCGGGACACCTGGCCCAGCTCGCGCGCGAGGCCGCCGAGGACGGCGCGTCACTCCTCGTCGTCGTGGGCGGGGACGGCTCGGTGAACGAGGTCGCGAACGGCGTCGCCGGCCGCGACGGAGTCGAGATCGCCGTCCTCCCCCGCGGCACCGGCTGGGACTTCGTGCGCACGTACGAAATCCCGCACCGGCTGGCGGGCGCGATCGAGGTCGCGCTCACCGGCCGGTCGCGAGTGATCGACCTCGGCCGCGTCCGTTACCGCTCCTGGGCGGGCGCGGAAGCCGAGACCTGGTTCGCGAACGTCGCGAGCGCCGGCATGAGCGGCGCGATCGCACAGCGCGCGAACGAGACGACGAAGGCGCTCGGCGGCAAGGCCTCGTACCTCTGGGCGACTCTGGCCGTCTTCGCCCGCTGGCGCGTCGGCTCCGTCCGAGTCGACGTCGACGGCGAGGTGCGCGAGGGGCGCATGCACGACGTCGTCGTCGCGAACGGCCGCTATTTCGGCGGCGGGATGATGATCTGCCCCGAGGCGCGCTCCGACGACGGCCGCTTCGACGTCCTGCTGATCGGCGACCTGACGAAGCGCGACCTCCTCGTCACGCTGCCGAAGACCTACCGGGGCACGCACCTCCCGCACGCGAAGGCGGAGCTCCTGCGCGGGGTAGCGGTGTCGATCGACGGCGCCGAGCCGCTGCCGATCCAGCTCGACGGCGAGCAGCC
>Ga0209059_1001437_pt1 | contig 10884 bp, 5 predicted proteins | sample GraSoiAngelo_151_FD_186165 | JGI IMG/M metagenome (GOLD analysis project Ga0209059, IMG submission 186165) | Grasslands soil microbial communities from the Angelo Coastal Reserve, California, USA - 14_1009_12_20cm (SPAdes) (version 2) | ecosystem: Environmental > Terrestrial > Soil > Grasslands ...
TCATCGCATTTTTCCGTGCCCTACGCGAAGTGGGGCATGAAGAATCCCAGCGTGCTATTTCTGCGGGTGGGAAACTCCGTGGATATCACGTTTCATGGAACGTGCGGAGTTGCATCGCTGGTCGCCAGGTAATCGCGCAGCCGGAGGATCGTGCAGCCTCCACTTCGAATAAAGAGGTTTCGGGCGGGACGCCCGCACCGACAGCCGCCGGGACGGCGGCGCTACTCTTAACTTACTCGAAATCTCCACCGCACCACTGGGTCACGATGTAGGCCAGAACCTTGGTCGCGGCCAGCACTTCTTCCAAGTCCACATGCTCATTGACAGTGTGGGCATCGAAAATGTTCCCCGGTCCATAGAGGACGGCGGGCGTGTCGCCGTGGTTGGTGAACAGCCGCAGATCCGATCCGTAGGTCACGCCCTGCACAACCGGTGCGCTTCCAAAGACCTTCGCGTGGATCTCCGAGATTGTCCGTACGATGGGCGCATCCTGCGCCGTCTGTCCGGATTCGAATTGACCTTCGAACCATTCCAGTTGGGGCCGGTGGTCCTTCAGCCAGGGATCGTTGGCGGCGGCGCTGGCTAAGGCAGCGGCCATGGCTTCGCGAGCCGCGCTCGTCGATTCTCCCGGCAACACGCCGAAGCGGCCTTCCACAATCAACTCGTCGGGCACCGTCGAAGGCCACTCGCCTGCCCGAATCGTTCCAAAATTTACGGGCGCGATGTTATTAGGGTCTTCGTACAGGGGATTCTTATATTCAATGTGGCGTTTGCGCTCGAGTTCCTGCACCGATTGCAGCACCAGGAAAAATTTCTCAATCGCGCTTACGCCGTAAGGCTTCATGCAGGCGTGCATGGCGCGTCCGGCAACCTTCACGCGAAAGGTGAGCGCGCCTGACTGTACCGGGCAGAGATGCAGGCGCGTCGGCTCCGTGATGATGGCTGCCTCCGCTTTGAAACCCTTCACAATGGTAGTGAGCGTGCCAACGCCGCCGCTTTCTTCGCCTATCACGCTCTCTAAGAGCACATCGGCCGCCGGCCGGAAGCCCATCGATTGCAAGGTTTCGAGCGCAAAGATGCTGGCCGTAACGCCCGCCTTCATGTCGCAGGAGCCGCGGCCGTAGAGCTGGCCTTCGCGAATGGCGCCGCTCCAGGGCGACTCTGACCACAAAGTCTCGCTTCCAGTCGGAACCACGTCGATGTGCCCGTTGAGAATAAGCGAGCGTGGAGTGCCGGACTTCGGCAGTTTGCGGCTGCCGCGCCAGCGTCCCACCACATTGAGGCGCTCGCGAAAGGGCACGCCATCGTCACAAAAGGCGGGATGATCCTTCAGTTCATCGAATTCGGAGGCAACCACATCGACCACCAGGCCCAGCGAACGAAGTTTGTCGGCGATAAAGTACTGCGCCTTCTGCTCGTAGCCGGGCAGGCTGGGCAATTGCACCAGCTTCTGCAGAAAGACAACCAGTTCCCGGCGCAGAGCGTCGACGTGTCCGCCGATTTTGCTCACGACATCGGCACTTCGAGCTGTCTTCGTTGTCATGTTCGTTCCAAGACTCACGTGGAGGGACGGGCGTCTCGCCCGTCCGGCGGGCGAAGACGCCCGCCGCTCCATTCACTGATCGCCCTACACTTTTCTCCTCGAGTACGATCGCGCGTAGGACGGCACCGCGATCTCCGGGTTGCCGCGCTCATCCGCAACCGGCGGACGCGCTGTGGTTTCAAGCGGAATCACTCCCGCCCAGGTTCTGAAATCGTAATCCTCTTCATCGTCGATCGGCGGCCCCTGGCGCACTTTGGCGGAAAATTCAGTAATCGGCACCCGCAACGCGAATGTGGCTTTCAGTTCGCGCTCGTTCGGCTGCCGCGACTCGGCCCAGCGCCCAGGCAGAATGTGCTCGGAGATCCGATGCAGTGCTTCCAGCTTTTCACCCGGGTCCTGCACGACGTTGGCCGTCCCGAGAACAACTACCGAGCGGTAATTCATAGAGTGATTGAAAATCGAGCGCGCCAGGACCAGCCCATCGAGCAATGTAACTGTCACGCAGACCGGAATTCCCTTATCGAGATGGCGCAGCATGCGGCTGGCCGCCGAGCCGTGAATGTAAAGGTTATCGCCTGATCGCCCATAGGAAGTGGGAATCACGAAAGGCTGCCCATCGAGATTGAATCCCACATGGCAGATGAAGCCTTCGTCAAGAATGCGGTAGACGGCGTCGCGATCATACACGCCGCGCTCAGGTTCACGGACCACACGGGTGCGTGAAGTAGGTACCGAACTTTCGGACATGAATGGAATGGCTCCCGCGTTCGCGAAGAGTGGTGAAGGAGAATCTTAGCAGGAGGCAGGGCTAGGCTCTAGCAATCAGGCTCTAGCAATCAGGCTCTAGGCTCTAGCTTCGGCCTCGAGGCTTTAGCCTGTCAGACTCTAGCTGTCAGACTCCAGGCTTTAACATAACCAACGGTGAAGGTTTCGAAGTACCTCGGAGTGTGACTGCTGTCACGCGGATTTCTATTGGTTTCCCGCTAGGATCCGCGAGAGGAAACTTGCGATGAGCGGTACCTTCGAAGATCTTCACGCCTGGCGGTTATCTATGGATCTGGTTGTCGCCGTCTACCAACAGACACTCACATGGCCAAATGATGAACGATTTGGTCTCACCAGCCAAATCAGAAGAGCGGCGACCTCGATTCCAAGCAACATTGCCGAAGGAAAAGGAAGGGCATCCGACCGAGAGCTCATCAGGTTTCTCAACTACGCCCGCGGGTCTCTTTACGAAGTTCAAACCCAAATCAAGGTAGCTCGTCGACTCGACTACCTGACCGAGACTGCAGCGCAAGCACTCTACATGCAAGCTGCAGAAGTTGGAAGGGTGCTGAACGGTCTAATTCATGCGGTTGTCCCAATCCGGCCATTAGCACCAGGGTCTTATGGCAGCAGCACGGAAGAGCCGAAATGACGAACGCGAACTGATCGGCTTGAATCTAGTACCTAGAGCCCGATTGCGAGGGCCTCATCGTTACAGTCTAGAGCCTGATCGCTAGAGCCTGATCGCTAGAGCCTGATTGCTAGAGCCTAGAGCCTGATTCATCCCAACCACTGCGGATTGTGATACGTTCCGTCGAAATCGTGCGACGTTTTATAGCGCTCGAATTCGCCTTTACCCGCGGCCGGAGCGGTCTTCGCCAGCAAACTGGAAACCTCCGCGGGACCGAGCGGACGAAAGCTGTGCGCAGCATCGATGGCCTGCTGCAGGATCTGCATCGAATCGCATCCCGTGATCACGACGCTGGTAGGCAGGTTCATGGCATAGTGCAGGCACTCCACCGGGGTGGCGGTTTTGCTGTTTAAGATAATTTTGTCGCCCATCGGCTTCATGCCCAGCACGCCGATGTCGTGCTTCACCAGCACCGGAAGAACTTTCTTCTCGAAGCTTTCGAAGTGCGCGTCCATGACGTTGAGCGGCATCTGCACCGCGTCAAAAGTGAAGTCGTGGGCGAACGCAACCTCGAGCATCTTGAAGTGGATGTCGGGGCTTTTATGTCCGGTGAAGCCGATGTAGCGGACCTTACCTTGCTTCTTGGCTTCCAGGGCGGCTTCCATTCCGCCTCCTGCGGCAAAAATGCGCGCCGGGTCGGTGTCGCGAATCACTTCGTGAAACTGCAGCAGATCGATGCGGTCGGTTTGCAGGCGGCGCAGCGATTCTTCCAGTTGCTGCGCGGCAGCTTGCTTTGTGCGTCCATCGATCTTCGTCATCAGAAACGCTTTCTGCCGGTAGCCGTCGCGTAACGCCTTCCCCATGCGGATTTCGCTCTGCCCGTTGTTGTAGTCCCAGCAGTTGTCGAGAAAGTTGATGCCGTTGTCGAGCGCGGTGCGGATAATGCGGATGCTCTCCGCCTCATCCTGCTGCATTCCGATGTGGTAGCCGCCCAGGCCGACAATGGAGACCTTTTCTCCCGAACGCCCGAGCGTGCGCATCGGGATGGCGTTCGTTTCAGCGTGCGTAGGATTCTTTGCCAGAGTTGTCATCAGAGTGGTCACCGCCGCAGTTTGCAGGAAACGACGTCGATCCATGCGAGATCTCCTTGAGAGATTGCCCGAGGTTTAGTCAGTCTAGCGCGGCATACCGAAAAGAGTTAGTACGGTAACGACGGTATATGCAGAAAAATTTAGGGGTCCGGAGTGCGCATTGTGTGCGAATCCGAACCCCATTTCAGAAGTGGGACGGGCGAGGACGCCCGTCGCTCCATTGTTGGCAGAACGTTGCGCTACCAGTTGATCTTGATCGCGAACTGGAACTGCCGCGGATCGTAGGCCGCCGTCGGCGTGCCAGCGTTCGTGAACAGCGGGCTGACAGCGGATACATTGAATCGGTTCGCAATGTTGAACATGTCGGCGATCAGATCCATGTTCACACGCTCGCCGAATGGAATTCGCTTGGCGACTCGCAGATCGTTGAAGACGGTCCAGGGGGTAACTCCAGCATTGCGGCCGAGGTTGCCGTCGAGTTGTAGCAAGGTTGGAGTTGTTCCGGTCAGGACGAACGGATTGATGCAGACCTCCTGAAAGACCCCGGTGGGAGAGTATTTCGACGGAACGCCGTTGCCACAGGCCGGATTCACGAACGTATTCGGGCGGCCGGTGAGCGGCGAGAGTTGCAGGTTGTCGCCGTTGCCGGTGATGACGTTGAACGGGCGGCCCGAGGCGAACTCGATGAGCGGGGCAAACGTCCAGTCGCTGAGGAACTTCCCGCCAAATCCGGTTCCGACTTTGCCGGTCTGATAAACGCCGCTGAAAACAAACCGGTGGCGCTGATCGAACAGCGAGTTGGAACGGTCGAAGGCGGGATAGTAGCTATCCTGCGGAGTCAGCGTGGACTGCAGGTCGGTCGAATCATCGATCGAATGGGAGAAAGTGTAAGAGCCGAGGAACTCGTAGTGGTGTCCGAAGCGCTTACGCAGATTGGCGCTGAAGCCGTGATAGACCGAGCTTCCATTGGAGTAGTTCGCGTCCATGTCGCCGAACGGGACGCAGTTCTGGTAGGTCGTCGGATCGCAATTCGCGTTGAAGCCCTGGCTGGCGAGACTGCTTTCGATGGTTTGTGCGAGGGTCACGCAAGCGCCAGCGCCCGCACCGATCAGCGCTGCAGCGATGGATGGGTTCATTCCTCCCGGGCGGAAGAAATTCATTAATGGAGCACTCACCCAGGGACCGAGCGGTCCGGCGCCACAGGGGCCGCCTGCGCCACCACCGACCGTAAATGGGCTGGCCGGAGACTGATTTGCCGCCAGCGCCGCGTTGAAGTTCGCCACCATCAAGTCGCCGCGAATGGTGTTGGCGTTGATGGGCCGGTTGAGATGACGCCCGCCGTTGAAGTTGTAGGCGAGCGTAAGCGCGTACCCCCCGCCAAGATCGCGCTCAATGGCAAAGTGAGCCTGTTGCGAGTACGCGTAGACGAAATTCCTGGCCTGCGGATATCCGAATGGCTGGAAGCCCAGCGGCAAGAAAGTCGATTGCGCCGGGTTCGCCAGGTTGAGATTCAGGTAATTCTGGTTCAAGAAAACCGATTGCGGGAAGTTCAGCGCCTGGAACTGCTGCTGGTTGGGCAGGTAGCCCAGGTTGGCGTTGGCAAGCGGGAACGCCGAGGGGGTGCAGCCTGGCTGATTCAACGTCCCCTGGAAGATCGGGATCGCATTCAGATTCCCCTGGTCACCGTTGGTGCCACTGCATGGGGCAGTGCCGCCGAAAATCAACTGGCCGCTCGAGGAACCGTCCGACGCATCGCCCAGGAAGTAGAGCCCGAGCAGCGGGTGGTCGTAGAACAACCCGTAAGAAGCACGGATGACTGTCTTGCCGTCGCCTTTGGGATCATACGCAAGTCCGAGACGCGGCTGGATATTGTTCTTGTCGGTCTGAATTCCTTTCTGTAGTCCCAGCAGGTTGTAGGCGGGAAGAGCCAGACCTTGCGGCGGCTTGAACTTGGGTGGGAATTCAATGTCATAGCGGACACCGAAGTTCAGCGTAACGTTGGGGCGAACGCGCCAGGAGTCTTGCCAGAAAATGCCCAGCGGCTTGTTGGTAAACGAATCTTTGGGACTGCCCAGGCCCTGGATGAAGTCTCCGGGTAGGCCCGCGCCGTAAGATTGTACGGGCGAGAGATCAGGAAACGAGATGGGGTGGGCCGGGTCGGCAGGATTTGGAAGAGCAGTAAAGCCCAGGTTCGCTGCACTGAAAGAGCCGAAGTCGTAAACGCCGCCGTAGTTCACGGTAAAAATGGCATCCAGCGGCAGATAGTTAAAGTCCACACCAAACTTTGTGTCGTGTGCGCCGATAGCCCACGAGAAATTATCCGTGAACTGGTAGCGCTGTTCCGTACGCTGGATGAAAGAGTACGGCTCGCGACCGAAATACGCGAACCCGGGGATGTTCACTGCCGGATCGGCTCCGCCCGGGATAGCCGTGTTGTAGAAGTACGATAACCCGCGCCGCGCATACTGGAAGCGGAACTCATTCACCTTGTTGTTACCGATCGTCCAGGTGTCCTGCACCAAACCGGCTACGTCGCGATAGGTCTGCTCCGAGGTACGCGAGTAGGCGTTCTGCCCAAAGGGCTGAGACTGGCCGCCGACCTCAATCCCCGTCACCGTGCTCGGACTCACATTGGCGCGGAGCATCAACCGGTTTCTGCTGTTGATGTTGTGGTCGATGCGCAGCGAGTAAAGGCTGGTGCCCTCGAATACAGGAAAATTTCCGATTTGCGACGCAAGCGTCTGATAAGAGGCCGGAGTCGCGACACATGGGCCGGGTGGCGCACAACTGGTTGGGAAACCTGTCCAACCTGAGAGAGCGCCACCGGTCAAAGCTTGCACCATCTGGCCCGGCCACGCCGCGTGCACCGCTTGACCTGAGGAGGCGCCAGCGAGTACGGCATACTTTCCAACCCCCGCGGCCACGGCCGAACTCGCCTGCTCGAGCGCCAACACAGTGGGATTGGTGAGAAAACCGACTTGCGTGGGCGTTAGTTGAAGTGAGCCAAAAGGCAATCCCACGGCTGTCGTATCGAAGGGTACAAGTCCAAAGTTGTTTTGCCCGATGCTCGAGAATCCCGTCTCATGACGCCGGGTGATTTCGTAAGAGAAGTAGTAGTACGTCTTATCTTTCTTGATTGGACCGCCAAACGCCGCGCCGCCTTGCACACGGGTGTACGCCGGATTCGGACACGGCGGCGTTTGGCACACGGCAAAGGGATTCACCGCCTGAAAATTGCGATTGCGAAGGTAGCCGAAGACATCTCCATGAAATTCATTGGACCCGGAGCGGGTGATGATGTTAACCACGCCGCCGGCCGCGCGTCCGTACTCCGCCGCGTAGCCGTTCGTGATGATCTGAAATTCCTGCACAGCTTCCTGGGAGACGGTTGAGCGCACGCCATTGACAGAATTGTCGGTGGCATCGGCCCCATCCACGTTGACCAGGTTCGAGCGGGCGCGTTGCCCGCCGAAGTTCAGGCCGGAGGTCGGCGCAGCGCCGGTATTCGGAGCGTTGTCGCGCACCACCTGCGAGTCGGTCTGGGCGAAGTTGATGTAGTTGCGGCCGTTGATCGGGAGATTGTCAATCCGCCGTTGATCGATCGTATCGGTCGCGGAGGTGCGCGTGGTCTCGACCAGTTCGCCTTCGGAGCTTACCGTGACTATTGTGGAGGCTCCACTGATATTCAGTCCGATGGGCAAATCTTTCATCTGCCCGACGGTGACGGTCACATCCTTGGCTTCGGCCTTCGCGAAACCCGCCGCGTCCACGGTCACGGTGTACACGCCCGGAGGCAGCGATAGCAGACGATACTCGCCCTCGGTGCTCTGATTCGTCGAGCGCTCAAAGGCCTTGGCTTGCTCACGCGCCGTCACGAGGGCGTTCGTGACCACGGCTCCTTTCGGGTCTCTCACGGTGACGTGCAAGTCGCCCGAGGCGGATCCTTGGCCAAATGCGCTACAGGTCCAAATCAGGGCGAGCGTCAGGGCGGCGACGATCTTCGAAGTGGAATTCATAGGGGTCTCCCGAAAGAACCGCGGCATCGCAAAAGGGCGCGCGGCAGAAGGCGGAATGCTGTTCACAGGGTGATTAAGGGACAACACAATTTTGGGTGCTAGTGCCCGGTGGTTTTTACATCAGGAGATACAAGGAAAGCAAGATAAATAGATGAGGGGAATAGGGTTAGTTAGCGTGACTGTAGTAAGTTGAAACGCCGCGGCAGGTTAGCGTTCGATTCCCGAATCGGCACGCTGCTTCGTCTGAAATGCCCAGGCCATGCGCGGCGTATTATGCGAGATTCCGAATCGCCCTCTGCGATCCAGCAAAATGATGCCGCCGTGGCCATTTACGCGGGATTTTAGATAGTTCATCGCCTCCTGCGAGGCCCATTCCGGCGCGTTACCTGAGAGAACCCGGTCCGCCGACCACTTAGCAAGAACCAGCTTCATGATGGGCTCACCCCAGCCTGTGAGAGATGCCGCCGCGCTTTCATTATCTGCGTAGCAACCGCACCCTATCAGTGAAGAGTCCCCGAGACGACCCGGAGCTTTGTTCAACGTGCCGCCCGTCGAAGTCGCGGCAGCGACGTTGCCTTCGGCGTCGAGTGCGACCGCACCAACCGTGTCGTGGGAGATCGCGGGGGCAAAGAGGTTTGGGGCTTGCTCGGTTGCGTGCGCCTGGAAGGCGCGGAGGCGCTCGACCTCGCGTGGAATGATGAGTTCGCCGTTATCGCAGAGCGGAATTCCGTGTTCGGCGGCGAAGCCCTCAGCTCCTTCTCCCACAAAGTAGACATGCGGGCTCTCGCTCAGAATTTTGCGTGCTGCGCGAATGGGATTTCGCAGCCGCTCAACGCATCCAACTCCTCCGCCGCGCAACGTCGAGCCGTCCATGATGAACGCATCCAGTTGCACCTTCCCATCCCGATTCAGAAAGCTGCCGCGCCCGGCATCGAAGGTCTCGTCGTCTTCCATTACGACCACAGCTTCTTCCACGGCATCGAGCGCCGAACCGCCCTTGCTCAGCGCATTCCAGCCCGCCTTCACCGCGTTGTTCACGCCGTTGAGGTGAGCTTCCAGCATGTCATCCGGGATCGCCCAGGCACCGCCGTGAACCACCAGAACTGGATCGGTTGGCACGTCCACCTCGTTCAGAGAAAATGCCGGGATAGTCTAGCAGGAGCTTCGGACGCTAGTCTCCAGTCGTCAGTCTTCAGCGAGGCACAATAGTCCAATAGTTCTCGTGATCCTCGTTGTCCCGAAGTAAAGGTTTGCGGAAGACTGGAGACTGGCGACGGGCGACTAAAGACTGACGACTGCTCTACTGCGCCCCCGCCGCCTTCGCACTGACTGGATTCCCCTCGTAGTCCCGAACCTCCACGGCTCCGATCGACAGCTTCTTCAGTTGGTCCTCGATCTTGGCGCGATCGCCGGCGCCCACCACGATCGCGTTCTCCGGATGAATGTACTTCTCCGCGACGCGTCGCACGTCGCCCGAGGTCACTGTCGCAATGCTGGTTGGCAGGTGCTGGTAATAATCGAGAGGAAGATCGTAAATGAACAAGTCGCCCACCGTGTTCGCAGTCTGCTCGGAAGATTCGAAGCGGCCGGCAAGGGACTGCGCGAAAGCCCCGCGGGCAAGTTTCAGTTCCTCGTCAGTGGCGGCGCTGCTGCGGATTCGTTCCATTTCCTTAAACAATTCCTGGACGGCCGGGCCGGTAACATCTGTACGGATTCCTCCACCTGCGGCAAAGCTTCCCGCCGCGCGCTGATAAATGAAAAAGGAGAATCCGCCATACGTGTAGCCGTGTTCCTCGCGCAAGTTCACATTGATGCGGCTGGAGAAGAGTCCGCCCAGAATGTTGTTCATCACTTCGATGGGCACGTAGTCCGGGGTCGATCGGGCTACGCCCAGCGCCCCGACCAGCAAAAAGGTTTGGGGAGCGCCTGGCTTATCGACGATGTAGATTCCTCGTGAGACCCGGTTTTCGACGGGAGGCGGTTCCTGCCGAGCCGTCGCGCCTGTCCAGCTGCCAAAATACTTTTCGGCCAATGCGCGGGCTTCAGCGTTGCTGAGGTCGCCGCTCAGCACCAGCGCGCTGTTGCCCGGTGCGTAACCGCGCTGCCACATGTGAAGGAGATCGTCGCGGCTCGTCGCGTGCGTTGCGGCAATCGTGCCGTCGTCACGGTAACCGTAGGGATGATTCGGCCCATAGATAATTTTCTGGAAAACGCCGATGGCCAACTGCTCCGGGTCGTCCTGGATCTGAAGGATGTCGGTCTCGCGCAGCTTTCGCACACGCTCGATTTCGGCTTGGTCGAGCTTGGGATGGAGAACAACATCGGAAAGCAAATCGAGCGCGGCATCCACGTTCGGTTTCAAGGTGCGGATATCGACGATCGAATCGTCACTAACGGTAAGCGCTCGAAGCGAAGCGCCGATCTGGGCGGCATCGTCGGCGACCTGGGTCGACGTGCGCCGCTCGGTTCCCTCCGGCAGCATCTCCGAGGTAAATGAAGCGAGGCCCGGTTTGTCGACCGGATTGGCATCGCTGCCATTGAGCACGAGCAGATGCGCCACGACGATTGGCAACCGGTGTTGCTCCATCAGAATCACACTCAGCCCGTTCGCAAGTTTGAAACTTTGGGCGACCGGCAAGGTCAATTTCCCGAGCGGCTGCGGGCCGGGAGCCTTCGCGCGCCAAGGTTCGTCGGGCATGGTGTTGGCAACGGCTTCGCTCTTGGCCTTCGCATTGGCCGCTTCTTTCGAAGCAGGAGGATCGTCGACCACGCGATCTCCGGGCAATCCGTAAACCACGACACGGGCCGAAGACTTGAGCTTGTCGGCGACGCGCCGCG
>Ga0209059_1001438_pt1 | contig 10883 bp, 7 predicted proteins | sample GraSoiAngelo_151_FD_186165 | JGI IMG/M metagenome (GOLD analysis project Ga0209059, IMG submission 186165) | Grasslands soil microbial communities from the Angelo Coastal Reserve, California, USA - 14_1009_12_20cm (SPAdes) (version 2) | ecosystem: Environmental > Terrestrial > Soil > Grasslands ...
GGCCCGGGCTGTCAATACGGCGCGGGCCGCCTTGGGAGCGAGCGGCGATTCGCCCCGTGCCGCGGCCTCGATGCCGCGGAGCAGCTCGTCTGGTTCGGCGTCCTTCAGGAGGTAGCCGACAGCCCCGGCGTCGAGGGCGTCGAGGATGCGCTCGCGGTCGGAGAACGAGGTCAGCACCACCACCCGCGACTCCGGGCGGTCGACGAGAAGCCGCCGGGTGGCCTCGATGCCGTCGACGCCGGGCATCGACAGGTCCATGAGCACGACATCGGGCTGGTGCTCGGCAGCCAGGGCGACCGCTTCCTCGCCGTCGGCCGCGGCGCCGACCACCGTGAACCCATTGGCGCCGTCGAGCAGCGCCCTCAGTCCTCGGCGGACCACTACATACAACGGATCTGACCCTGTACGGGCAAATGAACGGCAATCTGCCCTCGGCTGCACCGGTTGCGCAGCAGAGTGTCTCCGCCAATGTTCTCAACCTGCAGAAGCGCGTCGCTGGCGTACTGCCGGTGCCGGTGGACGTGCCCCGTGCGGGAACTTCGTTCGCCTTCGTGCGGCCGCTGGTGCTCGACGAGGACACGAAGGTGACCTTCAGCTACAAGAGCCGCTGAAGAGCTAAAGAAAGAGCGCTTTCGCAAACCTCCGGATATGCCATCCTCAGGGTGATGGCATAGAATGATGGATTCGCGGAAGCGCTCATGAGCAAACCGGAATCGTGGAAAATTTGGGAAGGCCGCTCGGTCGCGGGCAAATTTCCGCTGCGACAGTGGCTGGGCGGCTCGAACCACAGCGCGGTGTTCAGCACGGAGCGGCCGGGAGCAGCGAAGGCGGCGATCAAGCTGATCGCCATTGAGCCGGGCGCCGCGGAACAGGAACTGTTACGCATTCGCGCGGCTATCAAGCTTTCCCATCCGCACTTGATCCGGATTTTCGAGGCGGGCCGCGGCCAGATCGAGTCGGACTCGTTCATTTACGTGGTCATGGAACTGGCGGACGAGGATTTGTCGCAGATCCTGCCGCAGCGCGCGCTGTCGCCCGACGAAGTCTCCGACCTGCTCCCTCCCGTGCTGGACGCGGTGTCCTATCTCCATGGCAGGGGCATGGTGCACAGCCGCATCAAGCCATCGAATATTCTGGCGGTAGGAAATCAGCTGAAGCTTTCGGCGGACCAGATCACGCCCCTGGCGGAAACGGGCTCGGCACGGCGGCGTGACGTTTATGACGCCCCGGAAACGGCCGCAGGAGTTTTGTCGCCCGCCAGTGACGTCTGGTCGCTGGGCGTCACCCTGGTAGCAGCCATTACGCAAAATGTTGCGCTCGCCGAACAAGCTGTTCCGGGCAAACAGAGCCTGCCGGAAACAATTGCTGAACCTTATCGCAGCATTGCGCGGGATTGCTTGCAGCTCGATCCCAAACGCCGAGCTACCCTGCAACAAGTGCAAACGAAGCTGCAGCCCGGCGCAGCTCCGGTTACGCCAGTAAATAAGCCCACACCTGCGCCAACGAAGGCCGCACCTGTATCCCCAGTCGCTGCCTCGCCCGCACCTGCAATCACGGCATCGAGCCTCAAGCGAACACCGATGATCGCACTCGGGGGGGCGGTGGTAGCCATTATCGTCATCTTCGCGCTCATCCATTCCCGGGGAAACAATGCACTGCCCTCAAATCCTGACACAGCGGCGCCGGCCGTGGTCGACAATAAGCCCTCAGCTGGGCCCGCGGGACCGTCCAGGCAGCCGAATACTACTCCCGCTGCTCCCGCGCGCAATATCCCCGCCGCGAGCGGACAAGTGACGCACCGCGTCATGCCCGACATTCCCAAGAGCGCTAGAAACACGGTCCACGGAACGATCAAAGTAACCGTACATGTGGACGTGAGCCCGGCCGGCAAGGTGGTGGCGGCCAAGTTCAAGACCACGGGCTCCAGCCAGTATTTTGCGCAGAAGGCTATGAAAGCCGCGGAGCAGTGGCAGTTTGCTCCGCAAGCAGACAGCGCGGCATGGCTGGTGAGTTTTTATTTCCGTCGAAGCGGCGTGGATGCCTCTTCCCAGCCCGTCAGCCGCTAGCTTTTTTCGATTGCCGCAGCTTCCAGAGGATCTGCCGGAGCATTCCCAGAAAAAGTTTCGCGTCGTAGGCCTCAAGGTTCATCTTTAGAATCAGCTGGCGCGCTTTCTTCTCGAACATCTTGTCGGTTCCCGGCTTTACGTAACCGCTGATGTGCAGCGCTTCGAGCAGGCCTTTGGCGATGTACTCGAGCTGTTCCGCGGATGGGAGTTCCCGCTTTTCGGCGGGTGCTGCGGATTCAGCCTCCCTCGCGAGCTCATAAAGGCAGACGGCCACAGCCTGTCCCAGGTTCATCGAGATATTCTGCGAATGCGTGCGGATGGTCATCAGCCAGTGGCAGTAGCTGAAGTCATCGTTGGTCAACCCGATCTTCTCAGAGCCAAACAGCAGCGCTACCCGGCCCTGCTTCAGGATGGAGTGGATGATGTTCGCCGAATTCCCATCCAGCATCTTGGGTGGAGGGTCCAGCTTTCGATCTCGGATGGCAGTAGTTCCAACGACCAGCGCACAATCGGCAACGGCATCAGCAACAGAATCGAACTCTTCGGCATTCTTGAGCACCGCGGAGCCGCCGACGGCAGAGCGCGCCTCGCGGAAGGCGAGGCGAAAGGGATTCACGACTCGTAGATGGCGCGATCCGAAATTGCTCATCGCACGCGCCGCCGCCCCGATGTTCAGCGGGTTGCGTGGACGTACCATGACGACTACGAGTTTGGTGAGATCGAGCAGCGGCAAGCGCTCATTTTACGACAGCCCGTATACGCTCACCGTACTGTGGTCGCGGCCTCGGCGAGCTGTTTACGTTCGGCGTCGGCCTGCTTGGCAGCTTTGCTGGCCTGAAGCGTGACATCCTGTGCTCCGAAGCCTACCCCGATCTTTTTCAGGAAGGCATTGGGCGGAGTGCCTCCGGCAAAGATCCAGACAAAATCATTCGGAATTTCCTGCTTCACTCCGGCCACCTCAAGGATCACTGACTGCGGCGTAAATTCCAGCGGGTTTGAATTGAAGAGCAGTTTGACCTTGCCGGACCGCGCGCACTCGTCAATACGTATGGCATTGCGCTCCTTGATGCGGCTGAAGCGCTCGCTGCGATAGGAGAGAGTCACCTGATTGCCGACCTGGTGGGCCAGCCCCATGGCAGCTTCTACGGCGCTGTCGCCGCCGCCGATGACCAGAATTTTTTTATTGATGTAATGGTCAGCCTCGATCAGGCGGTACATGACTTTGGGAAGGTCTTCCCCTTTGACACCGAGCTTGCGCGGTTCGCCCGCACGACCCAGGGCCAGGATCACGGCGCGAGATCGATATTGGTTGCTGGCGGTGGTCACGGTGAAAATACCTTGATCGTCTTTCTGCACGTCCTCGACTTTCTCGCCCGTGGTCACATTGAAGTCGGAGCGATTGAGGATCATGTCCCAAAACGCCAGCAGGTTCTCTTTCGACAGCTGCATCTTCTTGAACTTGCCGTACATGGGAAATTCCACCGGGCTGGTCATCACCAGTTTCTGCCGAGGATATTTGGCGACCGTCCCGCCGATCTCATCGCGCTCGATGGTGAGATATTTGAGCTTGTGCTCGATGGCGCGAAGAGAGGCGCTGATCCCCGCCGGTCCGGCGCCAATGACGATAAGGTCATGCACGCCCTCGGCGGAGCGCGGAGAACCCGGCTGTTTCAGGCGCGAAGCAATGTTATCGACGCAATCGCGTCCCTGGTTGACTGCGTTCTTGATCAGGGCCAACCCGCCGAGCTCGCCCACGATGAAGAGATTCGAAACCGTGGTTTCGTAATCAGGGTTCAAGGTGGGCATGTCAACGGCCATGCTGGGGCTCGCCATCACCATGGTGATGGCGCCCACGGGACAGGCGTCTGCGCATAAGCCGTGCCCGATGCACTTGTGGCCGTTCACAATGACGGCCTTGCCGCCGATCATGGCGAGCACGTCGCCTTCCGGACACACGCTGGTACAGGTTGCGCAGCCAATGCAGTAATTACTGTCGATGTGCGGGTGCTGCGCTTTGGGTCCTTCGGAAAACAGCTTGCCCTTCTCGGCGGCCTCGCGGGCACGAGCCTCCCGCTTCTTCAGGCTTCTCAGGTAGATCATCAGGAAGAAAAAACAGATAATCCCGCCGATGCCATACGTGATGAGTGTATCCATACCTCAGAAATATCCCAGGACGAATTGCAGGGTGACATGCAGCAGAGCCAGCACTGCGAAAGCATAACTGAAAGGCTTGTGCACAACGTGCCAGAGATGGAAGACCTTCTGGGAACGAGAAAGGAATAGAACGCGTTTCAGGAGCGCGGCTTCATCCGCTGCCGCGCGAATGGCTTTTTCCAACTCACGGTGCCGGGTGGGCATGAAGCCCGCGAGAGCAGAGAGAGACTGGCCAAAGCTCAGTGCACTCCTGCGCAGCCGGGCTACGCGGAACACGCGAATCACGTCCAGGATCATCATGTAGACCAGCGCGATTACGATGGGGAGCCTGGCCACGCGATTCTTGTCCGGCATGCGCAGCAGAGCCCGGAGATCGGCCTCTGGCAGTAATTTCTGGGCCGCCAGCTCCTGCGACAGGCCCTCTTGCAACTCCTGCAACTCCTTCATCGAGAGTTCCGCAGTGGTGACCTTGCGCGGAATCTGCGCGTACAAGTAACGTCCGACGACTCCGCTGGCCGATACTGCGAACATGATCCAGAAAGCCATGCCGGCGATGCCCCGAAACTTCAGGGTGGAGTGGAATGCAATGATGAACGGAGCAGTCAATCCCATCAGCACATGAATATCGAGCCAGTGCCGCGTCTTGCCAAACTGCGCTAGCCATGCCCAGTGCTTGCGGATGGGGTACAGAAAAATTCCGGCGAACAGTGCGACACCGATGAACCCGAGATACAGGCCGATGGGGCCGCTGGGCCGCAGCATGTGATGCTTGGGCGAAAACGGACGGTCGATTGCGGATAATTTGTAATAGTCAAAGCCGTAGATGAAGATGGCGAGATTGCTTGCGAACGCGAGTACGTAAAGCGAATAGAGGCGTATGCGATGGCCTCGATCCGCATCCGGTACGGCCTTGGCGCGATCGCCGATGCGGGCAGTTGCTGTAGCGTTGGCGCTCATTTCTTTACGACCTGCTCCTCTGTAGTGACTGAGAATTTCTTGTATGCGGTGAACTGGTGCAAGTTGCGCCAGTGTTGCCGCGGAGTCTCAACTTCCACACGCGCTTGCGTGGGGAACCAGTATGCCAGCTTGGAATCGGAGAATGTCAGCGGGGCGAAATCGATTTGCGAGGTGAGCGTTTTGAGGCCCACGTCCTGCAAGCTGTCGGATATCCCAGCTTCGATTTTCGCGATCGATCCAGTGGCGGGGTCGATCCACGCGGTCCCGGATAGCTCCAGCGGATATTCCCTTCCACGCAGCGCCAGCGCCGCAGGCGACTTCATGCCCGGTACGTGCTGAAAATTTATCTTCTCCAGCGTGTGACCGGCCACAACTTCCTCCCCGGCAGGAGTGAACTTGAACGCCGCCGCGTAATAGGGATGGAAGACCAGAAAGAGTGTAGCAAAGCCATTGCTCAACAGCATGGACGTATTCTTGCGGTCTTTTTTGGCCTCGCGAATGGGGATGCGGGATTCGGCCAGACTCAGTTCACCGCTGTCATTGGTCAGGATCACGAGATAGTCGTAGGTGGAGTCTTCCTTGAGTTCCACCTTCTCATCTTTGTTCAATTTTTCCTGGCGCACGTGCTCGGTGCACTTCACGTCTGAAAATTGATCCAGAAATTCGGAGGTGCGGCTCGCCGTTCGGGCGAGCAGATTGTCTAGCCTTTGATAGTCGGGCGAGGCCCCGCTTTCATTGCTGGCCAGCACGGATTGTGCCAGAGCAAGCAAGAGGAAAGTTGTCAGTATGCTTCGAGGGCGTTTCATTTTTCCCCCTTCCTCCGGCTATCGAAGCGATAGCCGATGGAGAACATCATCTGGTCGTAGCTCATATCACCACGGTTGGTGGTGAAATTCCCCTGCAGGTAATAGTGTGGGCCCAGCGTCGTTTCAACCGTGCCCGTAACGAACTTACTGTGGTTATTGTTGGTCAGGGCCGAGGCAAACGTCTGCTGCCCTAAGAGAACCTCAAGGCGCAGGCGGTCGCTCATCTGCCGCGAGAGCGAGAAAGACTTGTAGTTTCCGCTTCCGAAAGAACTGTCGAACTTGGCATAGTGTACATCGGCGCGCAGGCGTATGAGCGGGACCCGGTTAAAGGTAATGCCATACATCTGGTTCAGAGAACTCTTGGCATCGCCCGTTCCGCTGCTGCGGCCCAGGTTGGTGGAGAGCCAGATCTGGTTCCACACTTCTACGCGGCCACCAGCGCTGAAACCCTGGAACAGATATTTATCGAGCAGGCCGAGCGCCGCCAGGCTCGGATCGAACGTCGGAATCTGGCGGAAGTAGTTATAGTTGAAATCCAGTTCCACCCGGGATAGCGGGTTTACACGGAAGGTGGAGAAATTGCGCCCCAAACCCCATCCCGGTGAAGGCGTAACCGCATTGCCGACCGGATTATCGATCTGTGCCGATTCATAGAGAGCGAAAGTACGCTTGTAGGAGAGCGAATCCTCGATGAAGACGAATGGCCGGTCGACGTTCCAACTGATCATGCTGACGCCGCCACCAGCCGTAGTGCTGTAATGCACTCCATTGAAGTCGCCGCCATCGAAGTTGACGAAAGCTCCGCTGATTACACGGTTCGGACTGTAATCCCAGGAGGAAGGATCCGGCGTTGACCCACCGAAGACTCCCAGCGTGGTGCCCTTGGAAATCCGCTTCCCGAAGTATCCACCGTCGATAGTGTCGAGGCTCGGCGCATAGGGAAGATAAAGGCGCCCGACTCCGGCCACGATCGTGGAGTTGGGATTGTCATACGTCATGTTCAGGTGGTAGGTGCGGTTGACCAGATTTTGCAGAGTCTGTTGGCTGGCGACGGATTCCTTGGTGATGCGTCCTCGCCAGTAGCCGCTGAGATTCCAGTAGGTTCCTCCGATGCGCGTAATATCGCCGCGGAAGACTACTCCAACATCGTTGCTGGTGATGCTGTTGGCGCCGTGACTGATGGTTTCAATGTTGTCGAAACCGATGCGGCCCCGCGCGCGGTTCACGGAGGGCAGCGGCGGCCGCGGGACCTCCTCGCGAGCTTCCTCGTCGAGCGTGTCGCCTTCGGTGAACGAGATTACGGCCGGATATTGACGCGTCGGACTCAAAGCGCGCTGCTGCACCATCGCTTCCGTGTCGCCGGTAGACAGATAGGCAAGGTCTCCAACTTTCACTGGACGCTTGGGCGTGTGGATATCGCTCACCGATGACGAGTCTGCGACCGCGCTCACGTCCAGTTCGGCAACCACTCGAGGATCCGCTGCGTTGGCGCTGTCGCCCTGCGTTGCGGGCACGTTCTTGTCAATGACTTCAAGCTTCATTCCTTCTTTCAATCCCTGAGCCCGGCCGCCTTCAAGGTAGGCGACGCCTTCAGCGACATACTTCACACGAAAAACGGTGCGCAGGCTGGGATCGTCGGCGCGCGCAATCAGGGTTGCGACCGCTTCCGCGCTGGTGTCGGGAGCGGAGACGGCAACTGGACTGGCGGCGTCGCCAGCGGCATTACCCGCAACTTCGGTCGCGGCGGTTTCGGCAGGCGCCACGACGTCAGGGGAAGCATTCTTTGCTGTGTTTGCGGCAGGCGTAGCCGCGGAATCTGGAGTCGGAGCAACGGCTACCGGCGCCGGCGCAACGGAAGTGACCGGCTGCCTGTTGGCCGCGGGAAGCGATGCCACAGGTTGCGTCACGGCAGCCGACGTATTCGCAGCCACCGCTACAGGGGCAGACACGCGCTCTGCAGGAACAGGCGGCGGTGTCACGGTTGCGGGAGCGGGTGCAGCCGCTACCGGCGTCACCGGCACGCTCTTCGAAGTTGCCGGGGATACCGTCGGCGACGTCTGCGCAGCAGCGGTGCTGGCGGCAGAAGAAGGAGTCGCCAGTTGCTGCGCGGCACCTGGCTGCACGGCGAACTGCCTCTGCTCAAACGTGGGCGGCGCCGCAGGATGACCTTGAGAACCGCCCGGGGATGGCGCGGGCGAAGCGGCTGCGACTGCTGGCGGCGGAACTGGCGGCGCGGACGAATTTTGTTTCGATGGCTCAAATGCCGGCCCGGCCACTGCAGGTGGCGGCGCAGGGACAGCCGTATCGGTGGGAGTGTCCGTAGCCGGTTTGTCGTCGCGGTGCCTGCGGAAAATCCCCGCAAGATTTCCGCCTGTAGCAGCCACGGGAACACTTCGCGACATGGCTCGCTTGTCGGGTGCGACGACGCTTAAGATGATCCGATTGCCTTCGGTCGTGACAGAGTAAAGGTGAAGCTGGTCGAGATCCACCACAATTCGAGTGACCAGAGGCAGGGTGCTATGTTGCCCGGTCCGCACCTGGCGAACACCATTGTCATTGACGGGAACTGCCTTCGGAGATGTCCCAGGCATCGTTTCGGGAAGATCCAGCAGGATGCGGTTGGGCTTCACGGCCGTATCCACCGACGGCGTCACCGGGGCGCTCAGGGTGATTTCCACGCGCACGTCGGTGCCCTCGCGGGCGACCGTAACATTCTGCACGGTAGCCGTCGTCCCGTTCTGTGCCGCGGCACAGGAGGCCAAGACCAATACTGCCCAAAGATGTTTTTGAACTACCATCATTCTCAGCTAGCACTCTCTGACGCCCCGCCCTGCCGCCTGCAACTTCTTTCCTTGCAACTGTAAGGCCAGTCGCCCGCTCTGCCGCTATCCGCCCTGCCCGTTCCGATGGCATTGGTAGCAATTAATGCTGTTATATACGTACCCCGAAACGTTCGGATGTTGAAAATTGTTGGCGTTGTTACCACCGTGACATGCCGTGCATTGGAACACGGAGTAATCGTTCGAGTTGGTATGGCAGGTGGCGCATACGTTGTTAGCGCCTCCATGGCTGGTTGGGAATGGCGAGTACTGGGTGTGGTTAAACGTCGCTCCCGTCCAGGCAGTCGTTGTGTGACAAGTCTGGCACGTGGTCGGGAAGAACTGGGGTTGCGCCTTGTGGCCCGGGTTCGTGGTGTTGCTGTAATCCGTCTGGTGGCACCCGATACACGTGATCGGCAGAGTCGTGTAGTTCCCGTTTACGTGGCAGTCCGTGCACTGGCGCGGCGGCACTGTGTGCGAACCGGTCAGCGGGAACGTCGTGTTGGCGTGGTTAAAGGTGGAGTCGGTCCAGACCGTCGTGTTGTGGCACAACTCGCACGTGGTCGGGAATCCCGCCGAAGCATGGGCGGGGTTGTTAGTGCCCGCGTAGTCCTTCTGATGGCACGAGTAGCACAGCGTGCTGTTTAAAGAGTAATTGCCGTTCACATGGCAATCGACGCACTGGCGCGGAGGCACCGTGTGCGCTCCGGTCAAGGTGAATCCGGTACTGGCGTGGTCGAATTTGCCATTGGTCCAAAGCACCGTGTCGTGGCAACTCTCGCACGTGGTCGGGAAATGGGCAGACACGTGATTCACCGGCGTAGTGGCCGTGTTGTAGTCGGTCTGATGGCAACTCACGCAGGCGGTTGCGGTGATGTTGTAATTCCCGTTTACGTGACAATCGAGGCACTGACGCGGAGGCACCGTGTGTGCTCCGGTCAAAGTAAATCCGGTGCTGGTGTGGTCGAATTTGCCATCGGTCCAGAGCACGGTGTCATGGCAACTCGCGCACGTCGTCGGGAAATGCGCGGTCACGTGGTTCACCGGGCTGAGTGCCGTGTTGTAGTCGGTCTGATGGCAGCTCACGCAGGCCGTGGCGGTGATGTTGTAGTTGTTATTCACGTGACAGTCCGTACACTGCCGCGGCGGTACCGTGTGCGATCCAGTCAGCGCGAACCCGGTCGTGTTGTGGTCGAAGGTTGCATTCAACCAGCTGGTGGTGCTGTGGCACTGTTGACAGGTCTGCGGGAAGTTCGAAGACACGTGATTCGGATTCGTCGTGCCCTGGAAATCCTTTAAGTGACATGACACGCAGGTCGTGCTGGTCAAGTTGTAGTTGTTGTTGACGTGGCAATCGACGCACTGCCGCGGCGGCACGGTATGCGCACCCGTCAGAACGAATCCGGTGGTGGAATGATCGAACTTGCCGTCGGTCCACGCCACCATGTCGTGACATTGCTGGCAGGTCGTCGGGAACCCGGCATGCGGGACCGGCGTTGTTGCCGTGTTGTAGTCCGTCTGATGGCAACTCACGCAGGCGGTGGCGGTGATGTTGTAGTTGTTATTGACGTGACAGTCGGTACACTGGCGCGGCGGCACGGTATGCGCACCGCTCAGCGGGAACCCGGTGGTGCTGTGGTCGAAGGTTGCATTCAACCAACTGGTGGTGCTGTGACACTGTTGGCAGGTTTGCGGGAAGTTCGAAGACACGTGATTCGGATTCGTCGTGCCCTGGAAATCCTTTAAGTGACACGACACGCAGGTCGTGCTCGTCAGGTTGTAGTTGTTGTTGACGTGACAATCCGTGCACTGGCGCGGCGGTACGGTGTGCGCACCGGTCAGAACGAATCCGGTGGTCGAGTGATCGAACTTGCCGTCGGTCCAGGCCACAGTGTCGTGACATTGCGCGCACGTGGTTGGGAAACCGGAATGCGGAACCGGCGTGGTCGCGGTGTTGTAGTCGGTCTGATGGCAACTGACGCAGGCGGTTGCGGTGATATTGAAGTTGTTATTTACGTGACAATCCGTACACTGCCGCGGCGGAACCGTATGCGCACCGCTCAGAACGAATCCGGTGGTCG